>Ga0207686_10000120_pt1 | contig 62912 bp, 77 predicted proteins | sample KBSM24metaG_FD_184396 | JGI IMG/M metagenome (GOLD analysis project Ga0207686, IMG submission 184396) | Miscanthus rhizosphere microbial communities from Kellogg Biological Station, Michigan, USA - KBS M2-4 metaG (SPAdes) (version 2) | ecosystem: Host-associated > Plants > Roots > Rhizosphere >...
CCCGTTGCCGGTACGGGCAAAAGGATTAACTTTCTCTAGCATTTCAATGGTTTATCCTATTATTCCTAATAATCCTATTAAACCTAGGTTTTTTATATATAGGGCTCTGGGTTTTCGCGGATTTTTTACCGGCTCTGCGATTCCCGGTTAACGTGAAGAAATCCGTCATCGTCAAAAAAACGTGGGCTTAATAGGATTAATTAAATCCACTAATAATATCAATGGGTTACAAGCGCCCCTTTTTGGGATTGATTCTGATTAATCCTAGGTTTAATCCACCGCCACTACGGTAGTGGAGGATTTTACAGGTGTAATTTTCTCACTGAGCCCCCTCGCCCCCTCGCCCCCTCGCCCCCTCGCTCCATCTTACCGTCGTAAATTTATACATTTGCCCTTGCCCACCATCCCACTACTGTTATAATTCCAGCATGGACCTCGTTTTCATCGGCGATCGCCCCGCCCAGCTTTGCGCCCTCGTGCTCGATGAGCCAACCAGATACACGGGCGACAAGCTCGACCCGTTCGCAGTGTATAAGTGCGTCGAGCGTTATGTCACTGACAACTACACCGACCATCATGGCAACCCAGCCTCGTCGCCTCGTGCAGCGGCGTACCGGATTACGCAGCGTCACATCGTCCTCAGTACAGGTCTAACCTGGGCACCCAAATATGACGGTATGGCAGCGAAGCAGATCAACACACTGCTACGGGAAAGTTTTATCACTCCCATAATATACGTGTTGCCGGTGTCATCACGCATCCTGCTGGGCCACGCGATCAACGCCAAACTAGCTGCGCTCTGCGTCTCCTCGCAGTCGCGTATCAACTACACCCGTTTTCTAGGGCGTTACACGCCAGGCCGCTTCGAGGGTGACGCAGCCTACCCGACCCAACCAACCCCTACCGAGGTACTGGCGCTAGTCCAAGTAATCCAAGCATTGGGGCAATCCAAGTCATAAAGACTCAAATATTATTTACTTGACAATTACTTGCCATTACTTTATAATACTCATTCTCTGCGGGACTACCGTCTCCTACGGCAATCCTGCCCAAGAGAAGACCGCCCACTACCGACTACCGTTCGGTAGTTGCACCCACTACCGGTAGTGGAGCCTAACTCTAACCAACGGAGTAACTGACAAATGACGCAACGACACAAAGATGCGCTCGCCATCATCAACGGCGCGTGTAACCCGTCGGGCATCGCCCTCGCATTCATCGACGGCTGCCAGGAGGCGCGCAAGGAAATCGCGTACCGTGGCACAGACCAGCTGCGTACCGATCCGGCACTGCGTCTCATGACGCATCAGCTCGCGTATCTGATGGGCATCGGCTCCGACATGGGCCTCGACGAGTTCCATCGCTGCATGAAAGTTTGCGAAGAAGCAGCCTAACCCTTCGGGGCCGCAACGTCCCATAAGCGCTGCGTCCCAACCTAACCCAACGGAGTACTGACACATGCCATCAGAGATACTAAGCGTCGGTATCATCGTCATCTTTGCCCTGATCTTCTGTGGGATATTCGCAGCTCTCGCGTGGGAGGAGTGAATGTATGACGCGTTGCTCACCCACGCCCTCCTAGCCAGCACCACATATGCCGCCCTGGCGTTTATGATACTACGCGGCAAGCGCGTTGGCGGCCTGACGTTTTGTAAGCTGGGACGGCTTGGGTTTTGTTTCTACTTCACCAAACCAACACCTAACCGTCACCATACTGTCACCAACACTACCGTAGTGGAGCACTGACCAATGAGCGCATTTGTCGTAGACACTACCTGTATGGACCGCGTGGTGCGCGGTTTCGACCTCCTGTCGGGGCGACCAGACCTCCGCTCCGACCTCTTTCGTACCCACACAGGTCGAGAGTTGTTTAACCTCAACATCGAGGCGGTGCGACAGCGCTACGGTAGCGCAGACGATATGCTTGAAGCTGGTTGGCAGGTAGATGACTACCACTACAACGAACCGCCACCAGTACCGGATTGCCCGCCGGAGGTGGACAGCCTGAAGGCGATGCACTGTCTTATCTACCAATGCAGCGAGGGCGACGTGCCCGAGCGAGCGCTTTACCAGACACTCGTCGAGACCTCGCAGATGCTAGAGCAGCGCGTCCTCGACCAACGCAAGGTCGAGGATGTCCATGACCTGCCCGAGTATCAGCGGGCGGAGTGGTAAGAACGCTGCGCAGCGCCCCCTCGTCCCTGCGTCTCCTCGCCTCCACGAGGATGCGCAGAGCCAGGGGGCGTCACGCAGCGCTCTTGCTGCAAACCCAGTAACTCAGGAACTGACATGCTTAAGAATCTTACGACCCTGACAGCCGTCGCCATCCTGTGCGCGGCCTGTGCCGGCCGCCCGCCTACCCCTGTCCCGGTGGTCCAAGCTTTGGACCAGCAGAAGGACTGCCTCGCGTTGACCAACGAGGTGAATGCCAACAACTACCAGGTCTCGGTACTGAGTGTTGAGCAACAAAACAAGCGCACGCAAAACGTGGTAGCCGGGGTAGCCGGGGCTATACTGTTCTGGCCTGCCCTGTTCGCGATGGACTTCCAGGATGCGGCCGGCTCTGAAAGCGCAGCTCTTCAGAGCCGCCAGGGCTACCTGGCGCAGCTGGCTGCGCAGCGTTGCGCCGTGGCGTCGAGGTAACTTAACCAGGTGGTGGGCTGGAAACAGCCCACTACCGTAGTGGGAAAGCTGACATGGACGAAGTTATGACGCTAAAGCTAACGGCGGAACAGCTGGCTTGTATACGGCTGATAGCCAACGCGCCGCACGCCATCGCCACCTACGCCATACCGCCGGCACGGATGGCGGTACTGCGAGAGGTGCTCGACGCCAACGGTATCGGCGCTGACTGGCCGGTACAGTATGGGCGGCGCCAAGAGCGCAAGGAGATCTTATGAGCGACCAACCGGACCTGGCCTATATCCAGCGTCGTTTCGACACGCTCCAGAAGGAGCTGCGCGAAGGGCTGCACACCATGCAGCTGCGCGACGACCAACGGGAAAGCAGCTACCAGTCGCTAATCGCGACGCTGACCCGTCAGATGGTACAGGTGGCGACCGAGGTTGACGTGCGGCTTACCAGTTTCGAGGAACTGCTGAGCGGCTTCGAACACAGGCTGGGAATGCGCATGGCCCGTACCGACGACCAGGTGCGCAGTCTCGAACAGCGGTTCGAGACCCGCATGGATCGTTTCGAGGCTATGTTGGCGCAACTACCGGGAAAGGAGGACGTATGAGCGACGACACTGCGTTCCTGCGTAGACGTTTAGACGCGATTCAGAGCGAACTGCGGGTGATACGCGACACAGCCGATATCGACCGGCGCAACGCGCGGTCATTTTACGACAACCTCGCCGCCGAGCTGGCGCGTAAGCTGGCGGCGATCGACCATAAACTAGAGTTAGCTGCCGAGCGGTTCGAGGAGCGCATGGATCGCATAGAGGCGCTACTGGGAAAAGAAGATGATCAGTAAGCGCGTCGTAGTGGTCGATGACAACCAGGTTATTAAGGTTGTGATCTATCACGACGCGCTGGGTATCGCTGTGGAGGTAACTCCGCAGCGTGCCCTGCGTCTAGCAGCACAGCTGCTAGACGCAGGATTAAGACATTTATCTAACCAGCGTAACCCGCAGGGTAGTCCAGATCTGGACACGGGTACTGACCATACTGACCAAAACAATCCTGCTACGGGTATTAAATTATTTCCTTGACTTGTAATTATAACAGTAGTATTCTGTTTGTCGATTTAAAACAACGCGTTAGCAACCGCGAAAGCCGGATCGACCTCCCCCACCACTACCGGTAGTGGAGCATCTTAACCACAGCGAGCTGACAATGAATTTACTAGAAGCACAGGACGTGCTCATACGGACCCACATCGCCGCATTAAATAAGGGCGAGCGGGCTTCCGGGTACGTGTTACAGAGCCCGCCGGGTATCGGCAAATCCGAAGGCGGCGGGTTTGGCTACGCTGCGAAACTCGCAGCTACCCTCAACGAGCCCGTCGGTCTCGTCGTGTTCATGATGACCACGATTACGTCTCCCGACGTGCGGGGTTTCATGCTGCCCCTAAAGCCGCAGCCCGGCGAGCCCTTGCAGACTATCTTCAGCGTCCCGCCCTGGTACCCCTCGCGTGATAACGCTTGGGTGGTCGAGCCTGACGGCACCTGGCACCGGCCGGGTACGTGGGATACCGACCAACCACTACCGGAAGTGGGCATCCTGTTCCTGGACGAGTGGGGGCAAGGCGACGAAGACGTCAAGAAGCCCGCTGCCGAGCTTATCCTCAACGGCAGCGTCGGGACGACGTTCCTGCAACAGGGCTGGCGGGTACTGGCAGCCCAGAACCGCATGAGCGACCGGTCCGGTACCGTGCGGGAGATGATGTTCATAGTAAACAGACGTTGTTTACTAGAGATCGACGCGTCGCTGCCCACCTGGTTGGAGTGGGTCGACAGCCTGCCGGCGGAGAAGCGTCCCCACTACCTGACGGTCTCCTACGCTCGTGCCCACCCAGATACGGTGTTTCGCAGCACTGTGCCTGATGGCACAGATCCCTTCTGCACGCCTCGGTCGCTCATACTCATGGACCGGGATCTGCAGGCTCTGGCGGACGAAGACGACCTGGCCCACGGTAAACTCCCTATGACCACCGTCGCCCGCGAGATCTGCGCCGGCTGGGTGGGTAACGCCACGTCGGGGCAGTTCTTCACGCATCTTAGATACGCAGACGAGCTTCCCGACATGGAAGACATCGAGCAGCGGCCTACCGAGGCAAAGCTGCCTCCTGGTAGGGATGCACAGATGGTCTGTGCGTACATGATGGTCCATCATTTCCGGGAGGACAACGCAAGAAACATCCTGAGATACATACTCAGGATGGCTCCCGAAATGCAGATACTGAGTGTTGGGATAATACAAAGAGACGAAAGACGTCTCAAACACCTGGTACCGGTACGGGAGTACCAGACCTGGCTGATGGCGAACAAAGATAGATTAATAGCTTCGCAATCTTAAACCACTACGGGTAGTGGAGATCCGGACCGGGTAGGTTCGCGGCCTACAATAAAGTGCTTCGCCAATCACCGCGTGAGGCAAGCCCCGGCGAGGATAAACAGAGGAACCTTACGATGAACGACGTAACCCAGTTCGACATCCTGGAGGCAGTGCGCGAAAGCGCTGTGCTTGCAGACGTCTCTATCTCCATGTGGGGCGGCACGAAGACCGACGGCAAGCTGCTCAACGATTTGAAGCACCAACACGGCGCCACCGGGGACGTTGGTACCGTCAATAAGAAACTCCTGGCCGGTGCCGACGAGTTACTAAAAAAGACCCGCTCTGCGTTCTCAGCGGTCCGGCTGCGCCACTACGCCCTGACGCTGCCGTGGGTGTCTGATCCCCACGCCACCCGCCAAGAGGGTGCGCGCCTCCTGCCTCACCTAATCACCGAGCGCTACATGGCCGAAATGTCCGCCCTTAAAAGGACGGCCATTAACACGTTGGAGGAGTTCCTGGCGGCGTACCCTGATCTGATCGTACAGGCTAAGGCTAATCTCGGTGGCATGGCTGGCACCACCAAGTACCCCACAGTGGATGAACTCCGTTCATCCTTTAGGGTTCACTTTGATTTTGAGCCGCTACCGGCAGCGTCTAACTTCAAGGGCCTCGACGACTTTATGCTAGAAAGACTTACAAAGGGGCTGCATAAAAAACAACAGCGCCAGATTGCCGATGCTTCATCAGCAATGTGGAAGCGGGCGGCTAAGCCTGTACGAAAGCTCATCGAGCGTCTCGAAGAGGCCGATACCACCATCAAGCAACCGACGATCGAGGCGCTAAGAGAGTTGGTAACTCTCTTACCAGGGTGGAACCTGACGGGGGACCCGCAGATGGCTGAGGTCACCGAGGAGATTAACGAGTTAATCTCGGGCCTCGACGCCAAAACCCTCCGTACCAACGAGGCGGTACGGGGTGAGGTGATCCAGGGTGCTAAGCGGGTACAGGAGAAGCTGACCCAATGGGGGCTGTAGGTATGATAGCGGCGGCGTCCAGCTACGCGTTGGCGCCTCGGTTTGTCTACTACAGCTACAGTAGGCTGCGTTCGATCGTAGGAACCGTCTATCGTATAGAGGTAGTGGAGTTAAATCCTGGGGTCCAGCTACCACATGGATCTGTAGCCCACGTCGCCTTTACCAGCATCAGAAGCGAGTACGTAAAACAGGTACTGAAACAAACGAAATTCGCAACAGTAGAGGATAGTATCTCAGACTTCGAACGCGTCGAGCGCGTCGTGAAGGCGCTCAACAACATGAACCTAGCCCTACAAGCAGCGGAGCTTGAACCTAACGGTATCCAAAAACTATTCAACCAACTCTGGAGTACTGACGTATGAATACCTTACCTAAGCGGGTGCGTCCCACCCGCAACCAGGAAGAAGCCATGATCGAGGCACGTATTTCGTTCATGCGCTTCTGCCCCTTCTTCTGCCACTACTTCTACGAGGAGATGGAGGAGTACGTCACGTCTGAGGTCGCTACCTTAGCGACCGATGGGCGGCGTATCTTCGTAAACCCAGCCTACCTCGAAACCCTAACCCCGATGGAACGCTGCTTTGCCTATGCCCACGAGGTAGACCATACCGTGTTACGTGACCCGCAGCGTATGAAGTATTACGCTGACCAAGGCTACATCCAATACGCGGACGGTACGAAACTGGACTGGGACCAAACCCTAGCTAACCAAGCGATGGATTTTCGTATCAACGCACACCTCGTGGATATGGGTGTTGGCGCGTGCAACCCCTCATGGCTGTACGACCCCAAGATCAAAGCGGATGAAGTTTTCGAGGATGTGTATCGTAAACTCCACCAGAAGCGCCCACCGCAGCCACAGCCGCAGGGTACCGGCAACCAACCGCCACAACCCGGTACCGGCCAGGGCCAACCGGGCAACCAAGGTCAGCAGCCCGGTGGCTCCACTACCGGTAGTGACCAACCCAAACCCCCCACCTACGGCGACACGCAGCGTGGCGGCAGGCCCGACAAGACCGCCCAGGCGAACGACGGTAGCTTCGACGAGGTGCTCGCACCCTACGAAGATCCTGTAACAGGCAAGACCGATCTGCCTACTGAGATCGAGTTTACCGAAGCGATTGCCAGGGCAGCCGCTGCTGCGAAGGCGATCGGCAAGCTGCCAGGCAGCTTGCAAAGGATGATAGACCAGATCCTGGAGCCCCAGGTCAACTGGCGCGAGCATATTCGTATGGTCCTGACGGGTAAGATCGGGAGACGTCGGGAAAGCTGGGACACGCCCAACCGCCGCAGGATTGTCCTAAATCCTGCGATCTACCTGCCCGGCAAGAGGGGCCACGGCGCCAACGATGTTACGGTTGTCATCGACAACTCAGGGTCGATCAGCGAGGTCGAGCTGAGCGCGTTCTTCAGCGAAGCGTCTGCGATCCTCGCTGATTGTAAACCTAAGATGGTCCGGGTCATCTGGTGCGACTGGGAGGTGCGCCGGGTCGAGGAGGCCAGGTGTCTGGATGAACTCGAACACATCCGGGTACAGGGCTCGCCGGGCGGCGGAGGAACCCGGTTCGAACCGCCCTTCGAGTGGCTGGAGGAACATAATATACGCCCCGATACGTTGGTCTACCTGACCGATCTGATGGGCAGCTTTCCCGACGATCCCAAGGTTTACCCAGTTGTCTGGTGTAGCACGACGTCGCAGACTGCGCCGTTTGGCGAGACGGTGCATGTGGAGGTGCGGCGATGAAATACCACCTCGTCCAGAGCCACCACGCCGCCGACAGGCGGGTACGGTGTACTGGGCTTGCTTGTCTAGAATGCCAGCGCCTGCGCGATGGTGGTGATCGCTCCTGGCCGACGCAGCCGGCACAGCCTCGCAATTCTAATCCCCTAGTGGAGTATTACCCCAATCGGCATAAGGGAGTGCAGCACCTATGAAAACCGCGCTCCCTACCGGCATCTTCGACCCCGAGGAAGCACCCTGGTGGCGGTTCAGCTGCGCCGAGTTTGAGCCTGTAGTTAAACAATGGATGGGGGAGGCAGCCGCAAAGTTTGCGGCTGACCTCGCCTCTAGGAACGCAGGGGGGGAAGTGACCTTCTTGCACTGCGAGTATCTCTCATTGGATGGAATGAGAGGTACGTACCTGTGCAACCTGTCCGAACATAGCAAGGATTTTATATTTGTAGTTACCCGTGAACCTGAACCCGTACCGGAGCCTGACAAAGATGATTAATCATCTAAAACTATCGAGTATCTCGAACCAGCCAACCAAAGACCATCTAAGCGGCGGCGAAACTACAACTTAAGGAGCCTGAGAAGGAGTAGTTATGATAAAGGCAACCGCGACCGGCCCAGATGGGCGCACGTTGATGATAATTGGGCTGAGCTTCCGCAACCTGGAACACTTTCGCGACAAGCCCGGCGACACCTTCATCAAGATTGACGGCAAGGAGATGGGGTTACCGCTCGACGTGATCATATTTTCAGGTGAAACCGAGGCGCATTGCACTGAGGCGATCAGCGATATGATTGGTCCTAAGACGAAGGTGCATACCAGTCCAAGGCTAAAGTCGTAAATCCAATATCACTACCGTAGTGGAGATCTGACATGGCGAACTTTAAGCTGACCGACAACGCGAAGAGCGAGATCATCGCCGAGGCACGCCGGCTACTGGTTTATCCAGTAGCGGCGGCGCAGCGTGATTTCCCGCTGAACACAACAAACCTCGTTGTTGAGGCGTGTATCCCGCAGCCGGGGCGCAAATACCTCGCAGGTCTACATGCAATGCATGCAGACCTGAACATGACCCGCGAGATCATGGCGATCGTCGAGGAGACCGACGATATCCCCATCCCGGTACTGATGCAGATCAACGTGCCGCAGCGCATCCCGTATGTCTGGTCCGTACAGTCGCACAACGTCTATGCCAAGGAGCCGTTTCACAAGCGGGAGGCTAAACCTATGCAAGCACAGGAGCTACCTTTTGACCTTGAGTCCCTGGATTCAGGGACTCAAGAGAAGTTTATCAAATGGGTCAACGAAGCCACCAGGCAGCGCCGCCTCGCCTTTGAGGTGACTAAGCTGGTGCGCACCTTCGTCCAGGAGTACGCCCCCACTACCGCTCACCTATTGTCACGCTGGCCGGGGCTTAAGATCCTGTTTAACAAGATGCCGTCGCCCTGGCCGCAGCGTATCCGCGACGTGCCGCGCCGAGGTCTCCATAATTGGAACTGGGATAAAGCCGGTACTGTAGCGGTCGAGTGGTGGGTGGAAAACGAGCGGCGCATGTACGCAGCGGAAGCCCTCTTGGCTGGAGCTAGCATGATGGACACCGGTACCCACCCGTCGCTGGATAGCACCAAGCCCTTCGCCCAGATCATTACCTGGGACGGTGGTCCGACCTGATATTATAAAGGTAATAACTCGACTTCTAAAGGAGAGTATCAACATGACGGTCATCACGATTGACTTTGAAACGATGTATAGCAGGGAGTACTCGCTGACTAAATTAAGCGAAGCCGAGTATATTCTTGATGATCGTTTCGAAGCGATCATGGTGGCGCTAAAGATAGGCGATCAACCCTCCTACGTATACGTGGGAGGCGAGATCGAAGAGGCGCTAGCCCAGATCAACTGGGAGCGTACCGCCCTCGCCGCCCACAACATGCGCTTTGATGGCGCGATCCTCGCCTGGCGCTACGGCTACGTGCCAAAACTTTATCTCGACACCCTGTCGATGGCTCGCGCCATCACCCACTGGGTACTGGGTAAGAGTTCACTCAAAGCAGTGTCTAACTATCTCGAACTCCCGCCCAAAGGGGACGAGGTATTACGCGCGCAGGGTAAGCGCATGGCGGACTTCACCGACGAGGAACTAGAAGCGTACACCCAGTACTGCGCCCGCGATAACGACAACTGTTATGATATATTTAATACGCTGCGTGGGTGCTTTCGGAATACCGAACTCCAACTCATCGACCTGATCCTGCGGATGTATATCTTACCCCAGGTACAGCTAGACCCAGCTATTATCGAAGAGCACCTAACAGAGGTTCGCGCCGAGAAGCAACTCGCGCTGGAACAGGTAGCCGGCATAGACAAAGAGCATTTTAGTTCTAACCAAAAGTTTGCTGAATTACTAACTCAGTACGGGGTAGCAGTACCAACCAAGATATCCCCCACTACCGGTAGTGAGATCCCGGCATTGGCCCGAGGGGACTGGGATTTCAAAGAACTCTGCGCCGATCCTTCTCAGCCGCCTTTCGTCCAAGCACTTTTAGCTACGAGGCGCAGCGTTAAGTCTACGATCGACGAGACCCGCGCCGAAGCCCTATTGCGTATCTCCAAGCTCACCTGGCCGACCCAAGGTAACGCATGGGCGCCGGTCCCGCTTAAATTCAGCGGCGCCCGTACCCACAGACTATCAGGCGATGGGGGTATCAACTTCCAGAACATCCGCCGAGGGTCGTCGTTACGTCGGGCGCTAACAGCGCCCGACGGGTACAGAATTGTGCATCGGGACGCGTCGCAGATCGAAGCCAGGATGGTGGCGTGGATGAGTTGGTGCTTGCCCCTGTTGGATGCGTTCGAGCAGGGGCGAGATGTTTATTCCGAGTTCGCTAGTACGATCTACGAAGAGCCAGTAACTAAAGCAGACAAACTTCGTAGGTTTATAGGTAAGACCGCGATCCTTGGACTTGGGTACTCATGTGGTGCCGCGCGCTTTAGGCACATGTGTTTCATCGGCGCCGGCGGCGTCGCTGTCCAGCTTGAACAACACGACGCCGAGCATATCGTACGTACCTACCGCTCGCAGTACCCGGAGATACCCGACCTATGGGCGGCGTGCAATACACTTCTCGTTAATATGATTATGGGCTCGACCACCATTGGAATGCGGCAATCGCTGTTGGCACACCTACCCCTGACCTATTCCGAGGATTCGATCTGGCTGCCCAACGGGCTGCCGGTACAGTACCCGAAGCTGGGTTACTCCTATACCCAAGAGGGGCGGGAGATATGTTATGATGATCCCTACGGTGGGCGGCGCAAAATCTATGGCGGAAAGGTAGTGGAAAACATTTCCCAAGCACTCGCCAGGATAGTCGTTACCGACGTAGCGGTACGTGTCTATCAGGTTACTGGCTACCATCCGTGGTTGTCCACCCACGACAGCCTGGATTACTGCGTACCGTTGTCCGAGGCGGAGGACATGGATGCTGAATTAGCTCGCCAATTTAGCATACGCCCGGTATGGGCAGATGAATTACCTCTGGCGAGCGAGGGGGGTTGGGGGAGATCGCTGTACGACGCGGAGCGAGGAGTTAACCAATGACTGACGGTGATATCCCTGCGCGTTTCTGGCAAACGCTCAGTAACGAAGAAATGCACGATATACTTAAACGTGGATGGCTCAACGCCGAGCAGTGTGCCAGTCTATGGCATATGACAGACCGGCAAGGTACGCCGCCACTCAGGGTAGATGTGTTATTAAACTACGCTGAAGTATTAAAACACTTTCCTGTGGGGGAGTGACCAATGAACTCGTGGATGGCGTTGCTCAACCAATACCGTGCCCAGAGCATCGCCGACGGTAAGATTGTCGGGGAGCAGCTCTGTCGTGTTCATGGTACGACGCATTCTCGCGCGATCACCGCCGAGATGGACCGGCGCGGCTTACTACATAAAGACATACCGGGGTTCTGGATCGGCGCGGTATTGAGAGATCCCCGCTTCGTCTGCACCGGCCGCATCGTGATGCCGCCCCTGGCACCCGGCGCCCCCAGCCACGACCCGCGCCTCATCTGGCTGTGGCGTCTAGCGAGCGGCGGCGTCGCGCCTCTTATCCTCTACGAGTACGCGGAATATATCGGACAGCGCCAGACCCCCACTATCAAGCAACGCGTGGATTTTATCCTGCGGCACGTCGTCATTAGAAGAACCGAAGGCATCGCCCAGTGGTACGCCGGTACGCGCTGGCTGGACGACGATCACACCGACGCGATTAAGCGCAACCCCACCCCGTACGGGGATTGGGTTCGACTGTTTATGAGTCTGCAAAACATACATGCCGGGAGTCAGACCAAAGCCAAGGCCGAGGCCAGAAGACTCGTTACCTTGTTTGTCGAGATGCACCAGTGAGCGGATCAGCGATAGTCCTGTCACCCGAGGATCTGCTCTGGATCGAGGCGATAGCACAACGTGCTATCGTCAAGTACAAACAGAACGCCATCGCCTGGCGAGTGACATACAATGCTACGATTGATTATAATACCGCATACGCTGAAGCGCTTAGTGAGGTAGAAGGGTTCTATCAGAAGCAACTCAACCAGTGGGGTTGGGTAGAACGTGAGGCGGAGCAACAATTAAGAACAAAACGACTAGAGTATGAAGAAGAAACAGAGCGAGTTAGGCAATTTATCAAACAAAAACAAGACGGCGAGCGGCAGCGCATCGAGAAATTTAATACGGAGTGGAAGGAGCGAAATAAAGATAATATAGAGCGGGAGGAGTCGTGGCTAGCAGTAAGAAAATATAACGCTCAGCAACGTAAACGGTTAGCGATACGAGACGTAGAAGTGGAGGTATTACAGTGTATGATCGATGGTCACGGTGGGCGGAACCGTTGGGTATTTCAGGAATGGTTGAAGGGACGATCACTTGATTCGATAGCTATCAATATAGGCCGAACTCGCACACGAGTACACGAGATAGTTCAACGAGAAATACGACGAGCAAGAAGACCACGCGTAAGCTATACCCCGCCTAAGGGACGACCTCTTGATATGGGCGGACCGCGCGATGTTTGGCTGACCTATTACCCATCGCCTGATCCACGCCTCGACAATATGGAGCCCGTAACATGAGACCCTTTGCTTGGAGTTATAGCCGGCTCAAAAGTTTTGAGACGTGCCCGAAACGCTTCTACCACTACGACGTCGCCAAGGATGTTAAGGAGGACCATGCACCGACCGAGGGGCTCGACGCCCACAAGGCGTACGAGGCCAGGATCAAGGACGGGAAAAAACTCCCGCTGCACCTGACCCACCACGAGCCGGTACTGGCTAAGCTCGACGCTCTACCCGGTGAGCACTACGCCGAGCAGAAGCTCGCCCTCACAGCCGAGTTCCAGCCCACCGGTTTCTTCAGCAGCAACACCTGGTTTAGAACGATTCTAGACTTCGCAGCTATCTTTAATAAGACCGCTGCTGTCGTCGATTACAAGACCGGCAAGGTGCAGTCGGACCTGACGCAGCTCAAACTCATGAGCGCGACGATCATGCACTACTCCCCCGAGGTGGAGCGGGTGCAGGCCAGATTGTTATTCCTGAATCATGCGCACGCCGAGCGCGCTGAGTTTAGTAGGGCGGATATTCCGGGGATCTGGGCCGAGATCCTGCCGCGCGTAAAGGACCTCCAACTGGGGCAGGCGGAGAACAGGTACCCGCCCAAGCCCAGCGGGCTCTGCGTCCGCCACTGTTCGGTGACGAGCTGCCCCTTTTATGGGAGGGGCTCGCGATGACCCCCGAAGGCCGGATGAAACGGGCGATTAGCGCCGTGCTTGCAAATTATAAAGAATATATCTACGTTCACATGCCTGTGCCTACTGGATACGGCACGAGCGCTCTGGACTACGTGGGATTCTGCCGCGCTGCGTCAGACGGCGCAGCGCGGGGCTTCTCGATCGAGGCCAAGCGGGAGAAGGGCAGGCCCACGCTCCGGCAGCTGGGAGTGATCGAGCAGATGAAGCGGGCGGGCGCGAGAGTGTTCATCATCAACAGCCCTGAAAGCCTGGCTGAACTAGATCAGTGGCTAGCCGCCACTACCGGTAGTGGAGCCTGACAAATGTACGTAACCGCCGACACCGCCCACATCGTCGTGCCGTGGCGCCAAGACCTCGCCAACGTGATCCCGCACGCCAAGGAGCTGACCTATCAAGGTCAGCGCATGCTGCTCGTGCCCAACCGGCACGAAGAAGCGAAGGTTGCGCGCAATCTTGGCATACAGATACCTGCCCCAATCCTTACCCGCTACGATTGGTGCGGCCAGAAGCCGTGGGACACGCAGAAAACCACCGCAGCACTACTGACCGAAAGCCCAAGGGCCTACGTGCTCAACGAGTTCGGTACCGGCAAGACCCGCGCTGTCATCTGGTCGAGCGACTACCTGCGCCGGTACGCAGGCGCCGGGCGCGTGCTCATCGTCGCACCGTTGTCGACCCTCACGCCCGTGTGGGAGGTAGAACTATTCCGCCTCGTGCCTCAAGCCCGCGTGCGCGTGCTTCACGGTACCAAGCAACAGCGCCTCGATAGACTAGCTGAGGACGCGGATTTTTATATCATCAATCACCACGGCCTTACGCTCCTGCGCGACCACCTGGTCGCCAGAAAATTTGACGTCGTGGTGTTCGACGAGCTTGCGGTCCTGCGCAACCGCCAGACACATCTTTGGAAAGCAGCGAACGCGGTTGTCCAGAGCGGCGTCAAGTATGCCTGGGGTCTGACAGGCTCGCCGACACCCAAGTCCCCGGTCGATGCCTGGGCACAGGTGCGCCTCCTGACACCGGACCGCGTACCGGCGTCGATGGTGCGGTTCCGTGACCGCACCATGCGGCAGATCACCCAGTTCAAGTGGGTCAAGATGCCCGACGCGCAGGAGATCGTCCACGAAGCGATGCAGCCTAGTGTGCGCTTCTCTTTGAGCGACGTGATGGAGCTGCCGCCCACCATTTACCAGACGCGTACTGTAGAATTAGAAACCGAAGCAAAATTTGCGTACCGTAAATTGTTCGAAAAGATGGCGCATTTGACCAACAACGGCGAGAGCGTGACCGCTGTCAACGAGGGTGTGCTCCAGAACAAACTCCTACAGGTATCGCTTGGGTATATATACACAGATAAGCGTGGAATATATAGGTTACCTAACGACACTAGGTTGGATGCCATAAGGGAAGTCGTAGAAGGTACAACACGAAAAGTAATTGTCTTTGTACCATACCTTCATGCACTCGAAAGCATAGCCCACCACCTCCGACAATTCACGTCAGTCGCAGTGGTGCAGGGGGATACCCCAGTAGGCCAGCGCAATAAGATATTCAGGGCGTTCATGGAACAGGAAGTACCGCAGTGTATTGTGGCACATCCCGGCTGTATGTCACACGGGTTGACGCTTACGTCAGCCAACACCATCGTATGGGCTGGACCTATCAATAACTTCGAGATCTACGAGCAAGCTAACGCCCGTATCATTAGGCCAGGACAAACGTCGAAGACGTTGGTCGTACATATCGTCGGTACGCCTGTCGAGAAGCTAGCTTATAAAAGACTGAGTGAAAGGGGTATGTTCCAAGGTATGTTGTTGGAATTGTTCAGACAGCAGGAGCTGGAGTTCTAACATGGAGAAGCATGTACGTGAACTATACGACTACCTCAAGGACTACGGCGCGACGAACATTCACCTGGAACCTGGTGCTAAGCACCAGAAGATATGCTTCTATTTTGGTGGGCTGGAGCGGTCATATCTCGTAGCCCATAAACCATCGACCGACCACCACGCCATAGAGAATACCAAAGCAACTTTGCGGCGCATGCTGGGACCTCCGGTACTGGCAGAGGAAAAGCAACCTCGTAAACTGGAGGAGATGATGAACGAACTGAACCAGAGCGTAACTTATATCGGCACTCCGCCGGTACCCAACCCGCCCAAACCATCTAAGACCTGGAAAGTGTGGGTGTGCGGATATAAGTTTAAGGATACGACCCAGCTATTTTTTTATTTCCGGCACGGGATCGAGCAGCTATTCCCGAATGGCGTATCGTGCAAGCAGCTGGACGCCGAGCACTGGAAGCTGACCAATGGCGGGAGATCGAAGTTCCACAGGGCGAACGCTCGTATGAAAGTTTGCTTTAACGTGCAAGGTGTCGAACTGTTTGGCTCGACAATAGCGGAAGCGGTCGAGGCCGACGGCGCAATCCTGGTTTACCTGCCTATGGCGAAGCGCGCGAAGGTGCAGCCGCACGGCCAGGTAGTACGGTGGGACTTTACCAAACCGACACCGAAGCCGGCCCAGGCCGCACTGACAACCCCACCGGCGAGCCTGGAAAACCAGATGCGCGATATAATCAGACAGATCCAGGCGATCGAAGCCACATGCCCCTACCACCTCGTGCGCCTGGAAGGTGGGCGCATCCAGTGGCGCGCACCTGTAATCGAGTAGGGGTACGATGGACCGCATCGGAGCTTTCTTAATAGGGCTGCTCTTGGTGGGCCTAGCCTTGGCTCTGGCAATATGAGGAGATCCACATGAGTGACCCAAACATAAGGGTGGGCAGGCAAACACCCGCGTGGCTGATCGAGGAGTACATCAAGCTTCGCAACAAGGTGAACGAGATCAAAGCTAAACACGCCGAGCAGCTGGAGCCCTACGCCACCGTGATGCAGGCGATCGAGGGTCAGCTACTGGATCACCTCCAGAAGAACGAGCTAGGCAGCGTCAAGGGTGACACCGGTACCGCCTATAAGCAGACGATCACTAGCGTTACCGTCAGCGATTGGGACCAGGTGCTGCGCTACATTCAGGAGAACCAGTGCTGGGATCTGCTAGAGCGGCGCGTGTCGAAACAGGTGGCAACTACGACTGTCGAAGAATCTCAGAAGCCTATACCGGGGGTGAAGATTTCCCAGGCTTTGGTATTGCGCGTCCGTACAGCCTGAGCCTAAGCTCTGCTCCCTGTAATTATAACATTTATATCTGGGAGTATCTGGATGACACTCACGCAATTCACTGGAGCGACACCCGCCCATCTCGCCGGTCGCCGGACCTCTGGCTCTCTCACCGCCGCCCGGTCTGGAGTGCAGTCGAGCTTCGCGGTGATCAAGACAGCGGGCAAGACTTGGAAGATCCGGTACCGGGGCGAGGAGACCCTGATCCGTGACGAACGCGGGCAGCCCCGGCACGAGCTTGACGTGGTGATCGTCGGCGCGTCGGCGGCGATCAGCAAGGGCTACTACATCAAGGGCTATTCGCAGGGCGATGACTCCGCACCGGATTGCTTCAGCGCGGACGGCCAAACCCCGGACCCGGCGTCGCCGCACAAGCAGCACACCATGTGCGCGACGTGCCCGCAAAACCAATGGGGTTCGCAGATGACCCCCGGCGGCAAGAAGGCCAAAGCCTGCCAGGATCGGCGGCTGGTTGCCGTCGTGCCGTTGGGGGATATCCCCAACGAGGCGATGGGCGGACCCATGCTGCTCAGACTGGCACCGACCAGCCTCGCTACCTTCGCCCGGTACGCGGACTATCTGGAGCGCAAGGGTGTCGGGGATATGTCCTGGGTGGGGACCAAGCTGACCTTTGACCCCGAGGTTACCTACCCGCGCATCCAGTTCGACGCGATCTCCTACGTTAGCGAGGACCAGGACACGCAGATCGCGGAGGTTATGAAGAGCCCGACGATCGAGCGTATCCTTTATGGGTTTGGCCCTACTGAATCTGGTCCCGAAGCGGCAGCGGAGCCTGATATCCCCGGTGCTCCGCCGGCCCGTGCTAACAACGTCCGGTCCCTCCCGTCCCGTCAGGCTACGCCACCGGAGCCGCCGCCCGAGGAAGAAGACCAGCCCGAGGAACCCGAGGAGGAAGAGACCCCACCCCCGCAGCACGGCACTACACGTACGACGCCCTTCCAGGCATCTACTACCAAGCGCGCCCCCGGCCGCGTGTCTACCCAGACCACCCCCGCCCTCGCTCCCTCTGATCTCGAAGGGGCCATCGACGATTTGCTCGATCAGCCCTCCTAGCTCCCTGACCTGGGGGAGGCATTAGCCTCCCCTTTTTTATCGGGGGAGCTAGTTATGAACCTGGAAGATTTCCTGGACAGGGTTGTCGCGCCTGGCAACTGGTTGGCGGTCGCGTATAAAGGCCAGGGCTGGAACAACCTGGCGCACCGATTTTTCGAACGATCTAAATTCGTAGACGCTGCGGGGTATCTGCGGGCACTCGGCCGCAAGATGGACACCTGGTTCGCACTGGCCTCGTTCGACCAAGCCGCGCTGCATACCAACGGCAAGAAGTTTATCGGCAAGCGCACCCGCGAGAACGCCTATCAAATTAAATCCTTCTGGGCCGACGCCGACATCAAGGCGGCGCACGACAACAAGGACCCGGCCAAGGTGTTCGCCTCCGAGGCCGAGGTGGTCATGTGGGCGACGGCGTTCGCCAAGGCAACCGGCGTACCGATACCAAACATCTGGATCAAGAGCGGGTACGGGTTACACCTGTACTGGTCGTTCGAGGACGCGCTCGATGTGGACACCTGGCGCGGTTACGCCGAGGCGCTGAAGGCTGCGCTAATCGCCAACAACTTTAAGGGCGACGTCAACGTGGTGGCGGACGCGGCGCGCATATTGCGCCCACCCGAGACCAGTAACTTTAAGGTGCCCACGGTACCGGTACCGTGCTTTGAGTTTTATCCCAACCGCCTGACCCAGCCGGACTACCCCAACGCCGCCTTGCTGCCCATCCTGAGCAAGCTGCCGACCTATAAACCCGCTCCCAAGACCACCACTACCCGTAGTGGAGGAACTTTAGCTGCTGCTAGAGCCGGATTTACAGCCAGACCTAGGGACTTCCAGGTCATGGCAGCGAACTGCGCCCAAGTTAAACAAACGCTCGATACCGGCGGGATGCACGACAAGCACGACCCGTGGTGGCACATGCTGATGCTGGCTGCGTGCTCCGAAGATGGCCGGCATTGGGCACACGAGATCAGTAAGGATCATCCGGACTACACCCAGGCCGAGACCGACACCGAGTACGACGGACGCGTCGCTGCCCACGCCGGAGGGATGGGTCCGCCGTTATGCACGACAATCAACGGTGACCGCCCTGGTATCTGCCCCGGCTGCCCACACTGGACCAACCCCGCTATCACAACTCCGTTTCATGTTGGCCTAAAGATTCTAACCGGCAGCCCCGACGAATTGCCGGACCACTGGCGCCGGCACAACGGCTGGATCGAGCGGGACATATCCGACGAGAAGACGATCAAGTGGTCGCGGGTATTGGAAGGCGACGTAACCAAGCTCTTGGATCTGGATCAGATTGCTACCGGCTACCGGTTTACGTTTACCTATACGCCGCCTAACCTCCCGCCCCGTACCCTGTACGTCGATAATGCCGAGCTGACCGCGAAGACTGCGAAATCCATCCTGACTTCGCGCCATATGCACATCAACGACGACAACGCTCTCCATGTCAGTAGGCTGATGATGTCCTGGATTGAAAAGCTGCAACGCGAAACGCGGGTCCGCACCCAGCCGATGCCGAGCTTTGGCTGGTACAAAGTTGGCGCAACTTATATGGGGTTCTCGTCCGGCGGGGTTTGCTACGTCACGGGCGGCGGGGATGAGCCGGCTCTCGGCGCAGACGCGACGTTGATCAAGTATTATACCCCGAAGGGTGACCTCGCCACCTGGCGTGCGGCAGCTGAGTTTATCGGGAAGGACTGCCCTGAGCTGCAGATTAACATCGCCGTCGCGTTCGCCGCGCCGCTGATGGAACTGCAAGGTGATTCGGGATCGGTCTTGAGCTTTGTCGGTAAAAGCGGTATCGGCAAGTCCTCGGCAATCAAGGCAGGGCAGGCTGTTTGGGCTGATACTAAGCCTACAATTTTTACCGTTAAAGATACGTCTGCTTTTAAGGGGATAGTTAAAAGTGATTTAATGGCGCTTCCTATTTACTGGGACGAGGCTAGAGTTGCCGACGACATTAAAATTTTAATCAACGAACTCCATTCGTTTACGCAGGGGCGGGACAAGGGGCGCAGTACCGCCGATATTAAAATTAGAGAACCCGGCGAGTGGTTAACTCTCTATTCGATCTCTGCTAACGATTCGATACGGGATTTGATTACGTCGCACCAGGGGGATACCGAGGCGACGTTGCTTCGCCTGCTGGAGATCCGGGTCGAGCGCAACGTTAAATACGACGTTCGCGCTGATTCCATCGAAGCAGACCTTCGAGATAATCACGGCGAAGCCGGGCGTGTCTATGCACGATACCTCGCCGACAACGTAGACGCTATCAAGTTAAAGTTAGCCACTAAGAAAATTAAACTTGATACTCGCTTTAACCCTTCTAACGACGAGCGATTTTATATGCGTACGATGGCAGCGATTATCGTTGGTGCGGAACTGGCGCGGGATCTTAATATCATCACCCTTGATATCGCGGGTATTGCTAGGGTATTAGAAAACGCTTTTAACAAGTCGCGCATTGCACGTAACGAAGAAACACCAGTTGATCCAAAGGATAATCTCCACTCACACTTTGATCAATATATTACTGCTTACGCCCATGAATGCGTAGTGACTGAGTTTTATAAACGGCCCGGTCCTGGACCGAAGCCGCGTATTGTATTTCAACCGGATCGTCCACCAAAGGAAGATCTCGGTATCGCGTATCATATCGGTGTCAACGATAAAGTGATAAGGGTCAACATGAATGTGTGGCGCCGGTACTGGAATGCGCATGTGATCAGCCCGACGAACCTGCGCGACCAGGCGAAGGCCGAATGGGGCGCGCCCGGCGTTGCCACGCGGGGCCTCGGCCACGGGACGCGTTTCCAAACCCGCGCCTACGCGTTCGAGCTGTCGCTAGCGGGAGACCTGGAGGAGATTCTCGACCCCTATATCAGCGTGCCCACGAGCCGGACCGGGACGGGCACGGTGATCCCGATGCCGGCGAGGTAGGGATCTCGATTGTGGATCTTATGTGGAATAAAATCGGAGTCCGGCGGCTAAGCTGCTGGTATCGTTGTATTTCAAAATGATGCCCCCTCCCTACACAGCGAGTGTCTGGGGGCGTCTCCGGGTTTCATAAGCTATTGATACAGTTGGTTTCCTAAATTATAACTGATATCCCAAAGTTCGCACTAGCGTCCTGAATGATCTCTTGGTATGATGGCTCGTGTGTTGGTCATATCCGAGGGAACATTATGCCGAAACTGGTCCAGAACCAGCTAACCGTACGCAGGGTCGCAGCGCTCGACAAGCCGGGACACTACGCTGATGGTCGCAATCTTTACCTCGCTGTCACAGCGGGTGGGCATAAGAGCTGGGTACTGCGTTATAAGTTAGGTGGACGTCGCCGTGACATGGGGCTTGGCCCAGTACATGACGTGTCGCTAGCACAGGCCCGCGAGGCGGCGGAGACGGCGCGGGCATTGATCCATAATTTTATCGACCCGATCGACGAACGCGACAGGAAGCGATCAGAATTAACCCACGCCGTACAGGTCCGGCGTGTTAAGTTCGACGAGGCGTTGGATGCGTACCTGCGATACCGCGACCTCAAGGGCAAGCATGCTATCAGCGTCGCGAACCCGATCTATACCTACATCGTGCCGTCATTAGGTAAGCTGCCCGTCGCAGATATCACACCGACACAGATATACGAGGCGCTGACTACCAAAGCCAAATCAGGCAAGGCGCTATGGGATCTTGTTATTGGAGATCGCACGCTGCCCAACCTCGCCGGGTTGTTTACTTACGCCATCGAGAAAGGCTGGCGCGAGAATCCGATTAACCCAGCCGATCGCGAACGACTTAAGATTGCCGGGCTTAAGGCTCAGAAGCACGAGGTAAAACATTTCGAGGCGTGCCCGTACCCACGCATACCCGAAGCCTGGGAGCGGCTACAGGCATTCACCGATACGCAGATGATGTCCCTGCGGTGGGCGATACTAAATGCTTCGCGCCCGAAGGAGGCTCGCCGACTACGCTGGGAATGGATCGACTTAGAGAACCGTACGGTTACCATTCCCGGTAGCGAGATGAAGGGCGGGCGGGCACATCGTATTCCATACAGCGCCGCCTCGGCTGAGTTGCTGGATACGATGCGCGCCGTCTGTACCAGCGACTGGGTGTTCCCCAACCACTACGACAAGCCATACAGCGCTGATCTGTTCTCGATGCTGGCTCGCCGCGTAATGCCTGACATACCGGGGATCACCTCGCACGGCTTCCGGTCGAGCTTCAGTACGTGGGTTACCGAGACGACGACGTTCGAAACAGAGATGCGCGAGGTAGCGCTGGCGCATCAGGTAGGCGACAAGGTGGCGCAAGCCTATCAGCGGGGCGCGATGCTCGCTAAGCGCCGCACCATGATGGAGACCTGGGCCGCGTACTGCCAAGGTAAGGGGATCGACCGCCGGTTCCGCAGCGAGTTCGTCGTTGTTGCGGCTTAGCGAAATGGCTGATCCAGTAAGATGGTTCGATGCCCTAGGAAAATGCCCTTGCGGCCAATCGGCAACTGGTATCCTGCGCGGCCTTAGTGATGAGAGCTACGGTACGTACTGCTATCGCTGCGCCACGAAACGGCTAGCCGCAGCAGCTCGCGAACGCCAGAAAGAAGCGGAGCGCGAGCATGCTGCAGAAAATAAGATAGACGCTGCGTTATCCCCCGCGTCTACACCGGATACCCGCGTTGCTTGGTCCGTCAAGGACTGGGCGAAGGCGGTATCGGTTACACCAGTTACAGTCCACCGACTGATCGCCGCGAATAAAATTCGGTCGCGCCTAATGGGTAGCCGTAAGCGGCTGATTCTTACCCCGCCCCAGGAGTACGTGCAGGGGCTCGAAAAAACCCACGGCGCAACCGACTAACGGTGGTGTAAACAGGAACGCCGGCTAGGTGGTCTAGCCGGCGAACCCGAAGAAGGAGACAAACTTTTTTCCGCCCTTTAGGGCGGTGTACCTACGAACCAGGCGTTAACCATCAATTCGGGTTGACACCAAAAAACCCCGACTCTATGTTCAAGGGGCGACAACAGCAGTGAAGCCCATTGTGGGTTTTAACAGCAGGTCGCAAAAAGGAGAAGTGTAATGGCGTGGACGCCAAAGGTAACCTGCAACCTCTATGATGGTCAGCAGGAATTTCAGGTCGCGGTTAAAAAGTTTCGCGACTGGGCCAAAGATCAGCCGCTACCGACGATTACTCTGACTACGGGATGGCACACGATCACCCCGGAGTTGGCGGAGAAGTTGCTGATTGGTAACAAGCACAACCGCAAGCTGCGCTACCCCGACGTGCTGCGCTACGCCACGCAGATGGCGAACAAGCGGTGGAAGAAGACGGGAGAGCCGATTATCATCACCGATCACGGCGTTGTCGAAGACGCCGGCCATCGGCTAACGGCGTGCTACTTCGGCAACGTGCCGTTCGACACGTTCGTTGTAACCGACGTACCCCACGATGATGATCTGTTCGCGTACATCGACAACGGCGTATCCCGTACCGGGGAGGATACGTTGCAGGCTGCCGGCATCAACGGGCTGAGCCCCATCATCCAGTCCGTAATCAGGCAGTATGCAATCCATTACGACGAAGGTAACCTGACTTTCGCCGGACGTGGTGCGTTGTCGCCCATCACTAATATGGATATCTTAACCTACATCCGCAATCATCCGACACTTGAACAGGTCGCCCGGCTAGTCACCGATCTGTATCAAGGGGCAGCAAAACGCCTCGACGAAAAGGTGGTAACGACGTTCCTGGCGTGGAAGGTGTATGACTCTTTCGGCTCAGGTGTGCTGGAAGACTTCATGTCGCTCATCACGCAAATGGACCTGCAGCCGGGTCATCCAGTACACACCCTGCAACAGCGCCTGGATCAACACTTCGCGGCCAAGGAGGCGGCGCCGCGCAGTGCCAAGGCTAAGTTTAAGATGAAGAACATTGAGATCCTGGTGTTCGCCATGCGCGCCTTTAACGCGTGGCAGCAGGGCAAGCTCAACGTGCGGCGTCTCGATCCCCGTACCGACGATCCGTTCCCCAAGATCGAGCGGCCGGCAGACGAAGACGAAGCACCGGTAGCCGCTGCCGCTGAGTAAACCCTGCAAGGATTTCACATTTAAAGGGGCGGGGTTTATCCTCGCCCCTTCTTCTTAAGGACCCCGACAATGTCTACCCCCGTCACCTCCCTGTTCCCCCACCCGCCTATCCCGCACCACCCCGACGCCAGTCTCTTTCCTATGATGGACGAGGTCGCGCTAAACGAATTGGCAGCCGACATTAAAGCCAACGGTTTGCACGAAGCGATCAAGGTGGATCATACCAACCGCCTACTGGTCGATGGCCGCAACCGCGAGCGCGCATGTGCTATTGCCGGCGTTGACCCACGCTACGAACGCCTACCCGAGAAGACGGATATCTTCAACTACATCGTCTCTATCAATCTGCGCCGTCGCCATTTGACCGACGAGCAAAGGCGAGAGGTTGTTCGCGTGATCGCCGCGCGTAATCCAGATCTAAGCAACCGTAGCATTGCGAAGCTAGCGGGTGTTAGTGCTCCAACTGTGGCAGTAGCCCGCAACGCAACTGTAAAAGACCTTACAGTTGATTCACATAAACCGATTGTACAAAAGACCAAGGGTGCAGATGGTCGTATGCGCCCTGCTACCGGCCAGATCAGCGAGGCAACGAAACAAGCCATTGTAGCGGACTGTATCGCCAACCCGGAGGAGCAGAAGTCTATTGCCGAACGCCACGGCGTCTCGTCAAACACCGTGGCTGGGATCAGGAACCGCCTACGAGCAGCCGGTCAACTACAACCGTCCAGTAGGCTGCCTCTCCCCCCTCCTAAGAGAGCAGCCCCGCTGCCACCAAAACCGACGATCAAAGAGCTGATGGAGAAGCGCGCGGCGGCGGGCACATTCAAGCTGACGCGCGAAGAAAAAGGCATGGGCACGGTTGAGTACGGCAAGCAGCAGGCCGAGGGGTACCCGCCAGGGTGGACCAACGACCATGCTCACGTCGATAGGACCGGCGCACGCACCCAGATTTACACCCTGGACCAGATCGCCGAACAGCGGATGGTCCAGCGCTTCCAGAAAATCCTAGCCGGGGTTGACAAGGCGATACAGGTTGTTGGCCGCCAAGAGGAAGGCAGTAAGGTGGCACCTATCACCAGCGCAGCGAACGCACCAACCGCCGCCGATATCGACAGCCTGTCGCAGAAAGGTCGCGACGCTCTGAAGGCGCTATTCCAGCGCCGCGCATGGCTTATCCGGCTAGTTGCGTCCTACCTCGATAAGTTCGACGAGGTGGTGCCAACCACCACCTAGCGATCTGCCCAACTGGTCCAGCTGGACCAGTTGGGCAGGCAATCTGCCCAACTGCCGCATCTGCGGCAGTTGGGCAACAAACCACTGGCGCCGACGGCAAGGACCGCCCCGCCGCTGGTCGGTACAGTGCCGAGGAAAAGGCCGAGATCGTCGCCGGGATAAGTCAACTTGCCAGATCCCAGCGGGTGTGGTCAGATAGCTCCAGATTATAAAGGTTATGCTAATGAACCCCCCGGTCCTCGTCACCCGCGTCGCCTGGTCGGTCAAAGACTGGGCCACAGCTGTCTCGGTCTCGCGGGTCACGGTTCACCGGCTGGTCAGGGCCAACGCCATCAGGTCGAAGCTGATGGGGCGTAAGAGGTTAATCCTGACCACCCCCGAGGAGTACGTCGATGGGCTGAACGGCGCCACTACGGTAGTGGAGCTACCTGCGATAGCGGCCAGGGAGAACCAAGAATGACCCCGCGCCCCTTCGACGCCTACCTGCACGATAAGATGACAGCCCACGTATCCGCTATCCTTGGCGCCTACATGGAGAACCCGGATGACGTCGAGCTAGCGACCGAGGATATTATGGAAGCCATCGAGAACGAGATGATCTGGGCCAATGGCGGAAATCGTACCCCTTGACGCGGGCGCCTACCGGGACATCCCCCGGCAGTTGCGCCTCCTAGCCGACGAGATCGAAAACGGCGAGCACCCGGACCTGATGTTTATGCTCGCCGTACTGGCGAAGCCGCACGCCTACTGCGAGGTCCGGGGCTGGGGCGAGTACACGATGCTCGAAGCGATCGGCGCCCTGACGCGCGCGGTAACCCACCCCACCGCTAGTCTCGACGATTAGCGGAGGGATAGGGAGCCGGGATTGACCCCGGCTCCCACTCCTGCTACAGGATCAGCACAAACTTGACCCGGAACGGACCAAGCCTCTTACGACGGGTTACAGCCATCGTACCCTCCTTGACGCCGGCTTCGGGACCACCCCTGGCCGGCGTCATCATTTTAACTCAGTGGTTGGGCTCCTCGATACGCTTGATGATCTGGCGCTGGTCAAAATTAACAATCGGCTCGCGTATCCCAGGGGCGTACCAATCGCTACCTTCCCGCAGCACAACAAAGGTCGTGTTATCCTCCAGGTGCCGCGCCCAGTAGTAGCCGTCAGTCACTAGACCACATTCCAGTGCAGTAGCTCCCCGTCGTGGAGTTCAGTCGGATCGCACCAACAATCAGGCCCGTCTACGTGCGGGCGGCGCACGTCGAAGATATCAAACGCCTGATGCATCGGTACCGGTGGGTCGTTCGAGCACTCCTCGCCCTCACAGCAATACACCACCCCCCGGCTCTCGCACACGTCACACGGGTAGTCGAACGCTTCATTCCCCGGATATGACCGGAGCTTCCTGTAGCCGGTGCCAAAACATGCAGGGCAAATCACGGCGCCACCTTCTTCCGGTTGTAATCATACCCGGCGAATCGCCGCGTCAAGGCGTTCTTGGCGCGCATCGCCTTTGTAAAGTTGCGGGGGTTCAGCTCGAACTCGACGATCTGCTCCATCAGCTTATGACAGTAAGCGATCTCGGTCAGGCTCTCGAACTCAGCGCTTTCGCGGTGATCCATTGGTTTTCCTCGTCTGGCTGAGCGCAATCGCGATTGCTTGTTTTGGGTTTTTAACCACAGGCCCGCCCCTACCGGAGTTCAGCGTCCCCGCTTTGAACTCCTTAAAGACCTGCGCTTTGCGTTGGGCTGGCGTTCCTTTGAGTGGCATCAGTAGAACCTCGTCGCTTCGCGGAAGGGTCGCTCCTCCCGCTTGGTGGGACGCGCCCCGTAGAACTCCGGCCGGGCCTCGCGCTTGCGCTCTTCCTTCATGGCTTCGCGCAGCTGCGAAAACTTGATCGGGCTGACGCGCCGGAACTCTTCGTTATTCATGTAACGTCGTACGGCGGTCATATCCTGGCCGCCCGACAACACATAACGATCCATCGCCTTTTTGCGCGCGTACTCGAACTCGCCCTTATATTCCTCTTCGGCGTGGCGGCGCTCACGAGCAAGCGCGGGTTCGTAAGGATTAAACCCCGTCGCCTGCAGGGCTTGTTGACCAAACGTGACCTGGCTCGGCGGGGTAATCGTCCGGCCTCGTTTATCGGTTACACCCTCCTGACCCAGCTGGTACGCCTTGATCGGATCGCTCAGTACGCGGGGCATCAGCAGCTTAGCGGCGCGACCAAAGTTGCCCGAGGTTAGCTCGTGGAAACCTTCGAACAGCTGCCCGGCGACGTCGCCCGACGCACCGGTCATTCCCTGCATAATGAACTGCCCGGCGCCGGCTTTGTCGAAGGTGCGCACCTCCGGTACGTCGACCATGTTAGTGAGCTTCAAGCTGCGCGACTGCTTAGCCCCGGCGAGCCCGAACAACCCGGAGGACGCAAACCTGCCCGCCGTCTCGCCGCCCATGTCGGTGATCGCGCGGCGCAGATCCAGTTCGTAGTCGTGCGGCTTCTCCTTGCCTGAGAACAAATCCCAGGCGCCCAGCAAGGCCACTACCGGTAGTGCCATCATGTTCCCGGTGACGCCGGCCAGGATCGAGTGGGTGGCGACGAGGCCGGTCAGGGCTTTAATTGCTTCGGCCCGCTCCTCGGGACGGAACATGGCTTTGCGCACCAGCCCGCCCATCACCGAGTACATATGAAACCCGTACTGCTTGTACTGCATCATCGCCGGGACGAGTTCCTTGGCGATCGGTCCACGGGGCGTCGTGATGCGGGGTTTATTCCAGGCGCCCCATACCGGCATCGCGTCCATCGCGTGCCTAACAGCTTCTCGTTGTGCTGTAACGTCGTCGGCGCCGCGCGATTTCGCCAGGTCATACCCAGCCTTAAGCACCACCGTACGCATGGTGCTATCCACCGTGTGCTCGCCGACAGCAAACAGGTTCGCCATATTCGCTGGCAGGTTAGACCATCTTGGAAATTTACCTCCGGTCGGGTCGCCAAAGTCGAACCCGCCCTGCCTCGACATACGCTGGACTTCGCGCGACTGGGTGTGATCGACAATCCCAAAGTCTTTGGCGTAGTCCATCAACCCGCGCATCGCCTGTTCATGCGCGGCGTCGCCGGGCTTCAGGTTGATCAGTTTCTGGGTGAGCATGTCGCCGACGTGCCAGTCGGAGTGCTGCATCTCGCCCGTGACGGCTTTGAGCGCGTTCTTAAAGCCGCGACCGATACCGCTCGGCCCCAGATCTTTCATCGCCTTGACGATCGACGCTGCTGCCCGGCCATGACCGTACGCGGCGCCGAGGAAACTCTGCGCGTTGGCGTGCGCGTCCGCGACCTGGATCGCCAGATGCGCCGGACGAGCCAGGTGGTAGGCCCAGCTTGCCCCGGTAAACACCCCCGCAGCTTTACCGAGAGCGCGGCTGGAATCGTCGCCGTCTACGGGCGCGCGCCGCGCCTGCAGCTCGTTAAATGTTTCACGAGCGCGCATCGCCTGGACGCTGGTCGGGGGTTTTTCCAACCATTGGTGTTGCTGACGGGCATGATCCAGGTCGGCTTTGGTTACCGCCGGGTCCTTGTTGGCGAAGCGGGTTTCGAGCGCGTCGAGCTGTTTCTTGGAACGCTCGATCTCCACCTTGGTACCGGGCGTGCCGGTTGCCTTCTCAATATTATCGGCCTGTTGGCGGGCCTGGCGCATCGCCTCGGTCTCGGCCGCGCCGTGGGTCAGGTGACCAAACAGCGAAGCCGTCGAGTGGTAATGCTCGACCAGGTTACGCGCCGCGTCCTGGCTCGCACCCTGCACCCCAGTACGGCGCATGCGGGAGCCCGCCTGCGCACCCGATACCTGACGCCGCAGCATCGCGTAGGTGTAGGCTTCCTTGGCCTGCTCGATCTGTTCCGGCGTCGCGCCCCGCTTAACCATCGCCCGTTCCATATCGGCGAAGGCGTTCTCGGGCATGAACTCCCGGCGGTTCGGGTTGGCGCGCTTGTTGAGCACGTCGCTGACACGAACCCCCTCGGCGGTCTTGTCGGTCTTGGCTAGTTCGTCGAACTCCTTCCGCAGCTCGATCCGGCGAGCATCCGCGTCGGACGACCGCTCAAACTGCTCCATGCCAAAATGCTTGGTCCCCGGCTCGCCGTAGCGGACGACGTAATCCCCGTAGCGGCGCAGCGGGAAGTAATCCCCCTGGACAAACCCCGCGTCTTGCAATCTGGCAATGTCCCGCACCAAGGCGCGCGAGTTTTCCCAGCGCTCGCCGAACGCCTGGCTTAGCACGTCGGGGTTGTTGATGACCTCCTTGATACCGGCCTTGGTTCGCATCTTCTCGCCCAGCGCCTCGGCCTGCGCCTGGGTGATATCCGGCATGTAGCGCTTAAGGACGTCCTCGTACTCAAGCCGACGCTGCTCGTCGTGGGTATTACGATAATAGTCGCGCACGTCGGAGTAGAGCTTTCGGTCTTCGGGAGAAAGATTATTAAACCGCTCGCGCAAACCAGGTTTACCTGGCTCTCCATCCACTACCTTTATCTGGTCAGCAGTTAGATGGGCGTTACGCTGAGCAAACAGGGTGGGCTGATCGGTCAGGTAGGTCTCGTTCAGCGTCGCGTCGTTCATCAACCCGCCGACGTCGCGGCCATACTTAAGTTGGCGCGCCCAGCCCTGTACGCGATCACCCCATTTATCACGGTACTCCGCAGCAGCCCGCTCGATGCGCGCCCGCGCCCGCATAACCTGCGGCCCGGCGGGCAGTACGTCCTGGTTAAACTCGGTGAGCTTATGGGTCGGCGAGCTGAGCAGCCCGGTCTTGGCGCCTGCGCTGGCGAGGCCGCGCCTCCACCCACCCTCGCCCAGGCGTTCTTTAACCCCTTCGCGCGACCAAATGGGCGCGTCGGCAAACGCCTCGCCCAAGGGGTGTAGTTTATCCCGCACCCACTGGCTCGGCAGACCATCGGTCGGGACGTCGCCTCGCTTCCAGCGCCGCCCGCCACTACCCGGTAGCGGGGCGTTAAACTCCAGCCCCATATCGACGGCGGTACGGTGCGCGCTGCCGGCCTCCAGGATATTTCCTACCGGGTCGAGCACCCGGTCGAGCACCGTACCCTTTTTGAACCCGACGATGTCCTTGACGAATGCCTTGAAGGCTTGCCACAGCGTCGCGGGCTCACCGTAGCCCAGGCGCTTCATCTCGGCCTTGAACTCGGGGCTCGCCTCGGTACGGGCCATGACGGCTTTCACGTACGGGTTCGCCATGATCTGCGAGATCAGTTCGTGCTTACCCTGGACGATGCGCTCGGGGCCGGCGACGTTGTTCCCGATTGCAGCCCGCACTGCGTAATCCAGCGCGTCGTATTCCTCGTCCGAGATCGCGTGCTCGTCCCGTACGCGGGTGGTCTCTTTCAGGATCGCGTCCAGCGTATCGACGTGATTTTGCTCGCGGTCGGTTAGGTGCTCGCCGTGCTTTACCTTCTCAAACAGATGGTCCAAATACTTAAAAGTTACCGCGTGCGTCGCTTCGTGCAGCACAGTCTCAAGGTGTCCTGTCGTATCCCCCTTGAGGCCGATCGCGTCGTGCGCACCGAAATACGTACCGGCGGACCTCTCGCCCTTGGTAGCGATACGCTCGGACCCAACGCTGTCGCCGAGAGCCTTATAACTCCCAACCTCTACGTGGTCCGGCAACAGGCGCAGATAGTGTCTTGCTAACTCAACCATATCCGGGGCGGCGATCTTCGCCCCCGGATCGTTGACGATGTCGTTAAGGTAGTCGTGGACGCTGTCGAGCGTCTTCGTTTCGGTCGAGCGGTCGATCCGGTCCTTGAGTTTGCGGTTGATACTTAAACTCTTCACCGCCCGCGCTAGCTGATGGGACTTGGTTACCATCGGATCGGACCACGGCGCGTTGGCTTCGGCGTCGCCGCCTTTCTCCTTCGCCGCCCTAGCCGCCTCGCGTGCGTCGCGCAGTTTCTTAATTTTTTCTAACTCACGGTTCCTTTTTTCTTGTTCGTTTTCCGGTGCGCGGACAGCTGCCTCGGTATCGGTATCCTCTTCCTTGCCGCGCAGCTGGTCGCGATGTCTCTTAATATCTTCGAGACGCTCGCGCTCCAGCTCGTGCCGGCCGCGCTTTGCAATGCGCGCCTGCATCTCCTTGTTTAACTCTTCAAATCGCGCTTCCGTTAGATCAGTATAATTTTCATGCGTATCAGGATTCTTATCGCGCAATGTTTTATTCAGACGCTTCAACAATACTTCTCGCTTCTCCGGTGTAAGTTTATTCTCCTCCTCGACCCGCTTAACTGTCCGTTCTACATGCTGCTGATCTACCTCGTTGTATTTATCGGCGCGCGGAATAACTACGTTATCCAGATAATCGGCGAGATCCTTATTACGTCGAGGCCGCCCGCGCGTACCCGGCGCCTTCGTGCCCGCCGCTTCAGCCGCCTGGTCTACCGTCTTGTTACCCTGCAACACGTCGTGAAGCAGATCGTGATACCGCAAATCTTTGTCGGTAGTGGTCTTCGAGCGCGTTTCGGCGATACCCCCCTCAGTCGCCTCGATCTGCATCCCCTCGCCGACTTCTTCGATCGGCGTACCCCGAGTAACCTTGGACGTTGCCGGCTTTTCCTGAACGTCGCTGAGGTCTCTTCCCGCTTCGCTCGCCATCAAAGATGTACGTCGCGCCTCCTGCGCACGCGGGGGAAGTTTTTCAGCGCGGCGTTCGGCTAACCTACGTTGCTGCGCGGCTTCGGCTGCATCGGCAGCTTCGCGTTGGGCCGGGATCTCCTCGCCAACCGCAGCTTCGCCGCGTTTACCCACCACGACCTCGACGCGCTTGGTGGGACGCCTCACTACGGTAGTGGGGGTGGTGGGTTTAGCGGGCTCTTCAGCCTGAGCCTGGGACTTCGCAATAGCTTCTTCGGCTGCGGCAGGCTGTGGTTTACGTCTAAGCTCAGGTCTAGCGGGGGCTACTTTCTCCGTAGGTGCAGCAACAGGTGTAGGCGCTGACGCCTCTTCGATCGGCGCAGCCGTCGACTCAGCGGCAGCCTTCGCCTTCTCGGCGATGATGTACTCCGGGTTAAGCAGTTCGTTCTTGACAACCGGAGCTGCCTCTTCGTAGGGCGCGCCCTTGCGCTGGACCGCATCGGCGATAGTTTCTTGCGCCGTACCGCCTTTACCTATCACTTCACCCGCCGGGTTCTTTGCAACCTGGCGGTTGGGGTCCAGATGGTCAGGTTCGAGCTTGTACCCGGCAGCTTCTGCGGCCTTTAGTGCATCGGCAGGCTGAGTTATATCTGTTGTAGTTTCAGGACGCGCATTGCGAACCGCCCCGGTCCGTTGCTGCTCCGGGTTTAGCGTAATACCAGCGGCTTCAGCGGGAGTTTCGTACTCATTAGGGACCGCGTCGGCCTGCGCCCCGCGCTGCTTTTGCTGTTCAACCCAAGCCTCGTGGCTACTTCTCGTGGCCGCGAGCGGGTCAAATCTTCCGGTAGGGGGTCCTGCGGCGAGCACCTCCGGCGGGATCGGCGGCAGCGGCTCCGACTTCGGCGGGTTAACCGCCGCGTCGATCGCCGCTGTCGCTGCCGGGTCCCCTGATACCGTGGGAGGCGCAGTCTCGGGCGATCCCTTAGGACTATCACCCTCGCGCGGCGGGTAGGGTCGCGGCGGTAGATCAGGACCAAACTGCTCAGGCGACTCCCTCGGAGGATAGGGCCTTGGAGGTAATTCGGGACCGTACTCCTCGCCAGGAGGCGACTCGCGGGGAGGATAAGGTCTCGGCGGCAGCTCGGGGCCGTACTGTTCACCAGGAGGCGGCTCAGCTGCTGGAGGTGGCGGTGTTCCCTCGGCAGCTGCCTTGTCAGCAGCCTCCTTATCGGCAGCAGCCTTCGCCCGAATACCCCGCTGGCTGGCAAGACCGCTATGAACACCAAGCCCCAGCCCCATGAGCACGCCGCTCGCCCCAGCTTCGGCGAACTCGCCCCCGCTAGGTAATTCGTAGGCACCTATGTCGCGCGCTGCGACGGCTTTTGGTATGGGCTTGAGCGCCTCGCTGACCGTACTGACGACGGGCATGCCGACAGTGGCGCGGGCTATGTTATTAGCCAGGCTCTTACCCGCTGCGCCCTTCACAAAAGGTGCCGGCGCGCCCCATGTCGCTAAGCCTATCCCAGCCCCTGCCAGGGTTGCGGCCCAGTCACCGCCGCTTTCCTCGTACGCCTTGTTGGCGCCCTCCATCGCGCCATAAACCATCATGACCGGCAGACCGAATTTCTTGTACCCGACGAGCATCGGGATCATTTCGCCGATCTTACCAACCACGTACCGAGGGGCATTGCTAGGATCGTCGAACGCCGCCATGACGTTGGCAACGGTCGGCGCATAGTCCTTCTCGGCCTCGGCCGCGCGTTTCGCGAGAGCTTCCTTGTCGCTCTTCGCCGTCGCCTTCAACCATTGGCTGCCGGTCCAGTCGGCCAACTTATCCTCGACGGTGTTGGCAATACCCTCGACGCCGTGCAAAGCGCTAACCGCGCCCCTCTGTACCCCGCGCCAACCCTCACCCAGGATGCTCGGCGGCTCCGGCTTAGCTGATTCATCGGAACCAACATAGATCGGCTCGCCTTTCCATTTGCCGCCACCCGAAGGACGCGAAGTCTCTTCGCGAGGTGGCGCCGTCGGTGCAGGCGCAGAGGTGGGGGTTTGAGCACCGGTTAAATCATAGTCTTCACTACCAGTAGGGGAGGGTGGAGCTAGCGGAGGAGTTTGTTCAAGGTCTGGCTCAAACGCAGGCGGAGACGTGGGAGTTAGCGCCGCAGCAGGCGGCGGCTCTCCCGGCGGTAGCCTGGAGCCAACGTCACGCCGGTATAGCTCCACCATGCGCGAGACTTCTTCGTCGTTGGTCAGGGTCGGGAAGTCGCCGCCATAAAGCGCGTTTGTATAAGATCCCGGCTGAACCTGCGGTACGACCTGATCAAAATATTCCGGCATCAAATCACCGAGGGGCTCTAGGTGGCGGGCGTGTACTGGACGACGGCTCGGTCTTGGATGGCAGATAAGGCAACCAGACCCGACGCGGCACGCGGGCCAGCTCGTTCCCAGCCTTATCTCTTATGTAAACCCAGTCCTCTCCGCCTTTCTGGCCGGGTTCCGGCTCGGCCTCGTGTAAGGAGTACTTATTAGTCATCAACCCGTGCATGTAATCCTGCGCGGTTTCATGGTCTATAGTCGGGTTATACGTCCGCATACCGGTATACATCTGTCGCGCCTTATTAGCCGCCGCCGGATCTTTGTAGGTTTCCTTGATCTGAGGACCAATATCAGCCAGATCCTCGTTCACAATCTTAAGCTGAGTACGGTCCTTCTCAGCAGCGGCGTCGGCTTTTGCCTGCTCTGTCGCGTGTTGTTTTTCGAGGCGCGCCTGCTCGGCTGCAGCACGACGTTCATCGGCAGCCATTGTGCGCTCGTGCGCCGCAGCGTTGGCTCTATCTTGCGCAGCCTGGCGGTCGCGCTCTTTTTGATCCGCCTGCTCCTGCAGCCGCTCGGTCTGTAGTTCGCGTGCCCGCTTGTCCGCCGCCGCCTGCTCCGCGCGGCGATCTTGAGTACGTATATCGAACTCGATCTGCTTCTCCTGGAGACTGCTCCGCGTCTGCTCGTCCGCGTGTCTCTCAGTCTCACGGTTATGCCGGCCAGTCTCGTTGGTCGTGCGCTCGTTGTGCAGATTAGTGAAAAAATTCTTAGGGTCGGACTGCGCCATCGCGAGCTGGCGCAACCCCTGCTCGGTCACCTGGAACGGCTTACCTATTTTGTCGTGGGTTTGCTCGTCGTATTTCTGACCAAAGATTTGATTATTAAGCACCTGGAAACCGATCGCCGTACCGTCGGTCACAAACGCGTGTGACTTAGCCAGGAACCTAACGGCGGTTTCGGGATCGTCCATCGTCCCGATAGCCTGCATCAGGTTCTCCATCGCGCCTTTGTGCTTCATGCGAAACACGTATTCCTGGGCGTGCTGAAGCCCGTTGATGTCGCCCTTCATGATCATCGCCCGCTCCAGGAGATCCTGGAAATGATCCCACCCCTCGCCGATCGACATGCCGCGCGGACCATTGCGCGCGATGTGGGTCAAGACCGCGCCGGTTCCCTGCGCGCCAGCACGCACGGCGCTGGCAGGAGTCATCGCCCCGCCGTTACCTTTTAGTCTATCAATCGGTGGAGCCGCAGTAGACGTCGGGGCTGAACCTGGGGGAGCCAAGGCTCTCGGTGCGCCGGCAGGAAGATTAGCCGGAGGCCCAGTATCGCCGCCCGCGCTCGGAGCTGTGGTTGAAGTTGGACCACCACTACCGGTAGCGACGGTTGCTGCAGCCGGCCGCCGGGGATATTCAGCCGCAGGATCAATCCCCTGCTGTGTTTCAGCCAGCCTCTCGCTAGGAAGCCGCTCGTCTGGCAGAGCTGCGGGAGGAGCAGTAGGAGCAGTAGGTACCACATCCGGCCGCCCACCCTGGACCCGCGCCAGCTCCTGTTGGTTGAGCTGCGCAGCCATGTTGTCGGTGCCGATAGCTTGGCCTGGAGCGGGAGGACGCACCGGAGGAGCACCACTACCGGTAGTGGGTTGATCCAGGTCGGGCGTAGCCAACGGACGCCCACCATAGCTATCAGGAGACGGTGTTTGTCTAAGTGCGCCGCCTACAGCGTAACCACCGGAGGTATCCGGGATAGCTGGAGGTGGTGGAGGAGGGGATGGCGGCGCAGGAGCCAGCGGTCCATAGTCGCCAGTTAAAGTCGGCTCGCGCGGTGCCGGTGGCGGTGGCGGCTGTAGGCTGGCAACCCGCGCTTCCTCCGGGGATTGGCGCTGCCAACCAGTATCGTCAGGAGTAGGGGGTGTCGGCGCGGGAGCAGCAGGCATCGGCCCCGTATATGCCTGCGCCCGCTGCCCTTCGAGATCGCGAGCTGGAGGCGGCGCAGGCACTCGTGCCGCGCGCTCGCGCATAACCTGCTCGACCGGCACCCCCCGCGCCACCGCCTCTTCTTGCGGCGAGCCTTGGAGCCCCTGGCTTCCTGCCGCTAAGGCGGCCCTTGCCCCGGAAACATCGAACACCTGACCCGGCTGCTGCTCAGCCGGCAGCCTGGTCGGCGGGGGCGCGTACGGCGCACCAGGCCCAGTCGTCGTAGGCATAATTGCCTCGCGGTACGCCGGATCGACTAGGGCACGCTGAATATCGACCTGGTTCGGACCCACCGCGCCAGGGATCATGCGCTCGCCGCTTGGAGGCGGCGGTACCGGCGGCTGGCCCCGCTGCGCCCCGATCGCACGCTCGATCCCCGCTGTCGCGGCCGGCACATCGGTGAGCGGCGGCGGACGCACCGGAGGCGGCGCCGGGCGCTGCCATACGGCGTCGTCGCCGCCATAGGACGAGGAAGGTCCTGCAGGCGGAGCGGCGCGAGCCATCCCAGTATCGTCGGGAGGCGGCTCGGGTGGGCCTTGCGGGCGCATAAGCTCCGCTTCCCGCTCTGCCGCAGTGGGGCCAGGACCCGGCCCGCCCCGGCCCAGTACTTTATTTATAAATTCAAACGTACCATCCGGCGCCATGCGCCGATGCTCGTCAGGGTCTTGGTTTAACAACGTGTGTATCTGATCGCCGCCGCTATAATAAGCGGCGAACGCATTGGGCGTCCCCACGCCAAAGCGGTTGGAGATGCGCTTATACTTCATCGCCCCCATAAAGAGGTTATCAATGGGGTCGTTGATATCGAGGTGACCCTCGGGGTCGAGCTGACGCGCGTCGTCGGGAGTTAGCCCCATATACCCGGTGCGCATGCCATTACGCGTGTTTGGATCGTAGTCGCTATTGGCGTAGACCAGCGACGCGAGGTCGGTACGCGGGATATGAATCTCGTCAGCGACGTGGGTCACCGCCTCGTGGAGCTTAGGATCGACGTCCTCCAGATCCTTGTAGTGCTTATAGGGGACGGAGGAACGCGGCTCGTGGTCAGGATAGTCCTCGTTGCCCACCGCGCTGCCGCCCATCGCGCCCTTAAAACGCATCGGGATCGAGACGGTAGTATCTTGTTGTGCTGCAACGGGATTGACCAACCCGGATTTGTATCGCCCCCCAGGAGCGAGGGCTTGGTAGATTTCTTCTTCACGAGGTGCGTCGGACATCAGGCGAGACCACTATAGAGGTCGTTGGGGTTACGCGGAGCGAGCGCCGTCTGTTGAGGTAAGTATTGCTGACCTACCAGCTGCGCTAGAACGCTAGGCGGCGGCGGGGCCTGCGGACGGTTGTAGATGTCCGGCGGCGGTTGGCCACCTGGCGCACTCGGCGGGCCGCCAAGCGCGCTCATCTGCTGCGGCCTGCCGATAAACTTAGGCGGCGCGCTGGGCGGGGCGTCCATGCTAAAACTTGGCACCGGAGCTAGCGACAACGCAGCCGGTGCAGGCGCAGCAGCTGCTGGCGCAGCAGCAGGCGCAGGAGCGGACGTACCAGTAGTCGCGCCCCCGCCCGCCCGCACCGCATCTCCTGCCGGGTCGGCTGTCGTCCCGGCGGACATCGGCGGCGACGCAGTAGTAGAAGCGCGCGCGCCTCCGGGAGGAGCAGCGTCAGGATTACTAAAATTACTCACCGCCCAAGGGGCGTGGTTCGCTGGTCCATGCCATTGACCGGCAAACCATTTCGCATTGCCTTTATTCGCCGCCATTTGCTGCATGGCATAGCGAGCTTGTTCTTTCCAAGTACCAGGATCGCGGATGTTAATACCAGCCTTTAATGCTTCGTTACCCATCCCCCCGCCGGTATACATTTGAAAGTCGCCAAACGACTTACCGTTATCACCGACGTATTTATGCAGACCTTCTTTGTCGATAGTCATAAGGATGGCTTGAGCGTTTAACCCATATTCCTTAGCAAGCTGATTATAATACTCAATACGCTCAGCTTTAGGAGCGACGTGGCCGTCACCGGTTTGTTTAGGATCAAAAGACGAAACACTCCCACCGCTCCCGCCACTACCCCCAGAACCGCCTCCACTACCGGTAGTGCCGTCGGTATCGTAAGCTGCTTCACGCGTCGTCGAGCTATCGTCACCACCACCAGCTTTCTGCTTTAACCTCTCATCAGCGGCTTTCTCCCACGCCAGAGAAGTCTTCAGCTCCTGGGATTTCTTTTTGATATCCAGCATGCTGTTGTAACCGGACTCGAAGCCGGTCACAAACCGCTCTAACCCACTTACCGGATACCCACCGGAGGTATAGTTTTCAGCCATGATAGTTACTCCTCAACGCAGCGTTTGTCGCGCGTTCGTAGTTAACCATCTTAATACCGGACCCGGTCGTGATCACGGCGTCACGGTCTACCTGCTCAACCTCGTCGGCCATGTATCCCAGGCGCCATTCCGGGTCTTCGCGATACCTGAACAGATGCACCGGTAGGGCGCCCACCTGACCGACAACCCTGGTGTCTTCCTTTAAGCGACGGTCAGACGCCCCAAACCCCGGTATGAACGGCACCGCCATACCGGCGATCTTACCGATGGCGCCCCACGGCGACTGCGCGGCCTGCGCCTTGTAGCCCTCCATCTGATTGCTATACATGTTGTTCATAAGGTTGCCGGCCGTACCGATCACGCTCCCGGCGTTACCAAGTGCCTGGTTCTGAGCCCCAAACAGACTAGTACCCGACGAACCGTAAGACCCGGAAAGCTGAGTATAGGGGTTGCTTAAACCCGCGTAGGCTGTGGGCGAGCCCATCATGTTCGTAGCCGAGTTCATAAACCCGCTGCCGGCTTGTATCCCCGCTCCTCCGACGGTCGATCCAGCCAGGCCGGAAGTCGTTTGCTGGTTACCTAGCCCCGCCTGCGCGATGGCCTGGGCCGGCAATTTCTGGCCCATCTGCAGGGCGGCAACTTCGTATTGCTTACCTTGGGCTTCGGTCTGCTTGCGGGCCATTGTGCCCGCAGCAGCCATTGCCGCTGCTTTCGATATATCAATCGCCTGAGTTCGACCGTACGCACCTTGCGAGGGGTCCACGCCATACGATGCCAACTGTCGTTTGGCAGCGTCCTGAGTAGACTGGAAAGCAGTCGCGACGTCGCCTCTCGCGGCAGCGGCGTCTTGTTCCATACGAGCGGGTGACGCATAATCAAACGCCTCCTGGGTAAACTGATCCTCCCGAGGCGCGTAGGTGGTCATATAACGGTTATAAGTTTCCTGCGCCTGTTTATTAGACAACGCGGCGTTTTCGGTCTGTTGTTTCTGGTTATCCAGTGCCGCTCCAGTGAAATCCAGCTGCGAGTTCATATACTTCTGCAGGTACGGCAGCATGTCCTGATATTGTTCAACCCCAATATCGGACTGCCGTTGCGCCAGGTTGCCATAAAGCTGCGCTTGCTTTGCCGACTCGGCAGCCCAAGCATTTTGACTAGCCAGCTGTTCACGAGCGATCTCGCCCTGAATGCGCGCAGCCTCGGCGTCGGACGCAGCGGTGACTTTCGAGCTTTCTAAGAGCGGGCCATAGTTAGGGGGCGGCGGCGGCGAAGATTTACCCATCAGGCCGCTTCCTTATTCAACGGCGCTTTCAGCGACTGCCAGCGCTTAGGTTTATAGCGCAACCAAGGACATGTGTCCTTAGTCATGCTGAGGATCAACATATGGCGCCCCGGCCCGTAAGCGTCGCGGATCGTCGCTTCGAGCCCCCAGCCGGCGCGCATATCCATCGCAATGATCTCGTGTTGGTCCGACGAGAGTGGGGTGAGCATTTTATGGACGCCCAACTGTTCGAAGGCGTAATGAAAAACCAGCCAGAGGAGATCCTTGGAGCACCAGCGTTTATCCTGGGACGCCATATGAACCGTCAGGCTACCACCCAGAAACCAGGTCAGGACGAACCCGCCTAAAATCCTATCGCCGTCGTGCGAAGAGAACGTATTATCCAACCGGGGAGTAAACACCCCACCTAGCTGGCCCATAATCCACTCACCCGCACCAGGCTCATTGATACGGATATCGTGCATCACAAAACAGGCGGCGCGTCGGCGATCCCAAGCGCGATCAATTGGGTGGAAATCGCGTTGTGCCGCGCGATCATCGCGTTGCGCACCTCAGTGAGAAGAGCCGGGGTCGGCGAGACGGTAGACAATCTTACCGGCATAATCGGCGCGGTCCCTCCCGCCCCGATTTGAACCGGCGGCGAGACGGTAAACATACTGACCGTGCCGCCATCGTCGAGCATGGTAAGCCCGGCGTTGATCATCGCCTGCTCTTCGTAGAGGACGTTGATCTCCGGGAGATCCGAATAAGCTGCCATCAAACTTTCTCCTCTGCGGGCTGCGTCGTGATTACCGGCGGACCACCGCCTTGTGCATGGTCCGGCGGGCCGCCGGTAACACCGAGGTCGCGCAATTCTTTGTTGATGTCGTTGTATCGCTGGATCAGATTTGTGTGGATACCCGCCATCAAGCTCTGACCCGGGTCCACCGTGGTAATCATCACACTCATCAGCGGCATCGTCGGCGGCACTACCGGTAGTGGCTCGCCTTCCTTGGCAATCGGCGGCGGCCCCGGCGCAACCGTGTAACTGATCACGGTGCCGTCGTAATCTTCGAGAAGCGTCAGCGCCTGCTGAATACGTGCCTGTTCGGCATACAGCGACTCGATATACGGGAGATCAGTATATTCAGCCATCGCGCGCCTCCAATTTGGCGGCCAGCTCTTGTACCGCGCGCCACAAGACGGCGGTGAGTTCGTGGTAGGCCAGCCCCTCGTGGTGGTTCATCTCGCTAACCGGGATGTGCCCGCCAAAATCGAGGCCCGCCTCCCGCATCTCGCGCGCCACGTCCTGGGCAACAAAGCCCCAATGGGTGCGAGTGTCTGGGCTGTCGTTGTATTTGTAAGTCTTCGGCTTGATCGCGCGCACCACGTCCAGGCAGGTTGGTGCCTCGGCAACATCGTGTTTCAAACTAGCGTCGGACGGGTTGTAGAAGTTGTAGGCGCTGACCTGATACCAGTTGCAGCCGCCGTGACCGTTATATTTGGTGTTGTTCTGGTCCGATCTAACGTGGATATTCTGATAGACAACTGTGCCAGCGGCTCGCACTATCGTATCCCAAGTGGCATTACCTAAATAATTGAGATTAGCGGAGCAACCGGCGATCTGATACCAATTATTACCGTTTGTGCGTCCGTATAGAAATCCATCGTTGCCCATTATAATATCGCTGCCACACCATATCTGACCGATGTTGTCCAGCCTGCCGTTGCACGTAAGCCACGGAATGGTTCCACCGCTTTGGAAGTTGATGGCGTGGGTGCCGTCGCCGATCCACAGAAGGTTGTCGTTGAGTATCCCTATCATAAAGTCGGTGCCACCGCCGGTATCCGTGCCGTAGAGACCGTAAGCATTTCTATGGAAAATTAAACGGCCACCAACATTTATGTCGGCGATAGAAAAGTAATTGATGTAAAGCGGATTTGACGAATTTAAGTGACTGTTGCCGTCGTTGAACATCTCAAGGTAATTATTGTCGTTGCCCCCTTGGTGAGCCCTGAGCCGTCCGCCACGAGCGTATATGTATTTGCTGTTGTAGACGTTAATGTCGCCGCCAAAATTGGTGAGTTGCTGCGACCACCAGTTAACGTAAAGGGCGTTCGGCGTATTTAAGTGGGCGTTGGTATCGTTGTATAACTCAACGTAGTTGGCGGTGCTGCCGATTTGGAATAATTGCAGACGGGCAGTATCCCCGGTAATTCTCGCGACAATATATCCGGTGTAGTTCTGCCACCAAAACCCATTGGGGCCGTTACTGCCCTGCTTGAATACCATCGTGCTGGTGTCGGCATAGATCAGCGGTCCGCCAGTGGTGTTGACCGTGTAACCAGCATTTACGAAGGTCAGGTAATTGCCAGCAATCTTGATGTTCGAGTTGACGTACAACTGGCTGGCGTCGAGAGTACCAACCAAGTTCCAGACCACCTCGGCCCCGGCATTGCCACTAGCGTTGTAGAACGCAAATTGAGCGCTGCCCATGTTGAGGGCGGCCCCTCCACCTGTCGATATATGCTTGGTGCCTGCGCTGGTCGGGACGGCGTTATGAAAGATCGCAGTGCCGCCGTTGTGAACAAGGCTGCCGCTCATCCATATCATGCCGACACTGGTATTGGCTGGAGCTACGGTGGTGCCGACAGACAACTTTGTTTGAACTACCAAATCGCCGGACATAACGTCGCCGGTCTTCAACACATAGTTACCACTACCACCGCTCACAGTCGCCGGCAACCACTGCGCCCCGTCCCAACCCAACACTTGATTTGTCGTCGGTGCAATGTTAGCGACCGGCCTGCCACGCAACCCGACAACCGTCGAGGCAATAGTGGTTGTACCAGAACCCGTAACATCGGTTGTCAGAGAAATACTCTGGTTACCGGTCAAATAGTTCTGACCCTTAACCCAGGCACTGGTAACAAGCGACGTATCATTATCGCCCAACGACGGTGTCGGTGCACGAGGGTCGCCAGTAAACACCGGGGAATTGATCGGCGCATAAATGCTACCGGCCCCGACCGAAGTAAGATAACCCTTCGATGTTACCCAAGCTGTGGTGGCGGCATTGGTGCTGTTATCAGCCGCTGGGGGAGTTGTTACCGTCGTAACGCCCAGCGTCGTTGTGCCAGTAACTACCAAGTTACCGTTGATGCTTCCACCAGTAAGGAGTAAGACCCGCGCCCAGTTTGCATCGAGGCGGCCATAGGCGAATCCATCGATCGGCGCCTCCGAAATACCACCACCACCGCCGCCGCCGCCAAGGTCGGTGCCACCGGTCGGAGACGACACCGCCTGGGGGTCCAGCAGCCCGTACGCCATCAGATCGTTAAAAGTCACCGCCCGGTTAGAGGCGTCGCCCCGCTGTCCGATCAGGCTCTCGACGCTGGCCTTAAGCGCGTGAACACAGGCCGCGAGGTTAGGCACGTTCTCGGTCGGGATCGGGATCGGCGGCGTGTACGGGTTGGCGTACGGATACGTCGAAGACACCCGAGGGAGCTGGCTGCCGGGTTGGACGGGGATGCGCGGTCTGACTACAGGCATCAGGCGGTCTTCAATTCATTAAGCGTCGTCGATACCTGGATCGACGCGATAGGCACGCGCGAGACCACCTCGAACTGATGGTCGAAGCATTTAAACCCATTGGGTAGCCTGAAGATCTCCATCTGCTTGGTCAGATTGCGGGACATGATCAGGGTCAGCTGCGGCCCGGCGTAATAATTAAATTTAGCGTTAACCCCTGCCGGGAGATCAATAGTCGGATCGCCATTGTCGAGCGGGTCCGGGGCCTCGACGACAGGAGTATATACTTGCGGATCTAACTCGACTTGCACCGCCCCTAAACTCATAGGCATCGGGGTAAAAAACTGCTTAGACCGCCAGCGATAGATCATCGGCGGCTCACCTGGGCAATCCCATTCGTAGATTTTACCCCCGGCGCACATCAACGTGTCGCCGTTATATTCATCGTTCCAGATACAAACCACGCCCTTGAGATAACTAAGGTCCTGGAACGCTAGCCTCTGCTCACCGTAATCCACCAGGAAGCCTGTATCGGTCCCGTTAACCGCCATAAAACAAGACCTATGCCTCGCAGCCATCAGATCCTTGGCGTGATAACGTAACAACCATTCATTCTTCTCGACAATCGGCGCAGTCAGGTTCTGCATGCCAAAGCCGGTGGTTTGTATTAACCCATTCTGACTGGCGTAAAACACCCCCGACAAATCCACGATCACCGAGCCTCGTGCGATACAAGGCTCAGGCACCTGGGTCTGAGTGAGCATAATGTTACTAGGCGCATTGCCCGAGGCGACCGAGGAGTACCCCTCAGTCAGGATGATCAGAAACTGTTGACCGACTGCGAGACTGACAATCTTATAATTCGCAGTCTGCTCATACACATCAGGCCAAGTATGCGGCCGGTTAGGTTCCGAGAAATAAATCGTGTCCTTAACGAAACCCGCAAGGAAACCACCAGGAAGAACCACCAGGCCGTCAAGATAATCAGGTGGATTACGATACCCAGTAGCTTCAAGAACCTCATTCATCACCGCCAGGCTATCAGGATAACCATCGTCGATTATACCAGAATGAGGAAAATTATAGGCCGTTACAAAATAAAACTGCGCCCCCGACGCAGCCGATGTAATCGTACGATAAACGCGAACACCGACAACCGGCACATAGTTACGCCCAGCGGGATTAGCCGGCGCGCTGGTCGGGAACCCGGTAATATGCCAGGTCGCATCAGGCGGACCCGAGAACACGTTACTAGCTGGGGATGGTGAACTCTCTTCGTTATAAACATTAGAAAACGTATAGACGTAAGACCTATCCACCGGCAGTACAGTGGGTGGCTGCGTACCGCCGGTCACTCCCGTGATCGTCGGCGCCGTCGTCGGTTGCGCAATGCCGAGATCCTTTGGCGGGTTACCCGCTACGATATCCCCAGGCGTGCTCCAGTGCGGACTAATATCACCAGGGTTAGTCCAGTAAACCCGATCATATATATCGTTGACCACCGGGGACCTAACGACCGAGCTATACCTCGAAGGTAACGGCAACCAAATGATATTATCGTTACTATCTGGAAACCGATAAGCCCGCTCCACGACCGGGAGCTTACTGGAGAGGTCGATCAAGAACTCGGAGTGAGGCAGCCCTACCAGCTGCCCGCCCGTCAAGTCGCAGTTAACCGCCTCGACCGCCATGTTGTCAGGGATGAGGCGGTTGTCCATGCGGGGGAGCACGCCCCCCATATTCTTAATTTCCCAGGCGACCATACCTTCATCCCCGCATCGCGGGCAGGAAAATATACAACCCCAGCAACAACACCGCCGTGAACGCAAAAAATACGTTCGCCGTATGGTAGGGTGCGAGTGGCGGCAGCGGCAAAATGGTAATGAACCAAAGGAACATCACCATAATAAAGAGGATTTCGAGGATCATATTACTTCCTCCGGTGATCAACACTACCGGTAGTGGACCGATCAGCTTTCGGCTCGTCCTTAGCTTCTTCTTTAGGATATTCGCGACGAGGTACCGTCCGCTCGCCTTCCGCCTGACTCGCCGTGCCGGCAGCAGCCGGGATCGCAATAGCGTTACTGGGGGGAGCCGCTGTCGTACCCCCTGCGTTGGTCGCGCTCACGGTGCAAGTAACCGACGTACCGGCGTCACCGGCAGCAACGACATACGCCGCCTCGGTGCCCCCGGAACTCCACGCGTAGGCAAAGGAGACCGGATCGTTACCCCAAACACCAACCGTACAACTCAGGGTGTCACCGACCGCCGTCGTGCCCGAGATGACCGGCACCTCGATACAGACCGGCGCAGGCGGCGCAGTCGGCCCGCCATAGGTCACCTCCGTCACGTTGTCCCCGACGGGCTTATCGCCCTCGGGGGCCATCTGCGTCTGGAGGGAGCGCGAGTGGTAGACCGTCAGCGCGTCGTTGATCCAACGCTGAATGCGCGACGCGCCGTCGGGCTGGGCCAACAGCGCCGACCACAGGGTCAGGTACCCGACGCGTGAGTTGTCATACAAAAACTGAATAAATTCCGGCGGCGCAGGCTGCATCGGGTCGAGGCCGGCAGTATCGAGATCGAGAAGCGTCATCGGTAAGTCGGACATAGGAACCTCCTTAGCGTGATCCGGGATAGGACGTGCCCTTATTGGGCAAGCCCATGCCTTTGCCACTGTTGTCCTTTTTTGCGAGAGCCTTTTTCATAGACACCGGCCCACCGGTACTCTCCGGTCCGGGGATCGGGTTCTGGCTCTTCGCAGAACCTCCACTACCAGGAGTGTTATTGACGGTTCGCCCGTCGCCGCCCTTGCTGTAGGTGCCGTGCATGAGGGTCTCCTTTAGCTGGCAGGCTGGAGATGCGGCCGGGGCCGCTCCTGCTGCCCCTGCTGCATCTGCTGGAACTGCTCCATCATCTTCTGGATCACCGGCCCGACTAGCCGGTACCTGCCATCCTGCAAGGTCTCCAGCACGATGTTCCACTCCTGCGCCTGGAGGGTTACCGTGATTTCCTGGGCCGCGTCGATCTGCTGTTGGTCGGGCATAAATCCTCCGGTTAATGCGCCGCTTCCAGAACCTGGACGCGCGCGTTGAGTTCCTTGATCGCGTTGACCGCAACCGCGACAATCGTGTCGTAAGACAAACCCAGGCTCGGACTGAAATCGTCGAGCCCACCGCTGCCGTCGGGCAGCTTAAAACCCAGCTGGCGCACAGCCTGAGGCAAGACGTACATAACATCCTGCGCTACAAGTCCAAGTTCGGGGAGCGGTTCGTTCTCTTCGGACGAACCGGAGTATCTAACCCGCTCAAACTCTACGGGATCAAGTTTGATAATTTCGGCCAGCCCTTTGGAAGTGGGCTGGATTTTAGTCTTACCCCGCCTATCGGACAGATTAACGTACGCGCCGTTACCGGCAAGCGGGCCACGAGGGTTATAACAAGTGTTATCGCCGGCACGCATACCCCATAGTTCCGCGCTGTTAGCGATCCAGGACAACTGCCCGCTGGCACCGTAATAAATAATATAATACCCCGGCATAAAATTGATATATGAATTAGCCCCGGTAGTAGTAAGATAAAAACTCGTGCCACCGATCACATCTTGCGAACGATATACCCGGGCAAACATCTCGTTCTCAGAACGTATGGTCCCCCCACAGCGAATATTTACATATCCATAGATCTCGCTGTTGTTAATACCAAGCAGCGCACCGGCACCGCGATTTCTAAACGTATGAATATCGTTGTCGTAATAATTAGTATTCCCACTGGCACCATACATAGAAATCGCGAGTCTGCCACCGCCATCGAACAAAGTAGTCTGATCGCCATTGTGCTCTAAAAGTTTATAACCCTGGCTCCAGTATCCGCCAGCCGCGCTAGCCAAATTACAATTTACAGTGTTATTACACGTTATCCAGTTAGTAACAATATTGGTGCTAACAGTAAGAGTGTCGGCAACGCTAAGAGTACCTGACACGGCAAACGGCGCGTAGATTTGCGCAGACCCATCCTTTCTAATCACAAATCGAAACGCGCCTACCGACTCATCCACGATCCATAAATCACCGTCGGTATGGGTACCGAACGACCAAGTACGCACACTAGCCACAGTCGTGAAGATGCGACAATGCCCGAGATTATCAGCAACCACTTCAAGCGGCTGGGTCGAAGCCCAGATCTTCACCCTGCCGCTGTCGTAGTAAACCTGAATAGGACTAGGATCACTGCGCGTAGGTGTGTACAAACGCGCGATGCGATCTTGGGCGTACCACATCCAGCTAATCGATTGGTTCGTCCTATCGGCAAACGCAACACCTTGACGCCCGCTAATATTATTAGCTATAAGATCACTGTTAATAGTTAGCCCGCCGGACATCGTGTCGCCCGTCAGTCTTACGTAGGGTAACCCGCTTACCGCTCCGCCCGTAATTGTACCGGTAACATTAAGATTACCAGTAACCGTCGTGCTGCCGTTAACCGTAAGCGGTCCGACGACCTCTAACTTTTGTACAAATGCAATATTATTACCGGCAAAATAGAATTTATGCAGCGCAAGATCATAGTATCCCCAGTCCAGCCACTCAGAAGCAACATAGACCCCCGCCTGAGCACGCGGTACAACGCACTGCCGCAACCAATTATTAACGTTGTCGATCCAATACCGAAACTGTCCCGCCCCGCCGCCATTACCCGCCGGAGGTGCCGGCGACGGGTCCATCTCAAAGGCAAGATTAAGATTGCCCGCGAGCAAACGATCATTAAGCGCGTAGGGATATCTAGCCGGCGGGGTCGCAGCCGCCGGCACCGGCACCGTCGAGATCGTCGCCTCGACTGGAGTTTGAACCGCCGGCACGCCAACCGGCGCGTAGGTCAGCGCGATGTCGAAATGGCCGTGAAAAATAAACCGAGTATTGGCAGGCAGAAACATCGCGCTAATCACGTACTCGGTGTTGTCCACCAAGTTCGTAAAGTCAGAGATATGCGCAATCTGATCGTTAGGATCGAGGGTCAGGGTAGTGTTAAGGACGACGGCCATCGTTCTTCCTTATGCCAGCCAGTCGAAACGCATAGCCATCAGGTGCCAATTAGCACCGGTCCATTTCCACCTTAAACAATCATAGTTAATCGAACTGACAAAGATAGTCCTGCCATCGCCGTCGATAGGCACGTCGCCATCGCCACGGAACGTAACGGGGTAAGTACCGTCTTTACCGTACGCGTCGATAAATTCGAGCATCTGCCCGATTACCGGGTTAGGCGGCAGCGTGACGACGATGTCGTATTTATTTCCCGAGTTCTGCAGGATCACCAACCCGTCATAACCCATAGGCAGCGCAGTTGTATCGGTGATAATGATCGGCGGCAATGCCAGAGGATCAACCTGACCCGGGCTGAGCATCGCCGGGTTGAGCGCATCCTCGATATTAATAATCGTATCAACCTGCTTACGGCGTCTGGTCGCCGAAGCAATCGCAACAAAGCTCAGAACATAACTAAACCTGGGTGTCCCGGCGTGGAGCATGATCTGCACGACCTTGCCCGATCCGGTAATAGATTCCGAAGTTACCGTTAAAGTATACTTATCCTCGACGTCTTCCGTAGTAGCCTCGCACTCAACCGGGAAATCCTGCCGCCAGTTATTATTAGCTATCGAACTCGCCGACAGCACGGCAATCGTCGGAAACTCGATGGCCTGGATCAACTCGCTAGTTTCGAGATAACAACTGAAGTCGAAACTCAGCCGGATAATATCCAGATTTTCCTTGCCGACCGGTCCGAAGGGTTTGAGGTCCGAAGGGAATACGGTGTAATTATAATCCTTGTCTGCCACTGGCCCTCCCCCCTGTCGCAAAATATGGGAAGGACCAAGGCGCAGCTTCGCGCAAATGCTGTGCCTGTGCGGCAGCGCGGGCTGACGCGATCCCCGAACGGTTCATCTTGGCATGCATCCCCGCCGAGTTGAGATCGGCGTATGGCTTCCCTGGCTGCATAAACAGCCGGTACAGCGCCCCCGAAGCGATAGCTTCCCAGTACGTCGTCATCACGTCGTACGGCAGCTCGGTGTCGTAGCTGTGGGGCTTCAGCGCCAGGATCGCCTCGCCCCTGCGCTCGCTGTCGGGCACCGGGCAGGTCAGATCCACCACCCGACCGGGCGGCATAAACTTAGGGTTGGACAGGCCACAGAACCCCATGAACCGGCAAACCCGCCAGTAGCTGTTATACGGGTCGAAATCGAGAGTGGTCTCGCCCGAGGCAAGGCACCAATACACATGCTCGCGCTTATAGGTAGACCGTATGTAGAAATCCTCGATGGCCTGCCAGATCACCAGCGAGACCATATCCGTCGTTACGCCGGGCATCACGGCCTGGACGTAGTCGAATATACGCGTCACATCGTAGGCGCTTTGATAAAAAGCACCGGCGCGCGGGGTGTCGCAAGGGTCGCTCACGAAGCTACCTTAAGTAATTGGCTGACGAACTTAGACATCAAGGTGACTGCCCTTCCATCGTCGGCGAACGTATCCTCGGTAAGCTCCGATCGACCGACCACGTAAAACAACAAAGGCGAGTAGAACTGGTCCTCGAACGGAAAGATCGTGCCGTTGTCGTTAGGCAGCGAATACACGGGCGTAGCCGTCCGCAGCCCGTAGCGAAGGAATGCGTCAGGCCGCTTAGCACGGACCTGAAGCACACCCTCGTTTACGGCCGCCACCAGCTCGGCGTCGGCGTAGCGCGGCAGCCCCGAGATCGGAATCTCGTCGTTGAGCAGCTGCCGCGCCTCCGCGATCAGGACCCCTACAGTCCTCGACATAGGCCCTCCCAGCTGCGGCTGACGCAGCTAGTTCCACTACCGTAGTGGGGTATAACAGTTATACCCTTAGACCGGGCAACAGTAGAGACCAACCAGCGCCGTGCCGTCCAAGACCTTATAGCCGTAAACCTGCAAACCCCTGAGCAGCGTCCCGAAGGTGCTCTCAGACCGCAGGGTCTCCATCTGGCTGATCTGGCTGGCAAACGTAAGACCCGAATTAAACCCGCCCAGCACGGTAGTGCAGGTATGGGTTGTATCGGTCACGCTGGGCAACAGGTTCGAAGAATAGAGCGTAAACCTGTCGATCATCCCAAGCCTGCCGTTACGCGCCAAGCTGACACCATCGCCCGAGATCGACGCGTTACGCAGGTCGCTCTTCTTGATCATCGAGCCGAACCACGGCGGGATGACCAGCCAGCGCCCGGTTTCCGGGATGTTAAACTCGTCGAGACACTGCCCCATATTGATGATCATATCGACCACCGTAGCAGCAGTCGGGATGACCGGGGTGCCGGTAACGCCGAGGTTGATGTTCCCGGACTTGATCCCGGCCGTCGCGCCCTTGTTCTTGACGTCGATCCCCGCCGGGATACCGGCCAGGACCGCCGTGTCGATGACGATCTTCATCTGCTCGCTGGCGTCGTCGGCAAACATAGAGAGCAGATTCATGTCGCTCTGCCGCTCCATGATATCGTCGAGCACCAGGTTAAAGTACTTGGCATAGTCAATCTGCAACTCAACCGTGCTTCCCGAAGGGCGGTCCACAGTGAGTACTTGATCAAGGGTATAGTCACGGATCTGGATCGTGGGCTTGGTCCTAATTTTGACCTTGTCGCCCATATTTTTGATCTCGCCTTCGTAATCGGTGTTACTGATGGCGGCGAGAACAGTAGCGGCGTAGAACTTCTCGATTAGTTTACCAGACCAGATTTCGGGTACGAACACACCACCGGCAGCTGCACCGGAGTAGGCAGGAGAAGCGGCAACACCCGCATAGGGCGTGCCTTGTGCGATAGCCATAGCGGCCTCCGACTAGGGGTTACACAAGGCGTCCCTCGTCGCCGGCCTTCAGGAGATCAGCTTCGAGCTGCTCGGCTTCCGCCTCGCGGCCCTTAAACTTTCCCATCGTGCGGGCTCGGTAGAACGCCGTGATGTCAGGTCTCGACCAGAGTCTCGGTTGAGGAGCGCCGTTCCCTGAGCCGGAGCCTGCTGCCCGGCCAGGAGCCGCCATATCCTCCAGTCGAGGCCCACCCGCCGCTGCGTACCCGTTTCCGCCGTTGTTAAAGCGGGCGGGAGCAGCTGTCTGAGGAGCCATCGCCGTCGGTGGTGGTGCGGTATGCTCGGCCATGTACTTCTTAAAGAACCTACCCGTGCGCATGGCGTCGCCGTTCGCGTAGGCGTGCTGAAGCATCGTGTTGCGCGACACCCCAGCCATCTCGTCAACTGCTTGCAACCACTCAATAAACTGAGGGTTGGTATTAAGGTTGCGCCAGCGGCCCGCTAGTTCCGGGTCGCTGTCCAACTCTCGGAACACCCGATCTTCTTCCTGGCGTCCCGAGAGCTGCTGAACGTGCTGCTGAAGGTTCTGAATCGTTTTCCCGTAGCGCGCCTCAAGTTTAGCCTCGGCTGCGCGCGACGCGGCCTCAAGCAAGTCCTCGCCGTAAAGTTCAACATCGGCCTCGTTAAACTGTACCGGTACGTTCTGGAGCTGTTGGGTAGGGGGCTGCGTCGCCTGCGGCGTCTGCATCGTCGCCAGTAGCCGCTCCATCGAGCTGATCTGGCCGCGCATATGCCCGGTCTCGGTGTCGTATTTACCCTGAAGCGTGCGGTAGCGTTGCTGCCAGTCCGGCTCGTTTTGTACAGGCTGAGGCTCAGCTTCCTGCTGTTGGGGCTCGGCCTGCTGCGGCTCTTCCACTGCCGTAGTGGAACTGCGTGCGTTAGCCGCATCGGAGGTGGTCTCGGTTACCGGGGGATCCTCGCCCGCCAACTCCCTGCGTAACTCTTCAGCCCGCGCAGCCTGGCGGCGGATCTGATCAGGCATAAAAACATCGGTCGGAGCGTCAGACATTGGCGCTCTCCCTCACCCGAGGCTTCGGATTGCGACTGGCGCCAGTGTCCTGGTTCTCGACCAGCTCGATGTAGGCGCGAAGATCCCGCAGGCCACGCGCATAGCCAGTCGAGTCCAGACGGCTCTCCGGCGGCACCTCGATCGCCAGGTGCATAAAATGATTCATCTGGTCGTGCAGACCCGCGACGATAGACCGCCAGTCGGAGCTGTTCTTCAGCCGGCGGATCGCCTCAAACGCCTCTGGTCCTAAATTCAAGCTCATATGTCTACCGATAACTGTTATAATCTAGCGGTTCGTAGTAAGCTCTTTGACCGCCCACATACAGCTTTCCTCAAGCGTCGTCAGTGCCAGCGCGCGATAACGCCCGGCAGGCAGCTTGTCGATTAGCTTTTCAACATCAACGTAAGCTGCCTTCAACGCGCCGTGCTGCGCTAACTCAGCGGGCGAAAGAGCGCGGTACGTCGGCCTAAACCGCGACATAGGCTCAGCTTCGTTAGTGCTCTGTCGCGCATCGGGCGCGCCCTCGTACACGTTAGCCAATCTACTTCCCCTTCTTGGCGCTGAGCTTCTTCTGCCCGGCGGCATCCAGCCGTTTCGCAGTAGCGGTCTTATCGAAATTCTTAAGGCTCATACCGGCCTTTTTAGCACCAGTACGATCTTCCCGCTCATCGGCCGCTGTATCCTCGTATTTGGTTTTCATCGCTAAAACTCGTCGTCCGCCATTCGCGTAATACCGCTCTTGCCGTAATGACCCATCATGTGGTTGCCCTGGTCACCCGAAGTGATCTGGGAGCTGCCGGCGCCACGCCTACCCACAACAGTACCCATGTGCTGGGTCTTGATTGACTTACCCCTTTTCCCGGTTTCGGGATCTTGGGTAAACATGGGACCAAACCCCCCGCCGGGCGGGAGGTAGCTACCCATCCTCGAAGGGTAGGACCGCATCACACACCGCCTACGTACTTGTCCGTCGCCGCGACTTTTTGCGGGTTAAACGGCGCAGACTGAGAGTTACCGGGCTTAGACCCGCCTTTGGGATAGCTGCGCGAGCTACCACCCCTAGTGTCTCCCGAAGACCCACCCGAAGCGGGGGCCATCGACTTCACGCCTTCTGACTTAGATTGCCCGTACGTCGCCATGATTTTCTCCTATTAAAACTGCCTAGCGGCAGCCTTGGGTTGAATCGCGTTAACCGGCGGCGCGACCTGCGAATGCGACGCTGGAGGAGGGGGCGTCTGCGAACCGCCGGGAGGGGATGAACCCGGCGCCCCGGCAAACGCCCCAGGTGCGGCAACGGACTCTTTAGGGGGAGGGGCTCCAGCTGCTGCACCAACCAAACCAGTAATAGCGTTCGCCTGCATCATTGCCTGCTGTTGTTGCTTTTGTTGATCGGCTTTTTGCTGAATAGCCTCGTCGTCAGGAACAATATCGTCCGGGAGGCCCAAACCGGACGCCAAGGATCTAAGTACCCGCGCTCGCCCAACCTCGCCGATGATTTGTAGGTCAACGGGGTTACCGGTGATCTGCAGGAACTGTAGTTGCTTCTGGTGCTCGGTTTCCTTCTGGAGCGCCACGACCACGCCGTTGACCTTAATTTGCTCATCACCGGACAGTAATCCTGTACGGTCGGTGAGCATTATCATATCATAGAGAGATGATAAAACCCCCCGCATCACGTCGATGTCTATATTTGCTGCAACAGTCTGAAGTACCTTCTGGGCGTTGCCCATCAGCATACTTAGACCGCTAGCAGTACGCCCGGCCCCACCTGATAAACTCTCACCGGTCACGTAACGCGGAATAGCGGATATATCGTCGCCTAATGCAGACATTCCTTGGTAAATCTGCATAAGTTCCTGGGCGTTGGACTGCGGCTGAAAGAAAGTAATCGGCTCGCGCGTCGCCCCTAGCGGGTCCGAGTTTACTTTCCAGCGCTTCCAGGGATAAAGCTGATCCTCGTTGGTCGTCGGGTCCAGCAGCTCGGTGTTGATCACAACCTGCGGACCACTAGCGATCGACATATTATTTACGAGGGCACGAAGTGTGGCGTTGGCTATTTCTTGTAGGTCTTCCAGAATATCAGGAAGCCCATGCCCGGCAATTGTACCGGGAACCTTTTCGAAACTAGTGACGTAGTAGGGGTGGCGCTGGCGTGGGCTTGGTGATAATTGTACCTTAATCGTATATCTACCAACAACCCACGTCTGTACCAAATAATCCCGGTCTGGATCGGGTATCTTCTTCTTGTCGAACCCATTGTCCAGTAGGACCTGGCCCTGAATAGATCCATGATACTCAATCGCGTCGATCAGGTTAGACGAGTTCTGCTGCGGCGATTCACGCCCGACGTTTAGCGCCGCCTCGGTATCGGGCGCATCCATCCAGTCACGCAGCCCGCTAGCGTAATCCTGTAGCGCGCCCCGAACCGCCTCGTCGTCGTAGCCCGGTAGCCCGAGGACGTCATTGAGATCGCCGCGCGTTAACTTCTTGCGCTCGATAATCTCGGCATGGTCTATGTCTACGTCGCCGGGACCCCAGTAGAAGTTAAAGGGATCTATTCTTTCCCAAAAAAGCTGCGGCACCGTGTCCATCTGCGGTAACCGGTCGATCCAAGTGAGCTTTGGGACCATCCTGACCACCGGTCCTTTCAGGACCGCGAACGGAAACAGCGCGACGTCTACGAGGTATTCAGCGAGGGCGTCGTAAAACCTGCCGGCTTGGAGAATATCGTCGACTTTGTTGGACGCCGCCTCGGCCTGGCTCATCGCTGTGCGACGAGCCGCGTTCTGGGCCTGGCGGACCAGGTTGATATACCTAGTATGAACCTGCTCCTGGTCGGGAGGCTTCTGCTCCTGCATCGTCTGCTGCATCGCCTCGGTAGAAATGAGGGTTGCAATAGACGTCATGACGCCAGGCGGTACGGGGGGATCGGGCTGGGGCTCGATGGTCCAGGGTCGCTCTGCTCCGAGGTAAACGTCCCGGAGCAAAGCGGTGGCACCACGACACTTAACCGCGACCATGCGCGAGTAAACTTCTGAGCCTCCGAAACGGCGGATTTCCTGGAGCTTGGCGGGTTCGTACTGCCCCTCGAACATACGCTGCGCGCGTAAAAGGCGGGAGTTGAGACCGCTGCCGTTGCGATGATCCCGCATCGCATCCCACCGCCTACGTACGTAAGCCGCGAGGTTGTCTGCCTGCTGCTGGGTAACTTTTGACGCGCTAGCCGCTGCTTCCTGCGCATTTAGCTGCGCAGGAGACACCACGCGCAGAAACCCAGGCCCCTCACCCTTGAGTGGGATCACGTTAGGCTGAGAAGGCAGCGCTCCTTGCACGGAGTAGCCCCACTAAATTAGAACTGTTATCATATAACGCCGAAAGATTCGGTGCGCAACAACCTGTAGCGGGTATGCTCGATGGATCTGGCAGATCTTAGAGGCGAGGACGAGGAAGAGATCCTCGTGCTCGACGACAACCCACTGCTCGACGACGCGCTGATCCTGCGCCTCACCTATGACCTCGCGACCAAGCTCCATAAACCCGAGGTGATCGCGCACCGGTACGGGCTGGGTGGAGTCGAAGATCTGAAGAGTTACCTCAAGAGCCACCCTGCGGTGGTCCAACGAGCGCGAAAACTCCACGCATTGTTTGAATCGGACGGCGCCTCGGAAGAGCGGGTCAGGATGAAATTTCTCCAAGCTACCGAGGAATTAATCATTCCGATGGCCGGCCTGGTCGCGGACCCCAGGACGCCGCTTTCGGCGCGTATAGATGGCTTTAAGCAGATCCAACGGGGCGCCGGGCTCGATGGGCTTTCGGCTAATGCGAAAGCCCAACAAGGCAAAGACGCCGGGCAGCCGTTCCAGCTGGTGATCAATTTTGCCGGCGGGCGCGAGGCGTTCAACCTCAACGCCACTACGGTAGTGGAGCCCGACGAGATACCCCTGCCCCTGTTGCCAGGGACCGCGATCGGCCAGGAGGACGAAGGTGACCAGGAGGAGGTCGATATCTAATGGCTGACAGCTTACTCGGCTGGTGGTGCATCTGGGCGCGCTGGCATCGCTGGCGATTTATCCGCCAGCTATCGAAACAGACGACCCTCCATGAATGCACGTATTGCGGCAGGCAATGGGCAACAAACCATGATGTGCGAATAACCCTGCCCTACCACTGCGTAGCAGAGCACTACAAACTCATCGAGCATATCTAATGCTCCTCTACACCCCTCCGCCCACGGTTCAGGATTTTATGCGCGATGATACCCATCGTATCCGGGTCATTGTTGGACCTCTGGGGTCGGGCAAGACGATGGGATGTATAATGGAGTTACTCAGGAGATCCTGTGAGCAGCAACCACATAACGGCGTCCGGTACACGCGATGGGCTTGTATACGTAATACGCTGCAGCAGCTGCGACAGACTGTTATGGCGGATACGATGCAGTACCTCGGAAGCTGCGCCCACTATTACACCACCGACAGCACGATACAACTTAGACTCAAGCTACCCGACGGAACCTCTGTTCACTCCGACTGGATGCTCCTGCCACTCGATTCTAAAGACGACGTTCGAAGATTACTAAGTTTGCAGCTTAGTGGAGCGTGGATCAATGAATTACGAGAGGTGCCCTTCGAGATTATCCGACCCTTATTGGGACGCATCGGGCGATATCCTTCGAAAGCGTTAGGTGGTTCGAGCTGGCGCGGAATTATCTGCGACACCAACCCCTGGGACACCGATAGTCCTTATCATGAGCGGATGGTCCTCAACCCCAGACCGGGATGGGGATTATACCATCAACCCTCCGCGCTTAGCGCGGAGGCGGAGAATGTAGGTAACCTACCCGACGGGTACTACCAAGACCTAATGGAGGACCACGACGTCGACTGGACGACGGTACATGTCGAGTCGCAGTGGGGGACCAGCAATGCTGGTCAGGCGGTGTTTCGTAAGACGTTTCATGCCCCGACGCATGTCAGGGATATGGGTGTGGTGGTTAACCCCAACAAACCTGTGATGGTCGGCCTGGATTTTGGTCGAACCCCCTGTGCGATTATAGGCCAGCACGATAATTATGGCCGCGCGATCTTGATGAAAGAAGTGATCACCGAGGGTATGGGCCTATTGCAGATGGTCGAAGAGCACCTGAAACCCATACTTCTTAATCCACCGTTTGCCGGTAGGAGGGTGTTTATTGTTGGTGACCCTGCCGGTCGCCAACGGTCTCAGGTTACCGAGGAAACACCCTTTGATGTGTTGAAGAGCTTAGGGTTTCTAGCTTATCCGGCCAGTACGAACGAGATTAACGGTAGGCTCTTAGCGGTCGAGCGGTTACTAAGAGCAACCGTTATGGGCGAACCGGCTTTACAAATTAGTAGAGCGGGGTGCCCAACACTCATTCGAGCGTTGGGCAATAATTATAGGTTTCGGAGGAGAAGGGATGGACAATACGACGACATCCCTGAGAAGTTACACCCCTGGAGCGATATCGCGGATGCGACGCAGTATTTTTGTCTCGGTACGCAGGCTAATCTCACGGGGAGGGTATTAGCGCGGGAACGAAGATTTTTTGAGGGGTTTAACCAGCAGCCCGCAGTCAGCGCCGCCGGGTGGACGTAGTGGATTTCCTGCTGGTCGCCGGCCTAACTATGATTTTACTGCACCGGGCGGATGGTGGCGAGGTGGCGGTTGCCCCGGCTCACGTTACCGGCCTGCACGCCAAAGCGCCGATGCCTAACACCAACAAATTGTCCCATCCCGAGGGGCGCTGCGTGTTGTGGTTGGCGGATGGCCGGCTCTTGTCGGTGATAGAGACCTGCGATGTGGTTAAGAAATTATTAGGAGAAGCGGATGACCGTACGCGATAGCACGAGCTTGCGAGGGTCAGGCGAAGATAGATACGTAGATCTGATTCGAGCCTACTGGCTGGCCCAAGGGTATATCGTCGAGCCTTACGTCACCTCGACGGTTTTAATGTCTCGTAAGAACAATAAGCCCACCGGCCATAGTTACCAAGCGGTCAGGTCTAATCTCGTAAACGGGTTGCCGCATGCCAGCGCGAAGCTGGATGCGGTAAAACGCTAACCCCAACCCATAACTTCCGGTCGCGACGCGGTAACTTCCCGCAGACGGTCCAAGTCACTTGCGGGGAGTGAGAGCCGGGCTGTGCAGGCCCGGCTCTCCTGATTTACGTCGGGGGGTATCCTTGTAGTAGCCTTGTTTTATCTGCTCTTCAACCCGGTCGTTAGCAATCTTTACAGCTTCCTCAAGGCTATCGGCTTCGATGATATATTCGTAGCCGCCTATCTCTTCCTTAACGATATATCTAGTCATGCCAGCAACTCACCATGACAACGAGGAACACCGTTAGCCAGAACACGACGGGGAAAATGCGCCAGATCATTCGGCTACCGGCGGGAAAGGCACGACGTTAGACGCAGCCGGGGACTTTTGACAGTATCGACAGCGCCCCGGCGAACGCGCCGAAGGCGGCGGCGATAGCCAGTACCAGGGGGGTCCATCTATCCCGGTCGAGTTTTGACGCCTCGTACATGAGTTTACGCTGCTCGGCGGCAAACTTGTCGCTCTCGGCAATCCATCGTTTAATCTCAGCGCGGGCTCGCTCAAGCTCAATAGGGCCAATCACGCTACATTCCTAAAATTAAAGATCCTCGCGTAGCTGTCGAGCAATGTTCTCCAACAAATCAGCGATCATTCCTGGGGATAGCTCGGTGGTCTGCTCTACTGCCGCCTATGACGGCGACGAGGACGCAGTCTGCGCCGGTCATCTCGCGCACGATGGTACAGGCATCGTCGTATTTGCCAGGGCCGATCACGTAGTTTCCTCCCGATTAGTAGCTGCTTCCGCCGCCGCCACGAGGAGGCGATTACCGAGAAGCAGCGCCTCGTCTATTGTAAGCCTGACGATGACAGGCCGCACGATGTCGGCCCCTACGGTCAACCAGATATCAGGCGGGCGCCCCTCGACGCCGCGTGTGACGTGTACGTCGAGCTTAGGAGTCAAAATTACTCTCCTAAAATTAAGGGACGCCAATACCCAGTACCGACGCCCCTCAAGTTTTCTAAAAAACTACCAGTCGCGAGAAGGCAGGAGTTCTGACAAATCACCCTCTCCACTGGCGGACGGGGTTAAGGACTATGGGTAGCCCTGGGCCTCACTCACCGTCTAACAGGCACGACGTTATTTAATCTCTTCCGGGGATAGCTGCAACGCCCCCGCCACCTCGCACACCTCGCAGCCCATCTCCGAGTTGGGAGCCGGCTGAGCCAGGATCTTAAGCTGCTTGGCGCGGCGCGCCTTGTCCTTTTCGCGCCGTTGCTGCTTCGCACGCTCACGCCGCTGTTGCTTCGCACGCTCAAGCCTTGCGTTTTTCTCATCTTCTGCGCTGCGCTGCACAATTTCATCTTCTGTGCGCTGCGATATGCTGCGCTGCACAACGGCGATCAGCTCGTCCGACGGTTGAATGAACCGCTGGGTGATGACCGACTCATGTTTCTTGATGTTACCCGACACGGTAGCGGTCCAGACCGTTATGTCACCACTGGCCTGCCGCTGCGACATGATCACGTCGTGCATGGGCAGTGACACTCCGGTGTGCTCGCTCACCTGTCGCCGTACCGGCCAGGGCTTCCGGTCGTCCAGGTGCAACAGCACTGCTAGGGCCAGTACCCTGGCAGTCTGCTCGGGACGGCGCTGCGGCCCCTCGCGTTCTTTAAGCCACTCCGCCAGCGCCTGGGCTTCGTACTCGATGGGCGGCAGGGTAACCGGAGGCGCCGGTATGCGGCCAAGTCTGAACGGCCTGGACTTGCCGCCACCCGTATGTGCAGCCATTGTCTTCACGCTGATCCTCTCCACGCCTGATAAAGTTATCCACAGCCCTCTGGGACACGGCGTTCGCTATAACGTCCCAAAATTTCCCACGTCCACAACATCTAAGGTTAGCGGTAGTGGACTACCGGTTGTGGGTAAGTAGCGCAACGCTACAATCCGAGGCAGCTAACCTATTAAAACTGTTATATTCTCGCGGCGCGCTACCGACACCGAACCTGTGGATATCTTAATACGACAAAACGTCGCAGTCCAGCGATATCTGGAGATAACTGGGGGAATCCCTGGCGAATCGGGGTTGTGGATAACTCGATACTGCCCGACACTGCCCGACACATTTATTGCAGCGTGATTATCATCAGGGCCATCTGCTCGGCGGTAAAGTATCGTAGTTAACCATACAGCACTCCAGCTCACCACTTTCAGACAGGTTCAGCTCGACGATCGCGGCTGCGATCGGAAAGGTGCCGATCGAGATCTCGTAGCCGCCGTTATTTAATTCTTTACAACCTGGATACGGTAGTCCGGCAACCAGGTGAACGGCGGCGTCCACCTCATGCCTGTTAGTAGCGGTGTTAGTAGCGTGTGGGTGACTGTAGTGGTGCAGGAAGACCGGCATCATGTATCCCGGACGAGTAATGACGAACCCCGGTGGGGCTGCTCGCAGGTCCTCGCGACCGTTACCGTTGCTGGGCGGCGGGTAGAGGCACCAGGTCGTTAAGCTGGAGTGGGGCCAGCTCTCGGCCTCGGCTACCGATAGGGCCGGACCAAGATAAAACGCGTCGGTCACGCCACGACGAGACGCAGTGCCTAAAAAGTAATCAACTTTTAAAGGGCGCTGTCCGGTACCGGACAGAACAACATCTCCGATCACCGCGACCCGGTACCGGCCGTGGATATTGGTGGGGAACTGGTGGAGTCCGCCGAAGTAATTTCTCACAGCGTATAACCCTCCCGTTCAAAACTCTTGGTTAACGCAGCCTGCAACTTAGACGCTGTCGCGGGCAACCTGCAATTTACGGTACTGGTGGGGGGAAATACCCGGCATGCAGGAGACGCGGGGCTTAGGGGCGCCTAGGAAGGCCGTAGGAGGGGGTAAAGCGTTTCCTGGTCCTGGATACCTGGAAACCAGCTAAGGCCATCGTAGCGCGTTCCTAGACGATTTGGCGGGGGTTCCATGCCGGGATTATAACAGTTGTGGGGAGCGAAGGGAAATTTTTGGTAATTTCGTGGTTACGCGTTACCTGACGCCGGGGTCCCGCCCCCCCACGCCTGGACAGGCCCCCCTACCCACCCCCGCGTATCATGACACATGCATTATGACACTTGTCATGACGCGCGTCATAACACACGACCAGCTTCGCTGGTGAAGACCGCCATCCACTACCGTTAGTGGCAGCCCAATTTATCACGCCATCCATTGGTGTCGATACCCGACGAACCACATAGCATAGCGAGACTGACACATGGCGAACCTACCCAACGTGAACATGAGCGCCGCAGAGACGAAGGCGCTGACAACTACGCCGGATGCGGAAACGCAGACCAGCGTAATCACGAAGGCGATCATGGACGCCTTCACGACGCTCAAGCCCGCAGATGACGCCGCGACAGATGCGGCCACGGAAGCGACCGGAGTGCGTGAACGGGTTATGGGTGAAATGGCGCTCTTAAGCGCCGAGCAGGACTGGTCTGCGGATCACATAACGGACGCCTCAAAGGGCGCGGTGGAAGCGTGGAAGAAACATACCGGCGCCAACATTGTGAGCACGTCGCTCGCTCAGTTTGCGGTCGAGTTGCGCCGTGCGATGCACCCGTCAGCCCGTGACTACGTGGTCGACGCGATTGCGAATAGCCGCGACCAGTGGGAGCAGTCGAGCAAGAGCGAGGATCACCCGCTACGCAAGGCATTCGCCAAGCGCTATCACATGGTCGCTGGCAGCAAGGGCATATTGCAGGCTCACATCGACGCCGATATGCCAGCGCCCAAGGCCGGTACGCCAGACAAGCGCATTGCGACGGATCATGGCGATGCGAGTGACCCGTACGCCATTGCCGGCGCCAAGCAGCAGGCAGACAAGGCAGACCCGAAAGCGGCAGCCCGTATGATCGCCAAGCTCGTGAAAGCGTTGCAAGCGATCGAAACGGAGTTCCCTGTCCCGGCGATCGGGCAAATGATCTCGTTTGCCGCCGCGCTTGACGCCACGACGCTTGCCAACGCAAAAAACGCGAAAATGCAGGAGCTACACCGCGCTGCGAAGGCGAAGCCCGCTCCCGCCGTTACCCGTACGCCAAAGGTTAGCCAGCCTGCGCTTGACGAAGTGATCGAAGATCTGGTGAGCGAATAATCGCCACTAACGGTAGTGGGGCGGCAATGGTGCCGCCCCCTCACACGGGAGTATGACACATGTACACGATTTGGTTCCGTGCGTACGGTATGCAACGCGTCGATGTGGAAGGCGTGTACGAAGCATGCCAGATATGGGATGCGCTTGCGAAGACGTTCAGCATGCTGTCGCAGCGCCCAAGCCGCGACATCGCATCGCATGACGAGTACGATGCACCTTCGTGTGATGTAGCGTGGAATACGCTCGACGAATAGCGCACTACACTACCATAAACCCGCCAGGGCAACCTGGCGGGTTTTTGTCGTGCCTGCGATCTGTCACTAACCACTAACGGTAGTGGATGCTTCGATGGTTACACATCGTATGTGTCACTAACACCTTGTGACACAACGCTAACGGACAGATGGGCGCTCTGTCAGGATGGGTCGATGAGCCAGTATGAGCGGTTATTAGGGGCTCACGGGATCTCAGCGTATCAAACCTATGTTTTGCAGCGTTAATCCCGTTGCCGGTACGGGCAAAAGGATTAACTTTCTCTAGCATTTCAATGGTTTATCCTATTATTCCTAATAATCCTATTAAACCTAGGTTTTTTATATATAGGGCTCTGGGTTTTCGCGGATTTTTTTACCGGCTCTGCGATTCCCGG
>Ga0207686_10000121_pt1 | contig 62743 bp, 100 predicted proteins | sample KBSM24metaG_FD_184396 | JGI IMG/M metagenome (GOLD analysis project Ga0207686, IMG submission 184396) | Miscanthus rhizosphere microbial communities from Kellogg Biological Station, Michigan, USA - KBS M2-4 metaG (SPAdes) (version 2) | ecosystem: Host-associated > Plants > Roots > Rhizosphere...
CTCCCGGTGGCTGCCTCGGTCTCGACCGCCACCGGGAGTGCCCTGACCTTGCGGCGTACCACCACCACGGCGGTGTCGGTCTCGGAGGCGACGTTGAAGGCTCCAGCGCGGACGATCGCCCGGGCGGTTTCAACCTCCGCCGTGATGGGAACTATCTTGGTCTTGCGCTTCCCGACCGGCTGGCCCGTATCTGCCTCGTTGCCCCCCGAGATAGCACGGCGGTGGGTGCGGGCCAGTCCTTGCGCAGCGTCCGTCTCCGCCGTCAGCGGCAGAGCCTTCCGCTCCACCTTCGCCAGGGCCTGCGCCGTCTCGGTCTCCGACGCGACCGGCAGCACCTTCACCTTGCGGCGGGCGATGACCTGTGCGGCGTCGGTCTCGGTGGCGATGGACAGCGCTGGGGTGGCCCTGGTGATGGTCTGAGCGGTGTCGGTCTCGGGCGCGACCCCCAGGAGGCGACGGTGGACGCGGACGAGGGTCTGTCCGGCGTCGGTCTCGGTGGCCACCGGCAGCGTCTTGCGCTTGGTGCGGGCGATCGTCTGTGCGGCATCGGCCTCAGTGGAGATGGCCGGGGTGCGCTGGTGTCGTCGGTCCAGGGTCTGCGCCGCGTCGGCCTCGTCGGCGATCGGGACCAGCTTCCGGTCGCCGACGAAGACGACGGTGTCGTTCTCGACGACGATCGGCAGCGCCTTGCGCTCGGTCTTGGCGAACGCGACGGTGGCATCAGACTCGGTGGCTACCGGGACGGCGACGACCTGGCCTGTGGTCCCCTGGAACAGCAGCAGGAGGCTCATCTGCGCCTCCTACAAGAGGTTGTTGATCGTGGTCAGCCCGATGGTGGGGAGCAGGGCCACCGCTGCTGCCGGTGTGACGGTCGCGGGCAGCGGGTGGGCCGACGCCATGCTGACGCAGCCGAAGCCGCGTGTCACGCCGTTGGTGGTGGCGAGCCCGCGCACGGTCAGCGTGGTGGCAGCCGACGACATGGCGATGTAGTAGCGGCCACGCACCAGGGTCAGCGGCGAGGCAAGCGCACCTCCACCCACCGGCAGGACAGCGTCGGTGGTGCTGACCGCGTTGGTAGCGCCCAGGGACGCGAGCAGCTTGAAGCTATCGTTGTAGACACCCAGGTCGTAGGCGGTGGTGCCGGGCGTGGTGCCCGCCTGGAAGAAGATCTCGGCGAACGTGACCGGGAAGGCCACGGTGAACGGGACCAGGATCGCGGTGTTGACGGTCGGCCACGCCTGCGAGGAGGGGACGACCCCACCCAGGCCGAACTGCCGGTTCTTGCCTCCGATCATGGACTGCGTGGTCCAGGACGGACCACGCTGGGAGTCGGCTGCCGGGACGGCGAGCGGCATGTCAGATCACCGCCGACTCGGACAGCCCGAACAGGGGGATGTAGGTCTGGTTGTAGATCGCCACGGTCGGCGACGCGGCCAGCGGGCTCTGCCCGGAGGCGACGTTGTAGATGCCGCTGATCCGGCCTGCGGTGGCGTTCGGCTGTGCGCGCCAGTACTGCCCGGTGGTGGCCTCGGAGTGGCTGAACGCCAGGTAGTACAGGCCGGGGTCGAACGTCCAGTTGATGGTGACCTGCTGCAAGGCGGAGGTGCCGGCCTGCGCGGTGGCGCCGATCGACTGGAGCCGGGTGCCGGTGGTCCCGGAGATGGTGTAGACCCCGAGGTCGGCGTTGCCCGCCACCGCCGAGCCGTTGCACCACCAGGCCCGCTGGTAGGTGCGGCGCTGGGTGATCCGGACCGGCACGAACACGGCGTACCCGGAGCCCGGCCACAGGGCGCTGGCGGCGGTGCCGTTGGACTGGTAGGCCATCGCCTGGATGAGCTCGTAACAGTCCGCCGAGGAGAGGACCGGCAGCTCGGGGACGCCGGTGGGCGGCAGGGTGAGCGGCATCAGACCAGCTCCGTGACGTTGGCGAACCCGACCGCTGCGCTCCAGATCCCCTGGATCTGCCCGGTGTAGTTGAACGGCACCTCCCAGGCTCCACCGGCGGGGATCATCTGTGAGTAGTTGCCGGACGAGATGGCCGCTGCGCTGGCCGAGAGGCGTACGAACAGGTTCGCCGAGGAGGCGTCGTTGGCGATGATGCAGCCGCGCCGGGCCGCGTTCGCCGACAGCAGGGTGGTGTTCGACGCGGAGGCGGTGACCCCGGTCTCGGTGGCGGTGCCGACCCCGGCGATGCCCACGTTGGGCGCCACCTCGAAGGCGTTGACGGCAGGTGCGATCGCCACGCCTGCGGTGCCGGAGGTGTAGGCGGTGGCCCGGACCCGGAACTGCGAGAAGCCGGGGAGCGGGAAGTCCCAGGCCCGGATCTGGTTGGACGGAAGCACCCCGGAGGTGGTCTCGGTGACGAAGGCGTCGGTGCGCTGGCCGAGGACGCCGACCCAGGTGGTGCCGTCGACTGAGCCCTCGAAGGTGACGTTGACGCCCGCGTAGGTGCCACCGATCACGACCGTGCAGGACCCGGCGTTGCCGAGGTCGGTGGTGGCGGTGACCGTGGAGGTGGAGGTGGTGATGGTGCCGGTGGTCAGGGTCAGCCCGGCCACCTTGGTGGGCATCGGGTTGGTGGGGCTCATCAGAGCCTCGGTGCCGGTGCCGATCGCCACGTCGATGCCGACGATCTGGGTCTTGACCCCGGCCCGGTCCTTGTCCCGGACGGTGTCGCCGGAGCCGCCTGGGACCTGTGTGTTGTCAGCCACGGCTCACCTCCGGGTCAGGAGGCGCGGTAGAAGTCGGTGATGGTGGCGACGACGTCGGAGCCGTCGGGGGTGATGGCGAAGGTGTGGCAGGTCAGCGGGATGATGTTCGCGTCGGTGCCGCCGGTGGTGTCGTTGTCGTAGCAGATCAGCAGGTCGGTGACGGTGCCGGTCGAGACCGCCGTCCAGGTCTGGTCGGCCAGGTCCAGCGGCATCCGGTCGTTGGTGTTGTCGACGGTCATCGCCGACAGGGCGGTGTCGTCGAGGGTCTTCCGGTTCCAGCCGCCGGTGGTCCGCTCGGTGAGCCCTGCGGCGAGGGCTGCGGTGAGCGTGGCGGTGTCGATCAGGGTGGCGTCGGTGGTGGCACCACGGTCGACGGGGACGATGATCAGCGCGGAGTTCGCGGGGTCGTTGGTGTCGACCCTGTTGTAGAGCTCGGCGACCCGGCCCTTGGCGATGTTGAAGACGAACGTGCCCACGGCTCACTCCTGGTTGTCGGTCTGGGCACAGGCTAGACCACGGCAGGGCTCGCCGCGTGGAGGTCAGGGCTTCGGGTTGCGTGCCTCGATCTGGTCGGCCCACCGGACGAGCTGGTCTGCGATGCGGGGGTGTCCGTCCTTCCGCTCCCGTACGGCCTCGTTGCGAAGGAAGGTGACCCGGCGCTGCGGGGTCCACAGCGGGGGCGGCGGCTTCGGGTGTGCGAGGTCGACGGCCATCGGCAGGGTCATGTCGACGAACTGGTGGATGCGCCGGTCGGTGGGGCACTCCTTGCCGAACGAGGCGGACCAGTGCTCGCCGCCGGGGACCCGGCCTCCGAGGAGGGTTCCGGGCGGGGTGGGGAAGTTGCCGTCGATGCCGAGGCGGTGCCAGCCGAAGCCCTTGACGCCGGGCTTGGAGGAGGTCATCCGGATCAGCGGGATCTTGTGGGTCTTGTTGAGCCAGACCATGAACTCGGCCTTGGCCTTGACCACCTTGTCGTTGTCGAAGGGGGCCTGGCCCCCGGTCCACAGGCTCTTGGAGGGGTCCTTGGAGTACCCGTCCTCGGTCTCCCAGGTGATCAGCCGGTGGTTGCCGTCGAGGCAGGCCGAGGAGCGGAAGTCGGTGTCGATGTACTGCACGACGGAGCCGTCGAGGAAGAACATGGCGTGGGGGGTGGGGGCACCGGACCTGTTGAACCCGGCGAACGCGGCGTCGTGGCTGGGGGAGCCGACGTAGGTGTGGTCGACGCCGCCGTCGTAGGAGGTCATCGGGGTGGCAGAGGAGCCGCCGGCCTTGTGCCTGTCGACGAGCCTGATCCGTGCGCCTGGGTAGAGAGCCATCGTCAGCCTCCGATCGGCCGGGTCAGGGAGTCGGCGTGGTCGGCCATCCGGTGGGCGTCGGCTGCCATCTCGAGCAGTCCCTGGAGCTTGGCGTGGTGCTGGTCGTGGACCTCGGTGTTGAACACGAGGACCCCGCAGTCCTCGCAGACCATCCCGGAGCCCACCCAGCGGTTGTAGCGGTCGTCGTGCATGGTGTGTCCTTTCGTTCTCACGAGTGTATGGAGTCGCCTGCCGGTTTGTTCAGACCCATCGCGGTGATCGCGTCGTCCATGTTGAAGTGCGTGTCGCACAGCAGCGCCATGCTCCAGGCGCCTGAGTGTGCGCCGTTGTTCGCGGGGTTCTCGCAGGGCTCGCCGTCCGTGCCCTCTCGGCCGAAGTCACACGTGCCCCACGACCACGAGTGCGGCTTGTCCAGTCGGACGTTGTCTCGACGGTACTCGGCGTAGCACTCGCGGGCCTCTAGCTCCGTCTCGTGGTAGTGCTCCGGCCAGGTGGAGGCATCGTTGGGATCGGAGTCGGGTCCGGGTGCCCAGCAGAACCCGATGGGGTGGGTGCCGGTGCGCCGGTTGGCGGTGGTGTACTGCCACTTCCCGGCGTGCTCGCCTTCGGCGATCTGGCGTGGCTGGTCGTAGTTCATCGTCGGGTCCTCTCGTAGACGTGCTGGGTCGCTGCTGCTCCTGCGATCGCCAGCCACATGACGGCGACCACGATGAACGCGAGCCCCATCAGGGCGGCGAAGAACACCCCGGCCACCAGGTAGCCGACGAGGCGGAGCAACTGCCAGAGCAGCATCAGTATCCCGCCTCCTCCTCCTGCGCGCAGGACTGGCAGACGATCCGCCCGGAGTTGGGTCCCTTGCTGATCACCGTGGTGGCCTCGTTGTCGCAGCGGCGGTAGATGCTGTCGGCGTAGCCCTCGCGGTGGAGGGCGACCACCAGCCGCTCGCAGGTGGCGCTCATGTGATGATCCCTTCCTTGGCCTGCCGGGCCAGCTCCTCGACACGGGCGAGCCCGAGGATCTTGACGGTGTTCACCGGGGCGGTGTCGGCGGTGACGTGGAACTGGTCGGTCTTCGGGTTCTTCTCGAGCCGGATGGGGCCGATGATGACCCGGTCGTGGTCGTCGGCCCACTTGCGGAGCTTGAGGTACTCGTCGCGGTAGCGGCGCATCAGGTTGTCGGGTGCGTCGGGCATCAGGTCTCCAGGGTGGGGTCGGAGGGAACCTCGGAGGTGCGCAGCGCGATGTCCATGGCGGCGGCGACCGAGTTCACCAGCCACCGCATCGAGCCGTCGTGGAGCATGTCGGAGCGGACCGTGAGGTCGATCGAGAGGCGGGGTCCGGCGTAGGTGACCGTCATCTCGGAGACACCGTCCTCCAGGTGGGAGTTCAGCCGGTTCCGTGACCCCCTGGTGATCCGCCACGGCGCCTCCAGATCCAGCGGGACGTCCTTCGGGAAGGTGCGCCCCCGGTCCTTGTCGCCGACGGCGACCTCGGCTGCCGTCTGCTCGTGCTCGCTCACCGTGCCCCTCCACTGCATTCGCGGCACAGCCATGGTCGGCTCGCCGAGTCTGGCTTGCAGGTGGCGTTGGCGCAGCACTCGCAGTCCTTGATGGTGCCAGCACAGCCTCTGGGGGTTTGGAGCAGGGACCTGACCACCCTTCCGTGCGCACAGGTAGGTCGGATGGCCTCCAGTCTGTGTCTGAGAGCCTCGCTCACCGTGCCTCCTCGATCCTCTTGACGAACTCGTCGGAGTGGGCGGCAGCGACGGCCAGCGCGGCCCTCACCACCACCGACAGGTCGGTCTGGTGGGTCAGCGCGATGTCGTCGAGCCAGGTGCGCCTGGAGGGGGAGATCCGGAACGTGACCGGCACCCGCTTAGGCCGCACGGCAGGCCCGCTCAGCGTCTCCCCCATCACATCCCCTTCCCGGCGCGCTCGAGGATCACCGTGTACGGCACCTCCGGCACCACCTCGTCAGCGTGCATGTGCCGTACACCGGTGTCGATGAACGACCAGTAGGCGAGCCTGCGTGGCAGCCGGTGCGCCACCTCCCGAATCACCCACTCCCCGGTCCGGCTGAGCCTCTCGGTGAGCGGCATCGCGGTCGGTGTCCAGATCGTCGTGAGCCTCATGAGCCAGAGCATACACATGTCAGCGCCGCTTACACCTGTACGCGCCCAAAATATCTGGTACACACCGTCGAGTTAGGCACCGAGCTGCTGAAAACCCGGTGTACCCAGCGAAGCGGGCAGCGCCTATACCCCCCTCCTCCGGAGGGAGCGGGCGGGGGTGGGGGTGGGGTGGACTTTGACCAGTGGTCAAACCCCCGGATCTGCCGAACAACCGCGCTGGCTTGCCTAACAGACCGAACAGGAGGAGAGTGCTCCCCGTACCACCCATGCCCGGCCACTGGTGACCCGCTTGAGAGCAACCAGCGCGCACGGTGCCATGGCTTGAGAACTGAACAGTGTGCGCGCTCTGCCTTCCGCCTTCCCGACTCCGTGGCACTGGGTTACGGGGCGGGTGAGTGGAAGGCAGAGACATGAGCAAGCAAGCAAGCAAGGTGCCGACGGTGGACTACTCCAAGGTCGTCGCGGAGGTCTCGGGTATCGAGGGGCCGAAGGACGCCAGGGCGTACGCGCTCCGGGTCGGCAAGGCGTACCGGAAGTCGGACGACCTCCAGACGGTGCGGGCCACGTTGGCCACCCGTGAGGCACTCCGGACGGGGTGGCTCTCCGATGGACGCTCCACCCCGATTGAGGGTGGGCTGTCGACGGTGAACGGCGCTGCGTTCGGGAAGTCCTTCGGGGTGACCGGAGGCCTGGTCTCCCGCTGGCGTGCGCTGGCCGCTGCGATGGACGCGGGTGTGATCCCGGGCACCATCCTCTGGACCGCTCTGACGTCGCGGCTCTGCCGCACGTCGGAGGGTCGCAAGGCGATGCACTCCGGGAACCTCGCCGCGATTCAGGCGACAGCAGAGGCGGACGGGTACAACCTCGAGACCGGAGTCCGGACCGCGCCCCCCGCGTCCAAGCCGCGCAGCAAGGCGACGGACAAGGGCGACAAGGTGAAGCCCGGAGATGTGGTCCAGACGAAGGTCTCGCCGAAGGATGCCAAGGCCGTCGCCGACGAGGCCGTCACGGTGCTGGGCATGGCGCTCTCCGCGCTCCCCGTCACGTCGGGGAATGCGGAGGTCTACGCGTCGCTCCGGGGTCGTGTCCTGGCGATTCTCCGCGAGGAGGACAAGCGGCGGAACGTCGCCACGATCAGCAAGCCGCGCGGCACGCGGACCCAGCAGAACCGTGGCAAGGTCGCCCCGCCTGCTGCCAAGGCGGGGTGACCCCCTGGCAGAGCGCGCACACTGTCGCCCCCCGCTCCCCCCCGGAGCGGGGGGCACCCCCGTCCACCCCGGGCGCCCCGTGCGTCGCGGGGTGGACGTGTCCTTCCGGTCCCAGCTCGGACGTCGGGACGTTGTTTGACCAGTGGTCAAACCGCGTGCCAACGGTTGAGCAACCGCCAACCGTCAACCGCTCGACGCTCAACAGAGGGAGCAACGAGATGAACCTCAACCACGGGCAGGCAATCGCCTGCTACACCGACCTGGCCGACGTGCCTGCCGGATCGGTCTACGTGACCGACGTCCGGCCCGACCGGGTGGTCTACCTGGTGTTCGCCATCGGAGGTGACCAGTGATGAACGACAACGACAACGAGGACAAGGTGAGCCTGTTCGCCGCTGTCCTCTCAACCGACGTGGACACCGCGCCACTGCCCGCCAACGGATGCACGGCGCACCTGACGGCGTGCACGTACCTCCTCAACGGGGTGCCCGCATGACCAGGACGTGCACGGCGCACGGTGGCCGTGCCGTCGAGGGTGAGGTGGTCTGGGTGGCCGGGCATCACAAGCCTGGCCAACGGACCGTCTACACCCAGCTCCGATGCGTGGTCTGCAACCGACCGACCGGAATCCGGCGGACGGTGACCGACGCCGACTACAACCCGGTCGTCAAGGAGGCGTCATGACCTGCAAGGTGTGCGGGATCGGCGTGCGCTGGCTCCCCTTGGCCAACGCCTGGATCCACGTCGAGCCGCGCACCCTCGAGAACAACCTGCACAACAACACCCCCGACCACAACGCAGAGGTGGTGAACCGATGAAGCTCCACCACCTCGCGTTCCGGATCGGCGACGGCACCCACGGGTGGCCGACGTGTATGGGTGGCGGGCGCGGCGGGCCGTGGAACGTGGCGTCCGGGAGGTTCGCCCCAACCGACGAGGAGGTGACCTGCCTCAAGTGCCTCGACCACCTGACCCGTCCCAACTGAGGGCGCCTGACGGTGGACCTTGACCACTGGTCAAACAGGGTCGAGGTCTGCCGCGAGGTGAACCCCTCGCCTCGAACGAGAAGGGAGCAACATCATGTTGATCGTGACCATCAGGTTCTACGACAACGTCGGCAACGAGACGGACTCGCCCGAGACGTTCGGGCCGTTCGACAACGAGGACACCCGCAACGAATGGGTCGACGCGCTGATCGAGTCGGCCGCCAACGACCCGGAGAACAACCGTCTCCTGACGGCGACGTTCACCCTGGACAAGCTGACCGCCCCGTTCCAGGTTCCGGTGACGGCATGAGCACGCCACGCCTGGCGTTCGCTGCCATCGCCGTCGTCGGCGCGCTGTTCGCGGGGGTGTGGCTGGTCAACGGCAACGCACACGCCAGCCGGCCGGAGCCGATCCGGGCGTTCTGGATGAACCGCCCGTGCGCAACCGAGGACTCCGTCAACTGCTACTGGAACGACGGGTCCGGGCATCCGCTCTACTCCCGGAAGATGCCGAGCGGGAGGATCTGCCGGTTCTACGTCAACGTGCAGTACGCCCGGCACCACGACCACTGTTTCTACGACCACCGCTGAACGTCCTTCCACGGTGGCGCCCCCGCTTTGACCACTGGTCAAGGTGGGGGCGCTGCCGTGGGCAGAACTGTTCTGTCCACAGAGAAAGGAAGCAGCCATGAAGAACAACGACAACCCCCGCCTGCTGGCGCACAAGCAGCAGGTCGACGCCGAGCGCAGGGCGCAGGCGATCCTCCGGGCGCAGGCCCAGCGTCGCGCCAACCTGGCCCGCATCGCGCAGGTCGCCATGAGGAGGGCGTCATGAGCATCGAGGACATCGACGACGGGCTCGAGCCCGAGCGCGTCGACCTGCGGATCGCCAACGCCCGACGCTACGCACGGGCCATGCTCAACAGCATCAGCGTCGAGCGGCAGGAGATGGCCGCCGACATCATCGCCATCCTCAACGGCACCATCGACGGACCGGAGGACCCGCTGCGGTGCGAGCACGTCGAGGAGGGGCGGCTGATCGGGGAGAGGTGCCGCAAGCGGGGCACCGTCGCCGTGATCGTCACCGACGGCGAGGAGGGGCATGACAACAGCCCGGAGCTACACCCGTTCTGTGACGACCACTCGTTCGTCGACATCAACGAGATGCGGGCCACCTCCGACGACACGTTCACCGTCGTCAAGTTCGTCCCGTTCGGAGGTGCGTGACGATGCCGACCTGGATGTACCTGCCGATCTTCTTCGCCTTCGCCGGCGCCATCATGCTGGCCGTCGACCTGATCGACCGGCACGAGCACCGCTGCTACTGGTGCCAGCACCGCTCGACCGCCAAGCATCGGGGGTGGAGGTGATGGACCTCAACGAGGAGCTCGACCGGCTCGAGAACTCCATCACCCTGGCCCGGATGGCGCTGGCCGACGAGCACGAGGCTGCGCTCAAGCACGAGTTGCAGATCCTCACCGTCGAGTCGCTGCGCGTCTACGTGGAGGTGATGTCGTGGTGAGTAACGACGGCATCGTCACCCTGATCGGAGCCTCAGCGGTGGGGTTCACCGGCGCAGCCGTGGTCACCGGCAACCCGTCGCTGGGCATCTTCGCCCTCCTCTACTCGGGGACGTGGGTGTGGATGGACAGGGTGCAGCGGAAGCGGGGACAACGCCCCTGATTGCCCAACCAACCGAACTGGCCGCACTTGCCTAAGGAACCCAACCCTGGGAGACTAGAGGGGTGGGTGAGTGCTGCCCCAACAGGTTCCCCGAACCGCCGGTTTGACCAGTGGTCAAACAACCCGCTCTGCATGGCTGCGGCGGATGGCGGGGAGGGGAATCTGCCGTCGGACCAACGCTCCTTCGAGGGGTAGGAGCGAGGGTCAGGTAGCCGACCGCCATCGGGGGATGCGGTCGGTGTGGTTCGACTCCACCGGCGGCACGGAGAGGTCCCATACCTCTCTACCAGGCCCGACCCTGCTTCTTCCGGGGTCGGGCCTGGTCCGTTCTCATCCAACGAGAGGAGCAACCAATGGATGAGTACCTGACCGCAGCCACCGACAACGGCTGGGTCTACGTCGGGAACAAGGCGGGTCACGCCGTCTACCACGACGCCGACGGGAAGGAGGTGTACCTGGAGTTCAAGACCCGCAAGGTCCGGCGAACCGCCGAGTGGTGGCTGGCCAACGACCCCCGTGCGCTGACCCTCGACTACTGGTGGGAGATGAACCACGAGCGGATGGTCGAGAAGTGGGGCGAGAAGGTGCTCGACCCGACGAGCCTCCGGTTCTGCCACCAGTGCCGGTGGGTACGGCTCGCCAGCAACTTCACCGACGACGAGTACGACTGGTGCGACTCGTGCGTCAGTACGCTGCCGACCTGCCCACGGTGCGACACCCGGTGCGGCTACCTGTACACGGTCCTCGGCGGGCACACCCTGTGCGAGCCATGCCGGGACGACCTCTGCCACTGGTGCGAGGGGTGCGAGGAGCACTACCTGCGCGAAGACTCCGACCTGCACCGTCACGCCGGATGCGAGTGCGAGTCGCCGCGTCAGACGTTCACGATCCGCAACGACGGGCACCCCCGTCTGGCCAACGACACCAGGGTCAAGGTCTCCCTGCCCGCCGGGGTGATCAGCGACGAGGGGATCGGGGAGATCGCCCGGTATCTCCGCGACGTGGGGCTGGGGTTCTTCGACTCCACCAACCGGCGTAACTACGCCCTGCTGTCCTACAACCTGGCCGAGATCGGGTTGAAGTGGCAGATGAAGGACGGCAACTACACCAAGCGGCTCAGCCGGTACGCCTACCAGCGGTACGGGCTCAAGCTCTCGCCCGACGTGATGTCGCAGATCGGCAACATCGGCAGCGACCACTCGCGGGGGATCGACTTCGACGTCGAGGTGACCCGCAACCTGAACCTGCCGAGGGAGGAGTTCGCCAACGAGGGCTCCTGCTGGTGGACCGACTACGCGGACTCGAGGTGCGCGTTCAAGTCCAACGGTGGGTTCGGTCTGCGGACCTTCACCGAACCCAACATCAACGGCCATTCGTACTGCAACGGCCGGGCCTGGGTGATCCCGCTCAGGTGGGACGTCGAGTACGAGCGCCTGGTGCAGACGTTCGACACCGACACCCCGACCGGGTTCATCACCTTCAACGGCTACGGCACGCTCGAGGGCTACACCGCACCCCGCCTGCTCGGGCACATGGTGGGCCTGACCTACCGGAAGATCGTCTTCCACACCGGCGACGACGAGTCGGGCATGTACGTCAACAGCGACATCGGCTACCTGGTGGCACCGGAGTCCATCGCCGACCGCTACAACGAGAGCGGTGAGCGATCCACCTCGCTCATCCTCGACTGCCCCACCCACGCAACACTCATCGAGAAGGAGAGCAGCCATGTTTGACCAGAGGTCAAAGAAGAACGGCCCGAACAAGGGCAAGAAGAACAAGAAGAACACGCCCACCGAGCCCGGCTGGTGGGCCAGGGAGAAGGCGGACAGGGAACGGCAGAAGGCCGGGGTCGACCTGGCCTGGTCGGGCTTCGACCGCCGTGCTCTCCAGCGGGTGTGCGAGGCGCACGAGACCTCGTTCGGTGACGCCTACGACATGGAGAAGTGGGTGGTCGCAAGCCGGAAGGGACGCGACGACTTCTTCTACTACAAGAACAACGGCTCCGACACCCTGTTCGTGGCACACCTGGACACGGTGGTCTTCGACGACGAGCGACAGACCGACTTCGCCGAGACCGCCGCCGGCCTGGTCGTCCACTCCGGTGCGCTCGACGACAGGCTCGGCGCCTACATCGGGCTCGAGCTGCTGCCCCGGCTGGGGATCAAGCACGACTGGCTGCTCACCGTCGGTGAGGAGTCGGGCCGGTCGACCGCCGAGTTCTTCCCGGCCTCGATCAAGAAGGCGTACGACTGGATCATCGAGTTCGACCGGGGCGGCACCGACGTGGTGATGTACGAGTACGAGGACGACGACGTGGTCGACCTGGTCGAGGACGTCGGGGCGAAGGTGGGGCTCGGTTCGTTCACCGACATCTGCTACCTGGAGGACCTCGGCTGCAAGGGGTTCAACTGGGGCGTCGGCTACCAGGACTACCACTGCACCAGGGGGTACGCCTACCTGGAGGACACGATGGGGATGGTGGCCCGCTATCTGCGGTTCCACGAGAACAACGTCGGTCACTACATGCCGCACGTCAAGAAGCCGAAGTACACCTACGCCTACGGAGGCGGGTACTCCGGCGGTGGGGGTGGCGGCTGGACCGACGACGACGACGTCACCTCGTGGGGCGGCTACCGGTGGAACAACACCACCAAGCAGTGGGACCCGGTCGACCCGGTGGTCGACGCCGAGTCGGACATCCTGTCCGCCGACGAGCAACTGCTGCGGGACAAGATCGAGGAGTTCACCGGCAGGAAGCTCGACGACCTCACCGACGAGGAGACGGCGGAGGCGGTGGCCGACATGGCCGAGTCCGGCTACCTGTCACAGCGGATCATCGGTGAGATCGAGTCCAACGTGGTGAGTTCGTCATGAGGTACGCATGGCGACGGTTCTGGTGGTGGTTCACCAAGCCGACCGGTGAGTGGATGGGCCTGCCGCAGTACACCCGCCCGAAGCCCGACTGGTGGAGGGGTGCGTGATGCAGTACGCCCACCACCTCGACCGGATGAAGGACTCCTGGTACTGGTCGGGACCCGAGCAGTACCAACGACCGGACCTTGACCCCGAGGTCAAAGAGGAGGAGGAGTGAAGCGGCTGGTGCGATGGTGGCTGGCGCGCCAAGGCATCCTGGTCGAGCACGTAGGTCCTGACCTGCGGGCAGGAGCCGACATCATCGACTCGGTCGACGACTACGGTCGCATCCCGCAGACCATCCGCGCCGTAGCGAACGCACTGTCGTGATCTGGGTCAAGGACGGCATCGACGGTGTGATCATGCTGGCCATGCTCGGCTGGCACTTCTACGGCTACAAGCCAGGCGGTCGCTACGACCGCTGGCGCAAGAACTCTGGCTCGGACTAGCCGAGCCCGGAGCATCATCACCGGCTCCTGTTTGCTCCCTCTGTCGGGGGCCGGTGGTGGTGCCCTGGGACACCAGGAACAGAGAGGAGAAAGAGATGAGGGGAAAGCATGAGGCACCAGCGGAGATTCCGCATCGGCGCAGATGCGTCGACGGGGTGCCGTACCTGACGTACTTCAAGGACACGATCTGCTTCGAGTGGACCGGCAAGGCAACCGATCCCATCGAGGTCAGCCCGTACGCACAGGGTGAGCCGATCGAGTACGTGATCTACCGGGACCCGCACACCGACCTCGGCCTGTGGTCGTCGCAGATGCTCAGCGGACTGAGTGTCGTCGACTTCTTCCAGTCGGTGTGCGACGAGTGGCTGGAGCAGGCCACTGGTCCCTCCACGTACGAGGGGATGCGGGTGCTGGAGGTGTACGCATGAGCGCCAAGATCATCAACCTGTTCGCCTCCGACCCGCCGAAGCGGGAGGACACCGAGTGGTGGGAGTGGGGCAGGGAGTTCGTCGAGGGCGAGGGGTACACGAACCTCGAGCTGATCGTCGATGAGATCTCCACCTGCGAGAACGAGGCTGCGCTGCGTCGTGTCCTCACCGAACTCAAGGACGAGGTCGACAAGATCCCGCTTTGACCAGTGGTCAAACAGAGAGAGAGAGGAACCATGCCAGTCACAACAGGAGCAGAGGTGGTCACCCACGGTGGCCGCACGTTCACCATCGGCCAGTTGATGAGCCGCGAGGACCTGGACTTCATGCCGGTCGGCGCCGTCGTGGTCTGTCCGCAGGGGTGGCGATGGGTCAAGCGCCAGCCGGTCGACCAAGGGTGGCGGCGGGAAAACGAGGGCGACGGGCTCGGGGTGTCGCAACTGTCCGTCGACTACAACTACCTGGTCTCGATCCCCGACGCCGAGGAGGCGGGGCCGGAGACGCTGGCCCAGTTCAAGCGTCGGTTCGCAACCCATGTGATCCAAGGTGCCCGCAACGCCGGGGTCAGCCTCGGCCCCGTCTACGAGGCGCTGGCGAAGCTCGGCGTCGAGTCAGGGTCGAGGGCTGCCGTCGGTCATCCGGTCAACCACAACACCCCCGCACCGGAGGGTACGACGGCCATCTTCGCCGACCCGTCCCATCCGGACTTCTCGGTATTCACCTACACCGACGGCGCATGGACCGGTGTTCTTGGGAAGTACACCCTCCTCAGTGCCGTCGGCTCCGCCACGGTGGTGACAGTCGGGGAATCGGTCGAAGCCGAGGACCCGGAGCCCACCGACCACGAGGACGCGCTGATCGCCGAGTTCAAGGCGAAGGTGTGGGCCGAAGGGTGGGCGGTCAAGCAACGGGTCGGCTGGTGCTCGACGTTCGAGACGGTGATGGCCGGGATCGGGATCACCGCCGGTGCGGTGGGACCGGACCTCTCCGGCTACCCGTCCTGCGGCCCCGGCGACAGGCGCGGCATGGGTGCCGGTGCCCTGATCGTCCGGGTCGAGGGCAACGACTGGGCGATGTTCACCCGCAGTGACGGCTGGGTGCGGGTCGCCGGAGCGGACCTCCGGTTGCGGAGCCAGTCGTTCGTGCTGCACGACGGCAACGGTGAGATGGCGGTTCCGGTGACCCGGTGGCTGGCCGACGCCGTGCCAGTCGGGTCGACGATGGGCGACGTCGAGATGGATGCCTACTGGACGAAGCGTGAGATGCGCGACGGGATGTCCTGGTGGCAGCGGAACGGCGGGGTGTACAGCGCCGCACCGATCCACAACTTCACGCTGGGCACGCTGCGGCTCACCTCGGTGCCGGTGCCGGTCGACGACGACGAGGAGTTGTGATGGACACCATCGCTCAGATCGTCTACGCCTACATGCGTGACCCGGCCACCCCGCCACCGGAGTCCCTGATCACCGCCCTTACCCAACGGGAGGACGAGATCGCGGACAGCCTACGGATGGCAGGCATGAACCTGGGCGCCGAACCGGCGTTCGTGAACAAGGCGATCCTCGACATCGGGATCGGCACCCGGCCGGCCGACGACGAGGTCGACCTGATCAACCGCACGTTCGCCGAGCGTGTGGCGTACTGGCAGGACCAGATCCGCCGTCAGTCCGACGGTGGATGAGAAGAGAGAGGGAATCATGAGCACACAGATCAGAGACACCACCGAGCTGGACACCCTGCCGGAGGGCACGATCGTCGTGGTCGCCGTCACCGGGGACGGAATCCGCGAGTGGACGAAGGTGGAGTCCGGGCTGCAACGGGAAGGGGTCATCATCCCGGCCACGCAGTTCGCCAACGCCGTCCGCAACGGCAGGTGCTATCTGCGGGGGGCACACCACGTCGGGGACACCGTCTACTCGGCTACGACCGGCGAGTTCTGCCGGGCTGTCGGGTACGACCACGAGCCTGGCCAGGACGCCAGCCTGATCTGGGCGGTGACCGACAGCAACGGTCTCTGGAAGCACATCACCAGCACCGAGCCAGTTGGCGAAGCGTACAGCGTGGGTGCCACGACCAGCGCCGTCCTCGACCTGGGTGGCAACTGGTGGAAGGCGGGCCTGCGGAACGAGATCCTCGAGATCGCCATCGACAACGGTGAACTGCCGACCGAGCACGAGATGACGGTCACCGTCGAGGCATCCGGCACCGTCGAGGTGGCACCCACCGCCGACCAGGTGGCGGGCCTGATCGGGGACAGCGTGAAGCCGGGCGACATCACCGACGTCGCGGTCAGCGAGGTGACCTGGACCAAGCGGGTGGAGGTGCGCAAGGAGGTGCTCGGGCACTGCGCCTGCAACCACGTGACCGTCGAGGACCTGGACGCCTTGACACCAGGTGCGGTCACCTCCTGGCGGGTGATCACCTGCGCCTGAAACACCCAACCCCAGGCGGGGGTTGACCAACATCCCCAACTGGAGTTGGATATTGACCAGTGGTCAAAGAACTTCCTCACCGTCCGGTGAGGTCGAGAGAGAAAGAACAGAAGGAGCAACCCATGAGCACCATCGCCGACACCGTGAACTGGAACCTGCCGCGCGGCGCCGAGAAGTACCGGACCCACATCGACCGGGGCATCGCCCTGCTCGCCGACCGTGAGGCGGGGATCGTCTCCGCCCTGCTCGCCTTCGCCGAGGCGAAGAGCGCCAGCGTCGGGGAGGTCCGGGGCTTCCTCGCCGACCTCGGTATGACCATCCCCGACGACACCCCCGAGCCCGAGGTCACCGACGCCGACGTCGTCGCCAGCCTCTCGGCCCGGCTCGACCAGATCGAGGCGCGTCTCGGCCAGGCGATCGCCAACGCGGCGCGTCGCGGCGTTCACGTCTGAGCAGCCGGGGCCGACCGACTGGGGAAGGCGGACGGTCCCGGTGTAGTACCCGGTGGTGGGTGTGGTGTCCCCGTGCCATGCCCGCCACCGGCCGCAAGAAACCGGAGCAGGCTTCACGAACTGCTGAACCTAGAGGAGGGCCTTGATGGCAAGGACGAGACGTCCGCAGTCGGGGGTGGCGTGGGAGCCGCCCCCCTCTGCGGACAGGCCGAACTGGCAGGAGGTGGCTGATGAACTGCGATCCCGTCCGATGGAGTGGATGAAGGTCTACGAACACGGCCGCGCATCCTGGGCCACGGCGGTGCAACTCGGGCACGTCAACCCGGTTCACCGTCGGCTCGGCTTCGAGCTGACCACCACCGACAACACGCGGGACACGCCCCGCACCTGCACGCTCTACATGCGGTACAACCCGGACCTCGCTGACGAACTGGCCGAGGTCCTCAACAGTTCCAGGAGAGGTTGAACATGAGACTGCCCAGCATCGCCGGCGAGTTCCGGCTGGTCGAGGACCCCGAACTGCGGTTCACACAGTCGGGTCTGGCTGTGGCGAACGTGAGGCTGGTCGCCGACCAGCAGCGGTTCGACAAGGACAAGAACGAGTGGGTCGACGACAAGAAGCTCTGGCTGAACGGCTCGGTCTGGCGGCAGATGGCCGAGAACGTGGCCGAGTCCCTGCGCAAGGGCGACCTGGTGGTGGTGCGTGGCTCCATCCACACCCGCGAGTGGGAGGACCGGGAGGGCAACAAGCGGTCGACGGTGGAGATGATGATCGACGACATCGCCCCGTCGCTGCGGTTCAAGCCGGTCCTGCACTCCGACGGCAAGGGCGGCAAGGTGACCCGCGAGGGGGCTGCCTCGCCCACCGATCCGGTCGACGACCCGTGGGCGACGCCTGCGTCGTCCGACGAGCCGCCGTTCTGAGTTTGACCCGAAGGTCAAAGAGAGAGAGAGGAAGACAATGATCACCACACGACAGGCCCACGACACGCTGCGAGCGATCGTCGACGAGGTCGGGGCCGACTACAAGTACGACCCGCCGATCGGGACGTCCTGCTTCTACACCGTCCGGGACACCCAGGCGGAGGCGCGGCAGACTCTCGGTTCCGACCGAGCGGGGCCGGTCTTCCAGCACGCCTGGGGCGTGCTGATGAGCGGCGAGCCGGTCGGGCCGGGATGCCTGATCGGGCAGATGATGCACCGGCTGGGCGTGGACCTGGCCACGCTGGCTCTGTGCGACTCGAAGGGTGCCATCCAGGAGGTCGCTCGACGCGGCCTGGTGGACTTCGAGGACGAGCGCCTGGAGTTCGCGCTCGCTGGTGCCCAGTCCGTCCAGGACAAGGGCGGCACCTGGGGTGAGGCGCTGACCGTGTTCGAGCACGCGCTGGCGGTGCCGTCGTGATCACGCTCACCGAGGAGCAGGCCGTCACCCTGATGCGCCAGGTTGTCTCGAGTACGGCGAGGACTACACCTACACGGCGCCGGAGGTGGAGGACCCCGACCTCGGCGTGTCGGGCAGCACCTGCATGTATGTCCTCAACAACAAGCCGTCGTGCCTACTGGGCCACGTCCTGCACCGGTCAGGTGTTCCGTTGCAGACGCTCCACCAGCACGAGTACAGCCTGGTCTCGGCCCTGTTCAAGCCGGTCGGGGACATCGAGCCCCCGTGCAAGGCGGAGCCGTACCTGGTGGAGGCTCTGCTCGCCGCCCAGTCCGCACAGGACAACGGCCAGTCGTGGGGTGAGGCGGAGCACGAGTTCCTCCACTCCATCGAGAAGAACCAGGGGTAGCGATGCGTGAGTGGCTGATCGTCAGACACTCACCATCCAGTGGCACCACCGTCACCTGCACCCGTGTGATCGGGACGCTGGTGGTGCGCTGGACGGTGAAGTGTTTCGCAAGCACGATCCCGCAGGGGATCTGCGAAGCACGGCAGGGCGCCGACAACGCCCTGAAATACCTCGAGCCCACCGTGGGCTCGTGACAGGAAGGACAGTCATGGCAGACGACAAGACCCCACCGGCGATCGCGCAGCAGAAGCGCGAGTCGGAGAAGCGAGACGCGGTGCTGCGTGAGTCGTACACGGAGGCGACCAAGCAGTTGCGCGCCAACCACCTGGCCGAGTTCAACAAGATCCGGCAGGACCTGGCGAAGGCAGCCGGCGTCGACTGGGAGATCCCGTTGACCGCCGAGCAGCAGGCGGAGAAGGAGCTGGCCGCCCTGCTCACCGCACACCCGGAGCTGGTCGACAAGGTGGCGACGCTGGCGCCGAAGGTCGACGGCTGATGGACCTGGAGAAGCCGATCCCTGCGAAGAACGACACGTCCTGGCAGGGCACCGTGATCCTGTGCACGCTGATCGTCTGCGCCACGGTGATCGCGGTGGCGGCGCTTCTCCACTGAGACGTGGCCCCGCTCGGTTGTGTGCGCCGGGCGGGGCCACCTTGACCACTGGTCAAAGAGAGGAGGGGCCATGACCATCCAGGTGATCCAGGTCTGCGATGGCTGCGACCAGTCGAGACACCTCACCTGGTCCGGCGGCACGGGCCGGGAGGTGCAACTAGGTGAGCCACAGGAGGGTGGCGGCTGGCGTCTGGTGGCGGCGGGCCAGCACCTGTGCCCGACCTGCATCCGGCGGGCTCTGAACACCAGCGTCGCTCCGGACTGAACGTGTAGAGACCCGGCCGGGAGAGAAAGGACGTAACCGACCGGCCGGGTCTCACCGGAGCAACCATGCCCGGTGCGCCCATGGTAGCGACCCGTTGCGGACCCCGCCTACCGGGAGTAGGTTTCTGCCCACTGAACAGCGAGAACCCCCGCCGGACGCCAGTACGGCAGGGGTTCTCCAGAGGCTGATAAGGAGCCTGGAACATGACTGTATCTGACACGCCCGCCAGCGAGTCAACCCTGCACCCATTGGCTGCCCTGCTCGATGAGGCGATCGAGCACGCAGAGCGGGCGACCTCGGCTGCCCGTGAGGCCAACGTGGAGGCCCTGCGCTGCCGTGAAGTGATCCGTGTCCTGCACCACCAGATGTTCGTGGCTGGACGGGAGGATGGGGAGTGAGCGCCGTCGCTACGGCGTGGGTGTGGGCGAACTCGAAGCAGAAGGGCAGCCCCCTGCTCGTGCTGCTAGCCATCGCTGACGCCGCCAACCAGCAGGGGGAGAACTCCTACCAGTCGGTGGCAACGCTGGCGAGCATGGCCAGGATCAGCGAGTCCACCACCCATCGCGCGCTGGCCTGCCTGCTGGAGTCCGGGGAGGTCGTGGAGGTGGGGGTGCACTCGCAGTACGGCACCAAGATCTACGCCCTTTCCTCCACCCTCAAGGGGGGTGTCAATCTGACACCCCCACCCGAGGAGGGGGGTGTCACTGGTGCGTCTGGGGGGGTGTCACCTGTGACACCCGAACCAAGAACTAACCCAACTACTCCTACTACAACCTCTACCTCTCCTCAGTCCACCCCAAGCGTGCGCGAGGAGGTGAGGGGGAAGATGACCAAGTCGTGGAAGCCGACGATCGAGGCGTCCAACGAAGCACTCTCGCGGTTCGACTCTCTCCCGCTGTCGCGCGTCGCATCAGAGGCGCAGACATTCCGCGACTGGCACATCGCGCAGGACACCCCGAGCAAGACCCGTTCGCAGTGGGACGCCCTGTGGCTGACCTGGCTGGACCGCAAGAACGTCGAGGAGGCGAAGGAGTCACCCCCGGACGAGGTGAAGTTCGACGACGTGACCGGACTGCCGATCAACCCGAAGGACCCGGTCTACGTACCGAGAGAGGAAGGACGAGCGTGAGCCACGAGGCCAAGTCGCTGGACGACGCCATCACCGACGCCCTCAACGGGCAGAAGTCGCAGGTCCTCTGCCCCCACCACGAGGACTCCACGCCGTCGCTGTCGGTGGCACCCGGCAAGGACCAGCCGGTGCTGCTGCACTGCCACGCAGGCTGCAAGCCGGAGGAGATCATCGAGTCCGGTGGCCTGGACTGGGCGCAGATCATGCTGCCCGACGACCTGGAGCACGTCTCGTTCTCCAGCCACAACCTGTGGACACCACGAGGCCAGGCATCCCACTGCTACCAGTACCGGGACGCGAAGGGCACGCTGCTGTTCGAGGTGCTGCGGATCCCGATGGAAGGCGGGAAGAAGTCGATCATGCAGCGGCACTCCGACTCGACGGCGAAGGGCGGCTACGCCTGGAACCTCGACGGTGTGGAGCGGGTGCTGTACCGGTTGCCCGAAGTCCTGGAGGCGGTCCGCAACGGACGTACCATCCACGTCACCGAAGGCGAGAAGTGCGCCGACTCGGTGCAGTCGGTGATCCCCAACGGAGAGCAGGCAACCTGCAACCCGATGGGCGCCGGGAGGTGGGAGCCCCACTACGCCGAGATGCTGTCCGGTGCGACGGTCGTGGTCTATGCCGACGCCGACGAGCCGGGCAGGGCGCACGCCCGGCAGGTGCGGGAGTCGCTGCTGGAGCACGGCTGCACCGTCCGCGTGGTCGAGGCACCGCCGGGCATGACCCCGTCCGGGAAGGCGATCAACGACGTCGCCGACCACCTGGAGGCAGGCAAGGACCTCGACTCGCTGCTGGAGACCACGCCGGCTGCGGAACTGGAGCGGGCACGGACCGGCATCGACGTGCTCGACCTGATCCGCCGTCCCCGTGGACGCACCGAGTTCGTGATCCCGATGACGTTGGCGAAGGGTGAGCGGCTGATCCTGATCGGCTTCGAGGGCACCGGCAAGTCGACGCTGTGCAGGCAGATGGCGGTGATGGTGGCCGCTGGCCTGCACCCGTGGACGGGGCAGGAGATCGAGCCGAGGAAGGTGATGTTCGTCGACGCCGAGAACCACCCGGACCAGGTCGACGAGTCGTGGGCTGAACTGGTGGGGCTGGCGTCCCGACAGGGAAGGGACATCGACCGGGGGATGCTGACGATCATGGAGGAGTGGGAGTCCTCGATCGACCTCGCGTCACCGGAGGGTGGCATGTGGCTGGCGGAGCGGGTGCACGCCTACCAGCCGGAGCTCGTGGTGATGGGGCCGCTGACGAACCTGGCGGCGAAGGACCTGCGTGACGACGAGCCGGTGAGGCGGTTGCGCAACTCGGTGAACGCGGCAAGATCGGTGTGCAACTCAGCGTTCATCATGGAGCACCACGCCCCCCATAAGGGGCCGATGGACAAGGAACGGCAGGTCCGGCCGTACGGCTCGAGCCTGTTCCTCAAGTGGCCGGACTACGGCTACGGCATGAAGCCCACCGACACGAAGGGCGTGTACGAGTGGTTCAAGAACCGGGGTCCTCGGGTGCGGTCACGGATGTGGCCGGGCTGGATCCGGGAGGGACGCGGCGGCGACGAGTGGCCGTGGATGGACTGTGTGCTCGACGACAAAGGCAATGTCGTCGGCTGAGACTTTGACCACTGGTCAAAGAGAGAGAAGGGACAAGGAAGATGAGCAACACACAGAAGGACGCCCTCGAATACTTCTTCGAGGTGTGGATCGGGTCCGGCCTGCTCAGTGATATCGGGCCGAAGTTGACCTGCGTGGAGACCGACGCCCTGGCGGACCTGCTGCGGGCGCACGACTTCGACGACCAGGCGGAAACTCTGATCGAGTTCCACGCCATCGAGGACGATGAGGACGACTCTCACTTCGCTGCGAACCTGGGCCGGGTGACGTCATGACGTTCATGGAGTTCGAGAACATCGACGACATGTTCGAGTTCATGGAGAAGCGGACCAACGAGGCCAACGCCAACCTGGCTCCCGCTCAGCAGGGCGTCACGTACGGCGACTGCTGGGCCAGGTTCGACACCCTCCACAACTTCGGGTTCATCGAGTTCGGGCACGTCGAGACGGAGGCTGAGTTCCGGGCGTCGATGGTGAAGTACCCGAAGGCGGAGACCGACAGCGAGTGGGAGTCGATCCAGACCGAGCACGAGCGGGGCTACCTGTTCAGCAAGGCGTACTCGCTGATGGGTCCCGACGGCGAACTCGGTGACACTCACCGGGCCAGCATGTGGCCGATCGACCGGGCGCTGTTCGACGCCGCCCGTGCCGTGGACTGGGACTACAAGCGGCTCGAGATCCCGGACGCGCTCAACCTGTCCCTGGCCTACGAGCAGTGGCTGGCGCACGAGAAGTCGATCGCGTCATGACCGGCCCCGAGCACTACCGCGAAGCCGAGCGGCTGGTTGACCTGGCTGACGAGCAGGCGCGCCACCTCAGTGCGGAGCAGCAGATGGTGTTGGTCAGCGCTGCGCAGACTCACGCCACCCTCGCGCTGGTGGCTGCGACTGTGGCACCTCGGTCCCTCGGTCCACAGGAGTCATGGGGTGGCCAGATGATCCTGGTATCGGGTGCGTGGGTCGGCGTTGGTGATCCTCATGCCTAATCCGATCCCGACATCAGCCCGAGAGCTGATCTACCAGCGGGACAGGGGACGGTGCGTACGGTGCGGGGCTCGGGGGTCGGCCCTGCACCACCGCCGCCGGCGTGCCATCTCCGACGAGCACACTCACTGCGCCTGCAACCTGGTGACGCTGTGCAATTCCTGTCACCCGGACGTCCACTCCCATCCGAGCGTGTCGAAGCCGACCGGCTTCATCGTGTCGGCGTGGAAGTGGCCGGGCCGGGAGAAGGTCAGCACGTTCCTGTACGGCTGGGCACAGCCGACCTGCGACGGCATGTGGCTGCTGATGTCGAAGTGCGAGGGGTGCGACAAGATCGCGGTCCTCGAAGGGGGCCGGTGCCGGGAGTGCCTGATCGCTGAGATGTGCTGCACCTCGGAGTTGCAGGCGGCACGGTCGGACTGCGGGTGCGGTGCTGCCGCTGCCCGCTGGCTGGACCGTCTGAACGAGAGGGTCGGCGATGCCTGACGGATGGATCCACCGGTGCATCGGCAGGTGGCTGGAGCGGTGGTTGCCGTGGGGTGAGGTGCGCTGTCCGTTCTGCGGGATGGAGCGCCCCGATGCCTGAGCGTCACACCAGACAGAACCGGATGGCGGGCAGTGTGCGTGGTCGCCACCGTCCGGTCAGAGGCGGAGCGAAGCAGGACCTGCCCACCATCTCGGCGGGTGGGTGTTGGTGCGGGCTGCCGCACAACCATGACTGGCCCGACAAGGACAAGGGTGCGCCGCACCCGAGAGAGGAGAGCACGGTGATCGTGGAGTCGATAGAGAGCCCGCAACTCACGATGCGGATGATGAGGAAGTTCCCGAACGGCGTCGCACGGATGGTGACGAAGCTGTGCAACGAGCACGGGATCAAGTGGAGGTTCACCAAGGATGGGAACCACGTCCTGCTGTACCCGCCGATGGCGATCGACGGGGATGCGAACTCGACCAGGCCGTTCAAGGTGGGGTCGCATCGTCCGGAGGCACAGGGGATCAAGTACCTGGAGACGTGGGTGGAGAACTACGTCCAGCCGTGGCTGCTCAAGCAGCAGGCCGAGGAGTTGGCACGCAAGGTGAACGACCCGACCAAGACGGTTCGGAAGCCCGCTCCCAGGCCGTCTCCGGCACCGGTGGCCCAGGAGCCCACGCCGCCGCCGCCGACGCCTCCTAGCCCCGCCCCTGCCCCGCCTGCACCGACTCCTGATCCGGGTGGCACCGACCCGGTGCCGTTCACGGAGGGCGAGAAGATGCTGGCAGCCGGGATCGAGGGGGCACGGAAGGCTGGGCGCGAACTCGGACAGTTCGCAGCCGAGAGGAGAAAGGAAAGCAAGGGGTTGGCCGACAACGAGTTCGCCACCGACGAGGCACCTGACGGGTGGGTCGGGGTGAAGGACACCCGGGGCCAGGCCGCGAACTGGTGGAAGCGGCCCGGCAAGAACGAGTGGATGTGCAAGGACTGCGGGGAGATCTACACGCAGAACACCGGCCGTGGTGGTCACCAGCGCCTGCACAGCCAGGCCACCAAGGACTCGCTGCTCCGCATCCGCACCAAGACCCATCTGCTGGGAATCGCCCGCGACATGGGGATTGACCTGTCCGACGACAAGGTCAGCAAGCGGATCGCCAGGTTGGAGGCCGACCTGGCGAAGGTCACCCAGCAGCGTGACGACCTGCAAGCCAGGTACGACCTGATCAAGGAGGCGATGAAGGCATGACCCAGCAGTCGGCGCACGACGTACTGGAGGACATCAAGCGGGCGATGGGTTCGTGTGAGGTGCAGTTGTGCATCGTCCCGGTGCTCATCGGCCCACACAAGGAGGCGGTGAAGATCAGGGTCCGCAACGGTGCGGGCCGGTGGATCAACGTGGGACCGATGCTGTTCCCACCCGGTGGCGGCAGCACCACCGACACGGTGGCGATGCTGATGGAGTTCCGCGAGAAGCGGGGCGACGAGCACACGCTCGAACGAGAGGAAGGACGAACAGATGGATGAGAACAAAGTGACCGTCAGGTCACCCGAGGAGTACGACGCCCTGCTCGAGAAGGCGGCCGAGGCAGCGTGGCGCAGTCACTACAACTGGCCGCAGCAGCGGGCCTGGCCCGATCAAGCGACGGCTCCGGCGAAGTGGCGGAGAGTCGCGGAGACCGTGTTGAGCACTGTTGGGATTACCCGACCCGAGCCGACGCTGGGTGCGGTGGCGTGTCAGGCGTGGGGATCGGACCCGATCGGCACCGGTGGAGCCGCCCGGTGGGAGAAGGTGGCGGCTGCGGTGATCGACGCCTACGAGGGACGGGCTAGTAGCCGTCTCCCCACCTGACCGCACGACCCCGTGCCTCGTTCTCGGCACGAGTCCACGCCAGCACCCGCTTCGTGGGGTGGAGGCCCAGGCTGAGAGCAGTCGGAAGGAGCTGCTCCAGCCGGGCCTCGAAGTAGACACGCTGGAACTCGGCGTCGAGTTCCTTCTTGGCCTGCTCGGCCACACCGGACAGCCACAGCAGGCGTGCGATGGGGTCGTCGGGTGCTTCGTCGAGGTTCAGAATTGGGTTCGCCACATGCCCAACATACCGTTTTCTAGTAGAATGGAGGTAGAGAAAGGGGCCGTCGGAGTGTCGGTGGCGACCGGTAGTTTGACCCTGGGGTCAAGGACGATGAGGAGCAACCAGTGAGTGACGAGACAGACGTGAAGGGCAACCCGGAGATCGAAGGAACGGTCGTCGAGTTGGACAACTGGTACGGGCTGACACCCCGCCAGCGGAACGCCCTGCTGCGCCCGCTGAACCGCAGCCGGGTGGCGCACCGGCAGCAGTCCGGGAAGCAGTTGTCCTACCTGGAGGCGTGGGACGTGAAACGGTGCCTGATCCGAGTGTTCGGGTTCGGCGGCTTCGACTCCATCGTGGAGGGTGAGGAGTTCGTCGGCGAGTACCCGTACTCCGGCAGCAACGACACCCCGATGCTGGAACTGGTGTGGCGGGCGCGGGTCCGGCTCACCGTCAAGGACCAGAACGGCAACCCGCTCGCCACCTACGTCGAAGGGTCCGTCGGTTCAGCCACCGTCCGCGCCGACTCCGCAGCGAAGGGCGACGCCCACGACAACGCCCTCAAGACCGCCGCCTCCGACGCGCTCAAGCGGTGCGCCATCAACCTGGGCACCCAGTTCGGCCTGTCCCTCTACGACGACGGCAGCACGGCCGACGTGGTCGGCCGGGTCCTGGTCGGAGACACCGGCGCACCCGAGGTGATCCCCGAGGACACGAAGGCGGCGCTGGAGTCCAGTCTCGGAGCGAAGGAGATCGAGCACCAGACGGCCACCGAGATCGCTGGAGAGGTGGCCATCCAGGAAGTGAGCCACGGGTGAAGCACACCATCCGGCGCTCCTACCTGGTGCGGAGGGTCGACACCTACACGCTGGAGTCGGCGATGGTCACCGACGCCCAGCACGCCATCGACGAGCACCGTGACGAGTTCGACAACGAGGTGATGATGTTCGGCGAACTGGTCGACGAGCAGATCGAGCTCGTGGAGTACGACGAGTTGAAGCTGGAGGTCATCGACCGCGAGTCGGCGAAGGTGATCCCGTTCAAGCCGAGAGAGGGACAGAAGTCATGAGCCAGGGAGACATCCACACCATCGAGGCCGAGATGGGGCAGGTGGTCTACGAGTCGATCCAGAAGTACACGACGCTCGACGAGCGTGGGGCACAGTCCGCCCGGTACGAGGTGGGCGTCAGCGACCTCGGGTTCTGCTCCGAACGGACCCGGCGGATGCTCGCCCAGGAGGACCCCGAGGACACCGACTGGACGCTGGCGTTCATCGGCACCGCCATCGGTGACCACCTGGAGCGGGCCGTCAAGCAGTACGGCTGGCCGAGCGCCCTGATCCAGCCCAGTGTGGTGCTCCGGCTCACCTCCGACACCCACACCTACGACATCCCCGGCCACCCCGACATCGTGCTCCCCGACGGGATCCTCCTCGACGGCAAGACCAAGCGGGGCCTGTCGCTGGCCGAGCAGGCATGGAAGTCCAGCAGGCAGAACAGGTTCCAGCGCCACGGCTACGCCAAGGCGTGCCACGACGCAGGCATGTTCGACTGCCCCCTGGAGGATGTGCTGGTCGGCAACATCTACGTCGACCGTGCAGGCGACGACCGGAAGCCGCTGGTCCGGCTCGAGCCGTACGACCCGGACGTCATCTTCGAGATGACCGAATGGCTGGAGGAGGTCATCTACGACTTCACCCACAGTCAGACCTCGCGGAAGGAACCGCCTCGTGAGGTGTGCGCGGCGACCTGTGGGTTCTTCGCCACCTGCCGTGCGTTCGACACCGACGTCGAAGGGCTGCTCACCGACGAGGTGACACTGGAGGCGATCGGCCAGTACCGGCAGGGTCTGGAACTGGAGAAGGCAGGTGCCAGGTTGAAGGACCAGGCGAAGCCTGCGCTGGTCGGAACCGAAGGGTTCGCGCTGGTGAACGGCGAGCGGTTCGCGCTGCGCTGGGTCCATATCAACGAGGCTCCGGTCTCGTTCGTCCGGAAGGCGTCGGAGAAGATCGACCTCCGCAAGGTGAAGTGAGTTTGACCCCAGGGTCAAAGAGAGAGAGGACAGGAAGATGAACGACCAGGTTGCATCGGAGGCGGACGAGCTACGCGCCGCCACCAGGGAAGCGCACGAGGTGATGGGGGATCTGGCCCGCACCATGAAGCAGGCAGAGAAACTGCTGGCTGACATCGAGGGCAAGATCCCGGACCTCATCTCCGTCCAGATGGACGAGGTGATCGGCGAGGCAGTGAGGATCGGGCTGGAGCACTACTCGGAAGTGATCCAGAAGGCGATCGAGGACTCCACCGACGCCGTCTACTACAGGTTCGACACGATCCTGTCGATCCTCATGGGCACCGACGCGACGGGCAAGAAACGTGGGGAGTCGGTCCCGCAGATGCTGCAACGGGGTCAGTCGTCCGGGCTGTTCAAGCCGGACGTCGACCTGTCGGTGCTGAACCAGCCGCTCTCCAGGGAGGTGACTGACGCATGATCTGGCTGACCGAAGCCGAGAAGATCTCCCTCCTCGACGCACTCGCGTCTCCGGGCTATAAGCGCGACTGGTACGTGGTCGACGCTGCGACCGAGATCGTCACCACCCGCCTCGCTGCTGTCGAGGCCGAGCGTGACGACGCCCGGGCGCGGCTGGCGGAGGTGCGGGCGCTGGCGGCGCGGTTGGAACGGCCCCTAGCCGGTCTGCGACAGCGAGCGAACACGAACGAGGACTTCGCCGAGGCCGCGCTGATGGAGAGCGAGCGACGCAGCATCGCCGGTCGCCTCCGCGCCGTCCTCGACGCCCCTGCACGGGACGAGGGAACGCCCTGCGCGAAGCATCGGGCGCGTGGTGTCAACCCGACGTGTGGCGACTGCGACCAGGCCCCTGCGCGGGACGAGAGCGAGGGGGCGAAGTGATGGCCGACACCGCCGAGAAAGACGGGACTCCCTGGCACGAGTTCACCGAGGACGTAGCCGACGGGTCCATGTGCATCTGTGGGGTTCCGGCGCTCACTCACGCCCAAGTGTTCCCGCCGCGCGACACCGCCGAAAGTGACGCGGGTCGTCCCGTGGTCATCGACATCACGGGAGGGCCGCTCAGCCCCGAGGAACGGGCGATCCACGCTAAGTACCAGAGCGATGACCCTCACGCCGACTACTACGACCCCTGCATCATTCCGCCCGAACAGAGCGAGGGGTCGTGAGCAGCCGTCACGCCGGGATCTACGGCCTCTGCGAGGAGGCTCACGTCTGCCCCACCCACGAGGGCACCGACGTCCGTTGTGGTGAGGTCTTCGACGACCCGTTCTGCGGACAGGTGTCGTGCTCCCACCCCGAACCGACCGATGAGGAAGGAACATCATGACCGAGAGAACCAACCAGCAGTCCGGCAGGTTCGACGCCACCGCCAACGAGCAGGCGTCGATGCTCGCCCAGTTCCAGCACACCTGCACCAACGGCGGGATCACCGAAGCCGCCAAGATCCGCCAGGCCGACATCCCCGGATGGGGGTTCACCGGCGGTGAGACCAAGTACCTGTGGGACCGGGTCCACTGGTCGAAGATCGCTGCCGACGAGGTCGTGATCCCAACCCCCCACTGGACCCGTGGCAAGGTCCACCGCACCGACGTGCGGATCCCGTGGGGTGTGGTGAAGAACAAGGACACCGACAGGATCGAGTTCCACCCGATCTGCCACTTCCCTGCCCACCGGTCCGGGAGGCCGGCGAACCTCGCTGCCCTGCGGGGGCTCGAGAAGGCACTGGCCCCGATCATCGCCGAGTACAAGCCGGACGTGTCGACGCTGGGTGCCGACTTCAACCGCCGGCTCACCTCGGCGCGTGAGGCGAACCTGATCAACTCGTGCGTGGAGGGACTGGGGATGCACCTGGTGGTGCCCCCGAAGGCGACGCACCTGCTGTTCACGATCGACGGATGGTGCACCACCGCCGACCTGCACGACGAGGAGATGCTGAACCGGAAGAAGGGTTACGACCACCGTGGCGCAACCCTGATCACCTGTGGGTGCTGAGCCATGAGAATCCTTGTGACCGGGTCCCGCAACTGGCTGGACCGTGACCTGCTGAACCAGACGCTCGACGGCATCATCGACGAGTTCGTCACCACCGACCGGCAGCGGTTCCTCACCGAGGGCGTGACGCTGGTGTCCGGGCGCTGCTCGTCGGGCGCCGACAAGATGGCCGAGGAGTGGGCGGCGGGGATCTTCTTCGTCGACGTCGAGCCGCACCCTGCGGACTGGGACTTCTACGGCAAGCGTGCCGGGTTCGTCCGGAACACCGAGATGGTCGACGCCGGTGCCGACGTGTGCGCTGCGTTCGTGATGCCCTGCGACAAGCCGACCTGCCCGAGGAAGGGTGAGCACGGGTCGCACGGTGCCACCCACTGCTCGGACCTGGCAGCCAACCGGGGGATCGACACCCGCCGTCTGAACAAGGTGCTGGTGTGAGCGCCGACGTGCTCCTGGTCCCTGTCGACGGACTGATGGAGTGGTTCGTCTACGACGTCGACCCGCAGGAGATCCTCAAGCAGCACACCTCGGCGCAGGTCTGCCGGATCGAGCTGAACACCGACAACCAGCCGAGGGGCGAGGTGATCTTCGGCTACAACGACACCGTCAAGAACGAGCGGGCCACGGCCATAACCGGACTGGTGTGTGGCTCGTTCGTACTGGTGACCGGACCCGCCGTGTTCTACGGCCTCGACGAGGGTGTGGTCGGGCAGATCATGAGAGAGGTGGCCTGATGGCTGGCCACAAGCCGGTAGTGGTGACAGACAATGCCGACCGGTTCTTCGGGAAGTGCAACTGCGGGTGGAACTCAGGGCTGACCCGCCGGTTGCAGAGGTGGCAGGCAGAAGACGACGTCCGCGAGCATGAGCGCAACGTCGAGCTCGCCGTAGCCAACCTTCGGCGTGGTCGCGGATCGTTGAGGACCGACCGCGACCACGCCGCTCAGATGCTGGAGGACCCGAACGTCTCGGCGAAGGACAAGCGGGTCTGGCAGATCATCTTCGACGGAGCCGACCAGCGTCTGAACGACCACACAGCCGACGACGGTGACGGACTGTGGTGACCGGTCCCCGGTTTCGAGCCCGTGACGGGATACGCTGAGCCCCGACCGCACGAACAGGAGCAACCCATGGGCCACCTCGTACACGCAGCCAGCCAGTTGATCACCGAGGTCGGCGACCTCGTGAAGGACGCCAAGGTCGAGACCCTCCCCGAGGAGGACGGGCTCGGCTTCAACCGTTCGATCCGCTTCGACCTCGACACCTCCAAGTCCCTGCCGGACGAGGTGGTGCAGGCGCTGGAGAGCGACGACCGGATCGAGTCGATCGTGAAGTCCAACAAGGGCGTCCGGGTGACGTTCGTCCCCGACCCTCGTGCCGACTCCGCCGCGCCGTTCGGTGTTGCCGAGGGTGCGGCGGTACTGAGCGAAGGCTGAACACCCCTGCCATGGGGGGAGGGCGTGTGCCGCCGCAGCTACGAAGGCATCGGGCAACCCGGCTGGACACGCTGTACCTCCTGGGCCTGATCCTGCTGTCCACGACCGGGCAGATCATCTCTGGCACGTTCAGCCAGGCGATCACCACCACCGTCCCGCTGTGGATGGCGTACACCTCCTCCGCCCTGCTGGCCCTGGGCGCTGCGATCACGCTGCTCGGGTCCATGTGGCGGGGCAGCAACCTGACCGCCCTCCAGATCGAGCAGATCGGCCGGGCCACCCTGTCCTTCCCCGCTGTCGGGTACGCCGCAGCGATCCTCTACTACGCCCAACTGCACGCCGGGATCACCTCGGCCCTGCTGATCTGGCTCGGCGTCTCGTGCATGTTGCGGGCCAGGGAGATCCACTTCGGGATCAAGGCGTACTACGAGGCGCTGCTCGGGATGGAGACGGACCAGGGGGACGGTGAGACGGTGTGACTTCTCTGGTCTCGGGGATCAACCTGTCCACGTTCCAGGTTATCTTCGGTCTTCTCGCCGCACTCGGTGGTCTAGCCGGTGCGGCGTCGCTCGTCTCCTCGGTCTCCCAGCGGGTGAAGATCAACGCGGAGGCGAAGCGGATCGGCGTGGACGCCGACATGGTGATGTCGGACAAGGCCCTGGAGATGTACGCGCTGGCCCGTTCGGAGGCCCAGGAGGCGAAGTCCGAGGCGGCCGGCGCACGCATGGACTCGAGGAACTGCTGGCTCCTGGTGGACGCTCTCCGGGACCACGTCGATCGTCTTTCCAGGATGATGCGTGATAATGGCATGAAGCCCCCACGGTTTCGAGCCCCGGATCTCGTGGTGGACGAGGACGATGAGTCGTGAGCCCCAACGACCTGAGTAGAGCACTTCACCGCCGGTCACTGTCTGATCGGTTCCTCCTCGGCGGGCTCTGCCTGCTGCTGTTCGGACTGCTCGGGCTGGCCGTGGTGCAGGGTGCCAACGCCCACTCCGACCGGGGCCAGGGTGCGTCGATCACCGAGATCCGCGACGAGATCATCGAGCTGTGCTCCTCGGGTGCGATCGACTGCACCGGCACCTCCGACCTCCCACCTCCGAAGGACGGTGCGTCGGGCACCGGGATCAGGTCGGTGACCTGCACACCGCAGGGGAAGTTCCGGTTCGTGTTCACCACCGGACGGGTGTCGCTGGTCGGGAAGTGTCTGGCGAAGGACGGGGCACGGGGTCCGGAGGGCAGGCCGGGGATCGCCATTCGTGGCCCCCGTGGGGAGACCGGGTTCGTCAGTGAGGACCAGGTCCGGCGGGTCGCTGCCAGCGTGCTGGCGGGGTACTGCGCCGCCCACAACCAGTGCAAGGGGCCGAAGGGCGACACCGGCAAGCAGGGCAGGCAGGGGCCGAAGGGGCCGAAGGGCGACAAGGGCGACCCTGGGAATGACCACGGCGGCGGGCACGGCCCCGGCCTGGACGAGGACGAGATCCACCGGCTGCTGTGCCTGGTGGTGCCCTGCCGTCAGTAGATGTAGGCGGTGACCTGACCGGTGATCGCCTGGCTGCCGTACGCCGTGCCGTCGTCGAGGCGGTAGGCGATCGCCGAGATGTGGTCGATGTTGTTGAACAGCATCGCCTTGAACGGGACCAGCCCGGTCTCCTGGAAGTGGCAGACCAGCACGCCCGCCTTCCCCGCCAGGTCGGTGGACGTCAGCACGTCGAACTGGCCGGTGGCGCTGGTGGTGACGTTGATGTTCCGGGTGACCAGGGTGACCTTGGTGCCGGTGACGTACGGCCCGGAGAGCTGGAACATGGCGGCACCGAAGTCGCGGGCCACGCCGTTGGTGACCGGCAGCCACTGGGTGCCGGTCCAGTAGTCCTGCTGGCCCGGGTTGGTGTCGAGCATCGTCACCGAGTTCAGGACCGGAGTGTCCACGGATGCGTCACGGGCGACGGCGGTGCCGAACCTGCGGATTAGCGAGGTGCGTCCGGTGGGGGTGAGGCCGAGCCCGGCGGCGACGGTCTGGAGGAACCCGTCCGGGTCCTCGACGATCGCCAGCGGTGAGCCGCCGGAGCCGTCTCCGGTCATGGAGGTGTCGTGCTGCACCGACCCGGAGGCTGCGGTGGTGGGGGCACGCGGCGTCCACTTCGAGGTGGCGCTGTCCCAGCCGAGCACCTGGGTGTTGGTGGGCGCCGGGGCGTTGACGTCGGGCAGGTCGTCGAGCTTCGCCGTGGTGGCGAACCCGACCTGGAGAGTCCACGGGGAGGCGACGGTGCCGGTTCCGCCGAGCGACAGGTTGAACACGGAGTTGTCGGCGACCTCCAGGTCGACGTCCCCGGACACCACGAACGGGTCCTGGCTGGTTCCGATGCCGGTGATCAGGACGTGGTTGGCGCCCTGGATCAGACATCCACAGGTTGCGCCTCCGCAGCAGCGTGCCATCTACCTCACCTCACCAGACCGCGACCGAGCAGTAGCCGGCGCCGCCAGCGCCACCGGCCCCGGAGTTGAAGCCGTTCTCGGAGGCCGCTCCGCCTCCGCCACCTCCGCCACGGATCCCTGCGCCGCCGTTGCCGCCGACGATCGAGGAGCCGTTTCCACCGCCACCGCCGCCGGTGCCGCCGCAGATGTTGTTACCGGGTGCTTGTCCGCCGCCGCCTGCGCCGCCGTTGCCACGGATCCCACCGGCGAGCAGGAAGGTCTTGTTGTCGCCGCCGAACCCGCCGACGCCGCCCGGTCCACCGCCGGTGATGATCCAGGATCCGGCCCCACCTCCGCTGGCTCCGTACGACGCGACAGCGGGAGCGTCGAGAGGGATCGAGAACGACACCGGGGTGCTCGCTCCGCCCGCTCCGCCGGAGTACATGGCGACCCCGCCGACTGCTGCGTTCGTGTCGGAGGTGCTGCCGCCCTGGCCGCCAGCGCCGCCGTTGGCGTTCAGCAGTCCACCGAATACGGTCGCTGTCCCTGCTGTGCCGAACGTGCCGTTGGTGCTGTTGACGGTGGCGTTCGCTCCGCCGTTCCCGCCGGTGCCGACAGTGACAGCCACCGAGGCGGGCAGGTCGGTGATGTAGAAGTCGGCGATCGCGCACGACCCTCCGCCTCCGCCGCCCCCGCCGGAGTTGTTGGTCCCGGCGACACCACGTCGCCCGCCTCCGCCGCCACCGCCGCCTCCGATGCAGGTGACGTGGGCGACCGACTTGCCGGTCGGGCGGGTCCAGGTGCCGGAGACAGTGAAGGTGGTGACCGAGACGCTGGGGATGGTGAGGGTGGCGACAGCAGTGAGGACCGTCGGGTCCTCGGTCGTGCCCGCACCGGACAGGGTCAGGTCGACGGAGGCCGAGTCGGCGACGATGAAGTCCAGCTCCTGCGTGGAGGAGACGACGTAGGGGTTGGTGCGGGACCCGACCCCGGTGACCGCGATCCCCTCACCGGCGGTGATGGTGCAGGCGCAGTTCTCGCTGGCGCATCCACAACGCTTCGCCATGCCTACCTCCGGGTTCACACCGTCTGGGCTCCGGGCCTACTTTGACCACTGGTCAAAGTCGCCTGGCCGTCCTGCCGTGGCTCACCCTAGGCCATCAGATGGCCGTCCAGGTGGAGTACACCCGAGTCGAGCCGGTCGGAGTGACGAAGCCACGCTGGAACGAGGTGCCCGGGACGGCGGTGGAGAGGTTGATGCTGGTCACCTGCTGGATCCCCCAGCCGTCGAGGTTCGCCACCGCGTACCCGATCCACGCCTTCAACGGGTCCGGCGAGTGCAGCGACCCGACGTCGGAGTAGAAGTACCCGTTGAACACCACCTTGTCGTCGTTCCAGTCGGTGATCTTGGTGGCACGGGGGCCGATGCCGGGGCCTTGCAGTCCGTGGACGTGCTGGGGTCGGCGCTCCTGGCTGGTCATGCGGCGCTCGACGTCACGCATCCAGTCGTTGAAGTCGACTCTGTTGCGGCCGGTGCTGGTCATACCGCTGCCTCCTGTGCAGCCGACTCGGCGTCGGGGTCCTGGCCCTGGTTGGGGGCCGGGCTCATCGTCACCCGTACCTGCTCCTTGCCCGCCTCCTCGATCACCTGGACCATGTCCAGCTTCTGCCACTGGCTGATCTCGATCACGGTGCCCTGGGCGCGCAGCGGGATCCAGACGCCGGGCACGAGCTGGTTGATCCCGACCGGGGTCTCCGGCACCAGCATCGAGTTGTCGGGGACCCGGACGATGTAGGGCGCCGGGTAGCGGGAGGCGATGCCGCGCTTCGCCTGCTCCAGCAGCACCTTCACCACCGCCTCCTGCTGGGCGGGGGTCATGGTGGCGGCGTCGGTGGCAGCGTTCTCGTTGAACGCCGACACCAGGATCTCGACCCCGCCGTACGGGGAGTCCTCGTGCTCGACGGCAGCGTAGAGCCCGGCGTTGTTGGTGACCGCGTAGTAGTCGGCGAGCAGCATCCCGTACTCGGTGATCTTCGGGGGGTCGTCGAAGTATTCGGACCGGAACTCCGGCAGCCTGCCGATCGGGCGGTGGGTGTCGTTGAGGATGATCCGCCGGCCGATGGTGGAGTAGTCGAGCCCGGCGTTGGCAGCCAGGTCGTCCAGCTCCTCCCACGCCGTCTTGGCGAAGTCGGGCTGGGTGCGGGACTCGCGGGCGTCGTCGGGGAACGTGAACAGGGTGACGTAGGGCAGCACGTTCGGGTCGTTGCGGGCCAGAGCGTCGGCGATCAGCAGGCCACCGCGCTCGACCACGGTGAGCAACCCCTCCTCGACGCCGTTGACGGTGTGGAAGGCGTCGTTGTAGCCCTGCCGCATGATCCGCCGGTAGACGTAGCCCATCACGTCCTTGGCCTCGATGGTGAACCCTTCGGTGGAGTCCTCGATCAGGGTGATCGGCCCCTCCATCACGCGCTCTCCGTCACGGAACACGACGAGCTCGTGGATCCAGGTGTGGGTGTCGGCGAGCAGGGCACCGCAGTCGTCGCCGAACCCGTTGGTGGTGATGATCATGTTGCCCAGGTCGTCACGCTTGCGGGTCCACTGCACCTTCGACAGCGGGGTGATCTCACCTCGGGGGACGATCCCGCCCCGGTCGTAGACGAACACCCGATGGGTGCCGCAGCCGAGGACGCCCTGGTCCTCGGTGAGGTCGAAGGTGACCGGACCGGACAGGGAGCCGAGCCCGCCATGGGTGACGAACCGCTCGGAGTCCGACCAGTCCGACGGGTTCGGGTCGGTGGAGTGGTAGGTCCGCATCTGCCACTCGTAGTGGAGGCCGGGAACGAACGTGTCCTCGGGCACCGTCCAGGACCGGTCGCCTCCGGGCTCGGTGGTGTCGCCGAGCACCGTCACCCAGTCGGTGGTGCCGACCACCCGGAACCGGTAGTCGGCCTTGGTCTGGGTGACACCGGCGGTGGGGTCCCGGAAGTTCCACTGGAGCACCAGCGGGACGGTGACGTCGACCGCACGCATCCCGGTCGGGTACAGCAGCTTCGGCGGGTTGGCGTTGCCGAGGGAGAAGAACGAGCGGGGTGGTGCCCAGGGACCCCAGGCGTTCTGCCCGTCTCGGGTGCGCACCGTCCAGTCGTAGTAGACGCCGGACTTGAAGGTGCCGGGGTCGGCGGTGAAGTTGTCGAACGTGGTCCGCTTGCCGTGGGTGACCCAGGCTGCGGGCGGGTCATCGGCGGTCGCCGCCCGGCGCCACCGGATCTGGAACTCGGCCTGGCCGTCGCCGCTGTCCGGGTCGTGGTGCGCCCAGTCGAAGGTGACGGTGTCGGTGTCGAGGACCACGGCGTTGTCGCTGGGGGACTGGAGGTCCGGCTCGAGCGGGGGACGGTTGGTCCAGAAGTTGGCGCCGTTGTAGTTGCCGGAGTCCAGGCCCTTGGCGTCCTCGGCGTAGATGCGGAGGAAGTAGTGGGTGTTGGTGGACAGTCCGGTCAGCACCACCTCGGCCCGCTTGCCGGACTCGACCAGGTCGGAGCGGACGACGGCGGTGTTGGTGAACCTGCTCGACGCCGAGTAGCGGACCAGCAGCCGTACCTTCTGGTGCTTCTGGGTGGCCGGGTCGCCCGGCTTGTCGGGGTCCACGGTGGTGGAGTCGGAGTCCCGTACCACGGCGGAGACGGTGACCCTGCCGGTGGACTTGGTGGACAGCCCGTCGGCCTCCGGCTTGCCGTCGATCCGCACCTCCGACGGTGAGCCGGGAGGCTGGTTCGCGGGAGCCGGGGACACCCAGGAGACGACGATGACGGCGTCGCCGGTGGTGCCGCCGCCCTGGTCGGAGGCAACGCCGGTGAACAGCCCGCCCGTGTAGTTGGAGCCGCCCGCTCCGCCGCCGCCAGGGGTGATGCCGATCAGTGCAGCCGCCCCGCCGCCACCGGCGTGGTAGCCGCCACCTCCACCGCCGCCGCCGTGGGTGTTCTGGCTGGGCCACTCGCCGCCCTTGCCGCCTCGGGTGAGGGTGGTGTCGGTGGCGTTCCCGCCGGACAGGCTGGCGTCCGCTCCGGACACGCCGCCGTTGCCGCCCTGGGTCTGGGTGCCACCGGTGGCGTTGCCGACCTGTCCGGTCCCGGCGTTGCCGAGCGAGCCGTGCAGACCGGTGGCCGCGCCGCCGTGCCCGCCCTCGCCGCTGTCGCCGGACGACCCGCCTGCCCCACCGGCGACCGCCTTGATCGAGCCGTCGCTGGAGTTCAGCCGGACCGCAGCCGCTCCGCCACCGCCTCTGCCGCCGTTGCGGCCGGTGGAGCCGTCACCCCCGGCCCCGCCCCCTCCGGCCGCCGTAGCCCCTCCGTTGCGCCCAGAAGCAGCCTTCCCGGCCTCGCCGACCAGCAGATACAGCACGTCGGTCTTCTTGACCTTGAGCTGTCCCCGGACCCGGCCACCGTGAGCCGCCCCGGAGCCCGCCCCCTTGAGGTCAAGGGTGACCCGGTCGATGCCGTCGGGTACGGCGAACGTCTGCCACCCGCCCTGGGCGGTGAAGGTGCGTGACGGCATCAGGCTGCCCGGCTGAACAGGGACAGGTCGAAGACCGGCGGGGCCTGGGTCTGCGGCAGGTCCAGGGTGACGATGTAGCCCATCCCGCAGGTCAGCACCGGCCACTCGAACGGGGTGCCGTCGGTGGCGAAGACGACAGCGTCGGCACGGCGGCGACGCTGGCTGGCGTCGAGCACGTACACCTGGCGCTCGGAGGTGTCGAAGATCAGGCTCGAGCCCTGCGGCACGTAGGAGACCACGATGTCCCCGCAGAACGCGCACGGGTCGTCGGAGATGTCGCCGTCTCCGTCGACGTCGGCATAGAAGCGGAGCCGCATGTTCCGCACGTCGGTGTCCCTGGCGTGGATGGCGAACTTCGGGACCACCTCACCCCACAGCGGGATGTAGGTGTTGGGGATGGTGATCTGCCGGCGCCGCCAGTTCTTCGGCGGGTCGTAGCAGCCGAGCGGGACCGACGGCGGCAGCGGCGGGGGGATCAGGGCCGGGCACAGCGGGTCCTGGATCGGGGAGAACACCGGCTCGGCGCACGCGGTCTCGTCGAAGATCGAGCCGTCCAGGTCGAGGAACCCTCCGTCGGGGACCACGCCCCCCACCCAGGGGACAGTGACCGCAGGGTCGAGGAAGCCTTCGATCACACCCACCTCGGCGCCGTACTGCCAGGGCTCACCGGCGACAGCGGTGAAGGTGACCGTCCACACCGCGCCCCCGTCGGAGGTGGTGCGCTTGGCGGTGACGGTGGGTCCGGCGTTGAACACCACCTTGTGCAACGAGCGCAGCAGCGGAGGCAGGCAGTCCTCTGGGGAGTTGTCGGTGACGATCACCACGCCCGGAGTGGAGGTGCCCTCACTGGTCGGGGTGCCGCCGTCCACGTCGGTGGTGATGACCCCGTCGTCGTTGGCGATGCCGCCGTCGTAGTCGGGGCCGGTGCCGCCGGTCGAAGGGGTGCCGTCGTCGATGTCCAGCGGCGGGGCCAGCAGCCCATCGACGACGGTGACCTGGACGCCGGTCACGTCGACGTGAGGCTCGGAGTCCAGGAAGCACAGGTCGTCGCCGGAGCAGTCCTGCGTGGATGCCCCACCACAGGGTCCCGACAGGAGCGCCTGCTTGAGCCAGCGCAGCCCGTAGGAGACGGCCGCGTCGTCCTCGCCGATCAGCACCGTGTTGAACACCATCGTCTTGGTGCCGTGTCGCAGACGACCCGGGTTGCCGCCGTCACGGATCGACTCAGTCACCGTGGAGGAGCGGGACGAGTCGTCGATGCCGGTGACCTCGAGCGGGTACACGCCGTAGAAGCCGTACGACTCGGGGAAGTCGGGGTCCGACCAGGGCGCCTCGTCGACCAGCGGCGAGATGTAGGAGTCGCCCAGCACCGGGCCGAGCGAGTCGTTCTTGAACACCGGGATGAACCAGCCCAGGTTCGCGCCCGTCGCGTAGCACTCGGTGCGGGCGGCGTTGATGATCTCGTTGCCCGCGTAGGAGAACCATCCGTCCCATGCCATGACTGCCTCCTAGTACCCGGTCGCCACGAGCTGATTGACGACTTCGTGCGCCACCGCAGCCGGGTCCTCGGTGGGCGTGATGATGGTGAACTCGGCGTTGACGGTGCGACCCCGGTTGTTCGGCATCGGCGTGACACCCACTGTCGAGAGACCTTGTGCGATGGCCGACAGCATCCGCACACTCGGGTCCACCTCAGACAGCGGGCGGTCGAGCGGCACCAGCGCCTCCTTCCCGGCCTCGCCGAACACGCCGATCGTCGCCTTGTCGAACACACCTCCGGCTGCATGGTGCCCGAAGGTTGCCAGCGGTCCGACCAGGGCCTTGATCGGGTCGGGCGCGTCGGTGACGACGTGGACCACGACGGTTCCGATGGCCGCTGCGATCCGGGCGCCGAGGCCCGCGAACATATCGACGATCTGCTGGGGCACGTCGCTGATCCGGGACAGAATCTCCGCCGCCCAGTTCGAGGCCGCAACGCCCCAGCCGCCAATGCTCTGGAGCCGTCCAGGCAGTGAGGCGAAGATCGACCGGATCCGGTCCGGGACGTTGTTGATGTTGTTGAACAGGGACCGGCCCCACGAACTGGCCGCAGCAGCCCAACCGCCGATCTGCTGGAGCCTGCCGGGGAGCTGGGAGAACTGGTTGAACATGCGGTTGGCGATCCCGGAGGCGAAGCCCGGCAGCGCCCGGAGGGGCCGCTGGATGACGTCGGGCAGGCTGTCGAAGATTCCCCTCACGCCCGTGCGGAAGCCACGGAACCTGTCGAGCACGTTGGGGATCCACTTGACCAGGCCGGTCGGGTTGATCTGGAAGGCGTTGTCGGGGGAGTTGCCGAACAGTCCGCCGACGGCTCCCCTGAGCCCACTGAACAGCCTGCCGAAGTCGGGCATGTTGATGTGGAACGAGCGGTCCTTGGAGAGGAAGTCGCCGATGCTCTGGAGGATGCCCCACACGTCGATGATCGGGGTCTTCACCTTGTTGAACGCCTCGACCAGACCGGAGAACCCGGCGAACCCGGAGATGGCCTCCAGGGCAGGCGCGATCTTGCCGAGTGCGGCAACGGTGTCGAGGATCACCTTGAGGTTGGCCCGGGTGGTCGGGTCGTCCAGGGCGGCAGCGATGTCACCGATGGCGACCGCGACGTCACCGATGTCCTTGGCGACGTTCTCGCCGTTCTTGAAGAACTCGCCGAGCGCGTCGGGGTGCTTGTCGAGGAACCGGTCGAACGTGTTCAGGTTATCGGCCATCGACTGGAAGATGTTGTCCCCGGCCTGCTTGCCGCTGGTGCTGAACAGCAGGTCGCCGAGCACCCGGAACGCGGCACCCAGGAAGTTGCCGATCGCCTTCGCCGAGTCGGCCGCGTCGCGGAGGAAGTCCTGCACCTTCTTCGGGTTCGAGGTGATGAAGTTCTGGAACTCGCCAGTGATGTCGTCCAGCCAGCCCAGGAACTCGCGGGCCAGCGGGATCGAGTCGGTGAAGATCGCCAGCATGGTGCGGGTCAGGTTGCCGCCGATGTGACCGATCGTCTCCAGGGCGTCGGGGATGAACTTGGTGAACTGGTTGGTGAACCGGCGGAAGGTGGGGGACTCCAGACCGCTGGCGATCTGGTCGGCGATGGTGCCCAGCCCCTCACCGAACGCCTCGACCAGAGGGTTGAGCTGACGCAGGCTGCCTGCCACGTCCTTGAGGTCGGCGTCGAAGGTCTGCATGAAGCCCTCACGGGCGGTGTCGCCCAGCGACTTGAGCTCGTTCTTGAAGGGCCTGATCGCGTGCAGCAGAGCGACGCTGGTCTGCTTGTCCATCGTCTTGAACGCCAGGATCGCCACACCCAGCGCGCCACCGAGCGCCACCACCACCGGGGTCAGGGCGGCGATGGCGCCGACCAGGGCGAACGAGATGGTGGAGGCCAGCGCGATGATCGCAGCGATGATCCCGGACACCAGGGCGGAGACGATGCCGAGCACCGAGATGATGCCCCCGATGGCGACCACCAGCAGAGGCAGCGAGATCAGTCCGGACGACACCATCTCCGACAGCGCCGTCGAGGAGCCCTCGGCGTCCTTCGCCATCGTGGTGAACCCGGCCTTGAGGGAGGCGAACGCCGTCTCCCCGGCCTCCCGTGCAGCCTTGAACCCGGAGGTGAACTCGCCCAGGTTGCCGAGGATCCGGGGCAGGATCCCGATCACCCTGACACCGTTGGCGATGAACGACCCGAAGAAGTTCAGCAGCTCCGACCGGCTGCCCTTGCCGAAGGCGGACCCGATCCCATCGGCCATGTGGTCGATGGTCTGCGACATCCGGATGAAGACGTGCCGGTCCTTGTCGACCTGCGACCCGGTCTTCTTCGACTCGGTGCGCATGTTGAACAGCGCCCTCGCCACCTCGGTGACCGGGCGCTGCATCCCCTCCAGGGTCCGGCGCAGCGCCTCCAGGTTGTTGACGTTGTCGCGGCTGACGCGGCGGGACACCTGCTCGGCCTCGTCCATGGACCGCTTGAAGTCCCGCTCGAACTTGAGCATGTCCTCGCGTGCCTTGTTGGCGGCAGCGGACTCGGCCCGCACGGCCTTGTCGACGTTCCGGTTGATCCTGGCCACGATGTTCTCGACGTCGTTGGCGAGCCCCTCGATGGAGCCGGACCGCAGGAACCGCTCCCGCATGGAGTCGGCCTCACGCTGGCCCATCGTCCCGAACCTGGCCACCAGGTTGCGCTCGAGCTTCTTGAACGCAGGCCCGTTGATCACGCGCTGGACCTGCTCGTCGTTGATCAGCGCCTTGTTGAAGGCGTCGTCGAGGCGTCGGCCGAACTCGTCGTGGTCGAAGTTCTCGACCTCCTCGGTGAACGCCTTCTTGTACCGCTTCGCGCTGGCCGACCCGGCGTCGTCGAACGAGCCGTCAGCGTCGTCGAACCCTTCGCGCACCGACTCGGGGAGACCGGTGGCGTCGGCGAGCACACGCACATAGGCGGTGCCGATCGACTCACCACGAAGCGGCACGACTCACCCGCCGAACTGGGCGTAGGCAGCCGACCAGGAGTCGGCCTCCTGCTCCTCGGTGAACGCGGAGACCGACGTGGGGTCCTGGCCCGGAAGCGGGGCGTTGAGCACCATGTCGAACTCCTCTCGTTTCTCGTTGGTGAGGCCGTTCACGAAGAAGGCGTAGACGAAGTTCAGGAAGCGGTCCGCCGGGAGGCTGACGAGGTCGACTTGCGGGTACGCGGCGTCGACTTCTGCCCAGCGACTTTCTGCGAGCGCGAAAAGTCGGAGGGCTGCTTGGTAGGGCGGCCGCCCCACTCCTCCACCAGGTAGAAGACGATCGGCTCCACGTCGGCCAACCCGAACGGGTCGCGCCGGTCCATCAGCCGGCGGACGATGTACTCCTTCGACTCGTCGTCGAGCACGTCGGTGAAGAAGTCGATGATCCCGGCGATCTTGTCGCTGGTCGAGGAGCGCCGTCCCATGGTGTCGGCGATCAGGACGATCACCTGCCCGTCGCCGGGGTGGTAGGCGTGGCACACGACCTTGTCGAGCACTGCGTCGGTGTCGGGGTCCCGCTCCACGATCGTGAACGGGTAGGCGACCTCCTCCTCGTCCTCGACCCTGGCTCTGGCTACTGCTGTGTCGAACTCCATGTCCGTCCTTCCTGTTCGATCCGAGCATAGAGATTCAACACCGCCGATGTGAGTATCCGCGTGTTGGGGGGGTCGGGAGTTTGACCCGGGGTCAAAGTGTCAGGACACGAAGCCGGGGAACATCGGGTGCAGGGCACGGTGGGTGCGGGCCGTGGCGTTGTAGCCCGCGAGCATGAAGTTGTTCGGCCGCTGGCCCCGGACCCGCAGGTGCAGGCCGTTGCGGGAGTCCGACAGCCGCATCCACATGCCGGTGGTGTCGATGCCGACGTTGCCGACCAGCCGGGACTTCACCGCCGACTCGAAACCGGGGTGCCGGTAGATGTAGCCGGTTCCGCCTCCTGCGGTGCCGTGGATCACGTACGGGGTGTGCGGTGCGGTGGAGGAGACGACGGCGTCCAGCACCCGCAGGCTGGGGGCGTCCTGGTCGAAGTCCAGGGTGATCCCGGCCTTGAGGGCTCCGGTGCGCTCGGGCGCGTTGTGCACCGTGTTCTGGTAGAGCCGGTTGCCGACGCCGATCATCCACCGGTGGACCAGGCCGTTGCCGACGTACAGTCCCTCGTCGATCACCACGACACGCTCGAACTCGAGGACGATCACGGCAGCCACCCGGAGATCGGGATGATCCCGCCCAGCACCCCGCCCTCGGGGCCGAACGGCGTGTAGGTGCCGACCACGAAGTCCTTGGCGTTCAGCCACTCGCAGCAGTTGATGGCCTTCCGCATCGCCTGCTCGTCGGCCCACTGGAGACGGGCGGACTCGAGCTGGGTCTCGGCGTCCGGCATGGTGCCGTCCTCCTCCAGCGGGAAGCACCGGTACAGCCCGACCTCCAGGTCGAACCCGGTGCCGGTGGCACAGTTGCCGGGGGTCAGGTCGGTGACGCCCACCTCGCTGGCCGGGTAGGTGTTGACGAGCCGGACGTAGGCCAGGCCGTCGGCCTCGTCGCAGTGGCCGACGTCGGTGCTGACCCCGGCCCCGGCGATCACCCCGCACTGACAGGGTGGAGGGAGGCCGTCGGCGAGGATCTGCGCGCACAGGCAGGTGGCGAGCTTCTCCACCACAGCGCCGACCGGCGTCTCGGGGATCACGAAGTTGGTCACGGCGACCACACGGTGGTGCGCTGCATCCGGTGCTTGGGGTTCCACAGCGCGATGAAGGCGTCGACCTCCCTGATCCCTGTCTCTCCGTTCGGGAACGACCCGGCGGCCAGGGTGTAGGAGACGCCCTGGCGTACGACGGCGGTGACGGTGGCGGGCAGGTCGCACTTCTTCCCCGCGCAGGCGTTGGCGTACTGGAACGCCAGCTTCCCGGCCGCGTAGGCGGCGAGGCCGTCCGGGCGGGCCGAGTCGAAGTAGGCCACCTCGAAGGTCCCGGCTGCGGTGGAGGGCTGCGACAGGTCCTGGGTGAGCGGCCACTTGGTCGAGCCGAGGGCGTACAGCCAGCCCTTCTCGTAGCGCCAGTCGGTGCCCTCGACCAGCAGGGTGCCGTTGAGGTGGACGGTGTCGACGCCGTAGACGGGCGGCGGGATCTTGAGCGCCTTCGCCGGGTCGCCGTGGCCGCACGGACCGGGGCAGGCGCAGTTGGTCCAGGCCCCGTTCCAGTTCAGCGGGACGAAGCCGAGAGGCTGGCCGGTGACGGCTGTGGAGAGGAAGGGGCTGCACACGGTGGAGCAGGGGCGGATCTTCACCGCGCACCCGCCCACCCGGTAGGCGGTAAGACGGCGCAGCGTGTTCGAGGCCAGCGCGATGGCCCGGGTCTGGGTCGGCTCGTCGAAGTTGGCGTCCCACTCGTCACCCAGACAGGCCGGGTCGATCGGCCAGGGACAGCCGTCGGGCTCCGGGATGGTCACCGTCATGGGCTCACCTTCTCATGCCGGTGGCCTCGACCCTCGGAAGGACGTAGGAGGGTCGAGGCCACACCCTGGCCCCCCAGGGATCAGGCGTGGACGCCTGCCACCCAGGTGGTGCCGTTCCAGTTGATCTTCGACCCGTCTCGCATCAGCGCGTACTGGCCGGTGGTCCAGTTGGTCGCCGGAGAGGCCACCAGCGGCAGCGCGATCGCACCCGCCAGGTTCAGCGGGGCGTAGGAGTTGGTCGGGGTGAAGGTCGCCGGGATGCCGGCCACCGCAGTGGTCGCAGGCACACCGAGCTGGGCGGCACCGGCAGCGGCAGGCGGCGCCGTCGCGGTCTTCTCCAGGTGCAGGTGGTTCTTGGTGGAGAGGGCCACGTTGAGCGGGGAGTCGACGCCCGAGACGTTCTTGACCACGTTGTACGGGCCGACCCCCCAGTTGTTGCCGTCCTTGGTGACGGCGTTGTTGATGGTGAAGGTGATCGCGGCGTTCTCGATGGAGACGTCGCCCAGACTGCCGCCCCGCAGGAACGGGAGCAGGAAGTAGCCGTACTCCTGGACCCCGCCGACGCAGGCGTTGGACGGGACCGAGGACCACAGCTCGAGCGCGAAGCCCGACGTGGACAGGTCGACGTCGGAGTTCACGTCGACGCCGACCGGCGTGGTGCCGTCAGCGGCGTACACGACCGGCTGCCCGGTGACCAGGGTGTAGAGCTCCGGGTCGACCTGGCAGAAAGTGAGGGTGACCGTGAACCCGGTCGGGCGCGGTGCAGGCTCGTCGAGGATGCACTGCTTCCCGGCGGCGTTGGTGACGTCGATCGTCTCACCCTCGTCGGTGTTCGCCGCGAGAGCAGCGGTCGTGAACCCGTCAGAGGTGACGGAGTTCTTCGGGCCGAGCACCTTGTTGCCGCAGCCGTCGAGCCTGGTCACGCGCATGACCCGGCCGCGGACGAGTGAGTAAACGGTCATGGCTTGCTCCTACTTGGTCGACTTCTTGGCGGCGCGCTTGCGGGTCGTCTTGGGCTTGTCGTCGGACTGGGGCGACTGGGTGGCCTTCGCCTGCTCCTCGCGTGCCTTGTCGGCTGCGGCCTGGTCGGCCTCGGCCTGCTTCTGTGCCTGCTCGGCGACAGCCTCGGCGTCGTCGGAGTCCGCACCCTTGAGCTTCGCCTTCTTGGCGACCTCCTCGGGAACCCGGAACCCGCCGTCCTCGGGCTGGTTGTGAACCACGAAGGGCTCCAGGTCCAGCTCGTCGGCGGCACCCAGCAGGAGCGTCGCGGTCTCGGACGGCTTCTCGCCGTAGGGGACCAGAACCTCGTCAGCCATCACTGCACCTTCACTCTCACGGCTGCTGCGTAGCAGTCCACTGTTGCGATGTAGGCCCGCTCCAGCAGGGCGCGGAAGCGGTTCGAGTCCGTGGTCTCCACCAGGTCCATACCACCCTTGTGGATGATCTCGCTGGGGGCGACCGTGACCTCACCGGAAGCGTAGATCCACTGCTCGCCTGCGGCCGGTGCCGCGCCGGTGGGACCCTGGTTCGGGAACTCGTACCCGGCGTCGGCTGCGATCTTCGAACCGAGGCTCGAGACCAGCATGTTGCCCTGCATCTCGGCCTGGCCGTTGCGGGTCACCAGGGAGCCGATGGTCCGGCCCATGTGGATGGTCGGCTGCCCGGCGTAGTTGTTCATGGCGTGGCCCTCCAGGAGAGCCAGGCCCACGCCCGGGTCGACCGCGCCGGCGATCGGGGTGATGTCGGTCGGCGCGGCCCAGTGACCGGCGGAGACCACGAACCGCTGGATCATCAGCGCCCGGGCGACCCCGACGGACTCGGTGGCGGTGAACGCCCGCTGCATCTGGCGGAAGGCGTCCTCGGCGTCGAAGCCCACCATCTTGCAGGTGACTCCGGCGTAGACGGCGAACTTGATCGCGTCCTGCCAGACCGGCCCGTCGTTGAACGACTTGATCACCGGGACGGTGGCGGTGTTGCTGGTGGGCGGTGCGACGTTGCCCGCACTGAACGCAGGCGTGCCGGTCCACACGTATGTGGTGACGGCGCCCACCTGGACCAGGAAGGTCTCGGAGTTCGTCGCGCCGTTGGTGACGTACACCTTGTAGCCGGTGGCCCCGGCGACCGCGTTCCAGTTCCAGGTCACCGTCGACGTGGAGCCGGTGGTGACCTGGGACTGCTCGCCGGACGCGACCGTCTCGCCACGGGTGTTGATCGCGGTGATCTTGGCGCGGTAGGTGCCCGCAGCCAGGGTGCCGCCGGTGGTGGCGGTGGCGGGTGCGGTCTGGGTGGGAGCGCCGAGGAAGTTCGGCGGGCAGGGGAGCACCGCCAGCGTGTCGACGCTCATGCAGTTGTAGGACGGGAACATGCCAGTGGTGTCCTGGCTGGAGAACCGTCCCTCGATCGTCGAGGCGACGTCGAGCAGCGTGCCCTTGACGGGTGCCGGCTCCGGGGACGTGAACAGTCCCGGTGCGACCTCCAGGCTGCTGGTCGTCATCTGCCACCTCCTTCGGTGAGAGTGCCCTGGGAGCAGGCCGTGGCGTCACCGGCTCCCAGGGTCAGGCTCACAGGCTGGCGGCGCCGGTCTTGCCGGTGAACGCGGCGGTGACCGGGATGGTGACTCGACGGACCTCGTAGCACATCTTGGCCAGCAGCAGGCCCTGCTCGAAGAACAGGCCCGTGTAGATGTTGGTGGCCAGCGAGGCGGCGTCGTAGACGGCCGACAGGTTGATGACGTTCGAGACGCCCTTGACGATCGTGCCCGCCGGGTAGATCAGCGCCTCCAGGGTGGCGGGCCAGGTCAGCTCGGTCCCGGCCAGCTCCTGCCATCCGTAGATGAACTGGACGTTGAAGTGGCGCACCGTGAAGTGGGCCATGATCTCGGCGTCGGACACGGCCTCGGGCGGACGGCCGTTGCGGAGACCCAGCTCGTTGCGGACCACCGACTTGGCCCACACCGGCAGCACGACCTCCAGGGTCGCGGTGGCGCCGAGGCGGTACTTCTGCCGGATGATCTCGGCCTGGATGTCGAGGGTGTTGAGCAGCTCGCCGGTCAGGGACGCGAAGTCCGGGGTCGGGTCGAGCGCGGCACCGGCGATGGTGAGCAGGCGGGTGATGACACTCGCGTTCACCTTGTACTGGTGGGCGATCATCGACCCGGACATGATCCGCTGGACCACCTCCGGGTAGCCGACCTCGAGCAGGATCGGGACCTTGATGCAGAGGCCGATCGCGTCCAGGCGCTCGTCGACGAACGTCGGGCACGGCACCTCGTAGCAGGTCTTCGTGGTTCCGGCGATCGCCTGGGCCTCCGTCTGGAGGAAGCCGACACCGGCGAAGATGGTGGCGAAGTCGATGCCGGTGGTGTGCTTGAAGCCACCACGGTTCACCTGGACCTCGGGCACCGAGAGGATGCCGTCGACCACCTCACCGCCACACAGGTCGTAGAGGGTCTCCGACGGGGCGCACCAGCCGTTGGCGGCGGTCAGCGAGTTGCCCTCCAGGCGGGTCTCGTCGATCGCGTGCTGGAGGATGCCGTCGATGGCCTCCTCGTCCATGCCCCGGTTGACCTGGAACTCGGTCGGGTACTCGACGGCGATGTTCGCCACCGGGTACATGCGCAGGTCCTCGGTCTCGCCGTCACCGTTCGGCTCGCTGAAACCCTTGAGGCGGTGGATCACGGCCTGGCCGACCTGGCCCAGGTCCAGCTCGGAGCCGGTGGCGAAGTTGGTGTCGGCGGCTGCGGTGATGGTGACCATGTTCTTCTCGGTCTGCGGCACCACCGGGCGGTTGCCGGCGAGCGTGACGGTGGCCTTGGCGCGGGTCTTGGTGGCGACGGCGGCGGCGACCTTCTTGGCGGGCTTGGCCTCCGGCTCCGGCTCGACTGCGGCCTCGACCTCCGGCTCACCCTCCTCCTCGGTCTCCTCGGCGGATGCCTCGACCTCGGGCTCCTCGTCCGGGTCCTCCTCCTCGTCGCCCTCCGACTCGGGGGCGTCCAGGGAGAGCTCGGCCAGCGCGGCGGTCTCCTCCTCGGTGGCGGGCTCCGCACCCTCCAGCGCGTCCTTCACCTGCTCGATCTCCTGGAACTCGGCGGCGAGGGTCTGTGCCTCCGCGATCTCTGCGCGGGTGGGCGTCTTGAGCGCCTTGATCTCGTTGAAGCGGGTCCGCTTCTCGTCGGCCAGCGCGATCAGCTCGTCGAGGCTGAGAGTGGTGAGGTCCATCGTGGTCTCCTGTGACGTTTCGAAGAAAGGTGGCGCGCTTCGCGCTGCCAGGTCACTGGGTTCCAAGACCACTCGGACGATGCTGGGACAGACCCTACAACCGCAGGACCCCTCTGACTACGGAACCCTCGGATTCCCGGCGTGTCTCAGCCGAGCCAGTGGTGCACGGCGACCACCACGACGCCGCCTGCCGGGTCGATCGCGGCGACGGTCGTGTTGGTGGCGCGGATGGTCACGGTGTTGGCCGAGCCGATGGACCCGGTGAGGATGATCCCGTTCGGCGGGAAGGTGGTCGACAGGGGGTAGACGGTGACCGTGTCCCCCTGCACAGCGCCCGGAACGGTGATGGTGAGGTTCTGCACGCCACCACTGGCCGCGATCGACGGGAAGTCGAGGGTCGCCGACGCCTGGTACACGATCCCCATCGAGGAGAACTGGGCCGCGCCGTTGAGGATCACGTTGTTGGTGGCGGCGCCGTCGTGGGTGTTGTTCTGGGCTCGGCCCTGCACGGCACCGGCGCTGGCCTCGGTGACGGAGATCGGCGGGTTGGTGGTGTACCGGACGAAGGAGTTGTTGGTGACCGAGACGGAGACGCCACGGGTCAGCGCGACCGCCTTGGTCTTCGCGGTCGCACCGTTGTCGATGTAGCAGCCGTCGATGATGACGCCGGTGTTGGACGCGGTGTCGCCGATGATGAAGTCAGCGGTGCCGCTGTTGGTCTCCAGGTAGCAGCCGTAGAAGTTGGTGTTGAACGCGCCGTTGACCTTCACCCCGAACGTGGAGTTGCCCTCGATGCAGGTCCCGTAGAACGAGTTGGCCCCACACTGGCCGTTGACCTCGACGCCACCCCCGGCGTTCGACTGGATCTCACCGCCATGGAACAGGACGGCGGCGACGAAGGCTGTCCCCAGGATCGGGTCGACGTGCATGTAGACGCCCCGGCCGGTGCACTCGCGGAAGTAGGAGCCGACGACGGTGCCGATGTACGACCCGGCGATCTCGAGGCCGTCGCCGGTCGACCCCTTCACGTCGATGTTGTCGATGGTGAACCGCGCCACCCCGAAGGCTGCGCCGCCACCCTTGAGGTACAGGGCTGGCCCGGCGGTGCCGGTGCGGTTGATCCGCAGGTCGCGCAGCGTGGTGCGGAAGCGGTGGGCTGCGCTGCCGTCGACCAGGAGCCCGGCACCCACGAAGTTCAGGACCGTGTTCGCACCGTCCCCGATGACAGTGGCGTAGTCCCAGTCGAGCACCAGGTTGGAGGTCATCTTGTAGGTGCCGGCCGGGAAGTAGAGGGTACGTCCGGCGGCCTTCGCTGCGGTGACGGCGGCCTGGATGGCAGTGGTGTCGTCGGTGGTGCCGTTGCCGGTAGCGCCGTACGCCGGGTTGCGCACGTTGACGGTCAGCGACGAGGTGGGCGGGAAGGTGGTCGACAGGTAGCTCTGCTCCAGCGTCCCGGCCTTGCTGATCGCGGGAGTCCAGAAGGTCAGCTCGGTGGCGTCGAACGCGGGTCGGGAGGTGCGGGTGGCGTTGGAGACGATGGTGCTGCCGTCCGGGTGGATCACGACCTGGCCGGTGGTGTACGACGTGCTCGGCTGCCACATCAGAGTGGTGGACAGGTCGCCCAGGCTGTACGGCAGCGAGTTCCAGGTGGACGAGCCGTTCCCGACCTTGCCCTTCCGGGTGTCGGTCTCCCACCCCGGCTCCCCGATGGAGAGGATCGGGTTCCCTGCGGTCCACTCGGCGGCGGTGCCACGGCGGAACCGGACTGTCGACAGCGGCATCGTGGCTCCTAGGGCAGCAGGCCGTAGGCGACGAGCCTGGCCTTCATGTCGGCGAACGCGGTCCGCAGCCCGTTGATGGTGGCGATGGCCGCGTCCCGGTTGGCAGCAGTGTCCCACCCTCCAGCCGCAGTGCCAGTACCTCCTGCCGGTGCGGCGGCGGGGGTGGCGCTGATCGCTGCCGCCTTGGCGATCGGGGTGGTGCCGTAGAAGCCGATCTGGTCGCCGTTGTGCTGGAACCTGGCGACCTGGAGGTTGCCTGCCACGGCTGTCTGGACGAAGGCGTCGGTGACGGTGATCCCGAAGAAGTCCGCCTTGTAGGTGTTGGTGGCGGAGTTCTTGGTGGCGTCGATGATCGTCAGGTAGCGGGTGTTGCCGGTGCCCCGGATCAGGTTCGTGACGTTGGCGACGGCGGTCGGGCCGGACGCGCCGATCACCACACCCCGGGCGTTGTCGAACAGGATGCCGTCGGTGCAGTTCTCGATGTGGGCGCCGATGATCGTGGCCTCGCCGGTGGCCACCGAGATGCCGACGGTGAGGAGCCCCTGCACGCCGACGGTGGGCTTGTTGATGATCTGCGACCCGGCGCAGTGCAGCAGGATCCCGGTGGTGGCCCCGGTCGACGACGGGTAGACCTCGACGTTGTCGATGGTGAAGTTGGCCGCACCGGTGTCGAAGTGGATGCCGGTGGCCTTGAAGTTGGAGATGGCCACCAGCATCAGGCCGCACATCTCCTGACCCTGGAACGAGTAGACGCCCACCGAGCCGGTCACGTTGTTGCAGTCCAGGGACATCCGCTCGAGGCGGGACGCGAACGACAGCCCGGCAGCAGGGCCGAGCCGGATCAGGGCGGTGGAGGTGGGGAACCCGGTGCCCGCCTTGATCAGCGTGGCCGACCTGTTCACCCCGCGCAGGGTCACCTTGTTGGGGACCTCCATCAGGTTGGAGATCAGGTAGGTGCCGGGCCGCAGTTGCAGGGTGCCGCCACCACCGGCCCCGAGCAGGGTGAGCAGAGCCTGGAGGTACGCCAGGTCGTCGCCGCCGGACGGGGCGGCGGCTGTGACGATCGCGCCGGAGTCGCCGAGCGAGTAGGGCAGGGAGTTCCAGGTGGTGGACCCGTCACCCACCTTGCCCTTGAGCGTGTCGGTCTCCCAGCCGGGCTCGCCGATCGCCAGGATCGGGTTCTGCGCCGTCCAGGTCGCGGCTGTACCTCGGCGCAGGCGCACCGTTGACAGGGGCATCGGCCCTCACTTCTGTCGAGTGGTGATGGTGCCGCCGCCGGCGCGGATCTTCGCCACCTGGGCCTCGATCTCCTTCGAGTACACCTTGGTCTGGCCGTTGGGAGCAGTGAACACGTACTCGGTGGTGCTGCTCTGACCGCATCCGCAACCCATCAGACCTCCTCGAAGACGTGGGCCAGTTCCTCGATCGTCCGGCGACGCTCCTCACGGTCCTCGATGGCGGCGGCGACAGCCTCGGCCAGCTCGGTGATCGGAGAGTCGGAGTCGACCTCGGACGTAGTGAGGCTGGCGACCAGGGACACCTGGACGCCGTTGTCGATCCCGACCCGGCGGACCGGGAGTCCGGGAGCGTTGACGCTGAGCACCCCGATCATGTCCATCTCGCCGGTGTTCGGGTTGCGCCGCCAGTCGCCGCTGGGCGGGTGGGCGCGGAGCTCGTACTTCTTCTCGTCGCTGATCCAGGGACGGACCCAGCCGTTGATCCAGACGCCGATGTCGTCGTCGCCGCACACCACGTCGGCGACCGCGTTGCCGGTGTCGTCGTAGTGGGAGAGGGCGGCGCGGAGGCCGAGCCGCCGCCCGGCGTGCTTGGTGGCCAGGGTGACCACACCGGTGGCGACCGGACCCTCGTCGGTGACCACCTCACCCATCCGGTAGTAGGCGTAGCCGTTGGTGGACGGGTGGACCTGGATGCACTGGCCGGGCTCGGTGAAGGACATGTGGCAGACCGAGAAGTCGGCGACGTGACCGAAGATGTGCCCGTCCTCGGTGATCGTGATCGGGGTCGGCTCGGTGAGGCCGGGGTCGCGGAACCACTCCGCAGGCGGGGTGACGGTGTCGGCGGAGGCGACCAGGCTGATCGCCGGAGCCTGCTCACCTTCGGGCGTAGCCAGCGCGTGGCCACGCTCGGCCGGTGCGTCACCAGGCCAGAAGCCGGTGGCGTCGTGGTGCCACTGGGCGCAGATCTGGTTGATGAACCGGAGCTTCTCCGGAGAGTTCTCCCCGATCTCCTGGCCCACCTCGACCCGGCAGCGGTTGAAGTCGCCGTCGGTGCCCCAGCCGACCTTCTCGTAGCCGGGCTGGCCGGGGACGGTCCAGTAGTCGTGGATGCGCTTGGTGTCGGCGGGGTTGGTGATCCAGCCGGGGCCACGCCCGAAGGACTCCGGGTCGATGCCGAGTTCCAGCGGCTTGTCCTCGGCGGCGGCGGCGTGCTCGTCGCACCACAGGCCGAACCACATGGGGTCGTCGGTGGAGACGGCCTTGGTGGGCGGGTTCTTGCAGCCCTCGTGCAGGCAGATCGAGTCCTCGGGGACGTCGGTCAGTTCCTCGATGGAGAGGACCACCGTGTTCTCGAAGGCGAGTCCCTCGGGCGGGTCCTCACCGAGCGTGGAGTACGCCGAGCGCAGGGCACGGCGGGCAGCGGCCACCTTGTCGGACGGGGCGTCGACCTGGTTGACCCGGCCTGCGGCGGCGTGGACACCGGCGCGGGACAGGGCGCCGTCGGGCTCCTTGATGGGCAGCTTGTGGGAGGACTTGTTCAGGGAGTCGTCGAGGTGGAGGACGCAGGACCGCTTCCACTGCTCGGGGGTGAACCGGGAGGCGGAGCCGTCCCACGACTTGTCGCTGATCGCGGCGCTGACCGTCAGGTTCCCCAGCGTCCCCAGGTCCACGGTGACGGTGCCGGGGTAGGTGAAGACCTGAGTTTGACCAGTGGTCAAAGTGCCAGCCTGCTCCTCGATGGAGGCGGCCAGGGACTCCTCGGCGGGCTGGTAGTCCGGGTCGGTTCCGAGCCGGATGTACGCCTGCGCGAACGCCGGGATCTGCACCATCGCCGCCGAGCAGATGCGGGCCATCGTGAAGACGATCCCGTCCTCCTCCTCGTCGAGGTCGAAGTCGGCGGCGTCCGCGTCGACGGAGACACCGAACTTGCCGAAGTGGGCGAGCAGCCCGACAGCCTCGTCGGCCTCCTCGGTCTCCAGCATCACGCCGCCGGCGTGCATCATGTTGCCGCGCTTCTCCAGCCAGTCGATCGACCCGACGGTGACCGAGCCCTTGTGCCCCTCGTCGGAGACCTTCTGGTAGGTCAGCGGCAGCGGCAGGTCGCGGTTGGACAGCGCCCCCTCGGCGAACATGCGCTTGTCGCCGGACCACACGCCTTCGGGCGCGAGCACGCCGTGCCAGGGGATCAGGCCGGTGGGGTCGACCCGGCTGGCCGGTGCCTCGGTAGTCGTCTCACTCATCTCGGGTGCTCCTCGTTCCAGACCAGCCTCAGTATCCACCGAAGCGGCCCCGATGTCGGTGACCGGCACTGCGGCGAGTGTGCAGCGGCAGTTCACCCACTCCTTCATGGGTGCGGTCGAGTCTCCGGGGTAGCGGAGTTCTGCGGTGCCGACCCGGAACTTGTCTCCGGGCTTGATCCGCTGACCGTCGGCCTGACGGTGGGTGTGGCGGACCTTGCTGTCGTGCATGGAGATCCACTCCAACTCGAAGGTCTCCTCGCCCTGCACGGCAGCGGCGATGGTGGCGGCGGACAGGATCTCCGCTGCCACCCAGGTGGCGACCAGGGTGTGGCTGTACTCGTCGACGCGCTTGGTCTTGGTCAGGGCGTGGGTGAGGTCGAGGGCCAGCCGTGCCCAGGCGGGTGCCGCCTTGCCGGGGTCGCCTCCGTCGTCACGGACGACGCTGTCGAACAGCGGCTTGGCGGCGTCGACCACGGTGCGCCACCAGGTGTCGGCGCCGTCCTGCTTGCGGTCCAGCGCCCGGCCGACCACCGGCTCCAGGGCGGCGATCAGGTCGTCCTGGGCCTTGCGTCGCTTCGCGGCGAACTGGATCCGGTCGAACATCAGGTCACCGTGGCGAGCCACTTGGCGAGAGCGTCGCGGGTGTGGGGCTTGCCGGAGGTGAGCAGGCCCATCGTGTAGGAGTGCAGGGTCTTGACGGTGGACTCACAGTCTGGCGCGATGCCGTCCAGCACGAGCGGGGCGCAGGGCCAGGCGTCGACCAGGGCCTCCGTGGCCTGGCTGGGGGTCAGCGACATCATCGTGTGGGTCTCGTACGACGGCACCCCAGGCGGCTTCGTCCCGGCCTGGCGCAACCGGTTCCCTGCTCTCTCGAGCGCGCGGAGCACCAGGCCCTCGGACCCGGCGAGCAGGGCGGCGGCACGGTCCGGCAGGTCCCGGTTCGGGTGGTCCTCCAGTGATGGCGGTGGGCGGGACTCGTTGATGTCCGGCGGCATCGGCAGGGTCGGCACGGCGGCGGGACCCAGGTCGACACCGAGCGCACGCAGGGCCTCGTTCACCATCTCCGGTGTCGCGGAGCCGGAGGCCACCTTGACCGTCAGCCACATCTGGCGCTCGTCGGGCTTCATCGCCTCGGACACATCGAAGCCGTTCTCGCGCAGCACCACCTCACCGGAGACCAGGCCCCGGTCGTAGAGCTCCATCGCCTCGGCGGAGCGGTCGGGCCGCAGCCGCAGGTCGGAGGTGTCGTAGCGAATGGTGGCCACCGGGTCCTCGGTGACCGGCCGCAGGTAGTAGATGGCGATGGCAGAGACCAGCACGTCGAGCATCGGCTCGACGTGCATCTTGATGGTGTCCTCGTCGATCTGCCAGGCACCCCAGTGGGAGACGCCGGTGCCCTGTCCGCCGCCGGTGCCGAGGTTCGAGGACATCCCCAGCACCCGCTCGGGAGGCAGGTCCATGCCGAGCGCGAACCGCTGGATCGCCTCCTGCCGGAGCCCCTTCGCCTCGGTGTCCAGCTCGGACCAGAACTTGATCCACTCCTGCTTGCCGATGTGCTCGCCGGGGGCGGTCATCACGATCGGGATCTTCGCCGCCGGGTTCGACGGGTCCTCGATCGGCTTGAGCATGTTGTCGGCCAGCAGCGTCATCAGCTTGTCGGCCTTGTTCCGCTCGGCGTTCTCCTCGCCGTCCAGGTCCGGAGGCTCCGGGAAGTCGATCTCCTCGGGGACCATCCAGACGCCGGCCCCGGCGAGCCGCGACGAGCACTGCGCGAACACGTACCGGGTGAGCCACTCGATCTCCTCCAGGATCGGGAGGAGTGACCGGAACGGAGAGTCGGCCTGGATGGACTCCTGCGGGTCGGGCGTCCAGATCCGGATCACCACGTCGTCGTCGACCAGGGGGATGTTCGGCTGCCCGCCGCCCTGGACGATCCACCACTTGCCGCCCTTGCCCATCGGCAGGCCGTTGGTGCGGGTCTCCAGCACCGAGCGGATCTCCCAGATCGGGTCGGTCTCCCCTTGTGGTGTGCGGCCGATCAGGAAGCACTCACCGGCGATGGTGAGGTGGACGCCGACCGCGGCGTTCATGGACTCTTGGCCCTCACAGCCGTTGAACAGCTCGTCGAGGGCGTCGACCGCCGGGCCGCTGGTCAGTTTCGGTGACCGCTTGTCGCGGGGGTCGGCGGGAATATAGAGGTCGGCCTTGGAGAGCGCGTGGCCGAAGAACTGGGCGGCGAACCTGGCCTCACCGCAGATGCGGTAGTGGCGGTACGCCTCGGCCTGCCAGGTGTTCGGGGAGTTGTTGTAGATGCGCGCCGTCTTGGCGTCGAACCGGGTCGCCGATGCGACGAGTGAGCGGGTGGGGAGCGGCACTACTGGTGCCAGCTCCCTCTGACGACGGGGCATCCAAGGCTCCTGTTAGGTCTGCTACTAGGACGGAGTGTGGCACAGGCTCAGGTGCAGACACGGCAGGAGCAGTCGACGACACACTGGTACGTGTCGTTCCACGCCTCCCCGTCGCACTTCTCGTGGTTCCCCCGGACGCACTCCTCGCAGGGGACTTCGACGCCCATTACTCAGGCTGGTCGTAGGCGACGACGATGGCGGCCAGGTAGGAGCAGGCCCACCAGGCGTTGGGGACCAGCCACCAGATCAGGAACCCGTTGGTGCTGGTGTTGTTGTAGACCAGGAGGAACCAGGCGATCTGTCCGGCCATCAGGTACGGGGCCACACAGAAGGGGCAGACCACCAGTTCGGCCCAGCCTTTCAGCTTCGCCGCGATCCTGGGACGCGCCCACTCCATCGGAGGCCAGGTGTCGTGGGTGATCAGGCGGGCTGTCCGCGCCACCGAGAGCACGCCGATGATCACCCACACCACCGGGTGCAACAGGAAGTCCATCTCTCTCCTCTACTTTGACCAGTGGTCAAACTACCCGCAGGTGGCGGGGCACCGGCGTACGACGCACCAGGCGAGCCGGACTCGAGACCTGTGCCACACCATGGCCGTTGACCAGGGCGGTGGACCCATGGACGAGGGCGTCGACACGGTTCGGGGACGGACCCTCCCCGGGAACCCAGGAGGTCTGCTCGTCCTCCAGGTCGTGCAGGTCCCCACGCTCTCCGACGTGGACGACCCGGTGCTGCTCGTAGCGGGCCACCACAGGCTCGGCGCGGATCTTCTTGCCGTGCCGGGAGTTGACGAGCTGTATGCGGGCGTCGAGGTCCTTCGGCTTCGTGGTCTCCAGGACGTGCTTGACCATGTTGCCGCCATAGTTCTTCTCGGCGACGATCGCGTCGACGGAGTAGTCGGAGACGGCCTGCCACACCCGCTTGCCCCACACGTCGGGGGTGAACTTGCCGGTCAGGTCGGCGAGCACGAACTCCAGGTCGTCCTTGCGTCCCATCACCACGATGCCGGTGTCGTCGGCACGGGCGTCGGTGGATCCGGCGGGGTCGACGGAGACCACGATCCGATCCAGGACGGGGGCGTCCTTGGCGTAGGTGAACAGCCCGTAGTTCCACAGCGCGCCCTCGACGTCCTCCAGCACCTCGCCGTAGATCTCCTGGGCTCCGAGCCGGGTGCCCTCGTGCTTGCCGATCACGTTGCGCTTGAACGACTCGGCCAGGTTCTGGGCGTTGAAGTAGGAGGAGACGCGGTGGACGATCGTGATCTCCTCCTTGACCCGGGCCTTCATCCAGGGGGTGGGCTTCGGGGTGGAGGTTGCGACCACCTTCGGGTCGCGGCCGTGGGCGTCCTTGATCCGCAGGCCGAACTCCATCATCGACCAGACCTCGTCGACCAGCGGGTAGTGGGCGGGCTCGTCGGCCCACACGAAGCCAGACTCGGGGCCACGCAGACGGTCGGGCTCCTCGGCGGAGAACCCTTGGGCGACGCACCCGTTAGGCCAGGTGAGCCGCTTCCGGGACGGCTCCCACACGGGGCGGGAGCCGGGCTTGGCGGTCGCTAGCAGGCCGGACCGGCCCTCGACCATGGTCTCCCTCAGGTCGGGGCCGGTGGCGGCGATCAGCGTGATGCGTGGGGTGATCAGGGTGGCCTTGTGGGTGGTCTCCGACCCGGCCCTGGTCTTGCCGGAGCCGCGCCCACCGGACATCAGCCAGTTCTGCCAGGGCAGCGGCCAGCGCGGGGGACGCTGGTCGACGCGGGCGTGCTCCCACAGCCAGTCGTCGAGCGCCTCACCGTCCACACCGCAGGTGATGCAGCCCCAGCGGCCGGCGGGCGTGGTCTCCCAGATGTGGCCGTTGGGGGCACCGCACTTGCGGCGGGACCGGGGGTTCGCCTTGACGTGGGCGTGCCCGTTGCAGAGGGAGTCAGGACAGAAGAACGGACGCCAGGCTTGGTTCTCGGCCTGACGGAGCGCCTCTAGAGCCTTGGCCTGGTACTCGGGCTTCCACTGCTTGTAGGCGTCGATCGCAGGGTCATGCAGATCACGCGGTGTCGAGACAGGCACTTTCCGCACCACCATCCACCGTGAAGGCGGGTCGCCACGGAGCCGGAGGGCAGCCAGGAACCGCACCCCCCGGCGCACTTGACGCTCCAGCGCACCTTGCCCATGACCTAACAATACCCACTTGTCTCACCTCGGTCACCGGACTTCCTCGTAGGTGTTCGCCGGGCCGACCATCTTGTGGTCGTTGAACTCCCCCACGGTTGGCCGGGTCGGTGGCAGCCGGGAGAGCATCTCGTCGAGGTCCTCGCCCAGGTCCTTGGCAAGCCGCTCGCAGACAGCGATCTGGATGTAGCGGGTGATCGACGGGGTGCCGGTGACCGAGCAGGCGTCGAAGCACATCGACGGCATCTCCGCCGACGTGAGGAACTGCATCTTGGTGCGTCCCTCACCCAGCCTGAACGGCATCCTCGACTACCTCACCCTCGACGATGTCGAACTCGGCCATGTCCGGCATCTGCGCGGCGACCACGCGGGAGACCCACTCGTCGATCTGCTTCTGCTCCGGGGAGGTGACGGTGACCTCCATCGGTGCGTCCAGACCCCACAGCTTGCGGTAGTCGGCGATGATCTCGCGGGCTCGGCCGACAGCGGCCAGGTGCTCCGGGTGGTCGCCGTCGGTGGCCTTCGGGTACACCGAGCGGAGCATCGTGTCGAGCCGCCCGGCCACCAGCAGACGCAGGTGGTCCTTGTCCATCGCCGTCAGCCGCTTCTCCAGCATCAGCTCGACGGCGACCTTGGCGGCTCGTGGCGTCGGATAGCCGCAGGTGCGGGCGATGTCCTTCCAGTTCGCACCTGCCATCGCCAGCGACAGGGCGGCGTTGGACTTGCGCTGACGGGCGCGGGTGATCTCCTTGGAGCCGTGGCCGGAGGTGTCGACCACCCCGGTCGGGTCGCTGGAGTCCTGTGCCTGCATGGGGCTGAGGTTACAGCGCCCCGGCCAGGCGGAGCAGCAACTCGAACCTGTCCGTGTCGGTCTCGGCCTCCCGCGTGGCGTGCCGGAACGCCTTCATCATCTGCGGGGAGACCCGCAGGGTGAGGGTGGGCCAGTCGGCCCGCTCGAAGGTGGGACGCATCTCGGCGAGAGCCTCCAGCGCCTCCATGTGGTGCTCGTCGACGCCGGTTCCCCGGAGCTGGTCGCGGGTGGCGATCTCCACCAGCGTGTCCAGCAGCATCGCGTTGTCGGGCTTGGCGTTGCGGGCGATCACGTTGAGCGCCACCATCAGCTTCTTCGCGGTCAGGTCGTCGACGTCGAGGGGCAGCAGCGGGGCCACCTCGGCGTCGTGTTCGAGGAGCGAGTACCAGGTGTGGGTGCCCGCGATGATGTACCCGGTGGACACCTGGTACTTGATGACCTCGCACATGCCGTTCTCGTCGATGGACTCACCGATCGCCTCGACGTCGCCGTTGTTGTAGTTCTCCGGGTGCGGGGTGACGGAGTCGATGGGTGCCAGGAACGGCTCGAGCGCAGGGTGGAACCGGACCCGCCCGGAGACGATCACGGGTGTGCAGTCGTGTACGGCGGGTGGTCACTGGGCCGCTGGTCCCAGGCTCGTGCCGCCAGGTCCCGGACGTGTGCGTTGAAGTGGGCGAGCACCTCGGAGTCCGGCTCACCACCGGCGTGGACGTAGGCGTTGAGCAGGTCATGGACGGCGGTGTGGGAGTTCGGGCACAGCCACACCAGGTTGGCCTCGACGGTCGGCCCACCCCAGGACACCGGGAGGACGTGGTGATGGTTGGGGACGTACGCCCTGGGCGAGTGGTACGAGACGCACTCGCAGGTGTGCTCCCGGTGGTAGGCGACGATCGAGGTCATCGCACGAACAGCACCGCGTCGCCGCCCTGGGCGAGCAGCGTGCCGAAGTCGGCCCAGTACATGTAGAACCTGCCGCCGATCCCCCAGGCTTCACTCCAGGAGTTGGTGAACCGCAGCCACTTGTGGGTGATGTTCACCCCGTCCAGGCAGATCTCGTGGCCCCCGGCCTCCCCGCCGGTGGGCCGCACGATCCCGTTCGGCTCGGGGTAGAACATGTCGTTCATCCAGGGGACGCCGACGATCAGCGGGCCGAGCATCAGCGTGGACAGGACGTGGTCGAGGCCGAAGGCGTGCTGGTAGGCGGTGATCCGTCCCTCCCGCTGGACGACCTTCGCCACCGAGAGCCCATCGGACCCGGTGTCGGTGGGCGGGTAGCGCCCGGTGAACGGGTCGATGGTGGTGGCGGTGGAGTAGATCCGGACGGCGTCGGTCTCGGTGAGCATCGGCGCACCGGTGGCGTGGAACGGGACGTGGTTGAGGCACCCGGCGGCGGCGTTGCCGGTGCAGGACCCCAGGTTGCCCTGGTCGAGCACGTCGCCGTACCGCCGCCAGTACTTGGTCTTCACCGGCAGGTCGGCCCTGGCCGCGAAGTTCCGGGACCTGGGGTCGTGGTGCTCGGCCGCGTCGGGGTGGCGACCCAGCGGGAACGGTGTGGTCACAGCACCCGTGCCAGCAGGATCAGCACCAGGCAGGCGGCTGCCACCACCAGCAGCACGTAGAGAACGCCCACACCCTGCTCGCCGGGGACAGGCTGGTTCGGCGGCGGGTTGCGGAGGAACGCTGCCTTGGGTGCGGCGTTCTCGACCATGGCCCACACGAAGTTCAGCAGGGCGATGAACCCGGCTGCGATCGCCGACACCAACAGGAACAGCAGCCCGTGGGCGTCGGGGAACGGGGTGGAGCCGTTGTCACGAGCCCACCGGGTGAGGTCGTTCAGCCAGCCCAGGAGACCTGGGATCGCCAGGCCGAGGGTGGCGAACACGAAGGTTCGGATGGCGCGACGGAGAGCGTCGCTGGTTCCTGCACTCATGCCGGTACTCCTGTCAGGTGTGTTGCGAGGTGCTCTTGCAGCAGACGCGCTGCGTGTTCACAGTCCACCAGGTCGAGCACTCCGCACTTGGAGCACTCCATGGTGGCCGACCCGTCCCCGAGGGGAACCGAGACGAGCTGGATCAGGTCGTCGTCGTCGCTCATGGCGCCGCCGGATGGATGCGGGTGACCATGAAGCCATTCGGCGGGAAGGTGGCGGGCTTGGAGCCGGGCTTGGTGCAGACCACCTTGCTCATCAGCGGCCCCGGCTCGTCGGTATCCCCGGCCACCAGTTGCAGGGTGACGGTCCCGTCGTGGTCGAGGGTGGTGGCGGGACGGTCGAACAGCAGGACGCCGTCACGCCACATCTTCACCCTGGTCGGGATGCCGACCGGGTCGAACGGGACGTTGCCGTCGTGCAGCACGCAGGTCCACGGCGGGTCCAGGTCGCCTGCTGTGTAGGAGTCCACAGTCTCTCCTCGGTGGAGGTTCCGTCCCAGGATGACCTGGTGCGGGTTCGCCTGCATCATCCCTCGGTGTGGGTTCCGAATCAGGGCGGCACGCGGGTCGGTGACCACCAGCGGCGGGGTCAGCTCGAGTGCAAGGTCGTGCTCCAGGGCCGTGTCCAGGGCGTCGGAGTGGGTCCTGGCGAACGCTCGTGCGGTGTCGGTCTCGGTGGTGGTGAGCAGCAGCCGGCGGTGGGCGCGAGCCAGCGCCTGGGCCACCTCGCTGGTGGCGGCGACCGGCAGTGCACGGACCTTCCGGCGTCCCACCGGCTGGGCTGCCTCGGTCTCGACCGCCACCGGGAGTGCCCTGACCTTGCGGCGTACCACCACCACGGCGGTGTCGGTCTCGGAGGCGACGTTGAAGGCTCCAGCGCGGACGATCGCCCGGGCGGTTTCAAC
>Ga0207686_10000124_pt1 | contig 62335 bp, 67 predicted proteins | sample KBSM24metaG_FD_184396 | JGI IMG/M metagenome (GOLD analysis project Ga0207686, IMG submission 184396) | Miscanthus rhizosphere microbial communities from Kellogg Biological Station, Michigan, USA - KBS M2-4 metaG (SPAdes) (version 2) | ecosystem: Host-associated > Plants > Roots > Rhizosphere >...
ACAGCGGCACGAAGGCGACCAGGATGCCGAGTGCCATCGTCCAGAAGGAGATACGGGCGAGGTTCTCGCCCATCGTCCGCCCGGTCATCTTCGGGAACCAGAAGTGGAGGGCCGCGAAGCCGCCGAAGACGGCGCCGCCGATCAGGGCGAAGTGGGTCGCCGCGGTGGAGTCGGTGGTGTTCTTCAGCTCCCAGGCGGCGGCGACCATCGAGTGGTCGATCTCGGCGGCGAGGCCGATCGAGATCGAGGAGACCGCGCCGAGCGCGAACAGCAGCGGCGCCCGCATCCGCAGGGCGCCTCCGAGCATGGTCGCGATCAGGTTGAAGACGATCAGGCCGAAGGGGACGATCAGCGCCAGCGACATCAGCATCGCGAAGTACATCCAGCCGATCCCGATCGGGGCGGTCAGCATGTTCTGCATCCAGGCCAGGGTGCCGAGCACGGCGATCGCCGCCAGCGAGCCCATGACGACGCCCCGGTTGGCGAGCTGGCGGCCGGAGAAGGCGGCGACGATCTCGGCGATCGCGGCGAAGGCGAAGATCAGGATCAGCATGTAGGCGCCGGAGAAGAAGATCCAGCTGAGGTGCTGCCAGAGCAGCGGCGCGCCGCCGGAGCCGTCGGCGAAGAAGACGCCGTCGTAGTTGCGGTCGATCATCAGCATCGTCAGCGCCGCGAGCAGGACCGGGCCGATCGTCAGCAGCAGCCAGCAGCAGACGGCGGCGGCCCAGGAGAAGACCGGGACCCGGCGCCAGGCCATGCCCGGGGCGCGCATGTTGCGCAACGTCGTCAGCAGGTCGATCGCGATGAAGACGAAGCCGAGGGTCGCCAGGCCGGTCGCCGTGGCCCAGGCGTCGACGCCGTTGTTGGAGAGGAAGGCGAGCTCGCTGAGCGGGGCGAGCGGGTTGATCCCGGCCTCCGAGGGGGTGAAGAGGAAGCCGGCGTAGAGGACCAGGCCGCCCATCGCCCAGAGGGCGACGCCGATCTGGCCGAGCCGGGGCAGGGCGGTGCCGCGGGCGCCGATCTGCAGCGGTGCCACGTAGTAGAAGAGCCCGAGGATCAGCGGCAGGGCGAAGAGGAAGATCGCGTCGGTCCCGTAGAGGGAGAGCATGCGGTTGAAGGCGACCGGCGAGAGGAAGGTGTTCTCCGGGATCGCCAGCTGCAGGCGCATCAGCAGCAGCTCGACCAGGGCGATGAAGAGGAACCCGAGCGAGCCGGCGATCAGGATGCGGCCGAGGTCCTTGTGATCGGCGCTGGTCGCCAGCTCGACCCAGCGCGGGCGCCGCTTGCCGGGGAAGCCGTCGATGACCAGCTCGGGACGTGGCTTCTCGCTCATGGCACTTCTCCGTTTTTGATCAGGCCGACGACCCGGTCCTGGGCGCTGTTGATGTCGGCCTTCTGCTGTTTGAGGAATTCTTCGTAGGCCTGCGGCGAGACGACCTCGACCGCGGTCCGCATCGCCCCGTACGCCTGGCCGGAGAGCGTCGCCGATTGCCCCGTGTACTCGCCTTCTTCGTCGGCGAGGAAGACGACCTTGTTGGTCTTGCCCGGGACCGCGTCGCGCTTGCCGGAGAGGTCCGGGACGTTCCAGGTGTGGACGACGTCGGTGGAGAGCAGTTCCAGCTTGATCGCGGTATCGACCGGGACCACCAGCTTGTAGTAGGAGAAGGAGCCGTTCGGGTAGTCGTAGCGCCACAGCCACTGCTGGCCGGTCGCCTTGATCGTCAGCGGCGCCGACTTGGCGGCGGCGAGGCCGGCGGATCCGGAGGCCGGCGTCTCCCGCGCCTTGCCGGTGTAGATGACGCTGAGGATGAAGATCACGGCGGCGAAGGCGGTGAGCACGGCGCCGACCCGGAACTGGCCGCGGCGGCTGTTGACGGCCGCAGGGCTCGGGACGTCCCCGCGCTTGGCGCGATTGCGGCGCACGGCGTAGAGCAGGGCGACGTTGACCGCGACCACGACGATCGCCGCGGCGACGAAGCCGATCTGGAGCAACGTGTCGATCTGGTCCGTGCCAGGAGAGTGCGGCGTCAAAGCGCGGCCATTCTAATCACGTGGAACCCCTGAACGGCGGCGCGCCATCGCTCCCGCTTTCCAGCGCCTACCTATACTCGCCGACCTCATGAAGAGGGGCTCTCGGCCATCACCCGCGCTTAGCCATCTGGTCAGGGGCGGCGGGGTGGCCGTCTTCGGCGCCGCGATCGCGGTCCCGCTGCTGCGCCGGCGGCTGCGGATCCCGACCCCGGTGACCGTCGCCGCCTGCGCCGGCGGCCCGCTCTCGCTCGCCGTTCTCTTCCCGCGCTCGAAGAAGCGCGACGTGGCGCTCTACGCGATGCAGATGTGGGCCTTCATCATGGTTCACGAGCTGCCCTTCGACGACCCCGAGCGCCTGCGCGCCCGCCTGCGCAGCCGCTACCCGATCGTCAGCGACCGCGCGATCGGCGCCGGCAGGCTGCCGAACACCCGCCTCCAGCAGCGCCTGGCTCGATTCCCCAAGGTGGGCCTCCTCGACCGCGTGCTCACCTGGACCCACTGGCTCTGGTTCTTCGAGCCCTACGTCTCGCTGGCGCTGGTGCTGGTCCGCAACAACGAGCGCTTCCCGCGCGCCGCGCGCCAGATGGCCGCCGTCTTCGACCTCGGCTGCGCCGTCTACTTCGCGGTGCCGACGGCGCCGCCCTGGTGGGCCTCGGAGGAGGGCCTGACCGGCGAAGAGGTGCGGCGGATCATGGTCGAGGTCGGCGAGGAGACCTGGGGCTCGGCCTGGCCGAAGATGTACGACGCGCTCGGTGGCAACCCCTGGGCGGCGATGCCGTCGCTGCACTTCGCCACCTCGCTCGTCGCCGCGCTCTCGCTCTCGGAAGTCGGCAAGGTCGAGGGGACGATCGGCTGGGCCTACGCCGGCACGCTCGGGTTCGCGCTCGTCTATCTCGGCGAGCACTACGTCACCGACCTGGTCGCCGGCGCCGCCCTGGTCGCCATCGTCAGGCGTGGCGAGCCGCTTGCCGAGCCGCTCGTGCACGGCGTCACCCGTGGCCTGCGCCGATTGGAGCGCCTGGCGAGCGGGTAGCGTCCTGGGAGTGTCTGGAGAGCACCCGGCGAACGGCAACGGAAGCGCCGAGCTGCCGCTGCTGACGACGCGGCGCCTCGTGCAGACGCTCGTCGTAGTCGTCCTGCTCCTGGTCTGCATCTACTTCCTCTTCCCGAAGCTGGTCGGTCTCGGCGACGCGCTGGACAAGCTCGACGAGGCGGACCCGCTCTGGATCGGCATCGCGATCGCCTTCAACGTCGTCGCCTACGCGACCTACATCGCCCTCTTCAAGGCGGTGGTCGGCGGCGACGCGCTGCGGCTGAAGTGGAAGGAGACCTACGAGATCAACATGGCCGGGGTGGCGGCGACGCTGCTCTTCTCGGCCGGCGGGGCCGGCGGGATCGCGCTCACCTACTGGGCGCTGCGCAAGGCCGGGATGGGGCGCCGCGACGTCGCCCGCCGCATGGTCGCCTTCATCACCCTCCACTACGCCTTCTACCCGCTGGCGCTGATCGTCTTCGGGGTGCTGCTGCGGACCGGGGTGCTGGAGGGCAAGGGCTCGGTCGAGCTGACGGTCGTGCCGGCCGCGGTGGCAGGGCTGCTGCTCGTGCTCGGCGTCCTGATCGCGCTGATCCCGCCGGACCTGGAGCGGCGGCTGGCCCCCTTCGCCCACGGCGAGCGGGCCAAGGCCTTCCTCAAGGGCGCCGCCAAGGTGCCGGCGACGGTGGGGGAGGGGTTCCGCTTCGCGCTCGGACTCTTCGCCCACCCCTCGCGCGGCGGCCTGGCGGTGCTCGGGGCGGCCGGCTTCTGGGCCGCGAGCATCGGCGTGCTCTGGGCCTCCTTCCACGCTTTCGGCCTGCACGTGCCGCTGGCGGTGGTCGTCCAGGGCTTCTTCCTCGGCATGGTCGCCAACCTCTTCCCGCTGGCGCCGGCCGGGGTCGGAGCGGTCGACGCCGGCATGATCGGCGCCTTCGTCCTCTTCGGGATTCCCGAGACCACGGTCTTCCCGGCGATCCTGGTCTTCCGCCTGGTCGCCTTCTGGATGCCGATCCCGGTCGGCATAATCGCTTTCTTCCAGCTGCGTAAGACGGTCCACGGTTGGGAGACGGGGAGCCTGCCGGTGACGCGCGGCGGCAACGCCGAAACGGACCTCGAGCTGCCCGTCGGGGGGTTTGCGATGAGCCGCCGAGGGGACTACTATAAAAAGTAAAGTAATAGACTCCAGGCGGAAATAAATGGCTGATTCGAAGAAAATCGAGAACGTGATCATCATCGGCGGCGGGCCCGCCGGCTACACCGCGGCGCTCTACACGGCCCGCGCCAACCTCGAGCCACTGGTCTTCGAGGGCTTCCAGTGGGGCGGGCAGCTGCAGAACACGACCGACGTCGAGAACTACCCGGGCTACCCCGAGGGGATCATGGGCCCGGAGATGATGAGCCAGTTCCGCGCCCAGGCTGAGCGCTTCGGGACCCGCTTCGTCACCGACGACGTCGACCGCGTCGAGCTCTCCGACGGTGGCGTCCAGAAGGTCTTCCTCGGCGACGAGGAGCACCGCGCCAAGACCGTGATCCTGGCGATGGGGGCGGAGCCGAAACGACTTGGCGTACCCGGCGAGATGGAGCTGGCCGGCCGCGGCGTCTCCACCTGTGGCGTCTGCGACGGCGCCTTCTTCAAAGGCCACGAGGTGATCGTCGTCGGCGGCGGCGACTCGGCGATGGAGGACTCGATCTTCATCTCCAAATTCGCCGAGCACCTGACGATCGTCGGCCGCCGCGACGAGTTCCGCGCCTCCAAGATCATGTTCGATCGTGCCCGCGAGAAGGAGAACATCAGCCTCAAGACGCCGTTCATCCCGGAGGAGTTCGTCGCCGGCGAGGACGGCAAGCTGGCGAAGATCCGCCTCCGTCACGCCGAGACCGGCGCCGAGGAGGAGATCGAGGCCACCGGCGCCTTCGTCGCGATCGGCCACATCCCCAAGTCGGAGATCGTGGTCGGCCAGGTCGACACCGACGAGGACGGCTACATCGTCACCGAGCCGGGCTCGACCAGGACCAACCTGGCCGGCGTCCTCGCCGTCGGCGACGTCGTCGATCACACCTACCGCCAGGCGGTCACCGCCGCCGGCACCGGCTGCATGGGCGCCCTCGACGCCGAGCGTTACCTGCGCGACAGCCCGCCTCCGGTCGAGGCCCACTGGATGCCCGGTGGCGAGCCGGCCGAGATCGCCCCGACCACCTAGCCGCCCCCGCCCGGCTAGGGTGCGGCGATGGGCGAGCGCGCATCCACTCTCTTTCCGTTCGGCATCGCCGTGGTGCTGCCGCCAGCCGGGCTGCTGCTGGGGCTGCTCAACCTGCAGCAGGAGAAACGCGAGCTGGGGATCCGGCTGATTCTGACCTCGGTGCTTGCCGCGGTCGTCTGGGTACTACTCTTCGTTGGCTGATGGCTGAGTGCGCCCACCTCGATTCGGTCGAGCTGCTGGATCTTCCCGATCCGGTCGACGGCTGCGAGGAGTGCCTGGCCCAGGGGATGCGGTGGGTCCATCTGCGGATGTGCCAGAGCTGCGGCCACATCGGCTGCTGCGACAACTCGGTCGGCAAGCACGCGACCGCGCACTACGAGGCGACGAAGCACCCGATCATCCGCTCGGCCGAGCCCGGCGAGACCTGGAGCTGGTGCTACCCGGACGAGCTGATGTTCGAAATCAGCAGCGGCGCCGGAGCGTAGGCGGCACCCTTCTCGCGCTGCAGCTGTTCGAGCAGCTCGACCGCCCGCGGGGCGCCGATCAGCTCGGTGATCCCGAGCGGGCCGATCGGCCAGTTGAGGCCCAGCCGCGTCGCCGTCTCCATGTCCGCCGGTGAGGCGATCTCCTCTTCCAGGGCGAAGGCGGCCTCGTTGGCGATCTGGGCGAAGAGGCGGGGGAGGATCTCGCCGGCGGCGGGGTCGATCTTCGCCAGCTGCGCGGGATCGAGCGTCGGCGCGGCGATTCCCAGCTCCGGATCCGGCTCGCGCCCGCTTCCCTCGGCGTAGGAGTGGTAGCCCTCGCCGCTCTTGCGGCCGAGCCTGCCCTCCTCGACCAGGCGTTCCTGGATCGGGTTCGGGCGCCAGCGCTCCGGTTCGCCGCCCTGGGCGAAGAAGGAGCGGGCGATGGTCAGGTTGACGTCGAGCCCGATCAGGTCGATCAGCTCGAACGGGCCCATGCGGAAGCCGCCGCCGAGGCGGACGATGCGGTCGATCGTCGCCGCGTCGGCGACGCCGTCGCCGAGCATCCGCAGCGACTCCAGGGCGAAGGGACGGGCGAGCCGGTTGGCGACGAAGCCGGGGGTGTCCCTGGCCTGGATCGGCGTTCGGCCCATCGCCCTGGCGACCTCGGTGGTGGTGGCCAGGGCCTGCGGCGAGGAGCGCTCGGCGGCCACCACCTCGACCAGCTTCATCAGCACCGGCGGGTTGAAGAAGTGCATCCCGACCACGCGCTCGGGCCCGGTCACGCCGGCGGCGACGTCGGCGATCCGCAACGAGGAGGTGTTGCTGGCGAGGATCGTCTCCGGGCCGCAGACCGCGGCGGCCTGGGCGAACAGCCGCCGCTTCAGCTCGACGTCCTCGGGGGCGGCCTCGATCAGCAGCTCGCAGCCGGCCAGCTCCCGGATCGCCAGCGCCGGCCCGATTCGGTTCGAGGCCTCGTCGGCCTCGGCCTCGCTCCAGCGACCGCGCGCGGCGCCCCTGGCCAGCGCCTCGCGGAGCTTCGTCGCTGCCTCTTCCGCGGCCTTCGGGAAGGCGTCGTAGAGGCGCGTCTCGAATCCCCCCAGCGCCGCGACCTGGGCGATTCCCCGGCCCATCGTGCCGGCGCCGAGGATGCCGACGCGGGTGACCGTCACCGGCCCCTGAAGTTCGGCTCGCGCTTCTCGAGGAAGGCCTGCATGCCCTCGACCCGGTCCTCGGTCGCCATCGCCTGGTCGAACATGCCGCGCTCGGCGGTGAGGCCGTCGGACATCCCCGACTCCTGCGCGGTTAGCACCGCCTGCTTGGCGAGCCGGGTGGCGACCGGCGGGCGCTCGGCGATCGTGCGGGCGAGCTCGACCGCCTCCAGCGTCGACTGGCCGGTCTTGACGACTTTGTTGACGATGCCCCAGGCGGCGGCGAGGCCGGCGTCGAAGTGGCGGCCGGTGAGGATGTACTCCATCGCCCGCTGCTTGCCGATCGCCCGGGTCAGGCGCTGGGTGCCGCCGCCGCCGGGGATGATCCCGAGGGTGATCTCCGGCTGCCCGAAGCGGACGGTTTCGTCGGCGACGATCATGTCGCAGGCGAGCGCCAGCTCGCAGCCGCCGCCGAGCGCGTAGCCGGCGACCGCGGCCACGATCGGGGTCCGCACGGCGGCGATCCGGCGCCAGAACTCGGCCCCGGAGGCGTCGGCGGGCTCGCCCAGGGCGCGTGCCGCCAGTGCCCGGATGTCGGCGCCGGAGGCGAAGATCTTGTCGGAGCCGGCGATCACGATGCAGCGGACCTCGGGGTCGGTGTCGAAGCGCTCGAGCCCGCTGAGGATCCCCTCCCGCATCTCGGCCGAGAGCGAGTTGCGGGTCTCGGGATGGTTGAGCCGCAGCAGGCCGACGTGGAACTCGTCGACCGTGGCCTCGACGATCGGCGCCGAGTCGGCGTTCATTCGCTCGGCTCGAAGGGCAGCATCGCGTTGATCCCGGTCGCGGCGCGGCCGATGATCAGCTTCTGGATCTGCGAGGTGCCCTCGTAGAGGGTGGTGACGCGGGCGTCGCGCAGGTAGCGCTCGACCGGGTAGTCGTCGACGTAGCCGGCGCCGCCGTGGACCTGGATCGCCAGGTTCGCGCATTCGACCGCGGACTCGGTCGCGTAGAGCTTGGCGACCGAGGTCTCGGTCGTGTTCGGCTTGCCTTCGTCCTTGAGCACGCCGGCCCGGTAGACCAGCATCCGGCTGGCGTCGCGCTTGAGGATCATGTCGGCGATCATCTCCTGGACCAGCTGAAAGCGGGCCAGGGGGACGCCGAACTGCTTGCGCTCCTGGGCGTACTTGACCGAGGCGTCGACGCAGCCGTCGCAGATGCCGACGCAGCCGGCGGCGACGCTGTAGCGGCCGTTGTCGAGGGCGCTCATCGCGACTTTGAAGCCGTCGCCGATCTGGCCGAGCATCGCGTCGTCGCCGACCTCGACCTCGTCCAGCGCCAGCGAGGCGGTGTCGGAGGAGCGCAGCCCGAGCTTGCCGTGGATCTCCTGGGTGGAGAAGCCCTCGCTCGCGGTCGGGACCAGGAAGCAGGCCAGGCCCTTGTGCTTCTTCTCGGGGTCGGTCTGGGCGAAGATCAGCGCCACCTCGGCGAAGTTGCCGAGGCTGATCCACATCTTCTGGCCGCTGATCGACCAGCCGGAGTCGGTCTTGGTGGCGCGGGTGCGGAGGTTGGCGGCGTCGGTGCCGGTGTCGGGCTCGGTCAGGCCGAAGCAGCCGAGCGCCTCGCCCGAGCAGAGACGCGGCAGCCATTGCTGCTTCTGCTCCTCGGTGCCCCACTTCTCGATCGAGCCGGCGACCAGCGAGGTCTGGACCGAGACCACGGTGCGGGCGGAGGAGTCGGCGCGGCCGACCTGCTCGACGATCAGGCCGTAGCCGATGTAGTCGAGGCCGCGGCCGCCGTACTCTTCGCTGACCGGGGCGCCGAGGTAGCCCACCTCGCCGAGCTTGCTCGCCAGCTCGCGGTCGAAGCGGGCGGCGCGATCGTTCTCTTTGACCCGCGGCTCGATCTCCTTGTCGGCGAATTCGCGCGCCGCTTCGGAGATCAGTCGCTGCTCGTCGCTCAGCTGGAAGTCCATCTCGGTCCTATCTCTCGAGTTGCTGTCGTCTTTTGTTCCGCAGGGTGGTACAGAAGACGACAGCAACGCTTGGTCATCACAGTTCTCGAAGCTCGCGACCGAGGGTCTCGGCGAAGGCGCGCTGAGCCTCCGTCGTGCGTGGGCCGGGGGCGGCCGCGAGGTCGGCGCCGTCGATCGCGGCGACGGCCTGGATCTCGCGCGTGGTCGAGGCAAGGAAGGCCTCGGAGGCGGTGCGCAGGTCCTCCACGTCCCAGCTTCCCTCGGCGACGTCGAGCGCCTTGATCAGGCGGTCGCGGGTGATCGACTCGAGCACGCCGTCGTCGAGCGCCGGCGTCCGCAGCTCGCCGCCTGCCGCGACCCAGAAGATCGCCGAGGTCGGCGGCTCCAGCACGGTGCCGTCGGGGCGGACCAGCACGGCCTCGTCGGCGCCGCGGCCTTTCGCCAGCCGGCTGGCCTGCATGTTGGCCGCGTAGGAGAGCGACTTGACGCCGTTGAGGATCATGGTCGGGTTGTAGGTGACGGTCGCCAGCGTCAGCGTCTCGCCGTGGTTGGGGATCGGCTCAGTGGCCGCGATGCGGCGCCCGCCGCGGGTGACGATCAGGCGCAGCTGCCCGTCGACTGGGCCGGCGGTCTCGAGCAGCGCCGCGATCTCCCGCTCCAGCGCCGCCCGGTCGAACTCGAGCTCGATTGCGGTGGCGGAGCGGCCGAGCCGGTCGAGGTGATCGACCAGGGCGAACGGCTTGCCGTCGTAGAGGCGGATCACCTCGAAGGCGCCGTCGCCCCGGTAGAGGCCGTCGTCCTTCATCGGCACCATCGCCTCGGCGGTCGGGGTTACCGTCCCGTCGACGCTGGCCAGCTCTGTGAAGCCCGGAGTCACCGCTGGCGAGGCTACCTGAGACGGCTGGGCGGTTACCCGCGTTTGGTCTGGAAGGTGCAGCTCTGGGGGTGGCTGCCCGTATAGCAGCGGGTGCTGACCCGCCTGAACACGAAGTGATTGTCCCAGCCGACGGCATTGTTCTTCAGCACGTAGAAGACGGTGACGTCGGCGAAGTAGATCCTGGAGCCGTGCAGCCAGGCCAGTTCGCACTTGATCCGTGGCGAGCTCAGCCGGTCGCAGCGACCGCGCAGCCCGCGGCTGCGGATGAAGAGGTTGCCGAGTTCGGTCCTCAGCACGCCGCCGACGAAGCCCTCGGCGCTTTCGCGGCTCAGAGCCGGCAGGCGTGGCTTCAGGATCGGCGGCGGGCCGCCGGCTTCGATCGCCGCGACCCATTCCGCGGCCCAGGTCGAGACGGTGTCGACGCGGGTGAAGACGTTGGGCAGGCGGGTGTCGCAGTCGGGGGCGCCGGTGCTGGTGATCCCGATCTCGACCGGCGAGCCGTCGGCGCGCTGGGCGATGGCGGGGCCACCGCTGTCGCCGAAGCAGCCGCCGTTCTTGTGGTCGGGCGAATCGGTCGTGCACATCTGCAGAGCGCTCGAGTAGGGCGGGTTGAAGGAGCGCGTCTGCCGCTTGCAGGCGGCCCCGCCGAGGACCACGGTGGAGGTGGTCCGCAGGGTTTCAGGGGCGGACCTGGCGGTGGGCTTGGTCAGTCCCCATCCGGCCAGGAGCACCTGCGCACCTCCCGCGTAGAGGGCGTTGTCGGCGACGCCGGCGAGGGGGAGCGGCGGCGCCGGGGTGGGGCTCGAGAGCACCAGCAGCGCCGCGTCGCCGTGGGTGTTGCCGGGGTCGAAGCCCGGGAAGACGTGGGTCTCGCTGACCTCGAGGACGTTGCCGGTGGCGTCCTGACGGGGCGTGGCCCGACCGGTGGCGACCTTGTAGTCGCCGGCGGGGGTGAAGCCGCCGACGTCGAGGTCCTCGACGCAGTGGGCGGCGGTGAGCACGACCCGCGGCGCGATCACGGTGCCGGTGCAGGCGAAGCCTTCTTCCTTGCCGGTCTGGGCGGCGATGTAGGCGAGCGAGGGGAAGGCGTCGATCGAGGCGACGTCGCCGCCGATGATCGAGGCGTGGGCCGCGGGCGAGGCGGTCGCGCCGGCGGGGACCAGCAGGACGGTCAACAGCGCGCAGAGGGCTCCGAGCAGGGCCGGTTGCTTCTTCCAGGAGCCTCTCCCCGACTTCATCGAGCCGGAGGCTAGTGGTTTCGAGCGCTCAGGGTTCTTAGACGGTCTCGAAGACCGTCGCCAGGCCCTGGCCGACGCCGACGCACATGGTCGCGACGCCGTAGCGGCCGCCGCGGCGGCGCAGCTCGCGGACGAGGGTGCCGGCGAGGCGGGCGCCGGAGCAGCCGAGCGGGTGGCCGAGCGCGATCGCGCCGCCGTTGACGTTGAGGCGCTCCTCCTCGGTCCCGAGCTCGCGGGCGCTGGCCAGGACCTGGGAGGCGAAGGCCTCGTTGAGCTCGACCAGGTCGATCTGGTCGATCGTGAGGCCGGCGGCGGCGAGGGCGCGGGGCACGGCCGCGACCGGGCCGATGCCCATGTAGGCGGGGTCGACGCCGGCGACGCCGGTGGAGACGACGCGGGCCAGGGGCTCGGCGCCGAGCTCCGCGGCGCCCGCCTCGGAGGCGATCAGCAGGCAGGCGGCACCGTCGTTGAGGGTCGAGGCGTTGCCGGCGGTGACCGTGCCGCCCTCGCGGAAGACCGGGCGCAGCGCGGCCAGCTTCTCGGCGGAGGCGTCCGGGCGCGGTCCCTCGTCGGCCTCGACCAGGACGGTCTCGCGCCCCCGTGGGGCCTCGATCGGGACGATCTCCTCGGCCAGCAGCCCGGCCTCGGCCGCGGCGACCGCGCGCTGGTGGCTGCGCAGGGCGAAGGCGTCCTGGTCCTCGCGGCTCACCCCGTAGCGCTGGGCGACGTTCTCGCCGGTCTCGCCCATCGACTCGGTCGAGACGCCGAGCTCGGCCATGCGCGGGTTGATCATGCGCCAGCCGAGGGTGGTGTCGTGCATCGTCTGCGGGCCGCGGGGGAGGGCGCGCTCGGGCTTCTCGACCACCCAGGGCGCCCGGCTCATCGACTCGACGCCGCCGGCCAGGTAGAAGTCGCCTTCGCCGAGCTTGACCGCGCGGGCGGCGCAGTTGATCGCCTCCAGACCGGAGGCGCAGAGGCGGTTGACGGTGGCGCCGGGGACGCTCTGGGGCAGGCCGGCGAGCAGCGCCGCCATCCGCGCCACGTCGCGGTTGTCCTCGCCGGACTGGTTGGCGGCACCGAAGTAGACGTCGACGATCCGCTCGGGATCGACGCCGGTGCGCTCGACCACGGCGGCGATCGTGTGGGCGGCGAGGTCATCGGGGCGGACGCCGGAGAGGGCGCCCCGATAGCCGCCCATCGGCGTGCGCAGGGCCTCGATCACATATGCGTCTGCCATCGCCGGGAACCGTATCCTGGTGAGGTGCTGTACATCCTGGGGACCCTGGCAGTACTGGCGTTCATGGTCGGCGTGCTGCTGCTCGTCGGCCACTTCTACCCGGGCTCGTCCGCCGACCTGGTCGACTGGAAGCCGACCCGCTCGCCCGAGGTCGAGGCCCAGAACGAGATCGACGACATCCGCCAGATGATGGAGGCGCAGAACGAGATGCGCCGTCGTCGCGGCGCCCCGGAGATGACCGAAGCGGACCTGCGGCGCAAGGTCGCCGAAGACGAGCAGCTGCGCTTACGCGGCCGCGGCCCGTTCGAATCGGCCTAGGGCTGGGTCGCCAGCTCCGGTGCGGCGCGCTTCGACGGCGCGCCCACGGGACCGAAGGCTGCCGCCAGGCCCGCCGTGCCCAGGCCCGCCGCGAGCGAGAACCACCAGCCGCGGCGCAGGCCGGCGAGCAGGTCGCCCCCCTGCACGGAGTCGTTGAGCAGGGCGACGAGGACGGCGACGCCGATCGCGGCGCCGAGCTGGCGGGCCATGCCGAAGACCGCGGTGCCGGTGGCGAAGCGGTCGGGAGGGAGCGTCGCGGCGGCGACCGCCGGCAGCGTGCCCAGCGTCATCCCGACCCCGGCCCCGCCGAGCATGAAGCCGGGCAGGAAGGTGGTCGCGTATTCGGGGGTCGAGCCGACCGTGGCGAGGATGTAGGCGAAGCCGGCGGCGAAGGTGAGGCCGCCTGCCACGGCGACCGGGCGCTGGCCGATCCTGCCGCCGAGGCGCCCGGACGGGACCGAGAAGGTCGCCGCCATCAGCGGCCCGGGGGAGAGGGCGAGCCCAGCTTTCAGGGAGGAGAAGCCCCAGAGTTCGGTCAGCAGCAGAACTCCCCCGAGCAGCATCGCCCCGAAGCCCGCGAAGAAGACGGCGGCGGCGAGGTTGGCGAGGGCGAAGGAGCGGACCCGCAGCAGCGGCAGCTCGATCACCGGCGCGTGGTGGTGGGCGGAGCGATAGACGAAGGCGACGATCAGCGCCGCGGCGCCGGCAAACGAGGCGAGGGCGCGCGGGTCGGCCCAGCCCCACTCCGGGCCCTTGACGATCCCGAGCGTCAGCAGGGCGATCCCCAGCGCCAGCTCGGCGGCGCCGAGCAGGTCGGGGCGGCCGTCGTCCGGTTCGCGGATCTCATCCAGGGAACGGATCGCGACGATCGCGGTGACGATCCCGATCGGCACGTTGACGACGAAGATCCAGCGCCAGCTCAGCTCGACGAGCAATCCGCCGATCGGCGGGCCGAGCGCGGCGGCGACGCCGCCGACCGCCGACCAGATCCCGATCGCCAGGGTCCGCTGCTCGACCGGGAAGGCGGGCAGGATCAGGCCGAGGGTGGTCGGCAGCATCATCGCCCCGCCGGCCGCCTGCAGGACCCGCGCCGCGACGAGGACGTCAAGCGAGGGGGCGAGCGCGCAGAGGGCCGAGGCGCCGGCGAAGAGCAGCAGCCCGGAGACGAAGACGCGCTTGCGGCCGACCCGGTCGGCGATGCGCCCGGCGGGGACCAGCAGGGCGGCGAAGACGATCGCGTAGGCGTTCAGGACCCAGGAGAGGCTGGGCAGGGAGGCGCCGCTGAAGTCCCTGGCCATGTCGGGGAAGGCGATGTTGACGATGAAGAGATCGAGACTGGCCATGAAGAGGCCGACCGAGGTGATCGTGAGGACCTTCCAGCGCTTCTCCATGCCCGCTCCGTCCAGTCGCTTGCAATTCGCAAGGCACGGTAGCAGAGCTGGCTTGCAAAAGAAAAGTAACTGGCTAGACTGGCTTTATGGCAATCAAGGCCTTCGCCGATCTCAACTGCTCCGTGGCCCGGCCGCTCTCCTTCCTCGGCGAGCGCTGGGCGCTGCTGGTCCTGCGCGACCTCTTCCTCGGCCGCCGCCGCTTCGACGAGATCCAGGACTCGCTGGGGGTGGCGAGCAACGTGCTCAGTCAGCGGCTCGCGAGCCTGGTCGAGGAGGGCATCGCCGAGCGCCATCGCTACAGCGAGCATCCGGAGCGCTTCGAATACCGCCTGACCGAGAAGGGCCGTGACCTGCAGCCGGTGCTGCTGGCGATGCTGGCCTGGGGCGACCGCTACACCGCCGGCCCTGCCGGGCCGCCGCTGGAGACCGTCCACGACGGGTGCGGCAAGCCCTTCCACATGGTCTCGACCTGCTCGGAGTGCGGCGCCGAGGTCGATTCCCGCCACACCCACAGCCGCCCCGGACCGGGGGCGACCGACGAGCAGCGCCGCCGGGCCGAGGCGCAGAAGCAGCGCGCCGCCGAGCGCCGGGCCGCGTAGCCTCGGGCCCTTGGCGCGAGCGCTGATCATCGGCTGTGGCCGCCGTGGCAGGGAGCTGGGGCAGCGGCTCCTGGCGGAGGGCTGGGCGGTGCGCGGAACCAGCCGCCGGGCCGAGGGCCTGGCGGCGATCGAGGCGGCCGGGATCGAGCCGGCGCTCGCCGATCCCGACCGGGTCGGCACCCTGGTCGAGCTGGTCGGCGACGTCGCCGTCGTCTTCCACCTGCTCGGCTTCGCCACGGGCGAGCCCGAGGGGCTGGCGGCGGTCCACGGGCCGCGGCTGGAACGGCTGCTGGAAAAGATCGTCGACACGCCCGTGCGCGGCGTCGTCTACGAGGCGGTCGGCAGCGTCGACGCCGCCGTGTTGGCGGGCGGGGTGGAGCTGGTGGAGACCGCTTCGCGGACCTGGCGAATCCCGGCCGAGATCGTCAGCAGTGCACCGGCGGACCCCGCCGAGTGGTCTCAAGAGATGGTGGATTTGGCTCTGGGCCTGCTGTCGCCGGCCCGCGAAGTCAAATAGTTAAACTCGGATAGGAATTTAGGTAGATCTGAAGACACGCGAGAGGGGCATCCGATGGGACTGCAGCTTGGCGACGTAGCACCGGACTTCGAGGCCAACACGACCGAGGGCCCGATCAAGTTCCACGACTGGATCGGCGACTCCTGGGCGGTGCTGTTCTCCCACCCGAAAGACTTCACCCCGGTCTGCACGACCGAGCTCGGCTACATGGCGAGCATCGAGCCCGAGTTCGCCAAGCGCGGGGTCAAGATCATCGGCCTCTCGGTCGACCCGCTCGACAAACACGAGGAGTGGGTGGACGACATCGAGGCGACCCAGGGCGCGCGGCCGGACTACCCGATCATCAGCGACGCCGACTTCCAGGTCGCGAAGGCCTACGGGATGCTGGCGGCTGACGTCTCCGGCGACCCCGCCGATCGCACCCCGGCCGACAACCAGACGGTCCGCAACGTCTTCGTCATCGGGCCCGACAAGAAAATCAAGCTGATCCTCGTCTACCCGATGACCACCGGGCGCAACTTCGACGAGGTCCTGCGGGTTATCGACTCGCTGCAGCTGACCGCGAACCACAAAGTCGCGACCCCGGCCCAGTGGCAGCAGGGCGAGGACGTGATCATCGCCGGCTCGGTCTCCAACGACCAGGCGAAGGAGATCTACCCGGACGGGTGGGAGGAGCCACGCCCCTACATCCGCATCGTCCCGCAGCCGAAGGGCGACTCAAACTAGCGGTCTGCCTCGAGCGTCTCAGTCGAGGCGCTCGAGGAAGTCGCCGAGGATCCGCGCCGTGGCTCCCCAAATCAGATGCCCCTCCACCTCGTAGGTTGGGGTGCGGATGGGGACGCCGCGGCGGACCAGGCGGCGCATCGCGTAGCCCTCGCGCAGCAGCTCCAGCGAGAAGGTGAGGACGGTCTCGACCTCGCTCGGGTTGGGCACGAGGCCCAGCTCGGCGGGGTGGGCGACGAGGCCGACGAAGGGGTGGACGCGGTAGTCGGTGACGAAGGTCGAGACCGGCGGCAGGGCACCGACCAGCTCGACCCGCGCCGGCTCCAGCGCGATCTCCTCCTGCGCCTCGCGCAGCGCCGTCGTCGTCAGGTCGGCGTCGATCTGGTCCTGGCGGCCGCCAGGAAACGAGATCTCGCCCGCGTGCCGGCGCAGGTCGGCGCGGCGCTCGGTGAAGATCAGCCCGGGATCGTCGGGCCAGCCGTAGAGCGCCAGCAGCACCGCGGCGTTGGTGCCGCCGTGCGCCTCCATCGCCACCGCCTCGGCGGGGGTGAGCAGGCGCCGGGAGAGCTCTTCCATGCCGGGGATCATCGCGCCCGCAGCAGCGCCGGGGCGGCGATCGCGGTGACGACCAGGCCGCCGGCGCCGGCGACGAGGAAGGCGACGCGGGGGGAGGTGGCGTCGACGAGGAAGCCGCCGAGGACCATCGCGATGCCGGTGCCGATGCCGACCGCGGTCGAGGTGAGGCCGTAGACGCGGCCGAGCAGGCGGCGCGGAACGCCCTGCTGGAAGGCGGTGTCGCCGGCGACGATCTCGATGCCGTTGCCGCCGCCGGAGAGGAGCTGGACGACGGCGACGAGCAGCAGCGCCGGGGTAAGGCCGGTCAGCAGGGCGCCTAGCGAGCTGAGCCCGACACCGAGCAGGTAGAGCCGCGGCGCCCCGAAGCCCGAGCCGCGCACGATCGCCAAGGAGCCGATCAGCATGCCGGCGCCGAACGCCGCCGAGATCAGGCCGTAGGCGACCGCGCTGCCACCGAGCGTGTCGCGGACGAGGAAGACGAGGGCGACGTTGTCGATCGAGAGGAAGGCGAACATGAAGAGGATCGTCAGCGTGATCGTGCGGGTGACCGGGTTGGCGAGGGCGTAGCGCAGACCCGTTCGGGCGGAGGCGAAGAACGGTTCGCGCGGCTCGCCGGCCTGCTCGCGCTGCTCCGGCGGCAGGGCCGGGATCCGCCGGGTCAGCAGGGCCGAGAGCAGGAAGGTGGCGGTGTTGAGCGCCATCACCGCGGCGGCGCCGCCGACCGCGAAGAGCACCCCGCCGACCAGCGGGCCGATGCCGACGAAGAGGTTGGCGGCGACGCCGGTGAGGCTGTTGGCCTGGAGCAGCTCGGAGTCCTCGACGAGGGCGGGGACGGCGACGGTGCGGGCGGGGCCGTAGGTCGTCTGCAGGGCCGAGGTCAGCGCCGTCAGGGCGAGGATCGCCGCGAACGGCGGCAGCAAGGCGAGCGCCGCGAAGAGCGCGGCCTGGCCGAGGTCGGCGCCGATCATCAGCCGCCGCAGGTCGACGCGGTCGGCGACGCTGCCGGTGAGCGGGCCGAGCAGGCGCGGGACCGTCTCGGCGATCAGCAGCGCCGCCACCGCGGTGCCGGTGCCGCGGGTCTGCTGGACGTAGAGGACGAGCGCCGTCACCGCCGCGCCGGAGCCGATGTTGGAGAGGGCGAGTGCCGTCCAGAGGGCGCGGAAGCGAGGGCGGTCGCGCAGCAGCGCGAGCGCGCCGGCCATCAGATGATTACTTGGACGGTGCCCCCGTCGACCGACCAGGCGGCGCCGGCCACGTAGGAGGCACGCTCGGAGCAGAGGAAGACGATCGCGGCGGCGATCTCGGCCGGGTCGGCGAGGCGGCCGATCGGGCGCTTGGCGCCGGCTTCGGCCAGCGCTGCCTCGCGGCTCTCGGCACCGCTGAGATCGCGTGATTGGTCGAGCAGGCCGCCCGGGTCCATCCACATCTCCGATTCGGCCGGTCCCGGGCAGACCGCGTTGACGAGGACGCCCTGCTTGGCGTAGCGGTCGGCGAAGAGGCGCGAGAGCGAGAGCTCGGCGGCCTTGGCGACCGAGTACTCCGGCATCGCCGCGGAGGGGCGCTTGCCGGCGGTCGAGCAGACGTTGACGACCCGTCCCCAGCCGCGCTCGGCCATCGCCGGGGCGGCGGCCCGCATCGCCCGCAGCGGCGCCATCACGTTGAGCTCGTACTGGGCCCGCCAGTCCTCGTCGGGGACGTCGTCGAGGTCGCGCCAGGAGGCGGCGCCGGCGTTGTTGACGAGCACGTCGAGGGACCCGAAGTACTCGCTCGCGGTGGCGAGCATGCGCTCGCCGGCGTCGGCGAGGGTGACGTCGAGGGCGAGTACGGCGGCCCGACCGCCGGCTTTGGCCCCGGCCCCGACCGCCTCTTCCTGCACCTCGCGCAGCCGTTCCTCGCCGCGGGCGACCAGCAGCACGTTGGCGCCCTCGGCGCAGAGGCCGATCGCGGTCTCGCGGCCGATGCCGCGGCTGGCGCCGGTGACGACGCAGCCGCGCCCGGCCAGGCCGAGGTCCATCTACGCCGCCTCGAGCCGCTCGGTGACCGTGACCGAGGCCTCGCCGACCAGCACCTTGTGGACCGGGCATTTGGCCGCGACCCGGAGCAGCAGCTGGCGCTGCTCCTCGCTCAGCCGCTGCGGCAGCTTCAGGGCCACCGCGTAGGTGGAAGGCACGGGGCCGTCGTAGGCGACGTCGACGTCGACCTCGATCGCGCCGACGTCCCAGCCTTTGCGGTCGGCGTACATCTCGACCGTGATCGCGGTGCAGCCGGCGAGGCTGGCGGCGAGCAGCTGGGTCGGGCGCGGGCCGGTGTCGGTGCCGCCGCGGTCCTCGGGCTCGTCGACCACGAGCGTGTGACCGCCTTCGAGGTCGACCTCGTGGGCGAAGCCCGCGGTGCGGCGGGCGACGATCCTCACGCCATCAGCCCTTGCCCCGGCCCTCGAACAGGGCCGGGTCGTCGACGTCGGCCCAGCGGGCCATCGCGTAGGCGAGGTCGGAGGCGCGGTTGACGAAGTGGATCACGGTCTCGCCGTTGAGCTCGCCGGCCTCGGCGAGGGCGGAGATGCGGCGCTCGGCGCGGCGGACGACGGTGCGGGCGACGTCGAGCTGGGCGGAGAGCGGGTTGCCGCCGGGGATGACGAACTTGGGCGGCAGCGTCACCTCGTCCATGTAGCGGTCGATCAGCCGCTCGAGCTCGGCGACCATCGGCTCGGTGACCCGGCTGACGCCGTCTTCGAGCCGCGGCGAGGCCTCCGGCGCGGTCGCCAGTTCGGCCCCGGCGACGAAGAGGTCGTCCTGGAGGCGGAGGATGTCGGCGGCCAGCTCGGCGTTCTCCGGGCCGCAGAGGGCGCGGGCGACGCCGAGCAGCGAGCAGGCCTCGTCGAGCGAGCCGTAGGCCTCGGTGCGGCCGTGGTGCTTGGGGACGCGGCCGCCGTACCAGAGCGAGGTGGTCCCGTCGTCGCCCTTCTTCGTGTAGATCTTGACCACGGCCCGATCCTACGCGGCGCGCTCAGCGGACCGGGTTGAAGGCGATCCCGGTCATCACCTTGGGGAAGAAGTAGGTCGACTTCGGCGGCATGTTCTCGGCGGTCGCGGCGACCGCGCGGACCTGCTCGACGGGGACCGGCCGCTGGATGAAGGCGACGTCGAACTCGCCGCCCTCGACCATCGCCAGGGCGTCGGGGACGCTCTTGGCGTACTCGAGCCCGCGGCGCTCGTCGATGTCCTCGTCGCTCATCCCGGCCAGGCCCTTGAGGACGAGCGTCTCGAGGATCGCCGAGTCGAGGCGGCGGTAGGGCTCCGGCTTGCCCTCGAGCCGGCGGTCGAGGGCGGCCACGTCCTTCAGCCGCAGGCGGATGGCCTGCTTGTGGAAGTTGTCGTAGAGGCCGAAGACGCCGACGCCATCCACGCCGGCCGGGTCGATCTCGGCGACCGCGACCTCCTCGATCTCGAACAGCTCGCGGAGGCCGCCGCCGAGCCGGCGCTGGCGCTCGGGGTCGGCGGCGAAGCCGGAGAGCAGGCGGTGGGTGGGGAAGACGGTGAGGCCGGGGTCGTCGAGCCCGGTCAGCGCCATCAGCGTGTAGTTGTGCGGTCCCTCGCCGCCGATCTCGTCGCGGTAGGCGCGGGCGGTCTCGTAGCGGTGGTGGCCGTCGGCGATCAGCAGCTCGGCCCCGGCCAGGCGCTTGGTCACCGCCGCGTGGACGGCGGGGTCGGTCACCCGCCAGACGCGGTTGACGGTGCCGCTCTCGTCCGTCGCCTCGCCCCAGGGCTCGGTGCCGAGCGCCGGCTCGACCAGCGGCCAGGCGTCCTCGCTGCTCAGCGAGAAGATCGGCGAGAGGTTGTAGCCGGTCGCGCGGGTCAGCTCCAGGCGGTCGAGCAGCGGCCCTGGATGGGTGCGCTCGTGCGGGCGGATGCCACCGCTCTCGTAGTCCTCCACCCGCACCCGGGCGAGGATCGCGTGGCGGCTGTGGGCGGAGCCGTCGGGGGCGGTGTAGTCCTGGGTCAGCGCCCAGAGCGAGGGCTCCGCGTCGGCGACCAGGGCGCCGTCGGCGCGCCAGGCGTCGAGCGTGCGCGCCGCCCCCTCGTAGGGGTCGCCATCGGGATCGCTCGCCGGGTCGGCGGGGTCGAACGGCTTCGGCAGGTCGATCGCGACCGCGTTGTAGGGCGAGCGCTCCAGCAGCGCCGCCCGCCCGGCGGCGTCGATCACGTCATAGGGCGGGGCGGCAACCGCATTCAGCGAACCGACCACGCCGAGGTCGTAGTGCAGCGCCTGGAACGGCTGGACATCCGCCATGGGATCTCACTCTAGACTGACCCGGTCGGGGTGTGGCGCAGCCTGGTAGCGCGCGGCCTTTGGGTGGCCGAGGTCCTCGGTTCGAATCCGGGCGCCCCGACTTATCTGCGTCTGGTTCCTTCGCCGCTGAGCTGGACCGCGAGGCCGGGTTGCGCGTCGTCGGCGCGAACGATCGAGACCGACCCGGTCTGCGGCCCGACCACGGTCGGGCGGAAGCTGACGACGAAGATCCGCGATCGCCCGGGGCGGAGGCGGAAGTGGACGCCGTCGGGTGCCGCCCCGGGCAGCGAGAACGGGCCGCCGGAGGTCTGGATGACGCCCTCGACGGGGGCACTCTTCCTCGGCCCGTTGTTGCGAACCAGGATCAGGCGCCGGGCACGGTGGCCGACGCGGACGCGGCCGAAGTAGCGGCCGGCGGGCGAGACGGCCAGCGGGCCCCCCGCGGGCGGCAGTGAGGTCGGCGCGACCGTGACGATGCCGGCGTCGGCCGTCCCTGGCTGGCCGATGTCGTCTTCGGCGACGATCTCGATCGCGTACTGCCTGGCGGTGGGGTCGGCGTTGCCCGGCACGTCGAAGACGCCTTCGAATTGGCTCGAGCTGATCGGTTCCATCTCGATCTGGAAGCTGGTGCCGCCGGGCGGGGTGACGGTCGCGTGGACGGAGGAGACCGAGCGGTTGTCGGTCGCGGTGGCGCGGATCTTCACCGGGCCGCCGCTCGCGGGGAGCTGGCGCGGCGTCACCGTCGGGTCGGAGACGAACGGCGCTTCGTCGAACTGCGGCTGCGCTTCGACGTCGATCCAGCCGATCAGTTCCAGGGCCGAGGCGCCGTTGGTGTCGGAGGCCTGGATTTCGACGCCGTAGCTGACCTGCGAGTCGGTGTAGTTCGGCGGCACGTTGACGCTGCCGCTGTAGGTCGCGACGCCCTCCGGGGAGATTTTCGAGGGGATCAGCAGGACGTTTTCCCAGATGCCGTTGGGCCCGTAGATCGCGGCGTAGGCCATGCTCACGCCGAAGTCGTCTTCGACGTCGACGTCGATCGAGACCGTGCCCCCCTGGTAGGGCAGGCCGCCGGGGCTGACGACGCCGTTGGAGATGACCGGAGGCGTGTCTTCGCCCCCGCCTTCAGCCGCGGTGGAGCGGCTCGGTCCGAGCAGGAGCGCGCTCAGGAACAGGAGCAGGGCGGCGAGCAGCAGCCGCTGGTGCTTCGACTCGATCGCCGACGATCCCGACATGACATCCCCCCAGTGGACGGGGCGCCCCACGCGCCCGATCCGGCGACTATACATCCGGGGCAGGAGGCCGATCCAGATCGGCGAACCCGTCTGTTCCGTGGCCAAACTGGACGTTTGTTCGATGGGTTAACAGGGGAATGCGGTCGATAGGTGCGGGGATGATCAACGAGGGAGACAACATTGAGCGCCGCGTTGAGCGGGCTGTGTTCGAAACCGACCGGCACCTCATCGTCGGTGACGTGACCCTGCCCCCGGCCGGCTACCAGAGCCGGTTCTCCGACTCTCTCAACCGCGGCGACCTGCAGTTCGTCTCGCTGACGAACGTGGAAATAACCTCGCTGCTCGACGGCAAGGTCAGCGAGCGCCCCTTCGTCGTCATCTCCAAGACGCACGTGCGTCTCTCCTATCCCTACGCCCACTGACCCGGCGGGCACGCCGCTGCGTCAGGCGTTGGCGCGGCGAGCTCGATCGCGACTCGCGTAGGAGCCGAGGTCGATCACGAAGGCGAGGATGACGATGAACCACTCGAAGCCGGAGACCCGGTTGGAGCTGCTCCACATCACCGCGTAAGCGAGCGTCGTCCAGGGCAGCAGGAAGAAGCCGAGGAAGGGCACGAACCAGCTGTCGAAGGCGCGGCTGAGCAGGTCGCTGAAGAGCCAGAGGGCGAACAGCGCCAGCCGCGGCGAGATGAAGGCGAAGAGGACGAGGAAGCAACCCACGGGGAAGACCGTACCCGGTTGTCCGGGTCTCAGCCGAGAGTGAGGTCGACGCTCGCTCCGGGCTCGAGTTTTCGGCCGGCCCTCGGTTGTTGACGGATGACCCGAGCGGCACGGATGACGGTGCCGGGGCGCGAGCCGATCGTCCCGGGCTCGCAGCTTGCCCGGCGAAGGGTGGTCTCGGCCTGTCTCAGCGTGCGCCCGATCAGCATTGGCACCACGCATGCCGCGAACCCAAAGCGCCCTGCGCGGCTGGTTCCAGCTGCCGTCGTCACCCGCACTCGGGCCGGCCCGAGCATCTGACTGGCCGGGACGACGGCGGTGATCAGATGCGGTGACCGGAGCCGAATCTGGTGAGCTCGGCGAGCTCCGAATCTGACCTCCGTAACCCCGATCAGGTCGTCCCCGGATATCCACACCCTCGTTCCGCCTTTGAATGATCCACTCCTGGGCGTGATCGAGGTGATCGTCGGCGGGGGCTCGACTTCGGCGTTGAACTCGAGCTCGCGTTCCGGTTTCAGTGCCGTGTAGCCAAGGGTCGCCCCATCCGCCAAAGACGGTATCCAGCTGGCGAAGGATGATCCTGCACCCGGAAGCGCGACGTCGATCCTGGCTCCGGCGCTCATGTCCAGGCCGATCGTGTCGCCTGCGCGGATCCGAAGGGGCTGAAGCGGTCGCGGCCTTTCTCCGAACGAGACCGGAGGGCTTGACGCCACCGCGGCGTAGATGCTGCCGCCGAGCGGATGGAGCACCCTGAGCGCGTAGGACCCCCCTTCGCCGCCAGCCACCCGGAACCCGATCACCGCTCCACTGATAGGTGATACGACGTTCGCGCCTGGCTCGGCCAGTGCAGTGTTGACAAACGTCCCAGCCGATCTGAACCTGACTTCCACATTGGTAGGTGGCAAAGGGCTGCCCACGGTGATCGGCTCGGCCCTGGCGGTGCCTGAAAGCACGACCAGCACCAGCACGAACGCGATCCCCCACCCACCAAGCCGCATACTTCTCCTGATTCGTCGTATGACTGCCTCCTTGTCGATCATAGGCGTGCGTAGAGGACGACTGAGCGAACGGAGGAATTCGATGGCTGAGAAGTGGACGGCGGCGGACATTCCCGATCAGAGCGGGCGGACCGCGGTCGTCACCGGCGCCAACAGCGGGCTCGGGCTGGCGGCGGCACGGGCGCTGGCCGCGGCCGGGGCGGAGGTGGTGCTGGCCTGCCGCGACCTGGAGAAGGGAGAGGAGGCGCTCGCGTCGATCCGCAAGGAGGTCCCCGACGCCTCGCTGACCCTGGAGGAGCTCGATCTCTCCAGCCTCGCCTCGGTCCGCGCCTTCGCCGCGCGCTTCGCCGGCGAGCGCGACGGCCTCGACCTGCTGATCAACAATGCCGGCGTGATGGCACCGCCGCGGCGGCGTACCGCCGACGGCTTCGAGCTGCAGTTCGGCACCAACCACCTCGGCCACTTCGCCCTCACCGGCCTGCTGCTGGGCGGGATGCGGGGGAGGGAGGACGCGCGGGTGGTCACGGTCAGCAGCACCGCCCACAAATTCGGCCGCATCGCCTTCGACAACCTCGGCGGCGAGCGTCGCTACTTTCGCTGGCGCGCCTACGGGCAGTCGAAGCTCGCCAACCTCCTCTTCGCCCGCGAGCTCGACAAGCGGCTGCGCGCCGCCGGCTCCCCGGTCAAGAGCCTCGCCGCCCATCCCGGCTACGCGTCCACCAACCTGCAGACCGCGGCGGCGCCGCTGCTCGACCGCGCCGTGATGCAGGTGACCAACCTCCTCGTCGGGCAGAGCCCGGAGATGGGGGCGCTGCCCGAGCTCTACGCGGCGACGCGGCCCAACCTCGACGGCGGCCTCTTCATCGGCCCCGACGGCTTCGAGGAGCAGCGGGGGCACCCGCGGGTCGTCGGCTCGACCGCGGCCGGTCGCGACGAGGCGGTGGCGGCGCGGCTCTGGGACGTCTCCGAAGAGCTGACCGGCGTCAGCTACGAGTTCGCCTAGTTCACCGCCTCGTTAGACCTCTGGCGTAGCCTCAGTGGCAAGGAGGAAACGACATGAACAGACTCGGAAAGCTGATGACGATGCTGAACCCTGAGAAGACGAAGATGCCCGCCCCGGAGGACGCGCTGCCCGGCCGCAGCGAGCCGGCCTTCGCGGTTCCCGCCACCAATGCGGTCCTGGGCACCCCGCTCGAGCCGCCTTTCCCGGAGGGGATCGAGACGGCCTACTTCGCGCTCGGCTGCTTCTGGGGCGCGGAGCGGCTGTTCTGGGAAATGGACGGCGTCTACACGACGGCGGTCGGCTACCAGAACGGGACCACCCCGAACCCCACCTACGACGAGGTCTGCTCGGGCCGGACCGGCCACGCCGAGGCGGTGCTGGTCGCCTTCGACCCGGCCAAGGTCTCCTACGCGGACCTGCTCAAGGTCTTCTTCGAGGAGCACGACCCGACCCAAGGGATGCGCCAGGGCAACGACGTCGGCACCCAGTACCGCTCGGGCATCTACTACGCCAACGACGCCCAGAAGGCGACGGCGGAGATGGCGAAGGCCGCCTACGACGCCGATCTGCGCGCCGCCGGCAAGGAGCCGGTGACGACCGAGGTCGAGCCGGCCGGGCCCTTCTACTACGCCGAGGAGCCGCACCAGCAGTACCTGCACAAGGTGCCGAACGGCTACTGCGGCCTGGCCGGGACCGGGGTCACCTGCCGCATCCCGACGCCCGCCTCGTAGCCGCGGCGATGTGCCGCGGGCGCGGCGAATAGCATCCCGCGCCCGTGGCACCCTCCTTCGGCTCCTACATAGGCGGCTGCCTCGCCGTAATCGGCATCGTTGCGGCGTTAGGCCTCGGCGGCTACTGGCTGCGACGCTGGATCGTGCCGGAATTCTCCGGGGCGCTGGCGCGGCTGGCCGAGGCGACGATCGCGGTCGGGCTGCTGGTCGTCTCGCTGGAGATCCTCGGCACGATCAGCCAGCTCTACCTGGGCTGGATCGTCGTCTTCTGCATCGCCGTCGGGCTCGGAGCGGCCGCGCTCGGGCGGGCCAAGGCGCCGCGCGACGGCCAGGAAGTGCCGGCGCCGAAAGTGGGGACCGCGGCCCTGGTGATCGCCCTGGCCGTCGCCTCTTTCACCGTCGCCGAGTGGACCTTCCCCTCCCAGCTCAACCTCGACCTGGGGATGTTCGGCGGCGACACCACCTGGTACCACATGCCCTTCGCGGCGGGGATCGCCCAGGAACACTCGACGGTCCACCTCAACTTCACCGACCCGCTGCGACTCGCCGCCTGGTTCTACCCACAGAGCAGCGAGCTGATCCACGGCGCCGCGATTGTCATCTTCAAGAGCGACTGGCTCTCGCCGCTGATCAACCTCTTCTGGCTGGCGATCGCCCTGCTCGCCGCCTGGTGCGTCGGCCGGCCCTACAAGGTCGGCCCGGCGACGCTGGTCGCCGGCGCGATCGTGTTGGACGCGGGGGTGATGATCGAGACCCAGCCCGGCGAGGGGCGCAACGACATCATGGGCCTGGCCTTCCTGATCGCCTTCGCCGCCTTCCTCATCAACGGCCACCAGCGGCGCGCGCCCGCGGCCGGGGTGGTGCAGGACGCGCCCGAGAGCGACGCGCCACTGCTCGACAAGGGTCCCCTGGTGATGGCCGGGATCGCGGCCGGGCTGGCCGGCTCGGTCAAGTACACGTTCCTGATCCCGGTGGTGGCGATCACGGTCGGGGTCGTCCTCTTCAGCGGCCGCGGCCGCCGCTGGACCACCGCCTGGGTGATGGCGCTGCCGATGCTCGTGGTCGGTGGCTACTGGTACCTGCGGGCGGCGATCAAGACCGGCGGCAACCCGATCCCGATCACCAAATTCGGCCCGCTCAAACTGCCGACGCCGGACCAGATGCCGCTCGACCCGCGGCCGCGCTTCGCCGTCGCCCACTACCTGGGGGAGCCGACGATCTACCGGCGCTGGTTCTTCCCCCAGCTCGACAACGCCTTCGGGCCGCTCTGGCCGCTGATCCTGATCGTCGCCGTGGCGGCGGCGGTCTTCATCGTCGTGCGCTCGCGCAACCGGATCCTGCAGGTGATCGCCGCCGCGGCGCTCGCCACCGCCTTCGTCTACCTGTTCACGCCGCTGACGGCGGCCGGCCAGGACGGCTCGCCGACCGGGTTCTTCACCAACACCCGCTATCTGGTGCCGGGCCTGGTGCTGGCGATGACGCTGCTGCCGATCGCGCGGCCGCTGCGGGCGCCGGACAAGCGCGCCTGGCAGACGCTGCTCTTCTTAGCCGGGGTCTACACGATCACGGTGCTGACCACGCCGCGCTGGTACCCGGGCTACATCTTCGGGACGATCTTCATCACTCTGGCGCTGGTCTGGGTGCCGGCCGGGCTGGTGCTGGGGCGGGTGCGCGGCCACTTCAGTCGCGGGACGGTGGCCGTGGTCGGGGCCTGCGTGCTGCTCTTGGCGGTGGTCCTGGGGCGGGCGCAGCAGGTCCAGTACGCCGACCACCACTACACGAAATCGACCCTGTTCCTGGGCGAAGGTGGGCCCCAGAAAGCGTACGACTTCGCCCGCCGCCAGCAGCACAAGCGGATCGGCATCGTCGGCTCCAGCGAGATCATCTTCGGCCAGTACGGCTTCTACGGCGGGCACCTCAACAACCACGTCAAATACATCGGCGTGCCGGGGCCGCACGGCACCTACCGCCTCGCCACCACCTGCCAGGCCTTCCGCCGCCAGATCAACGCCGGCGACTACGACTACCTGATCATGAGCGAATTCACCCAGGACTCCCCGACCGCCGAATACCGCTACCCGATCTACAGATGGGTGAAGGACGATCCGGCGGTGAAGCTGGTCGTGGCCGAGCCGAAGATCGTGCCCCAGCCCGACTACGTGCTCAAGGTCGACGGCAGGCTCGACCCCGCCACCTGTCCCGCCCAGTAGGGTCGGCGTTCAGGCGAGCGCGTGGGCGCGGACCAGCTCGGCGCTGCGCTCGGGCTGCTCCCACCAGAACATGTGGCCGACGTCCTCGTAGGTTTCGAGCCGGGCGCCGGAGATGAGGCCGGCGACAAGCGGGCCGTTGGGGTAGCCGAGCACGCGGTCGACGGTGCCGTGGATGACCAGCGTGGGGGTGGCGATGCCCGGCAGGCGGGCGCTGGTGTCGTGGGCGGCGATCGCCTGCACCTGCAGCCCGATCGTCTCGCGCGGCGCGGGCAGCGCTTCGGCCATCGCCGTGAAGTCGGCGTAGCGGCTCTCCTCGGCGCGGAAGCCGGGGGAGAGGTTGAGCTCGTACATCGCCCGGAAGACCCGCTGGGCGTCGCCGGAGCCCATAGCTTCGACCAGGCCCTGGAAGTCGGCCGGGTCCATCAGCTGCGAGCCCTCGCCGCCGCAGTAGGTGCAGCCGAGGGTCAGCGAGCGCAGCTTCTCCGGCTGGGCGAGGGCCAGCTCCTGGGCGATCATGCCGCCCATCGAGATCCCCAGCACGTGCGCGCTCTCGATCTCGAGGGCGTCGAGCAGGCCGGCGGTGTCGGCGGCCATCTCGGCGATCGAGAAGGCCTCGGTGACGCGGCCGGAGAGGCCGATGCCGCGGTTGTCGAAGGAGATCACCTCGAAGCTCTGCTCGAGCAGCGAGGAGAACGGCCGTCCCCAGGCCATGTGATTGGCGCTCATCCCCTGGATCAGCAGCAGCGGCTCGCCGCTGCCGGCGCGCTCGTAGTGCAGCTCCGTCCCGGCTAGCTCGACCTTGGGCATGGGTTGAGGCTACGGGATCGGCCTGCGGCGGCCGCGCTGGGCGATTACTTCCCGGCGCGCCAGGTGACGCCGTTCAGGTGCAGGACGCCTGGGTCGCCGGAATTGAAGTGAACTTCCCCGTTGGGTTCGATCGAGATCACCGCGAGCGTGCCACCGTTCCCGACTGCCGGGAAGGTCTGCTGCAGTTCCGGCGCGTACCCGGCCGGCAGTATGAAGATCTGCTGTCCCGTACCGGTGACCCGCGTCACCTCGCCCTGCAGGTGGACTAGCCCCTGGCGATCGACGTAGAAGGCGGCCGGGGGGCGGGTGCTGGCGCTGAAGTTTTCCCATCCGGTGCCGAAGGCCGGTTGACCGGTGTCGCCGACGACGCGCAGCGGTTCCGGTGCAGCGAAGGTCCCGGTGGGTCCCTGCGGACCCTGCGGGCCGGTCGCGCCGCGCTCGCCTTTGGCCCCCGCCGCACCTTTTGCCCCGGTGGCGCCTTTGGCCCCTTTCTGCCCCTTCAGGGTCGAGATCGCGAGCTGGGTCAGCTTGGTCGCTTCGATGCTCGCCCTCTTGATCTTCGGCCCGGTGACCGCCGCGTTCTTGAGCTGTTTGGTGCCGACGCTGTGCTTCCCCAGCTGGCCTGCGGCCATCGCGGCGCCGCCGCCGAGCACCAGGAACAGGCACAGGGTCGAGATCACGTTCGCGTAGGTCAGCTTGCTGCGCAGGGCTCGCATCGATCCTCCGGTTCGGGGTTCCCAGACCGGGTCAGCATGACCGTGCGAGCGGCGTCAACGGCAGAATCGGTCACGACAAGCGAGAATTCAGCAGGACCGAGCCCCCGTAGCTCAGCTGGATAGAGCGCCGGCCTTCTAAGCCGGATGTCGCAGGTTCGAATCCTGCCGGGGGTGCTGATGACCTCGATCCGGTCGCCGCGGCCGACGAGGTTCGACGCCGACGCCCCTGAGGCTCACGGAGACCGGCGGCTGGGCCGCGTCGGCGCGGGTGACGACCACCGAGCCGGTCGCGGGCCCGGCGGCGGCCGGCGCGAACCCGATCGTGAAGGCGCGGGTTTCCCTCGGCGCCAGGACGAATTCGATCTTGCCGCCGACCGCCCCCTCGATCGAGAAGGGCGGGCCGGAGACGGCGATCGAGGCCGCGATCGGGGAGCTGCCGCGGCGACCTTTGTTGCGCACCACCACCCGCCGGGTCGACGCGTGGCCGATCTTTACCCGGCCGAAGAACCTCGCCGTCGGGCGCCGCACGACCAGTTCGCCGCTGGGTGGCGGAGCGATCGGCGCCGCGACCGTGAAGCCGCCGGCGCCTTCGGAGCTGGTCTGGCCGATGTCGTCCTCGGCGTAGACGACGACGGAGTACTGGCTGGGTGCCGGGCCGAGGTTCGCCGGCGCCGGGAAGGTGCCTTCGAAGTGCTGGGAGCTGACCGGTTCCAGCGGGACTTCCAGCTGCGATTTGTCGGGCCGGGTGACGATCGCGAACACGTTGGCGACGGAGCGGTTGTCGCTCGCGTCGGCGGCGATCGTCACCGGCCCGCCCGCCGGGCCGAGCGTGCGCGGGCTCAGCGTCGCGTTCGAGAGGTAGGGGAATTCGTCGAAGGCGGGGGCCGCTTCGACTTCGACTTCCCCCGAGAAGGCGTGTTCGACCGAGCCGTTGGTGTCTTCGGCTTCGATCACCGCGAAGTAGTAGACCGGCGATTCCTGGAAGTTCGGCGGCAGCTGCGCTTCGCCCTCGTAGAGGGTCGCGTTGACGAAGCTGCCGGGCCCGACCGGGTGCATCTCGAAGTACGAGGAGAAGCCTTCGGCGCCGACTTCGCCGTGGACCGAGCGGATGCCGCAGTCGTCTTCGACTTCGCCGCTCAGCACGACGGTCCCGCCTGCGTTGGTGAGGGTCGCCGGGGTGACCTGCCCGCCGCCGATCGACGGCGCCCTGTCTTCGCCGCCGCCGTCTTCGATGCACGCTGACGCGGCGGCCGGGAGCACCAGCAGCAGCGCCGCGAGCAGCGCCAGGCTCCCGATCCCGGTTCGACGCCGCCGCCCTACCCGCTCACCCAGTCCAGACATCGCTCTCCCCCCAGCTCGTTGTGGACTACCTCGACCTTCTGGCCGCCGCAGTTTATTAGCCTTGACGCTGGCATTTGTCATCGCTCAGAAGGAGATGGTTTGCTGCGCCGGGGTGAGGCCGCCGGGGGGCGAAGGCGCTCAGTACCCCGGCGGGTGGCGCACCACGAAGCCGTCGGCCGAGGCCGGGGCGAGGTGCCAGCGGGGGCCGGTCCCCTGCTCGTCGCCGACCGTGTCCCAGCGCAGGCCGGCGATCTCGGCGAAGGTGTGGCCGGCGTTGGCGTAGACGGTGATCCATTTGCCGGGACCGGGGGCGCCCCAGCCCTCGAGGGAGCTGGAGGTGAGCGGTTCCGGGATCAGGCCGCCGCCGAAGAGGGCGAAGCTGACCGAGCCGGAGCAGTCGTAGCCCTGGGAGTAGAAGGAGCCGTGGCCACCGCCCCAGACGTAGGGGCGGCCGACGATCGTGTTGGCGTTGTTGATCACGTCCTTGACCGCCTGCGGGGCGTCGGGCGGGGGCAGGGCGATTCCGGTCAGCAAGATCGAGGTCGAGCCGTTGCCGCCGGCGCGGGTGTGGGCGAAGATCTTCTCGCCGTCGGCGGCGCTGTGGCGCTGGATCGCGGTGCCGTTGGAGCCGGCCGAGGCGGGCGGCATCTTCGACGGGTCGGTCGGGATCGGTGGCGCTTCCGGGGCTTCGTCGGCGGGCGGCGCGCTCGCAGCCGTGGCGGCGTGCGCTTCGATCCTGCGGCGCGCTTCCATCATCGCCAGGCCGTCGCCGAGCGAGCCGATCGCCGCGTCGGTGTGCGTGGCGGAGGCGATCGCGGTGAGGACGGTGCGGCCGAGGGCGCCGAGCCCGTCCGCTTCCGGGCCCCGCTCGGCGGCGCCGGCCGGCGCGCACGCGATCAGCGCGGCGGCCGCGCAGAGCAGGATCGCGGCGGCTGCGCGGAGCTTGCCGCGGCTGCGAATCCGGCTGCTGGAGGAGGTCTGCATGCGATCCCTGTCCCGCTGACACGATAATGACCGCGCGCATGGAGGGAATCCGCATCACCCACGTCGGTGGCCCGACCGTCCTGATCGAGGTCGGCGGCTGGCGCCTGCTGACCGACCCGACCTTCGACGCGCCCGGGCGCAGGTACAACTTCGGCTGGGGGACGAGCTCGCGCAAGCTGGCCGGGCCGGCGATCCCCGCCGACGCGATCGGCCCGATCGACGCGGTCCTGCTCTCCCACGATCACCACGACGACAACCTCGACGACGCCGGCCGGGCGCTGCTGCCCGCGGCCGGGACCGTCGTCACCACGGTGCCGGGGGCGAAGCGGCTCGGCGGCAACGCCCGCGGGCTCGCGGCCTGGGCCTCGACCACGCTGGAGGCGCCCGGCAAGACCCCGATCGAGGTGACCGCGACGCCGTGCCGGCACGGCCCGCCGCTGAGCCACCCGATCGTCGGCGAGGTCGTCGGCTTCGCCCTGCGCTGGGAGGGCCAGGAGCACGGCGTGCTCTGGATCTCCGGCGACACCGTCCTCTACGACGGCGTCCGCGAGGTCGCCGACCGGCTCGAGGTCGACACCGCGATCGTCCACCTCGGCGGCGTCAGGTTCCCCACGACCGGCCCGCTGCGCTACACGCTGAACGCGGCCGAAGCGATCGAGCTCTGTTGCCAGATCCGTCCCCGCACCGTGATCCCGATCCACTACGAGGGCTGGAAGCACTTCCGCCAGGGGCGCGACGCGATCGAATCCGAGTTCGCGACCGCGCCCGAGAGCTTCCGCACAAGCGTGCGCTGGCTGCCGATCGGCGACGCGGTCTCGCTCTAGGTGTTCTGGTAGAGCGGGCCGTCGCCGCCCTCGGGCGGGGTGAGGCGGCCGCCCTTGGCGGTGATCGCGCCGCACTGGACGCAGTTGGTGTAGTTGACGATCACGTCGACCTCGCCCTCGGCGGGCGCGTCCTCGGGGATCTCGTAGACGCCGGCCGGGCACATGTAGGCCCAGGTCTCGGCGATCTCCCGCGGCACCCGCTTCTGCACGCGGATGTGGTTGGGCGCGTCGTCGCGGGTCGCGTTGCCGCTGATGAAGACGCTGGAGAGCTTGTCGAACGTGTACTTGCCGTCCGGGGTCGGGTAGCCCTCCCTGGTCTTGCCGACGAACATCGGCTGGGCGTCGTTGCGGTGGATCTTCCAGCGGCCACCGGGGAAGCGGCCCTTGGTCGCGATCATCAGGTTGACCAGCGGCCCGCCTTTGATCAGTCCCTTCTGGAACGGCTGGCGCGTGTTGCGCTGTTCGTACAGTTCCTTGCCGACGATCGAGTCGGCGATCGCCTCCTCGTAGGCGGAGAAGTCGTTCGTCCCCGCCTTCAGCGAGGCGTAGATCGACTCGGCCGCGAGGATCCCCGACTTGATCGCCAGGTGGACGCCCTTCAGCGCCGCCAGGTTGACCATGCCGGCGGCGTCGCCGCAGAGCACCGCTCCTGGGGCCGAGAGTTTCGGCATCGCCCAGTAGCCGCCGGCCGGGATCGCCTTGGCGCCCCAGCTGATCCGCTCGCCGCCGTCGAGGATGTCGCGGACCAGCGGGTGGGTCTTGAACTGCTGCAGCAGGTCGTGGGCGGAGGTGGTGGCGTCGGCGTAGTCGAGGTCGAGCACGAAGCCGATCGAGACCAGGTCGTCGCCGGTCTTCTCGTCCTTCATCGGGTAGATCCAGGAGCCGCCGATCTGGTGGTACTTGGCGGAGATCTTCAGCGGCCAGCCGGCGAGCGTGTGGATCACCCGGTCGAGCGGCTTGCTGACCTTCCAGACCTCTTTGACCCCAAGCTCCCAGACCTGCGGCTCGCGGCCCTCGTCGAGGTCGAACTCGCCGACGGCGGCGTCGGTGAGGTGGCCCCAGCAGCCCTCCGCCAGGACCGTGGCCTTGGCGGCGATGTCGGTGCCGGGCTCGAAGTTGCCCTGCTCCTCGCCCTCTTTGCCGCGGCCTTTGTCGCCGGAGCGGACACCGGCGACGGCGCCGTCCTCGACGATCAGCTGGGTCGCCGCGGTCTCGGTCAGCAGGTAGGCGCCGGCCTCCTCGGCCTGGGCCTGCATGTAGCGGCAGAGGGCGGCGACCGAGACCACCTCGTTGCCGTGGTTCTTCTGTGGGGGCGGGGGTGGGATGCGGAGCTTGCGCTTGCCGTTGGGGAGGAGGTAGATCGCCTCCTTCTCGACCTCGCCGAAGGCGAAGCCCTCCTGGCGCCACTGCTCACGGGTGAGGTCGGGGAAGAGCTCCTCGAGCGGGCCGGGGCGCATGACCGCGCCCGAGAGGTTGTGGCCGCCGCAGGTTTTCGCCTTCTCGATCACCGCGACCGGGACCTCGCCCAGCTTCTCCATCGTCTCCGGGTCGTCGCCCAGCAGCTGCAGCAGGCGGTTGGCACAGGCGAGCCCGGCGGTGCCGCCGCCGACGATCGCGACGCCGATCTCGATGCGGTCGTCCTCGCCGTCGAGACCGCGCTTGACGAACTCCTTCTCGACCTCGACCGGGGGCGGGAAATCGGCCGGGGAGACCTTGCCGTTGCTGGAAGCCACGTGACAGCCTTTCGTGTCGATTGACTCGTCAGTCAATCTTATCGCGACGGTCCGATCCCGCTCTCCATCTAAGGTTCCCGCCGATGGCGGAACTGATCCTCTACGCGATTCCGGCCTTCGTGCTGCTGCTCGCGGTCGAGCTCTGGTCGTTCCGGCTGGCGGCCGACGACGACCTGGTCGGCTACGAGGCGCGCGACACCCGCACCAGCCTCTCGATGGGCGCTGGCAACGTCGTCATCAACGCGGTCTGGAAGCTGGCCGTGATCGTCGTCTACGCCGGCCTCTACGAGCTGACGCCGCTGCGGATGCCGGCCGACGAGTGGTGGACCTACGTCCTCCTCTTCTTCGCCGACGACTTCGCCTACTACTGGTTCCACCGCATCCACCACGAGGTGCGGGTCTTCTGGGCCAGCCACGTCGTTCACCACTCCTCCCAGCACTACAACCTCTCGACCGCGCTGCGGCAGACCTGGACGCCGATGACGGCGCTGCCGTTCTGGGCCGGGCTGGCGCTGCTCGGGTTCCAGCCGTGGATGATCCTGCTGCAGCAGGCGATCAGCCTGATCTACCAGTTCTGGATCCACACCGAGCGGATCGGGCGGCTGCCGGCGCCGTTCGAGTTCTTCTTCAACACCCCGTCTCACCACCGCGTGCACCACGGCTCCAACGAGGTGTACCTGGACCGCAACTACGGCGGCATCCTGATCGTCTGGGACCGGCTGTTCGGGACCTATCAGGGGGAGACCGAGCGGGTCCGGTACGGGCTGACGCAGAACCTCCGCACCTTCAAGCCGCACCGGGTGGCGTTCCACGAGTTCGCGGCGATCGCCCGCGACGTGCGCGGCGCCGCCAGCTGGCGCCACCGGCTCGGCTACATGTTCCGCGGCCCCGGCTGGTCGCCGGACGGGCGCGGCGGCGGGACCCGCGGCTGAAGGAGAATCGTTCGGCGTGAAAGTCCCGTTCGCAGTCTCGCTTCGTGCTCTTCCTCAGCGCTGGCTGGGCACCCGCAGGCGTGCCCAGGCGGGGTTGCTGCGGTCCACCGGCGGGCAGCGCAGGCGCGGCTGGTCGGTGCTGGCGGCTACGCAGACGACCCTGGCGCCTTTGACCGGGAGCATGAAGTTGGCATCGATGTCCCCGGCGAGGTTGGGCGCCAGGTTGGCCTGGGCGAGTAGCCCGCCCCTGGGTTTCGCGGCCTGAGCCCGGAACTGGATCGAGCGGCCGGGGATGTCGAGCGCGGTGAGGTGGACGCGCAGCCGTGGCCCGGCCTTGCCGGCTTTCACCCATTTGAAGCTGAGCTGCGGCTGCTCCTTGCGGATCGGCACCCGCACCACCACACAGCCGGTACTGGCGTGGATGTCGTTGCAGGCGGTGGGGTCGTCGACCCATGCGCGGACACCGATGTCGTCGAATTCGCCGGGCGGGACATCGAGGGTGATGGTGCGGTTGACGTCGCCGTCCTTGTTGGGACCGTAGCTGGCCGAGAAGAGCGGTCGGCCGACGTTGTAGTGGCGCTCTTCGCCCAACCGTTCAACCTTGGTCAGGGGGTCGACCGAAACGGTCAGGTCCTCTCCCGAGCTGAGCTTGCTGTTTTCCACCGTCACTTCGAGCTGGGTCTGGCCGTTGTTGACGATCGGGGTTGCGGTGATGCTGGGCTCGGGCCGGTCGCCGGCGAAGGCGAGCGCGGCCCAGGCGAGGAGGACGAGCCCTAGGCCGAGCAGGCCATTGCCAACCAGCAGGCAGACGCGCTCCGGTTGCTTTTCCGCCTTCAGGATCCAGCCAGCGACGGCGCCGAGGGCGATCGCGGCGAGAATCAGGGTGACGGCGGCGTAGGAGAGGACGGGCTGATTACGCCACAGGCTCGGGAGGTCGTTGCTGGCAACGCCCAGTGCGGTAGTGACGGTGGCGATCAACGCCAGCGCCCCGAGCAGGAAAGCCGCGCGTTTGTTGGGCGGACCGATCTCCGGCGTGACGGCTTCTTGCAGACCCATCAACACACCCTAAACACTTAAAACTATCCATGTGCACCATGACGGCCGTGTGAATTCAGCAGCGGTGTATGGGAGCCTGGCTCCTGACGACCTCGAAGGCGCTGCCGGGGATGCGCTTCAGCTGGTTGAGGTTTTCGTCGTCCCAGCGGCTGTCGCTGCTGCCGCTGAAGTACCAGTTGGAGCCGTTGTCGGCGACGATCAGGCCGTAGCGCTTCATCGCTTCGGCGACGGTGCGGGCGGGGCCGCTGAAGCCGCCGAGGCCGTAGCCGGCCTTGAGTCGGAGGCGCAGGCCCATCGGCGGGGCGGCGGCGCTGGCGGTGTCGCCGGCGCAGTGGACGGCGGGGTGGACGTAGGCGTCGCGGGTGCTCTCGAAGGTGACGCGGACCGCGTGTTCGAGCCGGCCGGCGGCGACTTCGTCGTAGCGGACGAGGCCGGGGAAGGTCGGCAGGCCGGCGGCGTCGGCGGAGGTCCATCCCTCGGGGCGCAGCGCGGTCGAGTTGAGGTCCCAGGCGGTGCCGGCGTCGGCGTTCCAGTGCGGCTTCGGCTTGGCGGCGTAGAAGGCGCGGTAGAGCTCGTAGAGCCGGCAGCTCGACTTGTCGACGGCGAGCACGTGACGGTCGCCGTCGCTGCCGTTGCCGCCCTCGACCGGCGCGCCGGCGGGGATCGGGAAGGGCCCGGGGTCGCTCTCGTCACCGTAGGCGGTGTAGTGAATCGGGAGCTTGGCCTGGCCGGGGCCGACGACTGAGAAGGGGAAGCCGTAGGGGCGGGGGGAGCCGAAGTCGGGGTGCAGATGGTCGCCGCCGTGGGCGTTGATGTAGGCGATGTAGGCGGCGGAGCGCGGATCGCGCGGCGCCTTCGAGATGTCCTGGTTCCAGGCGGACTGGTTGCCGAGCGACGGGGCGCGGGGCGAGAGCGAGGCGGGCGGCGCCGGGAAGACCTGACAGGAGCCGAGGTCGGGGTAGGGGCCGACGGCCTGGGCGGGGGCGGCGATGAGGACGATCGCGATGACGGCGAGCGCCAGGAGCGCGAGCGGGAGAACGCGCCGTGCCCAGAGTTGTGGCCCTCCCAGGGGCCTCAAACTTGGATACGCGTCAGGTTTTGTCACTCTGGCCGTCGGATCTGGGACGGGACTCCTCACGCACGCTGAGCCGGCCGACCTCGAGCTCCTCGATCTCGACCTTGCCGAACTTGGCGCGGCCGACGGAGAGGCGGCCGACGCTGAGCCGGCCGATCGCGAAGGCGCCGATCGCGGTGGCGCCGACGGCGAGGACGGCGATCGCGAGCGGCGCCCGCACCGTTGGCCCGATTGCCTGGGCGCCGATCGCCTCGGCGCCCACGGCCAGGCCGCCGGTCGCGGTCGCCGGATGGGACTTGTGTCTGCGGCGGGATGCCTTGCGGGCTCTGCTCACGGCGCCACCGTAGCGCGGCCGGCGGCACCCGGTCGGGGCTCTGGACCGATGGCTAGCCTGGGGGGCGTGAGCGAGGACCGGCCCACCCTGCTGGCGATCCAGCACGTGCCCTGGGAGGGACCGCACCGGATCCTCGACGCCTGCGGCGCTCTTCACGTGCGCACCGTGAAGCCGCTCGCCGGGCAGGAGCTGCCGGCGCACGCCGAGGTCGCCGGAGCCGTCGTCATGGGCGGGCCGATGAACGTCGACGAGGTCGGCCGCTTCCCGGCGCTGGCGGCCGAGCGCGAGTGGCTGGCCGAGGCGGTGCGGCGGGAGCTGCCGGTGCTCGGCATCTGCCTCGGCGCGCAGTTGCTGGCGCGGGCGCTCGGGGCCGAGGTGAGGCCGGGGGAGGGGCCGGAGATCGGCTTGGCGCCGGTCGCGGTCGCCGACCCCGACGACCCGGTGCTCGGCGGGCTCGCGCCCAGCACCGAGGTCCTGCACTGGCACGGCGACGTCTTCGACCTGCCCGACGGCGCCCAGCCGCTCGCCTCCTCGGCGCGAACCGAGCACCAGGCCTTTCGCCTCGGCAACGCCTGGGGCGCGCTCTTCCATCCCGAGGCCGACTTCGCCCTGGTCGAGGCCTGGCTGGCGGTGCCGGAGATGATCGAGGAGGCGGTGGCGGCGCTGGGCAACGAGGGCGCGCATGCGCTGCCCGAGCGGGCGAGCGCCGCCGAGCCGGCGCTGGTCGAGCGGACCACGCCGGGCTTCGAGGCCTTCGCCGCGCTGGTCGCGGCGCGCGCCTAGTCCTTCTTCGCCAGTGCTTCGATCCCGTCCAGCATCCACTCGAGGCCGCTCTCGAAGTCGGCCTCCGGGGGGATGCCGCGGAAGGCGCCGGAGCGCCGGCGCTCGAAGCCGCGCTTGATCAGCGGCAGCTCCCCGGCCTCCATCGCCGCCTCGACCTCGGGGTCCAGCGGCGGCAGGTGCGCCGCGGCGCCGCCCTCGCCGGCGGCCTCGAGCGCCCGCGTCATCCGCTCGCGCGAGCGCTTGCGGAAGCAGTGGCCGAGCACGTAGTCGTCGACCGCCATCAGCACTCGGGCGCCGGTGGCGCGGTCGACGCCGAGCATCTGCACGGCGCCGATCGACTGCTCGATGTGGCGCATCGTGTTGATCCGCCCGCGCGGGCGCCGCGCCTGACCGCGGAAGATCCAGGGGTGGGCTTCGACCGTGGCCCGGGTGGCGAAGGCGATCGCCCGCAGCGCCTGGCGCCAGTCCCCGGGCAGCGGCTCCGGCACCAGCATCTCGCGGCTGACCTCGTCCAGCATCAGGTCCAGCAGCTCGTCCTTGTCGGCGACGTAGGAGTAGGGGGTCATCGTCCCGACCCCGAGCTCCTCGGCCAGGCGACGCATCGAGACCGCTTCCAGGCCCTCGGCGTCGGCCAGCCGCACCGCCGCGTCGACTATCTCCTGGCGGCGCGCACTGGCCTTCTCGGGGGGCACGACGTTCACGCTTCGTACACTGTACAGTGCCCATCCCGTACGTTGTACGGACCCTCTCGTATGCCTGCCGCCATCTCAGTCAAAGACCTGCGCAAGTCCTTCGGCGATTTCGAAGCGGTGCGCGGCGTCGGCTTCGAGGTCGAGGCGGGCGAGGTCTTCGGCTTCCTCGGCCCCAACGGGGCCGGCAAGACGACGACGATCAACATGCTCTGCACGCTGGCCAAGCCGAGCGGTGGCAGCGCCACCGTCGCCGGCTTCGACGTGGTCGCCTCGCGCGACGACGTGCGACGCCACATCGGCCTCGTCTTCCAGGACCCGACCCTGGACGGCTACCTCACCGCGGCGCAGAACCTGCGCCTGCACGCCGAGCTCTACGGGGTCGAGAAGGGACTGGTGGCGCCGCGGATGCGGCAGGTGCTGGAGATGGTCGGGCTCTGGGAGCGGCGTGACGGCCAGGTGCTGACCTTCTCCGGCGGGATGCGGCGGCGGCTGGAGATAGCCCGCGGGCTGATGCACTCGCCGCGGGTGCTGTTCCTCGACGAGCCGACGATCGGGCTCAACCCGCAGACCCGCAACTCGATCTGGGGCTACATCCGCCAGCTGCAGGAGAGCGAGGACATCACCATCTTCATGACCACCCATTACATGGACGAGGCCGAGTTCTGCGGGCGGATCGCGATCATGGACCACGGCGAGATCGTCGCCCTCGACACTCCCGAGGCGCTGAAGGAACAGGTCGGGGCGGACCGGATCCGGATCGAGACCGACGACGACGGCGCCGCGATCGCGGCGATCGAAGCGCGCTTCGGCCTCGCGGCCGGGGTCTCCGAGGGCGCGGTCACCTTCGCGGTCCCCGACGGCGAGGAGTTCGTGCCGCGCCTGTTCGCCGAGCTGGGGATGCCGATCCGCTCGGTCAGCCTCTCGCGGCCGACCCTCGACGACGTCTTCATGTCCCACACCGGGACGACGATCCGCGACGCCGAAGAGTCCGACGGCGGCGCCCGCACGAAAAACAAATTCGCCGCCCAGATGATGGGTGGGGGAGGGCGGCGATGAGCGCCACCGAGGCCGGCACCGCGCTCGGCGCCCCGGCCCCGGTCGTCACCGTGCGCGTGCCGCCGCGCAGCTTCCGCAGCGAGCTGCGGGCGATCAAGGTCGTCTGGCGGCGGGAGCTGATCCGCTTCCGCAACGAACGGGTGCGGATCGTCACCTCGCTGGCGCAGCCGCTGCTCTTCCTCTTCGTGCTCGGCTCGGGGCTGCAGCAGCTCTCGGCGGCGAGCACCCACGGGGTCGACCTGAAGACCTTCATCTACCCGGGGGTGCTCTGCATCTCGGTCATGTTCACGGCGATGTTCTCCGCCGCCTCGATCGTCTGGGACCGCGAGTTCGGCTTCCTGCGGGAGATGATGGTGGCGCCGGTGAGGCGCAGCTCGATCGTGATCGGCAAGTGCTTCGGCGGCGCCACCGTGGCCTCGCTGCAGGGCGTGATCCTGATCGCGCTCGCCTGGACCGTCGACGTCCCCTACAGCCTCTCGTTGATCCTCGGCGTCTTCGCGCTGCAGCTGCTGCTGGCCTTCAGCATCACCGCCTTCGGGGTGATGGCGGCGGCGCGGATCAAGCAGATGCAGTCCTTCATGGGGCTGATGCAGCTGGTCGTGATGCCGATGTTCTTCATCTCCGGCGCCCTCTTCCCGGTCACCGAACTGCCGGGCTGGCTCGCCTTCCTTAACCGCATCGACCCGCTCACCTACGCGGTCTCGCCGATGCGCAGCATCATCTTCGGCCACCTCGATCTCAGTAAGCAGGCCGAAGCCGCGCTCAACCCGGGGATCACCTGGTTCGGCTGGACGGTGCCGATGGCGCTGGAGATCTTCACCGTCTTCGCCCTCGGCATGGTGATGCTGGGGATCGCGATCTGGGAGTTCAACTCGGGCGAGTAACGGGGAGTAGGGGAGGGTGGACCCGAACCGACGAGGAGGAGCGGCATGGATGTCTGTCTGATGATCGAGGGCCAGGAGGATGTGAACTGGGTGGACTGGCAGGCGATCGCCGCCGCCTGCGAGGAGCACGGGGTGGGGACGCTGTTCCGCTCCGACCACTACCTCTCGGTCGACGATCGGCGCGAGCGCGGCTCGCTCGACGCCTGGGCGACGATCGCGGCGCTGGCGGCGACGACCGAGCGGCTGCGCCTCGGCACCCTGGTCTCGCCTGCGACCTTCCGCCACCCGGCGGTGCTGGCGAAGATGGCGGTCACCGCCGATCACATCTCCGGCGGCCGGGTCGAACTGGGGATCGGGGCGGGCTGGTGGGATCGCGAGCACGAGGCCTACGGCTTCGACCTGCCCGAGGTGGGGCCGCGGATGGACGCGCTTGAGGAGCAGATGGAAGTGATCCGGCGCCACTGGGAGGAAGGCGCGTTCAACTACGAGGGGCGCCATTACCGGGCGAAGAACCTCGACGCGATGCCGAAGCCGATGCAGCAGCCGCGCCTGCCCCTGATCCTCGGCGGCAAAGGCGGCCCGCGCAGCCTGCGCCTGGCCGCGGCCCTCGCCGACGAGTACAACACGGTGATGTCGACGGCCGCGGAGATCGCCGACATCCGCAAGCGCCTCGACGAGGCCTGCGAAGCGGCGGAGCGCGACCCGAAGACCCTGCCGCTCTCGATGATGACGGGATGGCTGGTCGGCGCGGACGAGGCCGAACTGCGCGACCGCGCCAGCCGCCTGGCCCAGTGGAAAGGCGAGGGCGAGGATGGGGACGCGTTCCTGGCCGACCTGCGCGAGAGCACGATCAAGGGCACGACCGAACAGGCGATCGAGCAGCTGCGCGAGCTGGAGGCGGCGGGCCTGACCCGGATCATGGGCCAGCAGCTGCTGCATCGGGACCTCGACGCGATCGAGCTGATGGGCCGGGAGATAGCTCCCGCCCTCGCCTGAGCGCGGGGCGCTCCCTGCGCGCCCGGCCCGGTAGATTGGAGGGCGCGTGGTGGCTGTAGCTCAGTTGGTAGAGCTCCTGGTTGTGGTCCAGGCGGTCGCCGGTTCGAGCCCGGTCAGCCACCCTAGTTAGAGGCCCTGCGCTTCGATAATCGCCGTGCGGACCTTCCGTGCGTAGCTCGCGCGGGGATCGAGCGTCGATTCATGCTGCTGGTCGGGCCGGTCGAAGGGGGAGTATGAAAGACGTCTCCCAATGATCCGCACCAGGGCACTCCCGGCCTTGGTTGTGATACTCGCCTTGATCGCCCTCGGGGCCATCGTCACGCTCCAATCCGAAGCGAGTGCCGGCCGCGACGCACAGCTGAAGTTGGCGAACCTGAGGACGGCGCTGACGGACCTGCAGTCGGCGCCGTTTCAGGCCAGTCCGACGATCGGCGGCTCAAAGGCGCGAACGGCTGTGTCGATAGAAAGCGACAAGCGTGAAGTCGCAGAGGCGCTCCACAGCCTGCGGCAGGAGTCCGCGCCTTCGCTGGACACGATCGCGGCGCCCCTCCGGTCGAATTACGCCGCCTTGGATGAGGTCTACGCGATCGCCATCTCGGGGGTCGGTTTCGCGGGACGAGGTGAACAGCTGGCCAAGGTGGCCGGCGGCACGTATCTCCGCATCAACCGTGGTCTGGTGGCAGCGAGCCGCGAATTCGACGGTCTCGCCTCGACCGCCGATTTCCGCGCCACCGTGGGCTCGACGGCCACGGTCGCGATCTTGGTCCTCGCGTTCCTGTTTCTGTATCGAGGGGCGATTCGAGCTCGTTCCAGGGCGGAGCGGCTGGCGCGGGAGAACGGGACTCTGGCGAGGACCGCGGGCCGGGACGCGCGAACCGATGCGCTCACCAAGTTGGGTAACCGTCGGGCGCTGGTCGGCGACCTTGCTGAGGAGCTTGCCGGTGACGGAGGTCAGCGAGAGCTTGTGCTGGCGCTCTTCGACCTCGATGGCTTCAAGCAATACAACGACACCTTCGGGCATCCCGCGGGCGACGCTCTGCTCGCTCGGCTCGGGGGGCGCCTGTTGGGCGCGGTCGCCGATTCAGGCACGGCGTATCGGATGGGCGGCGACGAGTTCTGTGTCCTCGTGCGTCCTCGATCCGAAGAAATCGATTCGTTTGTGAATCGGGCCGCCGCCGCGTTGTCGGACAGCGGCGAGGGGTTTCAGATCGAGTGCTCATTCGGCGTGGCCCTGCTGCCAAGCGAGGCTTCGAAGACCGAGGACGCACTCCAGCTCGCGGATCGACGCATGTATGCGGACAAGGCCGGTCGCTCCTCGGCCGGCCGCCAGAGCGCCGACGTCCTCCTGGAGGTGATCAACGAGCGCAGCCTCGACCTCCGCGACCACATCGAGCAGGTGGCAATCCAGGCCAGCTCGACGGCACGGGAGCTCGGCGTTCCAGAGCACCAGGTCGCGCAGATCGGCGTCGCCGCCGAACTGCACGACATCGGCAAGGCCGCGATTCCCGACGCGATCCTGAACAAGCCCGCGCCTCTCGACGAGGCTGAGCGTCAGTTCATCGCCTCGCACACCGTGATCGGCGAGCGGATCATGCTCGCCGCCGCCTCACTCGCCCCTCTTGCCGGCATGGTCCGCTCCAGCCACGAGCGCTTCGACGGCGGCGGCTACCCCGACGGGTTGCGCGGTGCGCAGATCCCGCGCGGGGCCGCCATCATCGCCGTCTGCGATGCCTTCGACGCGATGGTCGCCGGTCGCCCATATCGGCATCGGATACCTGTCAAAGACGCACTCGAGGAGTTGCGTCGATGCTCCGGATCCCAGTTCGACCCGGAGGTCGTCGACGCGTTCCTCGGGGTTGCCGTGAGTGAGGAGCGGCTGGCGCCTGCTGCTTGATCCGCTGTGATCCCGACGCCACTCACCTCTCCGTCCTGATCACCTACCCGAGGATTACCGTCCCAACGACCAAGTGTGCAGTTTCGCTTCCCCCCAGCCTTCCAGGTCGGTAAGCGTACGCAGTGCAGCATTCACGGCCTCGAACTTGCCAGGCGGCACGTGGAGGTGCATCTGGATGTCGCAGACTGGCCAGCGTTCGCCGACGATCGGCTCACGGACCCTGCTCATGAACCAGGTGATGTTGACGTTGTGGTCGGCAAGCAGCTGAGCGACTTTCACCACGACCCGGGACTGCTCTGGAACCTGCAAGCTGAGCTCGTTGGTGGGACTCGGCCCTATTCCTTCCCTGGATTTGATCCTGGCTAGCGCGGAGACGGGCCGCCGGCTCATCGCTGCGATCTGGATCGGCGTCCTCCGCCCTCTCTTTTCGCGAGAGCTGAGCCGGCGGGGCACGAGATAGGCGATCTTGCGCTCCAGATCCGCGACCGAGGATCGTGCCGTCCGCGTGAAGACGACGGTCAGCACGGATCGCCCCTCGAGGAGAGCCATCGAACTTCCGCGAATGTCGACGACCTCGCTCAACTCGTCGGCGAGGACCTCGAGGACATCGTGTACGAAACCAGGGCGGGCATGTCCGATGATCGTCATCACGACGTCCTTCGGAACCGTTCCCCCGACCTCGCCTTCAGGTCGGATCTGGGTCGGCCATCGCACCGGCATGATCTCCAGCTGAGCGCCCGCGATCCGGCTGTGAACGCGCTCTTCGAGCTGGGCGACCGTTCTGTCTTCACTCTTGGTTGGGTCGGGAACGATCGCGAAGTTGAGGTCGACTACTTCGGCCATCCCGCCGATCGAGTTGACGTCGGCTTCGCGCCAAGAGGACATCGTGATCAAGGGGAGATCGAGTCGCCTGATCTCATCGGTGAGCCCGAGCAGCAGTGAGCCATCATCCGGGCCGCGCGCCCTTCCGTGAAACACATTCGAGTCCGGGCGCGGCCAGTCCACATCTTCCGCTTCCAGCTCCAAGTACTCCCCATGAAGGTCTTTCGGCAAGGCGGCCGGCGTCGTGTTCCGGTCGAAACCGGAGATAAGGAAGACAGTGACGAGGTGCCCGGCAACGATTGACATCAGCGCTCCCTCGATGTTGCCGCCGCCGCTGGCGACCCGACCTGAGAGGAGGGCGAGCACTCCGGGCCTGTCGGGGCCGATGCAGGTCATCACCCCTCGATCCCTACCTTGATTACGGGCCCGCGCACCGGCCTGGGCTCCGAACAGCGCCACCCTCTGACTCAGCTCGTCGGTTCTCTCCAGGCTCACTTCGACGGGCGCATCCCTCTCTCTGTAGGCGGCTCGGGCTGCTCGGTAGACGCGGAGGAAGTTCTCCGGATCGAGTTCGCCCGCCTGTTTCAGCTCGCTCTGGATCCTGTCCTCTTCGTAGAGGAGCGAGAGGACGTTGATCTCCTGGCGCGGGGCGACGATGTCGTCCGCCCACCCGACCTTTCTCGAACTCATCTCAGGGCTCCTCCGGTGATGGGGGTGGGCCTGGGCCCCCGCGGCGCCCCTGGCGCCATTGCCGGGATCGCAGTTGCAGCGCCGCAGCCGCGACGAGCACGAACCCCGTGGCCAGGCCCCAGAGCACGACATTGGGCGTTCCGCCGAAGCGGAACGCTGCGGAGACAGCGAGCACGAAGCTGACCAGAGACATCGACCAGAGCGTCAGACGCATCGGGAACTGGAGGGTGGCGGTGAGCGTGTTGCGCGCCGCTCCGGCCACGGCGGAGGCGGCGACGCCGGGGAAGAGCAGGAGTAGGCTGGCGGCGGCGTCGGTGTCATGTCCGAGCAGAACATGGTCGGCCTGGAGAATGACCCGAACCATCCCTGCGATTGCGCAGGCGGCGAGAAAGGCGCTTCCGTAGACGCTCGCCCGTACGACTCCCGTGTACACCGTTCTCAGTTCAACGCGCAGCGCGCCCCACCACGGCGTCTGCGAAGTCAGCTGTGCGTAGCTGAGGCGGAATTCCTGACTCGTGTCCACCTCTTCGGAGGCGTCGGCGACGCCATCCGCGCGATACATGCGGGCGTTGGCGAACCAGGTGTCGAAGGGGGTGTCGGCCGTCAGGTGGTAGCGCTCGCAGCCGCCGACCGCCCCGAGGTCGATCGTCAGCCTGGTCGTCCCCGAGCGACTGATGTAACGGATCAGGCCGAGCCAAAGGCGTGTCAGCCGCCGCAACGGTGCAATGCGCATGACGACACGCCAGGTACGTTTGAACCGCTGCGGTGGGCGCGGCCCGGCGGTGGAGCTCGGGTTGATCGGACGCACGTAGGAGTAGCTGAATACGCGCGTCGTCCCATGGTCGGGATCGACCGAAACGACCATTTGGGCGGCCGAGGTGATGACACCGAGAGCGAGCCGGAAGGAGGGCTCGCGCAGCAGCGAGAGCCCCTCCTGGCTGTACTGCGTGAGCAATCGTTCGCAGACATCGTCGAAGGCTTTGTCGGCGGCGTCCTGCGAAGTCATCTCGGCAGGGAAGACCCGGGCGCTAGCTTCCAAGGGGATTTCATGCAGGTGCCGTACGAGTCCCGACGGCATCTCCGTCAGCACCCGCCCCGCGTACGCCACCAGCCCACTTCCCAAGAGCTCGTTGAGTTCGCTCGTGGTGAACAGGGGGACGATCTCGCCCGACTCGTCGGTGATGTGAGTCGTGGCGCGGCTGTGCCGGTCGAGGTCGCCGAGCGGTACTACTACCTGCCCGGTTTTGGTCTGCAGGGTCCGTCGTCCCCAGGAGCGGTAGGAGCCTTGGGAGCCGGCCGAGTCGCGCGGAGAGGGCAAGCCGTCGACGGCGACGACGAGCCTGACATCGTGGCGGATGTAGATGTGGTTGAGGAAGGTGAGGGAGTCGTGTCGTTCTTTGATGATCGACGGCAGCGTCAGCACGGAGGTCAGTAGCTGTGCACCGACGGCATCCTCGAATGCGGGTTGTGCGGTGGCCGTCATCTGCTCAGCTTCTGCAGGGCCTCGTAGGCCTCGGGCTGCAGCGGCGGCAGCGAGTGCGGGTGATACCAGCCCGCGTCCGAGATCTCCCCCCGCTTCGTTGGCCGTGGCTTCGGCTCGCCCTCGAGCCTGACCACGTAGAGGTGGTCGATGTGCCTGCTGCCCCCCTGTACGTAGACGTCGTGTATCTCGCCAGGATCGATCTCGATACCGGTCTCCTCGAACAGCTCGCGGCGCACGGTATCCGCGGATTGCTCGCCCCCCTTCATCATCCCTCCGGGAAGTCCCCAGCCCTGCCGGTACCACGGCTTGACGAGGAGTATCCGATCCCGGTCGCCGACTACGAGAGCCATCGAGCCGGCCGTGTAGACGCCGCCGAGCAGCCAGGCACGGAACCTGACAAGCACGATCAAGAGACGGTGCCTGGTCAGATCTCCCACGGGTGCCACCAGCTGCGGAGCAGCAGCTCCCTCCGACTGAATGACACTGTCCCAACCCCTGCCCAAAGTTGGGCCACCGTACAGTAGTATTTGAAAAACTTAGTGTAGTCAGTACAAATTTCGTTCTCTGCTGAGCAGCGTCAGGTACCCCTCTCCGCCTTGATCACCCACCCCAGGTTCCCGACCGGCCCCAGGTGCCGCAGCTTGTCGGGGTTGGCGATTGAGCCGATGGACTTGATCTCGCCGTCGGCGATGTTGAGGGCGGTGACGCCGATCAGGCGCTGTTGGCTGTCGAAGATGAGGGTGCCGGGGGCGCCGTTGATCTCGGTGGGGCGGAAGGAGATGGTGGGGAGGCGGGAGTCGAGGCTGAGCCATTCGATCAGGGTCTGGGCGACGCGGGTGCGGCCGCGCAGGGTTTGGGCGAGCGCCGGGGCCTTGCCGCCGCCGTCGCCGGTCAGCTCGACGTCGTGGGCGAGCAGGGCCTCGAGGCCGGCGAGGTCGCCCTGTTCGGCGGCCTGGAAGAAGCGGCGGGCCAGCTCCTCGCGCTGGTCGCGGGTCGTCTGGAAGCGGGGGCGGCCCTGCTCGACGTGGCGCCTCGCCCGGGACGCGAGCTGGCGCACGTTGTCCTCGCTCTTGCCGACGATCGCGGCGATCTGGGGGTAGTCGTAGTCGAAGACGTCGTGGAGCAGGAGGACCGCGCGCTGCTCGGGCGAGAGGCTCTCGAGCAGGACCAGCATCGCCAGCGACAGCGAGTCGGCGGTCTCGGCGTGGCGGGCGGGGTCGTCCTCGCCGTCGGTGACGATCGGCTCCGGCAGCCATTCGCCGACGTACTGCTCGCGGCGGGCGCGGGCGGAGCGGAGCTCGTTGATCGCCAGGCGGGTGGCGATGGTGGTGACGTAGGCGCGCGGCGACTCGATCCGCTCGCCGGCGTCGAGCGCCTGGTGCACACGCAGCAGCGCCTCCTGCACCACGTCCTCGGCTTCGGAGACGGTGCCGAGCATGCGGTAGGCGACCGCGAACGCGACCGGGCGCAGCTCGTCCAGGAGTCGGTCGCGATCGGTCATCACTCATAAGACAACACAGGAGGCTGTTTTGTGACACCGGAACCTCGCTGTCACACCTGGGCCCTCCGGCTTGTCAAAGGGGAGACAACCCACACGACAGCAGGAGGACAGAGGAATGGAACCCAGAATCGAGCATCCCGCCCAGACCCTTCCCGGTGCGATGCAGGCACTGCAGGGTCTCGACAAAGCGACCAAGCGGGCCGGAGTGCCGGAGGCAACGCACGAGCTGATGAAGCTGCGGGCGGGTCAGATCAACGGCTGCAGCGGCTGCGTCGATCTTCACTCCCGCGCGCTGAGGGCGATGGGCGAGTCCGACGAGCGCATCGTCATGGTCGGGGCCTGGCGGGAGGCGACGTACTTCACCGACGCCGAGCGCGCCGCGCTGGCGCTGGCCGAGGCCGTGACCCGGATCGCCGACCGTCCCGACCCCGTCTCCGATGAGGTCTGGGAGGAGGCTGCCCGTCACTACGACGAGGCTCAGCTCGGCGCTCTCGTGCTCTCGATCGCGGGGATCAATGCCTGGAACCGGCTCAACGTCGCCACCCGGCAGGTCACCGGCGAGTGGGTCGCGGAGATCATCGAGTCGATGGAGATCGCACCGGCGTGAGTCGATCCCGCTTGGCTCGAGGTGACGTGGGCGGCAGCGTCGCTCGCGTCACCTCGTCCCCGCCATCACTGCCAATCCATGTTCAGGAAGCTGAAGACGAGACCGCCGATCACGGCGAGGACGAACAGGATCGCGAGGGCTCTCCCGAACCTCTCGGTCACATGCAGCCCCGTCGAGTTCTCGAGCAGCCAGAAGACGAAGCCGACGGCAGTCAGACCGAACAGGATCCAGACCCAGGCTGGCATGGGCGGTTTCTATCAGCCCCGATCACTCAGGAAGCCGATTGATCGCGCTTGGCGCCAAGCGCACCGCGCACCGCCGCCGCGAGGTCGCCTTTCCGCGCCACCGAGACGCCGCCGAGCTCCAGCCACTCGCTCAGCAGGCGCAGTTCGTCGGCCAACTCGTCGGCGACGCGCACCGTGTCGACGCCCGGCTCGGCGAAGGCCCCGCGCACGCGCAGCACGCCAGCCTGGCGGTCGCTCTTGAGGTCGACCCGGGCGACCAGGCGGTCGCCGAGCAGGAAGGGGAGGACGTAGTAGCCGTAGACGCGCTTCGGGGCGGGGACGTAGATCTCGATTCGGTAGCGGAAGCCGAAGAGGCGCTCGGTCCGCTCGCGGGCCCAGACGAGGGAGTCGAAGGGGGTCAGCAGGGCGCGCGCCGAGGCGGCTCGGCGCAGGCCGGCGGGGCGCTCGCCTGTCAGGTAGGCGGGCCGGCTCCAGCCCTCGACCCGCACCGGGGTCAGGTCGCCGTCCGCGGCCAGCTCGGCGACGCGGGCCTTCGACTCGGCGCGGGGGAGGCGGAAGTAGTCGCCGAGGTCGGCCTCGGTCGCCACTCCCAGGCGCTTCGCCGCAATCAGGAGCAGCTGCCGCTGCGCCTCGTCCTGCGAGGGCGTCGGCGCGTTGAGCACCTCCGGCGGCAGCACCCGCTCCGGCAGGTCGTAGAGGCGCTCGAAGTTGACCCGGCGCGCCGCGCAGACGCGCCCGGCGAAGAAGAGGTACTCGAGCGCGGTCTTCTCTTCGCTCCAGTTCCACATCTCTCCCGGCTCCCGCCGGCGCCCCTTCGCCGCCAGGTCCGAGGCCCGGATCGGCCCGCGCTCGCGCACCACGTTCAGCACGAACTCGACCAACTCGGGCTGCTCCACCGCCACCCGTGCCACGCCTTTCCAGGCCAGCGCGTCCGCCCGTGCCATCCGCCAGCGCAGCAGCGGCTGCAGCTCGACCGGCAGCAGCGAGGCCTCGTGGCCCCAGTACTCGATCAGGTCCCGCTGCCCCGCCCGCCGGCTCTTCCCGCCCGGGTTCTCGTGCCAGGCCAGCCGGTCCAGGGCCTCGCGCGGATACGGGCCGAGCCGGGAGAAGACCGGCATGTAGTGGGAGCGGCAGAAGACGTTGACCGAGTCGAGCTGCAGTAGCCCGACGGCGTCGATCGTCCGTCGCAGGTGCCTGGCGTCCACCCGCCCGCTCGGCCGCGGGCGCCCGAAGCCCTGGGCGGCGACGGCAAGGCGCCGGGCCTCGCTCGCGCTGAGGTCGAACTCGGGAGCGGTCGCCATTAGGCGATTCTCCAGCCTCCGCTGGCTGGGTGATCCGAGAGCGATCCGGAGCCCCGCACCGCCCGGAGCCTCGCGGCCCCGGGCGGTGGAGGCTGCAGCCGTCCTAGTGAACCTGGACGAGGTCGGAATGACCGATCGCGTCGCCGTCCTCATCGAGGGCGACGATCTCGACGTAGGGATCGGCGGTGCGGACCTGCGCGTCGGTGGACAGCCCTGCCCAGTCGGTGAGGCCGACCGGGTGCAGGTGGTGCGAGCTCTGGCCCGAGAGGACGAGCCAGCGGTCGACCTCGGTGGCGCCGTTCCAAATCGCGTCGACGTCGACGTGCGTCGGGTCGACGCGGGACACCTCAGCGGTCGGATCGGTCAACGGCTGCCCGACCCACTCGGACCGGTATCCCCGGTAGCTGTCGTAGCCGGTCGGGACCTGACCGTCCCACCGCAGGTTTCCGGCGCTGTCGAACTCGGAGAGGCGGCCGACGCTGCCCCAGCCGACGAACAGGTCGCCGTTGCCGAGCCGCTGCGAGTTGCCCTGCGAGTTGGCGATCACCCCGTCCGGATGCTCGACCGAGTCGACCAGGGTCGCCGTATGCGCGGCCGTATCGATCTTGACGTCGATCACTCGCGACGGTTTGCCGGTTGCCGGACCGCCGCCGTTGCCGTTGTCGAAGATCCGGTAGGTGTTGGGCTGGCCGGTCTCCGGCAGTGGATTGTGCTGGCCGTTGAACTGGACTCCGGGGCCGAGCTGGAAGTCCGAGGACTTACCGCCGAGCCGCCAGATGACGTTCCCGGTTTTGTGGCTGACCTTGTAGACGGTGGAGGTGCCGCGACCGTCGACCAGGAGGTTGCCGTCCGTGTCCGGGTTGACCGCGTTGATGTGGAAGTAGTCCCACGGTTTGCTTGGATCGGTCGGCACCGGGATGTAGCTCTCGGAGAGCGGCACGTGGTCGAGGCTGTCCCATTGCCAGAGGACTTTGCCGGTGGCGATGTCGATCTCCTGGGCGATGCCGTCGTAGACCTGACCGTTGGCCGGGCCGCCGTATTTCGTGAGGTCATACGGCACTGCGTGGTAGACGGTGATCAGCGCCGTGCCTTTGTCGGTGAGCCGGAACTCGTGCTGGTCGGCGCTGAGCCCGTTGCCGGCGCTGACGGTCGCGATCTGCTGGTAGTGCTGGTTGAGGATCACGCTCTCGCCGGAGCTGTGGCCGGGGCCACCGGTGCTCTGGCCGACGTTGAAGGTGAGGACCGGCTTCCCCTTGTACTGCTGCACGCGGAAATCGCTCGCCTGGTACGGCAGGTCGATAGGCAGGAAGAAGTACGGCTGACCGTCGTTGTCGACGATCTCGGGGCCCTGTTGACCGGGCGTGCCGGGGACGACGATCTTCGGCCCCGCGAAGACGTCGCCGGGCGCCGTGCCCGGGTTGTTCTGCAGGACGGTGATCGGCGGCGGCGCCAGGTCCTGGGGCTGGACCGTGGTGTCGATGCCGGGGACGGTGATGTTGGGGGTGTGGCCGTGGCCGGGCTTGCCGCCGTGGCCGGGCCATTGCCATTGTGTGTTGTGCGAGTCATGGGCGCCGGCGACCGCGGTTCCGGTCGACAGTCCGGCCGCGGCGAACAGCGCCAGTGCGGCCACGGTGAGCCGAGAGCTCAGCCATCGTGATTTCCAGTTGATTCGTGGCATCAATGCCTCCTATGGGGATTGTTGGAGGCCGGTTCTCTGCCGGGAGGGGACCGGTCTGTATGGGTCTGTCGGACGAGAGCGGCGGCATACTACACAAAGTTGATCAAGAAACTCGGGTTTGGAGAAAACTCACACTCTCGGGCGAGTGGGGAGAAGCAGGGCCTCGTGAAGGTGGTCGCCCAGCACCCGAAGCCGGGCAGGGTCTTGCCGGCAGGTACCGCAGTGAACGTGGCGCTGGGCTAAGCTCGCGCGATGTCGTTTCCTACACGCCGGTTTTTCATCGCGCTCGCGGCCTGCGCGGCCCTGGCGGGGGCCGTCACCCCGGCGGCGCTCGCGCAGAACGAAATCGCCTACCGGTGCGATCTCGACATCTGTTTGATGGACCCAGCCAGCCCGGGGGCGGTCACCAACCTCACCGACAACGGCGCCACCAGCTACGACGAAAAGCCGATCTGGTCGCCGGACGGCAGCAAGGTCGCCTTCGTCAGCGACTTCACCAAAACCGGTCATGGCGAAAGGAACGTCTTCGTAATGCCCGCGACGGGCAGCGGCAACGAAATCAACCTCGCCACCCAGATCAGCGACTTCCCGACTGAAGGCAAGGCAATCGCCGACCTCGCCTGGTCGCCTGACGGCAGCCGCATCGCCTTCACGCGCGGCAACAATGCCGGCGACGACAAGGTCTGGGTCGAGAACGCCGACGGAACCTCGATCTTCCCGCTGGAGATCGGTGGAGGCGGAGCCAAGCGGCACCCGAGCTGGTCCCCGGATAGCTCGAAGATCGTCTACGCGGTGGTCAAAAACGAACCGGAACAGATCTACATAGCCTCTTCCCTCGGCGGTATCGGTCAGCCGCTGGCCAACGGCCAGGGGCACGAACCGAACTGGTCGCCCAACGGGCTGACGATCGCCTTCGACGACTACAACTCCGGATTCGGCTACGTCAACCTCGACATCGTCAACGCCGACGGCAGCGGGACCCCGCAGATTGTCGTGCCGAGCCCCTATACCGAGTGGACCTTCAGCGCCTGGTCCCCGGATGGCGGCCGGATCGCCTACCGGGCGACCGCGGCGAGCGGCGCCACTGTCTACCGGGTGACCAATGCGGACGGTAGCGGCGACCATCCGCTGGCGAGTCCCGGCGAAGGGGATGCCCGTGAAGCGTCCTGGTCGCCCGACGGCTCGCGACTCGTCTACGAACAGTCCACCGCCGGCGCGACCAACCTCTATCTCGTCAACGCCGACGGCTCCGGCAGTGCCCAGCCCCTGACCAGCGACGGCAAGAGCTTCGACCCGGCCTGGCGGGTAGTCATCGCGGCGCCACCAGGGGAGCCCCCGGGTCCAGGGCAGCACAATCAGGTACCGCCGCCCCACCCGGGCGCGAAAAAACCGAAGCTGGTCTGGTTCACGAAACGGATCCCGATCACCGCGGGCGGTCCGATCCACATGATGATTGTCGGCTGCGGGGCGCCTGACTGCGGGGCCTCGACCCGGGGCTCGGCGCCGAAGGGCGCGGTCGCGGCCGGGCTCAGGTTCAGGCCGGCGACCAGCTCGAAGAAGAAGCCGAAGACGGTCGTCGTCGGGACGGGCAAGCTCAAGCTCCACGAAGGCCAGACGAAGACGCTCTCCATGTATCTGAACAAGGTCGGCAGGGCCGCCTTGGAACGCAAGGGCAAGCTGGACATCCAGGCGACGGTGACGATCACGAGCAGCGGCCAGGCCCCGGTCACGGCTAAGAAGACGATCCACGTCGTCCTCGCCAAGAAGAAGCCGAAGACGAAGAATTAACGCGGGCCCAGCTCGCGCATCCGACATTGACCCCAGCGGGGTGGGGCGGATCTCGGATGCGCGCCGGCGAATTGCTAGGCGCCGAAGCGGCCGATCAGCTCGGCGCCGCCCACCTCCGGTCCCTCTTCGCAGCGCTCGCGGATTCCCGCCTGGAACTCGCCGAACGCCTTCAGGCTCGTCAGCGGGTTCTCGCCCTCGCCGTCCAGCTCGGCGACGTGGACGAAGGTGCGGCTGTCGTCGAGACGGTAGGTGGCGTAGCGAAGGCCGGCGGGCTCCAGGGCTGCCAGTTCGCTGTAGACCGCGCGCACCAGCTCGGCGTTGCGCTCCTCCATGCCTGGCTTGACCGTGTAGCGGACGACGGTGAAGTTCATTGCATCGACTCCTTCTGGTTGGGGGTCATCTTCTGCTTTGAGGTCATGCCGGTAGAGACTCCGGCGCGCCCGCGAACTGAGCGATGAATTTCTCGCCGCGCCGGTGTCTCTACTCCTCCATGCACGAGGAGGACGAAGACCTTGGGAGAATCGGCCGGTGACCGACGCCACGCTCGAGCGCGCCCGCGGTGGCGACGAGGACGCCTTCCGGGCGCTGACCGACCCGCACCGGGGCGAGCTGCAGGTCCACTGCTACCGGATCCTCGGCTCCGTCCAGGACGCCGAGGACATGGTCCAGGAGACGCTGCTGGCCGCCTGGCGCGGGCTGGGTGGCTTCGAGGGCCGGGCCTCGCTGCGCTCCTGGCTGTACACGATCGCCACCAACCGCTGCCTCAACGCGCTGCGCGCCGGCGGGCGGGGAGGCCGCGACGTGCCCGGCGCTGACGGGCCGCCGGGGGCGCCGCGGCCGACCCGCCGCAGCGAGCCGATCTGGCTCCAGCCCTACCCCGACGCGCTGCTCGAAGGCGTGCCCGACGCTGCCGCCGGGCCCGATGCGCGCTACGAGGCGAAGGAGGCGGTCGGGCTCGCCTTCGTCTCCCGCCTGCAGCGGATGCCGCCGCGCCAGCGGGCGGTGCTGGTGCTGCGCGACGTGCTCGGCTACCGGGCGAGCGAGGTGGCGGCGATGCTGGAGACCACCGAGGCCTCGGTCAACAGCGCCCTGCAGCGGGCGCGGGCGGCGATCGAGGCGATGCCCGAGCGCCCGGACGGCCCGTCCCTGCCGGACTCGCCGGCCCAGCGCCAACTGCTCGCGACCTTCAGCGAGGCCTTCGAACGCGGCGACATCGACGCCGTGGTCGGGCTGCTGACCGAGGACGCCTGGATCCGCATGCCCCCCGAGCCGGTCGAATACCAGGGCCGGCCGGCGATCGCCGAGTTCTTCGCGGCGCTGGGGATCTGGCGCGACGGCGGCGGCATCCGCCTGGTCCCGACCCGGGCCAACGGCCAGCCGGCCTTCGCCTACTACCTCGGCGACGCCCACGCCGACGTCGCCCACGCCGGCGGCCTCTTCGTGCTCGGCCTCGAGGGCGAGGCGATAACCACGATCACCCGCTTCGGCGACAACGGCGTCCTGCCCTACTTCGGGCTGCCGCGGACGCTGCCGGGCTGAGCCACGCGCCGCTCAGCGCAGCTCGTCGAGCGAGACGACCTCGAGGTCGAACGGTTCGTCGGCGGAGCGGCGGCGCCGGTAGGGGGAGACGGTGACGCGGTGGGTCTCGCCGCAGAGGCAGGGGACGTCGATCGGGCGGGTGTCGGCCGAGGGGTCGGTGTCGACTTTGAGCCGCCGCAGCTGGCCGGCGGGCTTGCAGCCGAAGGAGATCACCCAGCCGTAGTCCTCGCGCTCGACGGGTTTCTTGGATCGGCGGGGTTGCGGCATCTCCCTATCTTCCGTGACGGCGCGGACCTGTGCGCCATCCCTTGCCTATCCCAGCGACTCCTGCTCGCGGGCGGGGACTGGGTCGGGGGTCTTGGCGGCCGAGTCGGGGCCGGCGAAATGACCGACGCGCGAGAGCTCGAGGTCGCGGCGGACGAGGCGGCGGAGGAAGAAGTTGCAGGCGAGGACGTGGATGCGGGACTGGGTGTTGGCGTAGAAGCGGCGCGAGAGGCCGGTCAGCCGCGGGTAGTAGTTGGCGACCTCGACGGCGACGTGGAGGCGGACCGTGTCGCCGCCGTCCTCGTCGTGGCGCTCGAAGTCGAGCTCGAGGTAGCCGTCGCTGTCGCGACCGCGCCCGGAGACGAGCAGGCCGCGATCGATCCGCCAGCGGACGATCCCGCGGCAGCGGTCCATCTCGTATTCGGGAGCGCGGAAGGTGAGCAGGGGCAGGCGGGGGGAGAGCAGGACCACGGAGCGCTCCGCCTCGGTGTAGTGGACGTGCATGAGGCCGAGGGTGAAGCGGCGCAGCGAGCTCCAGTAGGTGCGGGCCGCGCGCTCGAGGTGTTCGGGGTTCCAGAGGCCGGCGAGGGCGGCGGCGGGGAGGTCGATGTCGGCCGCCTGGCGGGAGGTGACGGCGCCGGTGGCCGGGTCGATCGAGGTCTCGTCGGTGGGGGCGTGGAGGACCGCGCCGGCGGTCGCCTTGCTCCCGTCTCGGGTCCACCAGGCCACGCCCCCATGCTAGTCAGGGCCTACTCGTGGTCTTTTGCCTCCGTGAGCAGGTCGAGCTTGAAGTGCTTGCGGACCTTGTTGACGTCGTCGAGGGCTTCGGCGTGGGAGACCGACGGCGGCTTGGAGGCGAAGAGGCGGGCGAGGTCGAGCACGTACTCGAGCGGGTAGCCGTCCCCGGGGTCGGTGTGGCCGCCGCCGACGCTGCCGAGCTGACCGTGGGCGACGACGCCGGAGCGGGTGACGCTGGAGCCGCTGACGGCGCCGCGACGGATCGGGATCTCGAACTTGTCGTGCCAGAAGGCGACCCAGCGGGCGGTGTTGGCGAGCTGGCGCGGCGCCCCCTTGAACCAGGCCGCTTTCTCGGTCGAGGCGAATCCGATCTGCTCGATGTTGAGCGAGACCGAGTTGAAGCCGGCGCAGGTCCAGGCCTTGTCCTCGTCGGGGACGAAGCGGGCGTCGTTGCCCTCGGCGTCGTTGGCGACGTGGGAGCTGGCTTCGCGCGCCGGGTCGCCGAAGAAGCTGCCGAGGTCGGCGAGGTCGCCGACGCCGGGGCGGTTGTGACCCTCGGTGGTGTGGAGCACGATCAGGACCGGGGTGGCGCCGCCGCGGCTGGAGCGGCTGGGGATGATGTTCGTGACCTCGGGTTTCAAGGGTGGCTCCTTGTCCAGATAAACAGTAGAAATCCTTAATTACTTAAGAAATCTTATCCGAAGCGACCTCACGAACCTGGCGCCGCCGGCGTTTGTTTCCTGACCCAGGTAGATCGAGAGGAGCCGAGAGATGACCGCGACCCACACCACGATCGACTCGCCCCTCGGGGAGCTGACCCTTGTCTCCGCCGATGGCGTGTTGAGCGGGCTCTACTTCCCGGGGCACTGGTACCCGCCCGGGCGGGACACGCTGGGGACTCGCTCGGAGCAGGGCTTCGAGCCGGCCGAAGCGCAGCTCGCCGAGTACCTCGCCGGCGAGCGGACCGGCTTCGACCTGCCGACCAGGCTGGCCGGCGACGAGTTCCAGCGCCGCGTCTGGGAGCTGATCGACCGCATCCCCTACGGCGAGACCACGACCTACGGCGAGATGGCGGCCGAGCTGGGCGACCCGACCCTGGCGCGGCGGGTCGGCGCCTCGGTCGGGCGCAATCCGATCTCGGTGGTCGTCCCCTGCCACCGCGTGGTCGGCAAGGACGGCAAGCTCACCGGCTACGCCGGCGGCCTCGAGCGCAAGCGGTTCCTGCTCGACCTCGAGGCTCCCGCCGCGGCGGCCGCGCCCGAGCCGCGGCTGTTCTAACTCCGCGGCTGCTCGTAGACTTTCTCGCTTGAGCTTTCACGGTCCCTCTCGACAGAGAAAGAGGCGCCGGTTGGCGGGCGGACCGCTCGTCCTCCTTCTCGCCTGCGCACTGGCATCCCCGGCCGCCGCCTCCGCCGCCGGCTCGATCTCCGGCACCGTCACCGAGGCGGGCACCCACCTGCCGATCGTGGGCGTGCGGGTCTGTGCCTCCAGCTATGAATTCGTCGAAGAGTTCTGCGCGCATTCCGGGGCGGACGGCGCCTACGCGATCCCATCGCTCCCGGACGACCAGTACACGGTCGAATTCCTCGCTGGGGCAGAGGGGCTGAACTACGTCTACCAGGCCTGGGAAGGCGAGCCGGTCGGATACCTGGCCGACCCGGTTGAAGTGAGTGGGGGAGGGGACGTGGCCGGGATCGACGCCGAACTGACCGAAGGGGGGCGACTGAGCGGCCGGGTCGTCAGCGCCTCGACCGGCCTCGCGGTCGCGAACGTCAGGGTCTGCGCGGAACCCGGCGGCCTCTACAGCGAAACCGGCTGCGCCACGACCGATGCCGCCGGCGAGTACACGATCGTGGGACTGAGCACGCAGACCTACTGGGTCGACTTCTTCGCGCCCGAAGACAGCGAATTCCTCGAGCAGTACTACGACCGCGAGCCGGGCATCCTCGAGGCTGACGACGTCGAGGTCACGGTTGGAGCTCTGACCACTGGCGTCGACGCCGCCCTGGTCGAAGCCGGGCAGATCACCGGGACCGTCACCGACGCGGCAAACCATCTGCCGCTTGCCGGCGTCGATGCGTGCGCCTGGGAGGCGACCGGCAACGAATACCTCGGCCCCTGCGCCGAATCGGACGCGGCCGGCAACTACACGATCCGGCGGGTTCCGGCCGGCGTCTACAACGTCTCCTTCAACCAGTTCAACCGCGTCGGCGACTACGGGATCTGGTGGTACCGCTGTTCGAACGGGCCGCCCGGAACGACCCCGGTCACGGTGAGCGGAGGCGTTGCCACGACGGGAATCGACGCGCCGCTGGTCACCCGCCTGAGCTCGCCCTGCGTGGAAGCGCCGGCGCTGGCGCCCCCGGCAGCGCCCGTGACCCAGCACCGCAAGGCCCCGAGGAAATGCAAGAAGGGCTTCCGGCGCAAGATGGTCAAGGGCAAGCGGCGCTGCGTCAAGGTGCGGAAGAAGTCAGGCCACCACCGCCACCATCACCAGTTCAGTTGACGCGATAGAAGAAGCTGATCGGATCGGCGCAGTATCGGGAATCACCTGCTTCGGATGATGCGGCCCTGCCAGGGGCGACGTAGGTTCGCCTCGTGCCGTCCAAGACCGCCAGCGCCGAGCCGAAGGCCGGCCATCCCAAGATCGTCGCCGGGCTGCTCCTGCTCGGCACCCTGCTGGCCTTCGTCGCGATCTTCTCGATCTGGGCCAACCGCCAGGCGCTGAACACCGACAACTGGGTCGACACCAGCGAGAAGGTGCTGCAGAACCAGGAGGTCCAGTCCCAGCTCTCCAGCTACGTCGCCGCCCAGCTCTTCGCCAACGTCGACGTCCAGGCCGAACTGGCGAAGACGCTGCCGCCCGAACTGAAGGCGCTTGCCGCTCCCGTCGCCGGCGGCCTCAGCCAGCTGGCGCCCCAGGTCGCCGAAAAGGCGTTGGCGACTTCGCAGGTGCAGACGCTCTGGGCCGAAGCCAACCGCGCCGCCCACGAATCGCTGCTGGAACTGCTCGACGGCGGCGGCAGCACCGTCTCCACCGGCGGCGGCCAGGTGACGCTCGACCTCGGCTCGCTGCTCGCCCAGGTCGGCGAACAGATCGGGGTCGGCGACGCGATCGCCTCCAAGGTCCCGCCGGAAGCAGGCAAGCTGACGATCCTCGAATCCGACCAGATCTCCACCGCCCAGGACGTCGCCCAGGCGATCCGCGGCCTGCCGATCGTGCTGACCCTGCTGGTGCTGATCCTCTACGGCCTCGCGATCTACCTCGCCGGCCCGCGCCGGCGCCAGGCGCTGCGCGCGGTCGGCTTCGGCTTCCTCGCCGCCGGCGTCCTGGCGCTGCTCGTGCGCGGCCTGGCCGGGACCGCGGTGGTCGACGCCCTGACCGCGAACGAGGCCGCCAAGCCGGCCGCCGAAGCGGTCTGGGAGATCGGCACCTCGCTGCTGGTCACCGTCGCCGTCTCGGCGATCGCCTTCGGCCTGCTCGTCTTCCTCGCCGCCTGGCTGGCCGGGCCGACCAAGCTCGCCACCGACCTCCGCCGCCTGGCCTCGCCCTACCTGCGCGAGCAGCCGGGCGCCGCCGCGGTGGCCGCCCTCGCCGTCTTCGTCGCCCTGATCGCCTGGGCGCCGGTCGTCGCCTTCCGCAAACCGCTCGGCTTCCTCCTCTTCGCGGTCCTCTTCGCGGCCGGCGCCGAGCTCCTCCGCCGCCAGACGCTGCGCGAGTTCCCCGCTGCCGGCGACGCGGGCGCGGGAGATCCTCTTCCCAAACAAACCGAAGGAGTCGACTGATGCTGGTGCTGATGGGAGCGCTCTATTTCGTCCTGCTGGTCACGCTCGGGACGCTGACCTTTCGCAAGCGCCACTTCGTCCTCTTCTGGGTCGGGATCGTCTTCCCGGTCCTCTGGGTGATCGGCGCCGTGATGGCTCCGAAGCCGAGCCCGGCGGGCGGGACCGCCTAGTCCGAATGGCAATGAAGTCCAAACAAGGAGACAGGTAATGAGAGGTCTGGGTCGCGCCGTATTCGTCGCCATCCTGCTGCTGATCGCCGGCACGCTCAACGTCATCTACGGCATCGCCGCGATCGGCGACGCCCACTTCTACGTCAACAACACCCAGTACGTGTTCTCGAGCCTCCACACCTGGGGCTGGATCACCTTGATCCTCGGGATCGTGCAGCTCTGCGGTGGCATCTCGCTGTTCGCGGGCCACACCTTCGGGCGCGTGATCGGCCTGGTCGCCGCCTCGCTGGGGGCGATCGGCGCCCTGCTCTCGGTCGGCGGGGCCTACCCGTTCTGGTCGCTGGGCATCTTCGCGATCTGCGTCATCTGCATCCACGGGCTCGTCGTCTACGGCGAGGATGAGGCCCCGCAGGCCTGACCCGCCTCCCATGTGGGACATATTTCTCCTCTCGCTCGTCGCCGCCGCCAACGCGAGTCTGTTGGCGGCGGTGACGGTGATGCTGTTCCTGCCGAGCCCGAAGCGGCTGCTGCTCGGCTACCTCGCCGGGGCGCTGCTGACCAGCCTCACGATCGGCTTCCTGATCGTCTTCGTCGTCCACGACGCCAGCGCCACCAGCACCGCCGAAAACTCGGTCAGCCCCTCGATCGACGTCGCCCTGGGCCTGATCCTGCTGCTCGTCGCCTACGTGCTGCGCGGCGGCCATGACCAGCGGCTGAAGGAGCGCCGCCGGGCGAAGAAGGGCGAAGCCGAGGAGGAGGCGGAGAAGTCCGCCTCCAGGGTCGAGCAGCTGCTCGGCCGGGGCTCAGCGCGGGTGACCTTCGCGCTCGGGGTCGTCCTCACCCTTCCCGGCGTCTCCTATCTCGTCGCCCTGCGCGACGTGCAGGAACTCGGCTACGGGACGGTCGGGGAGATCCTCGTCATCGTCGGCTTCAACGTGATGCTGCTGATCCTGCTCGAGGTGCCGCTGGCCGGCTACTTCTTCGCGCCCGAGCGGACCGTGGTCGAGGTGCAGCGCTTCCGGGGCTGGCTGACCCGCAGCGGCCGACGGATCGCGATCGTCGCCGCGGCGGGTCTCGGAGCCCTGCTGATAACGCGCGGGCTGATCGGGTACGTGACCTAGATGTCGAGGATGAAGAAACGCCCGTTGACGAAGGCGGCCATGGCCGGTTCCGTCAGTCACGTGTTCAAAAAGGGCGATGCCGACGTCTCCTCCGCCGCATCCGAGGAGAACCGCATCGACGCGCTGACCAAACTCAAATCGCTGCTGGACTCGGGCGTGCTGACCCGGGAGCAGTACGAGTCCGAGCGGGCGCGGCTGACCGCCGACATCTGAGGCCCCAAACGAGGGTTAGTGTGGGGGTGTGCCGCCCAGCCCTCCGGACTCCCGCTCGGCCCTGGTCTCGCGGCCGCGCCTCCTCGACAAGCTGCGCGGGTCCGCCGCGCCCGCGGTGGTGCTCCAGGCTCCTTCCGGCTACGGCAAGTCGGTGCTGGTCGAGCAGTGGAGGGCGGAGGATCCGCGGCCGTTCCCGACCCTGATCCTCGGCGACGAGCACAACGACGCGGCCCTGCTGGTCGCCTCGATCGTCGCCGTGCTGGAGGCGATCGAGCCGATGCCGCGGGAGGTGGGGGTCGCTCTCGCCAATCCCAAGCCGAGCCTCGACAAGGTCGTGCTGCCGCGCCTCGGCAACGCCGTGGCGGCGCGCCAGACGCCTTTCGTCCTCGTCCTCGACGACTTCGAGCGGCTCGACTCGGCGCCGCCGCTGGCGGTGGTCGCGACGCTCGTCGAGCGGCTCCCGGCCGGCTCCCAGGTGGTGCTGGCGACCCGGACCGAGCCGGCGCTGGGGCTGGGCAGGATGCGGGCCCACCGCGGCTTGGTCGAGCTCGGGCCCAAGGACTTCGCGATGAACAGGGAGGAATCGGGGGAGCTCCTGGCCGCGCTCGGCCTCGATCTGAGCGCGAAGCAGCTGGACACGCTCGTGCGCCGGGCCGAGGGCTGGCCGGCGGCGCTCTACCTGGCCGGCCTCGCCCTGGGCGAGGCGGAGGACCCGGTCGCCGCGATCTCGCGCTTCGCCGGCGACGACCGCTTCGTCGTCGACTACCTCAGGGA
>Ga0207686_10000127_pt1 | contig 61880 bp, 47 predicted proteins | sample KBSM24metaG_FD_184396 | JGI IMG/M metagenome (GOLD analysis project Ga0207686, IMG submission 184396) | Miscanthus rhizosphere microbial communities from Kellogg Biological Station, Michigan, USA - KBS M2-4 metaG (SPAdes) (version 2) | ecosystem: Host-associated > Plants > Roots > Rhizosphere >...
CCCAACAGCGCCCATCCCTCGCCGAACGCTATGCCGCCCGCATTCCCGGTCTGGCGCCGCGCACCTGGGACGAGCGCAAAGCTTGCGGCGAGGGATGGGCGCTGTTGGGCGACGCAGCGGGCTTTGCTGATCCGGTTACCGGCGAAGGTATTTACTATGCGCTGCGTTCCGCAGAATTGTTTGCCGATGCCTTCTTAAAAGGAACGCCGCACGAATACGAACGACTCTGGCGTGCAGACTTCGGTGCCGAGCTGAAGCGCGCTTCTGAAATGCGGCGACGCTTCTACGGCAATTTCTGGGGCGCGCCGTTCACCGATCGGATGATCGAATTTGCGCGCGGGCATCGCGGCATCCGCAAGGTGCTGGGCAAACTCGTCGCCGGCGATCAGGGTTATGTAAATTTGAAGAAGAAGTTGGCGCGCAGCGCACTCAAGCCGCTGTAAGATGAATTCATCACCGATATAGCCTCTATTTACAGCTTCTCTTCTAAACTCAGGGCACGCTCTTGAATCTCTCTCGTCCGAAAAGGTAATCTGTCTCAGGAATCAACGATCACAGTTCAGCGTCCTGGGCACGCTCAGTTACCTACCTCGCAAAAGTGAACTGTCTATATTCCGTCGCCCGATGAGCATTCACGGAACTCTCAAGACCATGGCTGTCTCTGACCTGCTGCAGTTCCTCGCGGCAGGCCGAAAGACAGGTACGCTCAAGTTCGCGCGGGCCGGCATCGTCAAACAAATCTTTTTTGAAAATGGAGCGATTGCCGGATCGGCTTCCAACGATCCGAAGGAGGCCATCGGCCAGGTGCTGCTGCATTACGGAAAGATTACCGAGCAGCAGTTGCGCGAAGCGATGGAAACGCACCGCGAGTCCGGCGACCGGCTCGGCAATATTCTGTCCGCGCGCGGCTTTGTCAGCCAGGCTGACATCATGTACGTGCTGCGCACGCGCACGCTCGAAATCATTTACGATTTGTTCATCTGGGAAGAAGCTGACTTTGAATTCTTTGACGGCGAACCGCTGCCGGCTGAGCAGATCCGCATCAACGTCGATGCGACCAACGTGATCATGGATGGCATTTATCGCATCGATGAATGGGCGCGCTATCGCGGGGTGATTCCTTCCGATCGAGCGTTTTTTGATCTGGTTCCGGGCTGGACGCAATCGTTGGCCGAGAGCAGCAAAGAGACGCGCGAGATTTTGTATCACATCGAGAAAGGTCTGACCGCGGCCGAGATTTGCTACAACATGCACACGTCGCTGTTTCATGCGTACGCATTGTTGTTCGAGTTGGTCGAGCAGGGCGTGGTCAAGGTTGGCGGTGAAGCGCCAGCGGTTGAGCCGCCGCCCGATCTGTCGGCACTGCGCCTGCCCAAAACGGTCCCCGATTTGTTGAAGCTGGCGCGGGCCGAGATGAAAGAAAACAATGTCGAGAACGCCCTGGCGATTATTACCAGCGCACTCGATCTGGATCCGAAAAGCAGCGAAGCCCAGAACTTGCGCGCGGCCGCCGAGAAGAAATTCATCGAGCAGGTTTATCAGAACGGCGTTTCACCGCGCGCCGTACCGAAGCTGATCGCGAGCCTCGACCAGTTGGAAAACGAAGCAATCGGTCCGCAGGAAGGATTTGTCCTGTCGCGCATCAACGGTGAACTCGATGTCGGGTCGATACTTTCGGTTTGTCCCTTTCGCGAAGCGGACAGCTTGCGCATGATTAAGAAACTGATGGATGAAGGCATCATCGGCTTTTGATTTGTAGGGGCAGGGCTGGTCCCTGCCCGGCGCTTACATACGAATTACAACGGGCAGGGACGAGCCCTGCCCCTACAGTTTGTCTGAGGGGAAATTATGTCGAACGATGACTTTGACAGGACTGCCGTCGTAGCGTTACTCAATGAAATTCTGGAAACGGAACTCGCCGGCGTCGTGCGCTACACGCATTATTCGCTGATGGTGTTCGGCCACAGCCGCATTCCCATCGTCAGTTGGTTGCGCGGTGAAGCGACCACCTGTCTCGCACATGCGAATGACGCCGGTGAAATGGTCACACACCTCGGCGAGCATCCCAGCTTGAAGATTGGGGCGCTCCTGGAAACAACAAAGCACGGCATCAACGACATCCTGCTCGAATCACTCGAAGCTGAAAGGCAGGGGCTCGCGCTTTATAAGAAGCTGCTCGATTTGGTGCGCGACCGATCCGTCTTCCTGGAAGAATACGCGCGCAAAATGATCGCGGAAGAAGAGATGCACCTCGGTGAAGTGAACAAGATGTTGCGCAAGCCTGGTGAGATCGAACGGTTCAAGGCCGGGTGAAACGGCAGCCCTTCAGGGCTGCAAGCTAGTAGCCGGTGGTCTTCGCTACGCTTCGACCACCGGCTACTTTTCTCGCAACCCTGCGGGTTGCTTGCATGTGGACACACTCAGTGAATAACGATCCCTGCACCGATCGTTAAGCCATTCATCGTCCTGCCGACAAAACTCGGTGAGAACGGTCCCGAGATGCGTTCAGGGTTTCGATCCTTCGCGAAGACGGGCGTGTAATCCGCCTGGATCAGCCGAATGTCGATGCGTTTACCGACGCGCAGATCTACACCGCCGCCGATTTTCATCGCAAAGCTCGTGAAGCGATCCTCGATCGTGAAATTGAACGCGGGAAAAAGATCGAGTATTTGCGATTGCCGGTTGGAATAACGCGCGAACCCTGCCATGACGTGACCGAACGGCTTGATTCGTTTGGCCCGGCTGTTGTCCTTGAACTGCACGCCGCCAAAGAAACTCCATTGCTTTTCGTCGTTCGCGAGTGTTTGGTTGACGCCCGGCGGCGTGAAGTTGTCGAGGTAAGAGGTCTTCTTCCAATGCCCCGTGACATCGCCCTTGATACCGACATAGCGGCTGACGTTTCCGGTGACCGATGCTTCGAATCCGTTAAAGTTGCGTCGCGCGCAGAAGAACTTCTGCGAGTTTGGACCAATCTCCTCACCGGTTGCCTGGCTGCACAGCGCCGAGAAGGTTTGTGAGCCGCCACTCGAGGTGAAGGTCGCCTGACGGACGTTTGAAGTGAAGCGGCCCATCGAATAGCCGCCATAGAAATCCCAACGGTTGTAATCGTTCGCGCCCTGCGCCCGTAGTATCGATGCCGAGGCCAGAACCAGAAGTAATAGTAAGCAAACTCTTTTCATTGTTAGTCCTTTCTTTCTTCGTTAAGTAAGCGCGGAGGTTGCGCTTGATTTAGGTTTCGCAGAGACGCGATGCAAAACATTGCCTTGCCTTCCGCCGTCTCTACGAAGTGAATTGCTCCCGTTTCGGCCAGATGAAAAATCGCCCGATCACTTAAACCGGTGAAGGCTGATGCTTGATCCAGGCCCAACATCGTGACCTCGCGCTGACATGCGTCGCACCAGAGACTCGCCGCCGCTGCGTGTGAGCCGCTGATGATCAGCACGCGCTCAGTCTCAACCGTGATGTGTGCCGAGCGTTTCTTCATCGCTCACTTGCCGTTGCCGCGGCAATCGAAATCGACGACATGCTGATCGTCGGTCAGGCCACAATCCTGCATCCGCACAAACTCGTCGATCGCAATGACGGTATTGACCGCTGACCCGCGGCTGATCAAATGGATGTTGCCGTGGTTGCTGAAAGTGAAGTTGCACGGATCAACTGTGACGAATTGATCCTTGAAGGTCGCAGTGCCCTGCCAAACGATGCCGCTGGTCTCACCGACGGCGGTGACGTCCTGACGAATCTCGCATTTCTCGGTGAACTTACCGACGGCGCGCAGTTGATCGTGACAGGTGACCGTGGTCGTGTCGGTGACATCCATCAATTCCGCGGTGCACTCGTTGGGGAATTCGAACTGTTCGTTGACGACAACTTTGCTGCTGTCATTACGCGTCTGGGCCCGGGTCTTTGCGAAGAACGCTGTGGCCGGCAAAGCAGCGAGCGCCAGGGCGATGAAAGTAATCATTAATCTCCTCATGTCTTTCTCCTCTCGGGGAAATGTTGTCCCCTCAAAATCTCTGGTCTAGAATGCTGGCTCGAACGAGCGGGATAATCGGCGAGGCGTCACTTAAAAGTCTTCAACCCGGCGCTCAAATGATTCTCAACCACTTCTCAACCGCTGAATGACCAGAGAAAATCGGCACTTTTACGAGTTCGGTCCATTTCGCATCGACACGCGCAACCGCCAGGTGCTGCGCGAAAACGAACTCGTGCCGCTGAAGGCGAAGGCCGTCGATACGTTGCTGCTGCTGATCGAAAGCCGCGGCGACGTGGTTGAGAAAGACGAATTGATGCAGCGGTTGTGGCCGGACAGTTTCGTCGAGGAAGCGAACCTCACTCAGAACATCTACACGCTGCGGAAGGCCCTGGGCGGCGACTACATTCAGACAGTGCCGCGGCGGGGATATCGCTTCGTCGCCGAGGTGAAGGAAGCTGACGACACTGCCGAGGTAATCGTAATCAAGGAAAGAACCAGGACCAGTGTCAGTTACGAGGAAGAGTTCGATCCGGACGAACACGCGCTTCCGGGCAATGCTGCTCCTGCCGCGCTCGTGTCTCAGACAGTTAATCCGCTGGTTGCTAAGTCCCGTGTTCGCGCGGCGGCGATCGTCATCGCAGCGGCCGCGATCGTGGTCGTCCTGGTGGGCGGGACCTGGTGGCTGCGAACGCGCGCCGCGCCTTTCGCGACGGTAAAGCTGTCGAAGTTCACCACCACCGGCAAAGCGATAAAGGTCGCGATTTCGCCTGACGCAAAATATGTCGCTTACGTTTTCAACGACGCCGGCCAACAGAGCGTGTGGCTGCGGCAGATGGCCACGAACAAGGAAATACAGATCGTTCCGCCCGAGCGCACGGACATTTATGGATTGACCTTCACGCGCGACGGCAATTATCTGTTTTATGTCAGCCAGAGACAGAACCTGCTGGCCGTGCTTTATCAGATTCCGAGTCTCGGCGGCGTTCCCGACAAGCTGCTGGAAGATGTCGATTCGCCGGTGACCTTCTCGCCCGATGGAAAGCAAATGGCTTTCATTCGTTTCGGTCCCGGCAATGCGGCGATCGTGATCGCGAACATCGACGGCAGCGGCGAGCGCACGTTGGTAAACACTCGCACCGGAGAGGCGCTGCGCATCGGACCTAACGGCGTGCTGCCGCTGTCATGGTCTCCGGATGGGGAAATCATTGCCGCGCCGGTGAGCATCAACTCGACGCAGTGGGACCAGACGGTTTATGGGTTTCGCGTTAAGGACGGCAGCGGCGTGCAGCTCACGACGAACCATTGGCCGGCGCTGGGGCGCATCGAGTGGGACCCGAATGGCAAAGGCATCTTCGCCACCGTTATCGAGGCCGAAGTCACTTCCGACCAACAGGTTTGGTTTGTCCCTTACCCCAGGGGCGAAGCGCGACGGATTACCAACGATCTGCTCGATTATCGTGACTTGAGCGTGGCCGCGGATGCCCGCACGCTGGTGACGATTCAATCTGAGAAGAAGGCGAATCTTTGGATTGCTGCGGCATCCGATCTCGATCATCCCACGCAACTAACTTCTACCAGTTATGATGGACTAAACGGAGTTGCCTGGACGCCCGATCGAAAAATCGTCTACACGTCGCAAATCAACGGCGAGCAGAATCTTTGGATAACTGAGCCGAATGCCACGGCGAAACAATTGACGGCGCATGCAGGTTTCAGCGAGCAGCCGGTTGTGTCTCCCGACGGTCGCTACATAGTCTTTCTTTCCAATCGCAACGATCAGGAACATCTTTGGCGCATTGATATTGATGGCAAGCATCCGATGCAACTGACTCATGGCATCGGCGATCAGCAACCGACATTCACAGCGGATGGCCGCGCGGTCATCTTTCGCTCGGGCAATCCGGCGAGTCTTTATCGTGTCAGCATCGACGGTGGCGAGCCGGTGCGTCTGACTCAGCGTGGCGGCTTCGATCCGAACGTCTCGCCGGACGGCAAGACAATTGGTTGCGGTTACCGTCCGCAGCCGGCCAGCAAGAACCAGGTCTCGTTACTGGCCATCGAAGGCGGCGAACCGAAAATGATTTGCGACTGGCCGGCGCAATTCGGCCGCATCCGTTGGATGCCTGACGGCACCGCCATCGCCTACGCGCCGAGACAGGGCGGGGTGGGCAATATCTGGATGCAACCAATAACGGGCGGCGCTCCCGCGCAACTCACGCATTGGAACGCTAACCCGATTTTCTGGTTTGATTGGTCACGCGACGGCAAGTGGCTGGCTTACGCCAGCGGCTCTTTGACCAGCGACGTCATACTAATTAGCGATGCGGGATCTTGATCCGGGAAAACACGATCCGCGAGGATGGAGGCAGACAATGGGCGACGATAGTGCAAAAGGCAAATCGGATGTGCTTGGCAAACTTGTGCCGCTTGTCTCGGTGCTTATCCTGGCCAGCACCTTCATGTTTTCGGTGTGGCAGTACCGCAACCAGCAGCAAGACACACTGCAACGCCGAAAGCTCGATCAGCTAATCACCCTTCAGTCGCAGATTCGCACCGATACCGACGCCCTTAGCCAGTTTCCCAAGAATGTGAATGTGACGATTTCCAACGCGCAATCCCTGCTGCGAGATTTGGAAGGACTTCTGAACAGTAGGATCGAGGTAGAGCCGAACAAGAAGAATACGCTGGCAACTGATCACCGGCGAATCAGTGAAATCCTGTACACGCTAGTCTTCGAAGACTGTAATTTCGACGTGGATAGAGAAGTGGAATTTTCGGGTGCGGTCTTTAATAACTGGCCGGATTATCAAGACTATCTGAAAGATCCCGAACAGCGAGACAAAGTTTTCAACTTAGTCATGGTGAAGTATATTGACGCGATCGAAAAGCTCTACGATGCAAAGCCGGACTATCTCGGCCGTCTGAAGAGTAACGGAGAATCGCTTGTGGAACCTTATCGTGATGCGGCGCGAATGCGTTCTTTCGAGCACCTTGCCCGAGGATTCGAAGACCATCTGGAACTGCTTAACGAGGACGACAAAACTAAGGCCATTCAGTTATTTCACGTGGCAACCTGCAACCGGCCTTTAACCGAAGCACGGTTCGGAGATTTTGAGCCGTTTCCCGAGTCGTGGTTCGGACATTGTAAGGCGCGGTTGTAAAGTCGGAATCGATTGTCATACTTATTAGCCGCGCGGGACACTAAGAAGTATGAAGCAACAACGCCACGGCATCGTCGCCGTCATGTTTCTCGCCGCCTGTGCGCTGGCGCAAACCAGTGAAAAAGACAATCGCGTTGAGATAACCGTTCGCAACGACTATCGGTACATCACGGCGAACGGCATTCCCAACCACCGCCACGGCGACTTTCCGAATCGCGGCAATCCGAATACGATTCGCGCGCAGTCATACACGTTTCGCATGCCGGCTGAGCCGCGGTTGGCAAAGACCATCACGCCGCTCGGCATGAATCCATTCGGCGTGGCTATCAACGGCGTGCCGTTCGATCCCGGCGCCGCCGAATGGTGGAACAACGATCCATTTTCCGGCTGGCAATACGAAGCGCTGTCGGGAAAGATCAATCTCGGCATGGATCAAAATCACGCGCACGTGCAGCCCAACGGGGCTTATCATTATCACGGTTTGCCGACGGGACTCATCAACCAGCTGGGTGATGAAAAGAGAATGACTTTGATCGGCTATGCTGCCGATGGCTTTCCGATTTACGAGCAGTATGGCTACAGGCTGGCGGACATCAGGACCGATATCATTAAGCTGAGATCCGGCTATCGTTTGAAAGCAGGCAATCGCCCCGGCGGTCCCGGCGGAAAGTATGACGGCACGTTCGTGCAGGATTATGAGTACGTCGCGGGCGCCGGCGATTTGGACCAGTGCAACGGGCGGACCGGTGTGTCACCTGAATATCTGCGCGGCACTTACTATTACGTGATCACGGCCGAGTTTCCTTTCATCCCGCGCTGTTATCGCGGGACACCGGACGAGAGCTTCAAACGCCGTGGGCCGGGGCCAGGAGGTCCACGCGGACGACCGCCCGGCCCGCGGCCGCCAGGTCGTCAGTAGATCGATTTGGAGTGCGCCGGCAGAGCGAAGCGGCGACGGCGCTTTGGATCTGCGGTTCTAACCCTAATTCCCGTCGAGCGATCTAATCTGACTAGAATTATTGTTCTTGCCACCTATCCAAAGCGCCGTCACCGCATCTGAAGCACCTACTCAAATCCAATCGACGCTACTTCGCGCGTTTGTAAACCAGAACTGCCTGGTGACCATCGTTGAAAGTCTGGCTTTCCACGAACTGCCAGCCGCCGGTGGCGTGTTGATTCAGCTCTATTTGGCTGAACGGCATGCTCGCGGGGACCACTTTATATTCCCACGCGGTGGTAGTTGATTGAGTGCGCGCCGTCCACCCGCTCAGCATGAGCCCGCCAATCAGAACGGCTGTGGCGAGCCATAGTGTCTTAGCATTCATTTTCGATCTCTCCTTTCTTTGGTCGAACAGGAAAACGAAGGAGCGAAAGCCTGCGGTCTTTCGCGCCTTCAAGGCAATCAATTATTGGGAACGGTGATGTTTACAAAGTCCACGGCTCCTGTGGGTGTAGGTACGACGGTTACGTTTGGGTCGCTGACCGCAATAATGGAAGCACGGAAAACCATATTCCCCGGAGCCGTGTTCGACGAGTCAGTCCCTACGGTGAAGGTTGCGCTACCAGGACTTCCCGGACTCACGCTGATATTCGCTCTGGTTTGATCAGAACTGTTTGTCGCTGGAGCTATTGTTGTCGGCGTCTTGCTTTCCAGCAGCAACCTGACTGTGACCTGTACGCCCTCGCTGACATTCGCATTCGCCGCAACCTGAACCGTGATCGTTGCGGTTCCACTCGACTTCGCAGTCAGAGAGTTGTTAGTAGGACCGCTAACGTTGCTGATGTAGACCTGCCCGGCCACCTCGGTCTGGGTGTCAGCAGTGGCTTGATTGGGACCGCTGGTGTAGCAATTCAAACCATCCCAGGAATAGTTCCAATAGTTGGCGACTACCTCGATGTCCGTGATCCCAACCCCGACGCCGGTGATATCTGAGTAACTGCCCTCATCTTCGACGGTGGCTACGTTGGTATCATAAGATGTCCAACTTTGAATCCATGGACTGCACCACATTTGATTACCGTAGGAATCCTGGTCCATCTCGGTAACGCTGATGCCTCCCACATCGTTGATATTTGCCAGGTTCAGTATTGTCGGATCCATGTATATCCCGCCAAACATCGGCGGACAGGGGTCGTTGCAGCTATAGCTGCTGCTTATGTCGCGCGCGACGCTTAACATCTCCGCCCTGCCAATCAGGCGGCCCGTACCAGCGCCATGAATAAACCAGCGAAACTGCCCGCCCTGCACATCGCGCGGAATAGTATGGCCTTGCCGATCGGGGACCTGTTCGTCGCGTATCTTCCGCAGGTCGAAGGTAGCAGTGTCGTTAGGCCGCAGCTTGCGCGGGTTCAGCACATACGGGCCGCCGGGATAGTTGACCTGCACCATAAACTCCGAAGGCAGCGGTGAAACGTTAGTAATCGACACGATTGTCGACACGTCGCCATCAAGCCGCCAGGGATATGACCCAGTCGAACCTCGTAGCGCTCCGAAATCACGCAACGGGACGTCATATGTCATACCCGTGGTCTCATCACTGCCGTAAAGCGCACCAATCAGACTGCCTTTCGCCCCGGTATTCATAACCTCAATGCTGACCTGGTCGAAATCAGTATTGCCCTGAGTGCCGGCCGCCAGAGAATTCAGGTCGATCGTGGCGATAGCATTCGGCTGGAGATTCACGGCGGCGAGATCGATAAAATTGTTCGGATCCCCGTTCGCCGGTCGAAATCTCGGGGTGGCGATGATGTCTTCCGCTCCGGTATTGCGAAGTACCAACAGCGGTCGCACGTGATGCAGACGAAAGTTTGTGGCAAACAGATTCTGTTGCACGACATTCTCGGTGTCGTAAAAGCGGATGCTGCTGGTGAAGCCATCGCTTTCGGACATTACTGCGCCCGTAAAGAACAGATGGTTTCCATCCGCGGACGTAACCGTCACTCCGTCTGCGTTCGATGAAGTATGAGACTGCGAATTTCTGCGAATTAATTGGGTCCCGAACGCGGGCACTTCAATCTCCTGCGAGTCGCCACTGGAGAACTGAGCGACTGCTTTGATTGCCGACTCGCTCGCGTTGCCAATTGCGAGTACAGCCGTGCCGTGTTCCGGCATGCTCCATACAGCGCTGCGCACATTCGATCGTCGGTCCGATAAATTGGCAAAGGTGACATCCACGCTGCCCCCGTGGCCGACGTGCATGAGCCTTAGCTGTCCCCACATCTCGAGCATGTGACCAGTATAAGAAAGCGTCATCCCTCCCAGGTCATGTCGACCGCGGATGCGTGCGGGCATAAGTGAATCCAAATCAACTGTCTTGACCTCCGCTGCCTGCATCTGAAAGGCACGTCCCACTATGGCTTCGCCCTTTCTGGTATAGAAGGTGGGCGTTACCTCCATAGCATGTGGACTGCGACAGTTGAGATTAATTTCTGTGGCGCTCGATTCTGCAAGCTCAATTAACGGCGCATAGATTGTCTGCGGCTCTACGGGAATTCCGGCGCAAGTCGAACATTGAGTTGGGGCGGTCTGGCGTTGCGCGTGACTGGTTCCGGACCGTTTCACGATTGCTGGCTGAATCAACGGCAACAGCGTCAATCCAACCGCAAACAGGATTAAGACTGGAATATGTAAACGACAGCGACGTTTGTTGACGCGGCGGGAATTGGTAATTCTCGCAAGTGACTTGACCGTGCGGCGTACCTCTCTTTGCATGGCTTTCCTCCTTCAGTTAAAGGAGTCACACTGCCGGGAAAGAGCACGTTTGAAACCATGTGCGTGTTACGTGCAGCGATGCCCGGCAAAACGAACTCCTCGATTGAGTTGAGCCACTATTACGCTTTGCTATAAGATGTGGGTGCTTAGCGATCCACACATCTGTTGCGAAAGCGACAGTAGCTGTGTTGCGAGCCACCCGGTCATCACGCGCATGTGATGATCGGGTTCTCAGTTAATATTCCTTGCGGTGCCGAGACGAAGCTCTTCTTGCGTTTACAATTTCTTTACCGCTGCGCTAATCACGCGGCCAAAGTAATAGGGGAAATCGTAGGTGGGTTCCTGGGGCAATCCTTCGAGCGGGTGGATTTACGTATCCAATTCTGGGGTGCAATTTGAATACGCCGAAACATTCCAAATGTCAATGCTTTCGTTGGCTGCGTTAGTTACTTTTGAATTGCAATCTGGTAACAACCGGCGATGTCGCGCGAATTCAACTCCAGCCGGGGGCCAATCGAATCGCCCAGCGACGAAAGGAGAACACCACTTGCGAACCACGGCCGCTCTTGCCATTGCTTTTTTGTTGGTAGCTTCAATGGTTCTGTGCGAAAAACCAGGCCGCGCGATGGACTCATTCGTCCTCGGCACGCCCCCGCAAAACTTGGGAGACGTTCAGCCGAATTCGCTTTGCGCTAAGAGCGAACGGATCATCTTCAGTTGTCCGATTAGACGTCCCGCGAAGATCGTTTCCGTGTGCGCCTCGAAAGACCTAACGAGCGATCGCGGCTATATCCAGTATCGCTTCGGCGTGCCGGGAAAAGTTGAACTCGAATTCCCGACAGAACGATCGGGCAGCCAACAGAAATTTCAGTACAGCCACTACTTCCGGGCCAGAGTTGATCTGACCGAAATCACTTTCACGGTCAACGGCTATGAATATCAGGTGACCGACGATTACAACGGCGAAGAGAAAACCGCGCAGACAATTCAGGGCGTGATGGTGACCGCGCCCGGCAAACCCAAAGAAGTCAGCTTCGCCTGCCGCATCAAACCGAAAGCTGATTACACGGACTTGCAGGCGGCGCTGCCGAATGGTCAGTGAGGTGAGCCTCGACCAAAATATTTACGATTGTCTATAGTCGCGCTACTATTACCGCACTTTGATGTTTGCGGCGAAGGCTGGCTGTGACTAAAGACGCTGACCCCGGAACGCTCTTGAATAAGCTGAGTGGCCCCGAGCCGCCGCGGACCTCGAGCTCTCTTCAATATCCCGACCTAAAGCCTCGCGTATTTCACAGCCTAAGCTCTGAAGACTACATCCGCGATCGAATTAACGATCAACTCAGGTTTTATGACAAGAAGGCCGGGCGGTACAAAAGCCTTTACCTGTCCATGCGTGCCGCAACCGTCATCGGTGGGGCTATGGTTCCGGTTCTGGTAAATCTAAACTTTGCTCCGGTGATCGTGAATCTGGGTTCTTTCGTCTTTACCGTCAACGGGATCAAAGTATCGACAACGGTAATCAGTCTGATGGTCGTTTTATTTGTTTCGCTTGAGAGTGTCTATCACTTCAAAGAGCAATGGAGAAACTATCGGTCAACCGCGGAACTGATGAAGAAGGAGTATTTTCTGTATGCTTCAGGCCAGGGGCGATTCGCGGGAAAGACCGAGGCTGAAGCTTATCGACTATTCGTGGAACAAATTGAGACGGCCATCGACGTCGAGAACGCCTCGACCTTGCAAGTAATGACGACGGTATCAGACGTCAAACAGGGACCCGCTTCTTAGTTGACTGTCCCGTTGATTGCTGCGGCTACTTCCAACCGAAACCGGTAAAGCCTTTGACACAATAATCCGGGGGAGGATCAAAAAACTCAGACTGATTTGGTCCCATTGGTTGGGAGCAACCTCTCTTCAGAGCTCTCGTTGGCCTGCCTGATCAAGGCGCGGGAGTTTCGTTGTAGTCCTGCGAGTTTGGCGCGCTTCATCGCGCTGCCGCGAAAGCGGGCGGCGTAAGCTGCGGGCGTGAGCTCCATAATCTCGGACAGCGCAGCGTTGACATTTCCCTCGCGTGGTCCAAAGGAAGGTTCCCTTGTCGTCGTCGTCATTTGATTCCAGGGGCACACGTCCTGGCAAATGTCGCATCCGTAAAGCCATCCCTCGAGATGCTCAGCTACGTCCGCGCGAATCTCAGGCGCGCGTGATTCGATCGTTGCGTGAGAGATGCAGAGATTGGCGTCGAGCACGTACGGTTCGCTGAGCGCATTCGTGGGACAAGCATCTAGACACAGCGTGCAGCTTCCGCATTGATCGGCGATCCCGGTTTCGTCGGGTTCGAGTTCAAGATTCAGAAGCAATTCGCCGATGAAGACCCAGGAGCCGAATTCATTCGTGATCAGATTGGTGTGCTTGCCGATCCAGCCGAGTCCGGCGCGGGCAGCCCAGGCTTTGTCCATTACCGGTTGAATGTCGACGCAGACCTTGCCTTCAGCTTCGGGCGACTGCGTTTTGATCCATGAGAGCAATTCGCGCAGCTTGCCGGCGACGACGTCGTGATAGTCGTCGCCCCAGGCGTAGCGCGAGACCTTGCCGGTAGCTGCGTCCTTGATCCGGTCGCTATGCTTCGCACCCTCACCTCGCTCCTCTCCCAGAGGGAGAGGACATAAGCGCGCAGTACTGACACGCGCGACGTCGTGCTCATGAGGCGTGTAGTAATTCAGCGCTACGACGATAACGGAGCGTGCGGGCGCCCAGAAGAGTCGCGGATCCGCACGTTGCGACGGGTCGCGCTCCATCCATTTCATCTCGCCCTGGTAACCACGGGCGAGCCATTCCTGTAGACGATCTAACTCAGTCGAGAGATTTTCAGCGCGGGCGATTCCGACTTTAGAGAATCCGAGCTGCAGCGCTCGATGCTTTATCTGTGCGGAATCGATAACTCGCATTTGATTGATTCATTAATCCATTTCGTCATTGATTCAATGAACCGATGAATCAATGGATCAATTTTCCAGATGGTAAGGGAGATCGTCTCGAACCAAAAAAGGCGCGCCTCGCGAGAGACGCGCCTTTTGTTGGTTAAGGAGTTCTGGGTTAGAACTCGAAGCGAACGGCCAACTGGACCTGACGCTCGCGGAACAGCGTGCTGTCAGCACCGGTGACCTGGCCAAAGGCAGTGTTGAAGTCCATGAACGGACATGGAGTAGCCGCGGCGCAGGTGCCACCACTTCGAACTGTATAGATCGTGGTGTTCACACCGGTTACCTGGGTGCGATTGAAGAAGTTAAAGGCTTCGCCGAGAACCTCAATCCTGGCCTTCTCTCCAATCGGGAAGCGCCGCGAAAGGCGGAGATCCAAGTATTGGATTGAGGGCTGGTGGAAGGGGTTACGCGGCAGGAGCGCAAACCGGGTTGCGCCGCCCGTACCATTCACGCCGCCGCCGGGCGTGCTGCCGGAAAGGCCAAAATTGTTGGCCAGACTGGTGCTGCCCGAAATAGCCGGCGTATATCGCGCGCCCGAGAACCAGTTGAAGATCGGCGAGATCGTCCAACCGTTAAGGAACGCATGCAGGAACGCATTGTCCTTGTTCGCGTAGTGCGTGTTGTAAACCATGCTGTAGACGAACTTGTGACGGCGATCAAACGCGGACAGCGCGCCTTCACCCTGCTGATCGAAAGCGTTCCACGGCAGGTTGTTCGAGCTAAAGGTCACCGAGCTCTGGCCGTTGTCATAGGCCCGCGACAACGTGTAGCTGCTTTGGACTTGCAACCCCCCCGTCAATCGACGATTGAATTGCAGCACGAGCGCATGGTATTTCGAGAATACGTCGCTGCGGATTTCAGTGATTTGCGCGAAGGCCGTGTTGGGCCGCGCCCCGGTGTACAACGGCACCCGCCAATTCTGTCCGTCATTCGGTCCGCCCACCAGCGTGTAAGTTCCGAAAGTGGCCGGCAACTGCGGCAGATTGGTGTCCACAAAGTTCGGCAGGTATTGACCGAGGCTGCCCAGATACGAGGCTGACACCACGGTATTGCGCGCGATTTCCCGTTCAAAGATGAAGTCCCACTGATGGATGCGCGGCAGTTGGAAGTTCGTCGCGAAGTACTGCACGGCCGGCGGCACCGGTGCGGTAGCGCCGGTTGTGCCGATAGGCACGAGCAGGTTCGGATAAATCGGCAAGCAGGTGACAGTGCAACCGGTCGGCAGGCTGTTGGCACTCAGGGTCAACTGGCGTTGGGCGACATCAGCGCCGACGCCGGTGTTGATAAGCGCGTTATAGACTGTCGAGTTGATCACGCGGCCGTAATAAATGCCGTAGCCGCCGCGAATCGAAGTCCGGCCGTCGCCATTCACGTCGTATGCGAAGCCGATACGAGGTCCGTGGTTGTTCTTGTCGCTCACGCGGTTGCCGGTCTGCGGCAATGACGGGTTAATGCGAGCCGCGATATTGAACGGATTGCGCTGGTACTCGTAACGATAGCCGAGGTTCAAGGTCAACTTCGGCGAGATGCGCCAGTCGTCCTGCACAAAGAAGTTCAGGTCACGCGTCTTCATCGTCAGACCCGGGACGCCGATTCCCTGATTGTAATTGCCGCCATAGCAGCGACCGGCGTTCCGTGTACTGCTGTAGCACGGGGTCGTCGCAGCCACGCCCGAACGGAAATTCGTGTAGTCGATAATGAAATCGTTCAGGCCCGAATAGAAGTTCTGGGCGTTGGTGCCGCCGGTGTAGTTGAATTCACCACCGACGAAACGAATGTTATTGATGATGTCCTTCACCATGTTGACGTCGGCGCCGGCCTTCACCGTGTGCGTGCCCTTGGTGTAGGTCAGCGTGTCGGCGAACTGCGTGCGGCGCTCATCCGGAAACGAGGCGCGCTCGAGGAATTCAGGAATTCCGAAAGTGAAGCCGTTGGTGATGAAGGTCTGCGGCGATCTGCCGTTGATTGAATTCGTCGGCTCACCCGCAGCGGGTGGCTGGCTGAATTCATATTCGAAGTCCTGTCCATACTGGAAGCGGAATTCGTTCAGCAGGTGCGTCGTCAGCGTCGAAGCCAGGCGCGTGTTGAAATTTCGGGCGCGGACAAAGTCATCGCCGAAGTTGTCGATCGCGCGCTGATTAATGGCTTGCGTTTGAATACCCGCCGGTGAATCCCAGTGTAGGTCGTTGTAGGTGAAAGTGATCGTGTTGCTGTTATTAATGTGCCAGTCAACCTTCGGCAGGAACAGGCGCTGGTCACCGCGACGCGGCACTTGACCGGAAATGCTGTTCAGGAAGTTAACCGCGGTATCGACCTGGGCGCTGGTCAAACCCTTGCCCGAAGCGGTCGAGCCGGAACGAGCCGTGGTTCCCGAAAACGCGGGACAAGTGGTGTTGTTAACGGTCGTGCCAATGGGCGTGGTCAACAAGCAGCGGTCAACGCGATTGAGTAAATCGAGCGCGGTGAACTGCGAGACACCCGGGAAATTGCGGCGCTGTTCGTCGTAGCTGAAGAAGAAGAACGCTTTGTTCTTGGCAATCGGTCCACCGATGGTGCCACCGAACTGGTAGCGCACGTCTTCCGGTTTGAACGCGGTCGGCGTCGAGACGCCGTTAATAGTCTGATTCAGGAAGCTGCGCGGATTGCGCGTGCCCCACTTGTTGTTGCGATCATACAAAAAGCCCGAACCGTGAAACTCGTTGGTGCCGCTCTTGGTCACGGCGTTGGTAACGCCGCCGGCCGAGCGACCGTATTCAGCCGAGTAGCTCGAGGTGTTCACCTGAAACTCTTTGATCGCGGCCTGGCTGATCACATAGCTGATGCGGGTGCGGCCGCGCTCTTCCGCGAAGAACGCCTGGTTGTTGTCGCCGCCGTCGATGGTGTTGTTATTCAACAGGCCGGAGATGCCGCGGAAGCTGATCAGACCGAAGGTGCCGTCCGGAACTGCGCCCGGAGTCAGGATCGCAAAGTTGGACCAGCGACGACCGTTAATCGGGGATTCGTTAATCGTCGTCTGGTTGACGTTGCTGGAAAAGTCCTGCTGGGTCGTATTGATGACCGGCGCTTCGGCCGTCACCTGAACTGTGTTGGTTGACCCTGCGACACCCAGAGGTATGTCGAGCGAAGTTTCGCGTCCGACTTCGACCACGACTTTTTCAGCGCTGAAGGGTGCGAAGCCGCCACCGTTTACACTCACGGTGTAGGTGCCGGTCTGCAGGTTAGAAACTTTGAACCGGCCTTCGCCGTCGGTCGTCGCCGTATCTTCTTTGCCGGTTTCGTTATTCTTTACGGTGACCGTAGCGCCGGGAACTACAGCCCCTTTCGGGTCGGTGATCGAGCCACCGATGGCTCCCGAAGTGGTTCCCTGCGCCCAGGCCACCGCGCAAAACGCGAAGACGAACACAGGGATAAAACATAATCTTAGAAATTTACTCATAACAGGAGAACTCCTTAGGGAAATCAGTATCGTTGAGACCTTGCAGCGCGCGACCCGTCGCGAGCCGATTTTTGTGAAACTACCGAAAACTTTTTGGACTGCTTCTTCCGAAGGATTGACTGCGAAAAAGTGCAGAACGCGGTTTCTATCATGATGGGCGTTAACTGCGCAAGCATAAATCAGGTCTAGATAGTTATTCTGTCTAACGCTTGCGCCAGTTGAGTTCGTTGCCAGTGCGTCGGTTCCGAGGCTGAACAAGCGCCCGTTTTCGCAAGAATTGTGCCTCAAAGGACTCCAGCAACACGTCGCCGGAACTCACACAGTTTTAGCCCTTTTAAGACCAGCGTAACCGGCAATGCTCAGCCTGCGCACGAGAATTTGGATATTCTATGAAAATCGCAAGTGCGCATGGCGAGACTCATCATTTGATCTTATGATCGCCACCAACAAGGCTGTGGATATGACCGCAGAATTCTGAGTGAACTTAGACACGTTCACAGATGATCGCGATGCCCTGACCTCCACCGATGCACGCGGTCGCCAGACCGTAGCGGCCATTGCGTCGCCGCAGCTCGAGCAACATCGTCAACACCAGGCGCGTGCCGGTCGCGGCTAGCGGATGGCCCAGCGCGATCGCCCCGCCATTCACATTCGTTTTGGTTCGATCCAATCCGAGTTCCTGCTCGACTGCCAGATACTGCGCGGCGAAAGCTTCGTTCACTTCTACGAGGTCCATGTCTGATAGTTTCAAACCGGCTTTCTCGAGCGCTTGCAATGAAGCCGGCACCGGCCCGATGCCCATGTACTCAGGTTCAACTCCGACATAGGCCCAACTGATAATGCGCCCGAGTGGTTTGAGATTCTTCGCTTTCACAAACTCTTCGTCAGCGATGACGAGCGCTGCGGCGCCATCAACAATTCCTGACGCGTTGCCGGCAGTTACGAATCCGTCTTTGCTGAATGCCGGTTTAAGTTTAGCCAGACCTTCGAGTGTGGTTTCCGGCCGCATGTGATCGTCGTGATCGAAAATCGTCGTGCCTTTGCGATTTTTGATTTCGACCGGAGTTATCTCGTCCGCAAAGACCCCCGCGTCGAGCGCGCGCTTGGCCGCTTGTTGTGAACGCAAGGCGTATTCGTCCTGAGCGTCGCGACCGATCTCAAATTTGCGCGCGAGATTCTCGGCCGTTCCGGCCATCGGTGTGTTGCAGTAAGTGTCGAGCAGCGCGACCATCAAACTGTCTTCCAATTTCCCCTGGCCCAATCCAAAACCGGTGCGCGCGCCGCGAATGACATGCGGCGCCTGCGACATCGATTCGATTCCGCCGACGAGACAGGTGCGGGCTTCGCGCAGTTGAATCATCTGCGCGCCGGAAACGATCGACTGGATGCCACTGCCGCAGAGACGATTGACCGTAAGTGCCGGCCGATCGAAAGGCACGCCTGCTTTCAAAGCCACGTGGCGCGCGCCGTAAATCGCATCGCCGGACGTTTGTAAGGCGTTGCCGATTATCGTGTGATCGATCTCTTCCGCCGCCACACCCGTCGTCTCCAGCGCCGCGCGCGCCGCGGTCGCGCCGAGATCGATGGCCGAAATATCTTTCAGTGCGCCGACGTACTCGCCCATCGGCGTGCGTTTACCACCCAGAATGAAAACATCACGAGACATGAATTAACGGTGACCTCTCTACAGATAAGAATTCGAGCTGCGCCCGAAACGAACAAGGCTAGCAGACGGTAAACTACGGGTCAATTTGGAGTGCGCCGGCAGAGTCCCGATTTGGCGGGGCGGCGACGGCGCTTTGGATCGATGAAGACGAGGAAATTGTAATGGGCGGAAATTATCCAAAGCGGCGTCGCCGCCCCGACAAATCGGGACTCTGCCGCCGCACTCCAAAGTGCGCTATCTCGGCGGCTTGCGCGGCAACTTCTGATCGCGCATCGCGGCCTGGTAAACGAACACTGCGGCCACCGCGGCGGACTGTTTCAAATCTTCGGCGAACACATGATCGTAGACATCCATGTTGGTGTGGGCAGTGCGCGGATTGTTCTCCATGAAATCGCGGAGAAACTGAAAGCCCGGCAGCCCGATCGCATCAAACGAATTGTGATCGGTCGCGCCGATACCTTCGATCGTCAGCGTAGTCGCACCCAAATCTTTCAGCGGCGCCAGCCATGATCCAAAGATCGGCCGCGCCGCTTCGTTACCCTGCAAATAGATTCCGCGAATCTTGCCTGTGCCATAGTCGAGATTGAAGTACGCCGAGAACTTTTCGTATTCGCCGGTGAAACGTCCGGGCGCGCCAAAGTGCGCGGCCACGTAAGCGCGTGATCCGTATGCGCCCTGCTCTTCAGCGCTCCACAGCCCTATGCGAATCGTGCGGCGTGGTTTCAACCCGAGCGACTTGATGATTCGCATTGCTTCGAGTGCGACGCCCGCGCCCGCGGCGTTGTCAGTAGCGCCGGTCGCGGTGTGCCATGAGTCGAGACAGCCGCCGAGCATCACTACTTCATCTTTCAGATCGGTGCCGGGAATTTCAGCGATGATGTTTTGACTCTTCGTATCGTCATCGTGAAAGGTCGCCCGAATGTTCACTTCGACTTCGACCGGCAGACCGCGCTCGATGATGCGAATCATTCGATTGTACTGCTCAGCCGCCACCACTACCTGAGGGACCAACTTTGGTTTGCCCATACTCCACGGCACTGGGCGCTGCGCTGGCGGCGTGTCGAAGGGCGTGGGAATTGTGATGCGTGTGACGTAAACCACGCCGCCGTCGCCCGCTCCGGGCTCGATCGTCACTGCCGGACTTTCCGCATAAAGCAACCGCCACTTTTGATAATTAAGATCGATCCGCGCCCTTTGCTCCGCACTCATTTGAAAACTCGTCGGTTCGGGTGGCGCGGATTTGGCGTTGGCGAGTTTCAATAATTCTTCGTCACTAAGCCGTTTAGTTTGCGGTGTGAACTCGACCGGCACTGCCCGCGCCGGCGCCACCAGGACAATCTTGCCTTTTAGTTTGCCGCGATATTTTTCGAGGTCAGCGGCGGTGCGCACGTCCATCAACACGACTTCGCCACGGACCGGACCATTCGTTGCCGGACTCCAGGCCTTCGGGTAGGCAATCAGCGAACTAAAAGTTGGGGCCGTCATGCTGGCGGCAAAACCATCCAGTGACCAGCCGCGACCGAAATCCCAGGCTTCGGCATGTGCATTCGACAATCCCCACTTGCGCATCAGCTCGAGCGTGTAACTTTGCGCTTTCTTCAGGCCGGGCGAGCCGGTCAAACGCGGACCAATCACATCAGTGAGATAGCCGACCGTCTCCATTACCTGCGAGCGCTGCAGTGCTTCATCCTTGATTCGATTGATCGCGTCGACGTCGACCTTTTCCGGCGACGTCTGCGCGCGCGTGCCGACGCCGCTGGAAACGAAACTGCAAATGACTGTGAGGGCGAGAATGATTCTGAAGAAAGGTTGCTGAACGGACATGGCTGGCTCCCGATGAAGATCGATTTAAGAGATGAGACGCGGGAACCGGCTGATTTCTTCCGTTCCCTAATCCATGAATCGATGCTTCTCGCGATAGCGATGCAGTAATTCTTCGAGGAAGCCTTCGTACGTGAAGGTGGCGAGATCGTACTGGGGACGGAGTTTGAAGAGAATCGGCATCGAGACACGCCAGGCCATCCACTGTCGCGGATAATCCTTCAGGTCCCAGCGACGGCGCAGGAAACTTTCGACGACCGTGATTTCCTGTTCCGTCAGTTTGTCGATGTTAGCGGTGAAGGCGACCGGCGCGAACGAGCGTCTCAGAGCTGCATCAGATATCGGCGAAGCGAAGACTTCCGCGAACGCCGGCGCTTCCGCTTCCCGTTCGCGCACCACCACGGTTCCGGCGACCAAATCGCCGACGCGTTGATCGCGTTCCGTGGCAAAGACTGAAATCAAACCAATCGAATAGAAGGGTGGGACGAGGAAATCAACGACGCGCAATAAGTTTCGCACCACTGCTTCAAAAAACGAGATCGGTCGACCATCTTCGCGGATGACTCTCAGCTTCAGCCAACGCTTGCCGGGCGTTTGGCCGCGCCAAAGCCATTCGAACACCGCGAAATAACCATCGAAGATCACAAACTGAATTACGATCAGCAGGGCAATGACCCACTTCGGCGCGCTCATCAGTCTCGAGCCAAAGCCGGAAGCGTTGGAAATGATCGCCAGGAAACTCCCCACGACGATCAGCGTTACGATCTGGATGGTATGGTCGATGGCGCAGGCAATGAATCGATTGCCGATCGAAGCCAGGGCAAAGTGGAGCGGCACGCGCTCGGGCGTTTCGATTACCAGGGTTTCGTCAGAAGTGATCACTGCTGACATGTTGAGGCTTCGGCTAGCTGACTGAGAGCAATGTTGACTGCTTCAGGATATAACTGGTGTTCTGCAATCAGAATGCGCGCGGCCAGACTCTCGACGGTATCGTCCCCGGATACCGGCACTTCGCGTTGCGCAATGATCGGTCCGCCGTCCAACGTCTCGTCGACAAAGTGTACGGTGCAACCGCTGATGGTTGCGCGCTGGTCCAACGCCTGTTGTTGCGCATTGAGTCCCGGGAATGACGGCAACAGGCTGGGATGGATGTTGAGGACGCGGCCGCGATATGCGTTTATGAAATCAGCAGAGAGCACGCGCATGTAACCTGCGAGACACACCAGATCGATGTTGCGGAGTTTGAGAGCGGCGACGACTTCGCGATCATGTTCGGCACGTGACCGGCCTTGACGTTCGATCGTCATCGCCTCAATTCCGAATTCCGCCGCTCTTTCCAGACCGGCGGCGGTTCGCTGGTCGCTGATCACGACCGCCACTTCCGCCTTCGCAATCGCACCGCTGCGGACGCCGTCAATCAACGCCGCCATATTTGAGCCGCGCCCGGAGATGAGAATGGCAATCCGCTTGATCGTCACAACCTTAGCCCTGGTCCTGATTAAAGATCTGACCGAGGTGATGATTCAAATGATCGACGTAATCCTTCATCAGATATTCCAGGGTCGCCGGTTTTGATTGCGGCACCGTTTTGAAAGCGATCTCTTCCAACGTGTGCAGCGTGCAGGGCGTGCCGAGCTTCGCCGCGTCAGCATGCGACATCAAGTGGTGCAGATGAAGATTGTACGCGCGCCACAAATCGACCAGCTGCGGCCACGAAGCTTCCTGATAATGATTGGTTTCTACCCACCCATTCTGATCATAACCGGGGAAAACCAGATCGTCCTTCAATTGTCCCAGCACGAATCGCGGATGGTTATTCGCCGCTGAGTCGATCAGATGACCGATGATCTGTTTCGCTGACCAATGATCGTCAGCGCGCGGGCGCCCGGCCTCGCTCTCGCTTATCAGCCGCAGGCGCTCGGCCGACGCATCGACGGTTTGCTTGAAATCATCCAGCCATTCCATTCTCGAATCTCCTAAATCAAAGAAACCTGGCGGTCGCCGCGAATGACGCAGCCGATTTCGTAACACGGCTGGATCTCATCGCGAATTTGCGCGGCGTCTCCGGCATCGCACACGATCACCATGCCGACACCCATGTTGAAGGTGCGATACATTTCCGGCTCCGCGATGTTTCCGGCGCGTTGCATAACTTCAAATACCGGCAGCACCGGCCACGAACCGCGTTTGATCTCGACGGCAGTTTCGGCCGGCAGGATGCGCGGGATGTTTTCCAGTAATCCTCCGCCGGTAATGTGGGCCAGTCCTTTAATGATGCCGGAATCGAGCAGCGGCCCCAGCGCACTCAGATAACTCAGATGCGTCTGCAACAACGCGTCGCCTACCGTCTGGCCCAACTCATCGATAAAGGTGTCGGGTGCATGGCCCAGCGTTTCAAAAAATAGTTTGCGCGCTAGCGAGTAGCCGTTGGTGTGCAAACCGGCTGATGGCAATCCCAACAAGACGTCGCCCGCTGCGATCGTTTTCCCGTCGATTATCTTGTGACGATCGACGACCCCAACAATAAAACCGGCCATGTCGTATTCGCCGTCTGCGTAGAAGCCCGGCATCTCAGCAGTCTCGCCGCCGAGCAACACGCAACCATTGTCGCGACAACCGTTGGTGATGCCTTCAACGATGCTGGTGATAGTGTCCGGCGAGAGCTTGCCGGTGGCAATGTAATCGAGAAAAAAAAGCGGGCGCGCGCCCTGGACCAGAATGTCGTCGACGCAGTGATTGACCAGATCGCGGCCGACGGTGTGGTGAGTTCCGGTGGCAAAGGCAATCTTGAGTTTGGTGCCGACGCCATCAGCCGACGCGACCAGCACCGGCTCGCGCATGGCTGGAAACGACCCTTCGAACATGCCGCCGAAGCTGCCGATGTCCGAGAGCGTGCGGCCATTGAAAGTGGTACGCGCGAGTTCCTTGATTCTCTCAGTCGCGCGATTTGCCTCGTCGATGTTGACGCCGGCGTCAGCGTAAGTGGCTGGTTTAGTCATAGAAGGAAGCAGCAGAAAAGTAAATCGTGAATAGTAAATCGTGAATAGACAAGTCGGTCGGAGAGGTACCTCGACATGCCTTTCAAAAAGTCTATTTACGATTCACGATTCACTATTTACCTTTCTTCGGCGTTGGCTTCGGTTTGGGCGGCGGGCCGAAATCGCCGTACGCGATAAATCCGGCTCGCGACGAATCGTCCTTAAATCCTTCGCGACCGGTCCAGATATCTTCCTTCGCTTCCTTCGCCGTTTTGATTTCGTAGAACTTGGCAGAGTCGCGTTTGCCATTCGTCGTCAAAGTGACTTCGCCCTGCAAGTCCGTTCGATACAACTTGGCATTCATCGCTTTCAGGCGGTCGAGAACTGACTGCGCCGGATGACCATAACGGTTCCACTCGCCGTCTGAGATAATCGCAGCTGCGGGTTGGACCTTCTTCAGGAAATTCTCTGACGACGCGTACTTCGATCCGTGATGACCGACCTTGATCACGTCGGCTTTCAAATTAAGATCCACCGAGAGCATCCGGGCCTCCGTTTGATTTTCGGCGTCTCCCATGAACAGCATCGAGAAGTCGCCATAATCAAGCCGCAGCACAATCGAATTGGCATTGATGTCGTTGCCGCCCGCCTTCATGTGATCTTTGGTAAAGAGAGGTTCGCTCGGCGCGAGCACCGTGACTATCGCTCCGCCACCAAGATCATATTTCTTGCCGGCCTCGACTCTTTCGTAGAACTGCGCGCCGGACTTGGACACGGCGTCTTTGTACTCATCGAAGAAGGCATTGATCGATTTGATCTTGTTCTTGGCAGGACGCGGAGTGGGCGCCGGCTTCGCACCTTTCTTCGGTGTCGGCGTCGGCGAGGGAGCCGGTGTCGAAAGATCTACACCGTTGTCGACTACCGTCGCAACTTTGATTCCACTGAGTACTTCATCGGCGCCGCCGATATGGTCGGGATGCGGATGCGTCGCGATGAAGTAATCGAGTTGTTCGATCTTGTATCGCTTCAACGCCTCCAGAATGACTTTGCCTTTTCCGGCATCGCCCGCATCGATCAAAACCGACTTTCCGGTGGGCGAGATGATCAGAATTGAATCGCCCTCACCGGGTCCCACGTCGAGCACGTGCACCTGCAACTCGCCCGTCGGTTTCGGCACACGTTGCGCGCGCCACCATTTGACGAGATCGAACTTCCAGGCGACAGCTCCGGCGGCCAGGCCGATGAGCAACACCACCGCAATTGCGCAACCGCAGCCTCGAGTCGATCTCTTCATGGTCTTCGGAGCTTGGGGGGCTCGCTGCTCATAATGCGAGGCGGAGCTTCTTTGTCGTACTTGTTCTGAAGTTTTTGCACTTTCGGGATCTGACCGTGCTGCCCGCGCGCGTAGGCGCGTAACAGTTTGTCGGCCTCTACTGTGCGCCACACATTTTCCCTGCCGAGCGCTTCATCAATTCCCAGGAAGAGATCGGCGTCTTTGTTTTCGTCGTTAATCGTCGGATGAAAGTCGAAGTTCTTGATCGAATAGGCGGGCAACGTCGTGGCTTCGTTCCAGGTCACCCGGGTGATGCGACCGTTGTTTCGGGAATCGACCAGCAGCAAAGTCAACCTTACGCCGACCAATGATTCGTCCGATCGATTCGCCAGCGCGCACCTCAGCACAAACTCGCCGTCAGTCTTTATTAACTTCGGCTCATCGATGCGCGCGGGGAGATCGAGCACGTCAAAAAACTTAACTGGCTGCGCTGCTGGTTTGGGTTCGTCCTGTCGCGCAAACGCCGGATAGGTGACCAGGATGATCAGCGCGACGACCAACGATTTCATGATAGCCGAGTATGCGACCCTGAGACCCATTCGCGCAACTATTGTCAGAACTTCACGCGTTCAAGCACCAGCAGCCCGATCGACACCGCGGCCAGCGCGTACATCACCGGATGGATGTCACGACGCCGGCCCACCATCAAATATAAACCGACGTGCGAGATGAATCCCCACAGGATCCCCTGTGTGATCGAAAAGGTGAGCGGGATCAAAATCAGCGTCAGAAATGCTGGAATGCCCTCTTCAAACTTCGCGAAGTTGATTTGCGCGACGCTGCGAAACATGGCTGCGCCGACCAGGATCAAAACGGCGGCGGTCGCGTATGGCGGGACCATCCCGGCGAGCGGCGCGGTGAAGAGACACGGCAGAAAACAGAGCGCGGTGAAAACGGAAGTCCAACCCGTGCGGCCACCCATCTCAATGCCGGCAATGCTTTCGATGTACGCCGTGCCGGATGACGTCCCGGCGACTCCCGCGCCCATCGTGGCCAGCGAATCGACGATCAGTCCCTCACGCAAATTGCGGGGATGACCTTCATCGTCGAGCAAGTCCCCCGCGTGCGCCACGCCGATGAAAGTCGAGATCGAATCGAACAAATCTGTGAACAGGATCGCGATGATCGATGGGACCAGGCTCAACTTCAGAGCGCCCCAGATGTCTAGCTTCAGAAAGACGCTCTTGAAATCAGGCAGGCTGAATTTTTGTGCGGGTGCGATCACCAAACCAAGCGCCCAGGCAATCAGAGTTATCAACACGATGGTCGCCAGGAACGCCAAAGGACTCTTGCGCGACATGAGAAAGATCGAAAGCGCGACGCCCAGAATCGTCAGCAGCGCGGGCTTTCCCAGCGCGCCGATCTTCACCAGCGTGACTGGATCGGAAACGATAAAGCCGGCGCCTCTTAAACCAATGAAGGTGAGAAAGATTCCAATGCCGGCCGCGGCGGCGATCCTGATTTCGTGGGGAATCGCTTTCGCGATCGACTCGCGAACCGGCGTGACCGATATCAGCAGAAAGAAAACGCCGGCCCAAAAAATTATGCCGAGCGCCGTCGGCCACGGCACACCTTTGCCGAGCACGATCGTGTAAGTAAAGAATGCGTTGATGCCCATTCCCGGCGCGACTGCAAACGGCAGCTTGGCGTACCAGCCCATCAACAACGTCATCGTGAAACAGATGATCACGGTTGCGGTGAGCACGCCGCTGAATGCCATTCCCGTCTTGCCGTCGGCTGAAAGGATTTGCGGATTGACCACCACGATGTAAGCCATCGTGAAGAAGGTGGTAATGCCGGCGACGGCTTCGGTTTTGAGGTTGGGTTTTTGCGTCGAGTCCATTGATCGCTGCGCAGATCCGATCACAACGCGTTGGTGATAGACGAACGCGAACTCTAACACAGATTGAGGTTTACTTTAGAGAACGAGAAAGAGTTAAAAAACATCCAGCCCCGTGGGCGGGTCTGTGAATCGTTCAGCCAATGTTTGTTGATAGACGAGCTCCCATCCGAGCACCGTGGCGCCGGCAACAATGATCAGAAGGATCACCGTAATAACGCGGACTTTGCGCGCTGACATCATAGTGAATCGAGAGTAACAGTTTGCGGCTGGATTAGCTCTCGCCGTTCTCGTCCCTGAGCATACGACAATCGCCCTGAAAGACCGCGCCAGGTTTGATCGAGAGAGTGCGGGTCGCGATGTTGCCGCGCACTATGGCTCCCGGACTGACTTCGACTTTCTGGTGACCGATGATATCGCCGATCACCGTCCCGTTGACGACACAGACGGCAACGTCGATCTCAGCTTCGACCTTCGCCGACGGATCCACGATTAAAGTGCCTTTGGGCGAGAACACTTTGCCGGCGACGTGTCCGTTGATGCGCAGAAGATCTTTGAAACTGATCTCGCCGTTCAGCTCCGGTTCGCCTGATCCGTTACGCAGCCGTTGCTTGATCGTCAGCGTGCTGGCAGCCGCGCCTAATAGACCGCAGATGGTGCCATCGACCGCGATGGTCCCGCGGTAAGTCACTTCGCCGGTAATCACCGGAGTGCGTGGCTGAAAAGTCGCCGCCTTTCGTGGCTGAGCAGGCGGTGATACGGAATGAAGTTCGGGTCGGGCAGCAGGCGGTCGAGTAACCAGATGCGGCCCGCTCGGGCCGATCGCGTTTACGTTCGCTTGTGCTGCAACCAGGTCGGGCGCGCACGCCTCTTCTTGCAAAGCGGGCTTGGCAGCAGGCATCGAGATTTCTCCTCGGAAGCCTTCGGGGGCTTTCCTACCTATTCATTTTTTGTGGGAAGCTGCCCGCCCTGGTCGTGCGCCGAGCGAGCCTTTAAAGAAAACCAGCAAAAAAGTGTGCGCACGTTACCACAGCAATGGTGCGGGTTCAAGCGGTTTTTCAGCAGATTGTTGAGAAGCCGCGGGTCCTAATGGAGCGCCGGCATCCCTGCCCGGCCAAGGCTCGCCCTTCGTTCGCGCCTGGCGCTCATGCGCGCCAGAGATGCTCGCGCTCCAGAGCGGTGCTCACTTTCCATTTTGAATATTCAGCGCCAGCACGTCTTCGAAAGCGCAAATCGCCGCCTTCTTGATTGGCTGCGGCAGCTTGAGGTTCTTCAAATCGATCGTTTTGTTGCCGACGATGCGCGCCTGGCCCAGCATAACCATGCCCTTGCCGCTGTCGGCATAGACGGGCACCAGCATTTTGAAGTTGTCGGAAACGCCTGATTGGGTCAGGTGAGCGTTCAGCACCGTCCCACCCTCGGTGAGTTCATAGTCAAATTTGTAGCTGGGCATCTCGGTGCCGTAAACATATTCGTTGAAGAACCAATCCATCTTGCCGTTCCCGTCAAGGTCCATGTTTTTGGTCATGAACTTTTCTACGGTTTGTTTCAGATCTTCGGTCGAGACGTCCTGGTTGTAATGCGACTTGATGAAGTCATGCATCATGTCCATGAATCGTTTGTCGCCGCCGTGCGCGGCATCAAACATCATCTGTCGCAACATGTGCAGGATGAACGCGCCCTTCGGATAGACGAGGAATTGATATGCGGCGTAAGTCTTACCGCTGCTGAGCCGATAGCCCTGGGTGACTGGTCCCACGGTATAGGGTTTCAGGTCGTGTGTCGCCGGTCTCGCCTGGGTGATTCGATCGTGTTGGTCATGCCAGAACTCTAGGAACTTGCCGTTATCTTTCATCGCGAATTGGACGAACAACGAGGCAGAGAATTCCGCGAAGCCTTCGCTCATCCACTGATCGTGATAAGACTTCCAACCGACCATGTGCCCCCACCACTGATGAGCAATTTCATGTGGCGCCACGTATCGAAAGAAATTATTCGTTGCGAAATTGATGTTACCTGACGCGAGGTAACGCTGGGTCGGATCCATGAACGCCGTGAACGGCATGTAGACGAGCGTGGGCCATGCCTGGCCAAAATTACCGGCTGGTTGTTGGGTGAGCGCCAGGCGGTCGAAAGGCAGCTTGCCAAAGTACGCGTTGTAAATGCGTGTTGAGTTCTCTGCGTCAGCGAGCATTGGGCCTGCCATGCCCACTGTGTTCATCGATCCCGTGCCTCCGCGTATCATCGCGTTTTCGTTGGCGTAGAATTCAATGGTGTAGCCCGTGTCGCTATCTTGCACTTGTTTCTTCTTGAATAATCCGTAGTTGAATCCAGCGACTGCTAACTGCGTATCGCCGCTGGTCCACTTTGCCGCAATCAGATCGCCGTCTGTCGCTTCAGCCTCGACTGGATTTCCGGTGCCGATGAGTGTTTTGCCTTTCGGATAACGGAACGTCACGTCAAAGCGGGCCCGGTCGCCAAAAGCGGTGCCCTCGTTGTTTGGATACCAGGTCAGCCGCGCGCCGGGGTTAACAAAAAAGTTGCCGCCGCCCGTGTCGATGAGCGCGTCACCGCCAGCGTATTCAAAGTTAATCTTATAAGTCTTGCCGGCTTCGAGCGGCTGAGGAAAGATCACGCCAAAGTCGGCGTCTTCATCCTTCGCCTCCTGCACGAAGGAGAGTTCTTTGCCGGCTTCGTCGCGCACGCGCGACACGCGCAACGATCTAAACAGGCTAAACGGCAGCACCCGCGCGCCGTTATCCTGGACCTTCAGCGTCACGGTGTCGTTGGCGACGAACCTGGTGCCGCGGATAGCTGCGTCGACGTCGTGCCGCACGATGTCAAAGATGCGGTGATCTTCATTCGATGATGCCGTGCCGTTGGCATACTCATCGGCGCGATGAAAAGCAGTCCAGAGGCCGCGGTCCGTGTCGCCGTAGCTCGAGAGCAGGACTTCTTCGGGTGAGACCTGCGGAATTCCCAACGGGTCATATTGGAAAAGCAATTTACTGTAGCGCTTGCCGTTAATGAACGCGGTGAAGAAGCCGGGCCGGTTCGTGTTATCAAGATCGACCAGGGTGCGCAGTTCATAGTTGCGCCGCAAAGTCTTCCGGAGCAGCGATTCGTTATCACGATAAAGGTCGCGCGCGTGTTCGGCTTGCGGGCCGCCGGTCGCCATCTTTGCCTGCGGCGACGCTTTGATCTCTTCAAAGGTTTTATCGGTAAAGCGCAGGACGAGACGATCGAAATCTTCCTTAATCGAAGTTTCGTTGGTGAAGAGCGATAGATTGTGCTTTTCAATCTCGGTCGGCGGCGTGAGAGTCAGTTGGCCCTGGCCGATAAAGACCGCACCGACGTCGCGTTCGTCAATCGGCGGCGCAAAGTAAATCTCGCCGCTCGTCAAAGTGAAAGTGGCCGCGTCGCGTTTGAGCACGAGGTTGTTGACGGTGGCGTACGGCCCGGCCAAATCGCCCGCGGCCTTCCCCGCGTCGCGCAATTTGTGGTACGTCGGATCACTATTAGCTTTTTCGCCGGTCGTGACGGTCACGGTGGCTTCGACCGGAGCGAGATCCATTTTTAGATCGACGGCGGCGGCCGCGCCTTCGTCAACCTTGACGTCCTCGCGCCGTGCTTCGCTGAAACCCTGCGCGGAAACGGTCACGGTGTACGCGCCCGGCGGCAAACCTTCAATCTTGAATTGACCTTGTTTGTCCGTAACGGCAGTGTAGGTTTGATTCGTGTTGGCTTCAGTCACGGTCACGGCCGCGCCCACGATAACCGCGCCTTTGGGATCGGTTACCTTGCCTTCAATGCGGCCGCCGGCGCCGTGAACAATGATTAGCGGCAGGGCAAACAGAAGAGCGCTGATGACGATCAGCACACGGGGTAATCTTTTATTTTTCATGTTGGTGACCGCGCCGGGAAAATTCTTGGAACTTGGAATCCGGCGACTGCGCCGTTTGAGTGGTCGCATTATTCGCGTTCAGCGACGGCGCGTCAAGAGTTTTCCCCGCAGCCACGCGTGCGTTCTTGTCTCCGCGTTCCGCGCATGGCATCCTGACGATCAGTGTTTGTCGAGAGCAAAACCAGGACACGACTGCTGCGCCGGATGGGCGAAGCGATTGAGCGCTTCCGCATGATCGAAGACGGCGATCGGATCATGGTCTGTTTGTCCGGCGGCAAAGACAGTCATGTATTGTTGGATTTGTTGCTCGACGTGCAGCGGCGCGCGCCCGTGCGGTTCGAATTGCTGGCTGTCAATCTGGATCAGAAGCAACCCGGATTTCCGGCAGAAGTGTTGCCGAAATATCTGACTGAGCGGCGCGTGCCGTTTCGGATCGTGGAACGGAACACTTATGCGGTCGTCAAGCGTTTGGTTCCTGAAGGCAAGACTTACTGTTCGGTCTGCTCGCGGCTGCGTCGCGGCATTCTCTACAACATCGCGGTCGAAGAAGGTTGCACCAGGATTGCTCTGGGCCATCATGCCGATGACATCATTGCGACCTTCCTGCTCAATCTCTTCTACGTCGGCACGCTGAAAGCTATGCCGCCGGTGCTGCGTTCCGACGACGGGCGCAATACGATCATTCGGCCGCTCGCCTTGTGCCGCGAAAGCGACCTCGCCCAGTTCGCAAACGAAGCGCAATTCCCGATCATTCCGTGCGACCTTTGCGGGTCGCAACCAAACTTAAAGCGCGCGCGCGTCAAGCGATTGATCGAGGATCTGGAAAAAGAGATTCCGAACATTCGCGCTTCGATGCTGACGGCGCTTGGTAATGCCGTGCCGACACACTTGCTCGATCCGAATTTGTTCGATTTCACCAGGCTGTCATCCACTGTTGGTGATGTAGAAGCAGAACTCGATCTGGTGCTGGGACACACAGACAGCGAACCGGCGCTGGTGGCCCTTGCTTAGCAGGCAGCTGAAAAGCTCCCTCTCCCTTTGGGAGAGGGCTGGGGTGAGGGCCTGGCGCGAGAGACTGATGAGGATTCTTTTGGGTTTTTCGCTACTTCGCCCTCACCCTAACCCTCTCCCAGTGGGAGAGGGAATCGGAATGACCAGACTTTTTCAGCAGCCGGTTAGCAGTTGAAAGTAGCCCAAGTTGTTAACTTGCGACCGGGTTTTCGCAAATTAACAATTTGCGCTACATGTTTCCTGTGATTAAATTCGGCCGTGACGACCAATCCCAAGCGAGAGCTTGATCTCTCCGGCTTTCCCAGCGGCACGGTCACCGAATACACCACGCTGGTGTGTCTCGCCTGCATCTTCGATATCTTCACCAAGCAACTGGGCCTCGCGCCGCGCACGGCATTCTCGGAAATCAAACGCCACACGCCGACGATCGAAGAGTTAACCAGCCGTACCACGATGCGGCCTTATTTCGATAGCGATGAGAAGCACCCGCATTGCCCTCATTGCGGATCGGGGAAACGCTGGCTCGCGCGTTTTGACACCTGCTGCATCGAAGGCCGCAAGACAACCGATGCGCCACGGCGCGCGCTCGTCAAAAAGCTGCCACAGGCCGGCGATCAGTTTCTGTTTGTCGACAAGAAGTCCGACTCGCGCGCGGTGTTCTTCGAATGGCTCGACACGTTGCGCGTGAACCTGGATTTGAATGACGAAAGCTGGTTGTTGGCAGCCACGCGCAACTACCTCGAGCGTCGCGATCCGAAAACGAATTGGGAAGAAGTCTGCGCCGGTGTGCGCGCCGTACGCCGGTCGTCTCGCATCGCCGAAGGGTGGGAACGCGACGGCGCACGTTTATTTCTGGCGCCAAAAATTTACGGCGAGGCCCTGCTGATTCAATACCTCGTCAGCCGCTCGCACGCTCACGGCGGATTGACGCTCGAAGGCAGGCTAACCTTGCTGGAACTGATCCGGCGGCTGCGATATTTCGGATACCTCGATCAGATCGGCATCGTCGAACGCGAACCGGGCGAGGTGTTTGAGAAGATCATTGAACACCTGGCGGCGACGCAGGACTGGTCACAGCAAAGTGTCAGTACCGGGAGCGGTAGCGACCGGATCAAGAGCGCCGCTAAAGGAAAGAAAAAAGCCTCTAAGAAATCATCAAAAACCCGCAAATCAAAAGAGACCGCGCCCGAACCTGAAGCAGTGATCACCGAAGCAGTCAAGCTGCATTACATCATCGATCGCCGCGACTTTCTCGAGAAGGTGAAGAGCGTTTACGCGAGCTATGCGTGATTTCATCGCCTGACTCAAAGTCGATGCGGCTTACCGCACTGTGCGGCGGCAAAGCCGCGTTGAGGAAGCCGCGATCGTCACGCCTCGCGATGCAGAATGAAGTCCGCGATAGATTTAAGCAGCTGCGTCGATCGTTCGATTCTTTGAAGGGCGTCACAGGTCGTACGATGAACATCCACGATCGTCGTGCGCGTCGCCTCGATTCCATGAATCGAGGGAAAGGTCGCCTTCTTTGCGCGCGCATCCTTGCCGGGCGTCTTGCCTAACTCGTCAGCAGTTGCAGTCACATCAAGCAGATCATCGGTAATCTGAAACAGCAGTCCCAGATTGATTCCGTAGTCGGTAACCGCTGTCAGCTCCTCATGGTTAGCGCCGCTGATCAGCGCGCCCGCCCGCGCTGCCGTGTATATCAAGGCGCCCGTCTTGTGCGCGTGAATCCGTTTGACTTCATCGCCGTCGACGGCGTGCGATTCGGCTTCGAGATCCAGCGCCTGGCCCGCGACCATTCCTGTGGGTGTGCCGGCTGCGCGCGCCAGTTCCGCCAGCAATCGCACGCGGAGTTCAGCCGAGAGATTGTCATCTTCAGCGATCGTCTGAAACGCTAACGCCTGCAAAGCATCTCCGGCCAGGATCGCGGTCGCTTCGTCGAACTGCACGTGACACGTTGCTCGCCCACGGCGCAGATCGTCGTCATCCATCGACGGGAGATCGTCGTGAATCAACGAATAACTGTGAATCATCTCGAAAGCGCACGCGGCGCGCAGCAGTTGATCTGTCGGGGCGCCGAAAGTTTGTCCGGCCGCGATCAAGAGTGCAGGGCGAAACCGTTTGCCACCGGCGAAGACGCTCCAGCGAATTGCGGCGTGGACCCGCTCAGGCGATTGCGACTCTTTCGGGATGAGCCGATCGAGTTCGGTATCGATGAGCGTGCGGCAGAAGGCGAAAAATTCGCGGGTGTCGTTGGCGTAAGGTTTCACCACAGAGGACACAGGGGAATTAAACAATCAGGAAAGATTCAGTCGTTGTCTGATTCGTTCTCAGGTTCAAACGGTGCGGTGGTTGATTGCCCCTTGTTGTCGCGCATCAGAATCTCAATGCGGCGTTCAGCCTGATTCAGACGATCCTGGCATTCGCGTGAAAGCGCGACTCCGTGCTCGAACAGTTCGAGACTGCGTTCCAGCGGCAGCTCACCCTGCTCAAGCTCGCGCACGATGCGTTCGAGCTCTTCCAGCGAAGACTCGAAGGTTTTAGGTTTAGTGGTGCTCATTGATTATGCACGCGACCTGCTGTCGGGCTGGCGTCATCGATCGCAGCTACAGCTCGGCTACTATCTCGCGAGCGGCGAAAGATTGTTTAGTTGCCGCTGCAACTCATCCTGAAAATGGCCGCCGTTCGTCGGCAAATTATTGACCATCGCCTGCGCCAGCATCATTGCCAGCTTGTCATCCTGCACGGCAGTCACGCGCCAGCGGTCGCCGATCTGGATCATTGTAAGCTGAATCTGCTGATCTTTCAGATTCACCGCAGCGCGCGCCGTATTATTTTCCTGCTTGATGTCGGCAAAGCGCGGTACCGCGAGGGCTATGACCACGAAAGGCTTGTCGGCGGCGACGTCGGTCAAACGCTGCAACTCTTTGACGAGTTGATCATGCAGCGTCTCTTTCACTTTCGCCGAGGACGACATCCGGTTGAGATCGATTTGCGAAGCCCAGACCGCTGATGCCGGGACCCGCGCGCGAATCTGCGAAACAAAATCGGTCGCGATTTTGTCAGTGTCGAGAATGTTGTCGATGCTTTGCCGATCGTTCCGCTGCGTCGCGTCAACCAGCAGGGCCAGTGAGTACGCCGGACCGGTTTGATAATGCCGCCACCAGAAATAACCGCCGCCGGCGATGCCGCCGATAACCAGAATGAGCAGCACGGCGATGATTGCGAGCACGCGACCGACGCCGCTGCGCGATGAACGCTCGCGACGACCGGCGACACCAGACGAGCCCGCCTCGCGGTTATCGAAGTTGATGACGATCTTATTTGGTTTCATCCTATTCCGGTTTCGTCCCTTCGATGCGACAATCTAGTTCGCCTTTCCACAACCGCAGCCGCAATTCGTCCCCAATCGACGTCTCGTGTGCTTCGCGAACCACCCGACCCTGCGCATCCTGCGCGATCGCGTAGCCGCGTTCAAGCACGCGCAGCGGCGACATGGCGTCGAGCGCCGCGGCGGCGAGGCCAAACTTTCGCTGGGCGGCTTGCAGGCGCGCGGCCATCGCGCTGTCACGCGAATTATTTAACGATTCGAAGCGGGCGCGTGACGCAGCCAATAACGAATTCAGTTGCGGCAGCGACACGTTGCGCGCAGCGGCGTGCCAACGACGGTGCGCTGTCCCGAGTGCTGCCCGCATCGTTGTTTGCAAACGATATTCGGCGGTGCTGGTCGCCGTCAACGCATCGCGCAGACGCGCGGCCACCGCATCGAACGCCGTCGATAATGCTAGTCTCTGCACCCGGTTCCGCGTGCCGGCAATTCGATGCTGCATCGATCGCCCCAGCGATTTATTCAATGAAGTCAGCCGCGCGCACAACTCGGCTTCATGTGCGGCGACCATCTCAGCTGCTGCTGAGGGAGTCGGGGCGCGCTGGTCGGCCACGAAATCGGCGATCGTAAAATCTGTTTCGTGGCCGATCGCGGAAATAATTGGGATCGTCGAAGCGCGAATCGTCCGCGCGACCGCCTCTTCGTTAAAGGCCCAGAGGTCTTCGATCGAGCCACCTCCCCGGCCGACGATGATTACATCGATGGTTCGATCAAGCTGGCCGTCGCGCAGTGCGCGCTGATGATGCTCGTTGAGAAAACGAATTGCGCGCACGATCTCATGCGCTGCTCCTTCACCTTGCACCCGCGCACTCGCGATCAAAATATGAACCGAGCGAGTGCGACGCGAGATGACATGGAGAATGTCCCGCAGCGCCGCGCCGTTTGCCGAGGTGACGATGCCGACACGCCTGGGGAACATGGGAATGGCGCGCTTTAATTCCGGCGCGAACAATCCCTCCGCCTGCAAGCGCGCCTTCGTCTGTTCGAACGCGAGCTGCAACGCGCCGGCGCCCACCGGCTCGAGCGAATCGACGAGCAACTGGTACTCGCCTTTCTGTTCGTAAACACTCAAGCGGCCGCGCGCGCGCAGCAGCATTCCGTCTTCAACCCGAAAGCGAATCCGCTGGTTCGTGCTGCGATAACACGCCGCGCGTAGTTGGGCGAACTCATCTTTCAAAGTGAAGTACCAGTGGCCGGAACTGTGCGCGCGAAAATTCGAGACCTCGCCTTCAACCCAAACCGAGGCAAACCGCTTTTCCAGCGCGCCGCGAATCTGCTGCGTCAGTTCTGAGACGCTGACCGGACGGCGTTCAGTCGAATCGAACAGCGATGCCAGTAAAGGTTGCGACATGATTAAGTGGTAAAACCCGGGGCCAGCAAATTCATCATCCGGGCCGGGTTCTTAATTTCCTGTTTCGTCATCCATTCTTCCGATTGCGCCACGAGTTGACGACCGCGATCGCCGCCGCCGATTTCACCCAATCGTCGTCGGGCGGCGGCAGCGTAGAGTCTCATGTTGACGGTGTCAAAGTCTTTCGCCGCTTTTTCCAACAGCGCGATCGCGTTGGTCTGATCACCGCGTTGGCGCGCGATGCCGGCGCGAATCAGCGTGGCGAACGGATTTGCGTACTCCATCTCTTCTTTTTCAATGTTGGTGGCTAGTTTTTCGGCCAGACGCAGGTGCCGTTCGCGCTGACTCCCGACGGCGCTGGCCAACGCCAGACGAGCTTGAATGTGAAGGGCATCGATGCGCAGGCCCTGAATCCGCAGCAACATCGACTTTTCGACGGCCCTGATTTGTCCTTCGATGTGTTTGTGCGCGACTTCATAATCGCCGGTGTACATCTCGATCTGCGCAAGCGCCACCAGCGAGCTGTAATGCTGCAAATGAAATCCGGTTCGCGGCCAGGTGGTCATCGCCGAAATCACCTCGTCGCGCGCGCGTGTAGGATCGTCGGCTGCCAACCAAATTATGTTCAGCCGCGTTCGCAGGTCAGTGGCCGAGAACAGGTTTCCCTGTTCCATCGCGGCTGAAAGTAATTGCGGCACTCGTCGCGAAATTTCAACCATCTCGCCCATATACAACATCGACACCAGCATGAACCGGTTCGCGATCGTCAACTCCCAGGTGGCGCCGGTGCACTGGTTGCGCAGAATCTCAGCCGCGCGCTCTAAATAATCAGCGGCCTGTTGCCATTCGCCCATCAGGTACGAACTCAGACCGCGCGCCCAGATGGCCATCGCCTTCGAGTGTGGATTACCGGCGCGCGCCGCGAGCGTCTCGGTTTTTTCGATCAAAAGCTTGACGCGGTCCTGCGCCGCGCCGCCACCGCGCGCTGCGGCCTGGCTCACTTCAAAAGCCATCGCGCGCGCGACGCGGGAAACTTCGCCGGCCCGCAAAGCGAGCAGCAGATGCAGACTTTGGAAATCGGCGCCGCGAATGAGATCGACCACACCCAAACCGGCTGCGACCGCCCAACAAATATCTATCCGCAGCAAATCCGATTCGGGTATTTGATCGACAGTCCGTTCGTGAAAGCTCAAACCGCGCAACCAAATCCACAAGCGACGCCGCGCCAGCGAAAGCAGCGCCCGCTTTGGACCTTTGGCCAAACGGAAGCCGGCGCTCTCCAGCACCACGCGAAATACTTCGAGACCTTCTTCGATGTGACCGCCCATCAAAAGCTGCGCGCCCGCGCGTTGGCGCAATTCGAGAGCGCGTCGCGCCGAAGAAATCCTGGCTGCTTCGAGAAATTCGTGCGCCGCTTCAGCCGGCCGGCCGGCGTTGGCGAGCGCGTCGCCCAGACCTACTTTGAGATCGAGCAGGTTTGGCGCGTCCGGCTTAAGTTCGATCGCTCGCCGGAAATAGAGTGCCGCGCGATCGAAGGCGAGGGCGCTCGCTGATTTGCGCGCAGCGGCTTCGGCGTGAATGGCTGCGCGATCGGTGTCGCCCGCGCCGAGATAGTCTTCGTACAGGCTTTCAGGATCGTCGAGACCGCGCGCTTCGATCGTTTGCGCCAGCCGGCGATGGATATGACGGCGTTCGCCTTCTTCGAGCAATGATCCGATCGTTTCGCCGATTCGATCGTGATAGATCTCAATGCCATACGGAGCGCCGCCGCTGCGAACGAACTGCGCCGCACGCAACATCGGCAGCAGATGCTGCGGATCGCGCGAGACGCCGGCAGCGGACAACGCGACGGCTTCGTCAACCGGCCGGCGCGCGACCGCCAACACGTCGAGCAACTCGCGAGCGCCCGGCGGCAACTGCTCCATGCGTTCTTCGAGCATCGTCGTCAGCGACCTGCCCTCGGCGGCCGCGTGTTCATTCATCATCCCGTAATGCGCCAGTTGCTCGAGCAAAAAAGGACTGCCGGCCGCCTCGCGCACAATCGATTCAATGAACGGCTCGGCGGGAATGTGGGCGTCAGCAAAAAGCGAGCGCGTCAATTCGCGCGCTTCAGCATCGCCCAATGGACCAACAAACAACTCGCGACAGGTGGCCGTCCCCGTTTGCGCGAGCAGCTGTTTCAGAAACGGTGCGTCTTCGATGTCGTCCGAGCGAAAGCTGGCAATCAGTAACAGTGGCGGTGCGTCGGGCGGCCGCAGCAGGTCTTCCAGCAGAAAAGTGCTATCAGTATCGGCCCACTGCAAATCATCTATGTAGATGACCAGCGGTTTTTGCTTCGCGACGTTGGTTAGTAACTCGCGCAGCGCCCCAAAGGCCTGCCGGCGCAACGTGAATAAATCGATCGTGTCCGTCTGGGCCGCACGCGCATCGAAGACCGCGTCAACCTGAAGCATGACGGGAAACACTCTGGCCAGGGCCGCGCGATTTCGCGGCATCAACCCTTCAGCCTTTGCGCGACGCAACGACGCGAGGTGTTTGCTCAAGCTGTCGACGACGCCGTCGAGCGCTTTGTAAGGAACGGATTCGCGTTGATAACAGCGCCCCTGCAAAACGATCGCGTTGCGCGTTTGCGCTTTTAGTTGATCGAGAAAGGCGCGAGCCAGCGTCGATTTGCCCATTCCGGAAATACCATGGACGTAAACGGCCACCGTCTGTCCGGCGCGGGTGGCGCGAAACGCATCGTGCAATTCAGCGACTTGATGCTCGCGACCAAAGAACGGACTCTCGCTCAATCTGGGCGGCGCTGATCGATTGACCCCGAGCGCGCGCAAGATCTCGCGGCCAGTCGGTCTCGCGTCCGCTTCGCGCCGCAGCAGCTTCATGCAAAGCTCGTTGAGATCGCGCGGGACGTTGGGATTAATCTCGCGCGGCTGGATGGGATCGCGAGTCTGTTTCCGCAACATGACTTCGAAAAATTTTCCCCGGAACGGAAGCCGACCGGTCAAAGCCTGATAGAGCATCACGCCGACGCTGTACCAATCGCTGGCTTTCGAAATTGCGGTCTGCGCGCCCTGCTCCGGCGACATGTAGTCAGGCGTTCCCGCCAGCAGGGTTTCGTGGAGTTCCGGATTGATGTCCTCAACCAGTCCAAAGTCCAGGATTACGACGCGGCCTTCATTCGTAACCAGCACATTCGAAGGCTTGAGGTCGCGGTGAATTTTGCCCAGCTCATGCAGCCGGTTCACGCCCTCGGCGAGTTGTCGCAGCGCGGCGCGCAGGCGATCCTCATCGAGCAGGAAATTCGCCGCCAGCGACTCGTCGGGCACGGACACGCGTTCGTCTTCGTCCAGAGAGATATGCGAACTGTCGAAAATTTCGGTGTCGGCTTCCGAGTCCGACGATTTCATCGACGTCTCGCGCGGCACCGGCAGCGTGTTCTCGTTATCAGTAGCAGGCGTGCCCACCGAGTCTGGCCGCACGTAATTGATGAAGGTCACGCCGTCGATCAACTCCATGGTGAAGAACCAGTCGTCGTCCTCGGACATCAGTTCATAGAGAGTCACCAGATTCGGATGAGAGACGTCCGCGAGCGTGCGAAATTCACGTTTGAAGCGATAGATGTGCGAGGCTTCTGCCAGAGTCAGGGTCTTCAGCGCCACGGTGCGATCCGTTTCGCGGTCGTGGGCTTCGTAAACGACGCCCATGCCGCCGGTCCCGAGACGACGCCGCAAACTGAAGCGCGATGTGCCGACGAATTCTCTGGCGGGTTTTACCACGAGGGGACCTCTGAACGCTGGAGCGACGACGAACGTGTTGACAGATGAGCAATTGTGCCTTACATGAATTGCGCAAGCAAATTTGTGTTAGTGATCGGGGTGATGATGGATTGGCGAGTTCTGTTCACGACGTTTGGAATAATTTTTCTGGCTGAGCTGGGCGACAAGACTCAAATCGCGGCGATGACGATGGCGGCGCAGAAGAAACGTCCGTGGGAAGTTTTCATCGGCGCGTCGCTGGCGCTGGCCGCGGTGTCGGCGATCGGAGTTTTGGTCGGTACGGCGTTGGGCCAGTACTTGCCCATCGATTGGATCAAACGCGTCGCCGGCGCCGCGTTCATCGTGATTGGATTCCTGGTCCTGATTGGAAAATTCTGATTCGGAGTGCGCCGGCAGAGCGCAGCGGCGACGGCGCTTTGGATTACACTGCTTGCGAGCAACAAGCCTGATTAGAGAGTGCGCATAGATTTAGATTTTATTATTCGATATCCAGAGCGCCGTCGCCGCTGCGCTCTGCCGGCGCACTCCAAATAAATGCCGCAGACACGTCACACAGAAAAGCACTTCACCGCCGGCGAGACCGTCCGCGATATCGTCATCGGCATGTCCGACGGGTTGACGGTGCCGTTTGCGCTGGCCGCCGGATTGACGGGCGCGATCAATAGCGCCGGCATCATCGTCACGGCCGGACTGGCGGAAATCGCCGCCGGCTCGATTGCGATGGGGCTCGGAGGTTATCTCGCGGCCAAGAGCGACGCCGAGCATTACGCGAAAGAGCGAGAGCGCGAGAAGCGCGAAGTCAAAGAGATTCCCGAAGAGGAAATGCGCGAGGTGGCCCAGGTCTTTCATTCGTATGGACTGACTGCCAAAGAGAGCGCGCCGATCGTCGAAGCACTTTCCAAACATCCGCAGAAGTGGGTTGATTTCATGATGCGGTTCGAGCTGGGACTGGAGAAGCCTGATCCCAAACGGGCGCTGGTGAGTGCGCTGACGATCGCCTTGTCATACGTCGCCGGTGGATTGATTCCGTTGGCGCCTTACATTTTTGCGACTCTGTTTCATCGCGTGACGATCCTCGTCGCGCTGATGTCCTCGGTAGCTTTGACGCTGGTGGCTTTGTTCGTCTTCGGATTTGTAAAGGGACGCTACACCGGCACACGTCCGTTGCGCAGCGCCTTGCAGACGGCGTTGATTGGAAGTCTGGCGGCGGGCGCGGCGTTCTTAATCGCGCGCGCGATTTCGTGAGGAAGGAATCTACGTAATCTGCGGATGTCTCCGATATGAATCTCCACGTCGGCACCAGCGGCTATAGCTATAAAGAATGGAAGGGCAACTTCTATCCTGAAGACCTGCCGGCGAAGGAGATGCTGTCGTATTACTCGCGTCGCTTGCCGGCCGTTGAAATCAACAACACGTTCTATCGCCTCCCCCAGGCTTCGATGATTGAAAACTGGCGCGATCAGGTGCCGCCGGAGTTTCGCTTCTCAATTAAAGCGACTCAGCGAATTACGCACATCAAGCGTCTCAACAACTGCGCCGACGAGACGAAATATCTTCTGGATACGTCGGCGCTGTTGGGCGAGCGGCTGGGCGTCGTACTGTTTCAGCTGCCGCCGAATTCGAAGAAGGACGCCGAGCGGCTAAAGAATTTTCTCGCGTTGTTGCCTGACGATAAGCCGGCAGCCTTTGAGTTTCGTCACGAAAGCTGGTTCGACGATGAAATCATGGACGCGTTGCGAGCGAAGAACTGCGCCCTCGTGGCTTCAGACACCGACGAAAAACCGCTTCATGAAATCGTCAGCACTGCGTCGTGGGGTTACCTGCGTCTGCGGCGGATGAATTATGAAGATGACGATCTCGCGAACTGGCTGGGCCGGGTGCAGAATCAAAAATGGAACGACGCTTTCATCTTCTTCAAGCATGAAGATGAAGGCGTCGGTCCAAAACTGGCGGCGAGGTTCCTGGAATTTAGAAATAAGGCCTAACTGAAAGAACAGACTTCGTTTCTCCGAGCCGCACCATCGGTAGATTCATTCGTCAGTGGCGCCACGCGACTCTCCTACGGATCGACGATCTTAAGCTTCACTCCGGCACCCACGCGATAATTATTCTGGTGCGTGCCGTTGAAAAACGTCGGCAAGTAATCAGCCTGAATAGCGCGAATGTCGAAGTGATGTGAGACATGCACATCGACGCCGCCGCCGACCGCCATGGCGAAGGCAGTGTCACCCTTGACGACCTTGCCAAAATCACCATCGATTCTCACACTCATATGTTCAAAGCCGGCCATGCCTTCCGCGAACGGAATGAATCTTCCGAGCCGCAAGGTATAGCGTGGTCCAAACAACAGATCATACCGTGAAGCTTTGACTCTGACTGGCGTGCTGGTGGCATAAACAGGCGCGTTGTCATAAACGCCGGTAAAGCTGGTAACCAGTCCCCAGCGATGGTTAAGGTTCTGATTGAACTCGGCAGTGAATCCACCAAAGTTCTGACCCCTTGAATCGAAATGAACTATACCGCCAGGCACGGCGACGTTTCCGTTTGTGCCGATCGAAGCTGCGTTGTTACTTGTTCGCTGGTACGCGTAACCGCCGTAAAACTCATAGCGGGAATAATCGCTGCTCTGGGCGAGAGCGGCCGGCGCCGACACCAAAGCCATCAGGAGCAAGAGAAACCACTTGGTCATTTAGGGAAGCCTCCTTGTCAGTAGCCTGCTCGAGTCGGGGGCTACGGTTACCTTCATACTACGAATAAGGAACCAGCTTCTGAAATTAATTAAGCCGGCCGCGTCACGTCTGGTTTTAAGGGTCGACCAACTTGACCTTCACGCCGGCACCCACGCGATAGTTGTTCTGATGGGTGTTATTGAAGAACGTCGGCACATAATCGGCCTGAATCGCGCGAATGTCGAAGTGCTGAGAAACCTGCACATCAACGCCGCCGCCGAAGGCCATCGCGAAGGCAGTATCACCGTGGTCGAGGCTGCCAAACTTATTTTTGAACCTCACCGTCGTATGTTCAAAACCCGCCATCCCCTCCGCGAACGGATTGATTCTGCCCAACCGGAAGTTATAGCGTGGCCCAAACATTAGATCATAACGTGAAGTGGAAGCGTCTGTGATTCCGGCGATGAGGGAAACAAAAGATGTCTTGTCATAAGCGCCGGTAAAACTGGTAACCAGTCCCCAGTGCCGGTTAAGGTTCCGATTGAACTCGCCCGTGAACCCATGGTAGTTCTCATCGCGTCCTTCGATATTAATGATATCGCCAGGGATGACGACAAGTGCGTGGTTACCGACGACAATTCCGCTTTTACCGAGTGGAGCTGCGGTGTTATTTACTCGCTGGTACGCGTACCCGCCGTAAAACTCATAGCGGGAATAGTCGCTGCTTTGGGCGAGAGCGGCAGGCGCTGACACCAAAAGCGCCAGGAGCAAGAGTAACCACTTGGTCATAGAGAAACCCTCCTTGTTAGTAATCCCCACAGGAATGCAAGGTTAGGGTGCATTCATACTACGAACAGGGAAAAACTCCAAGGCTTCCCGTAGGGCCTGCTTCCCACGGATTAGTTTGACCCGATGGCTGCGCACGGTCTTCGATCGTTACGGGTCGACAAACTTAATCTTCACACCGGCGCCCACCCGATAATTATTCTGGTGCGTCCCGTTGAAGAACGTCGGCACGTAGTCGGCTTGAATCGCGCGAATGTCGAAGTGATCGCTCAGGTGGAGATCGACGCCGCCGCCCAACGCCATGGCAAACGCCGTATCGGCGCGGACCGCATTGGTGATGTTGTCGCTGAAGCTGACGCGCATGTGCTCAAATCCCGCCATGCCTTCGACGAACGGATTGATTTTGCCCATCCGGAAGTTGTAACGCGGACCGAATAATAAATCGTAACGTTGGGCCTTGGCGCTGAACGCATTTCCGTTCACCGTGTTGACGTAGGGCGTCCGGTCGTACACGCCGGTGAAGCTCGTCACCAATCCGACGTGCCGCCAGGGATTCTGATTGAATTCAGCGGTGAAGCCGTTATATGCCTGATCTCGGCTGCCCAGGATGACCTGGGTGCCATTAAAGGTCGTGCCGTTACTGGAAATATCACGAGCGTTGTTATTTGCTCGCTGGTAAGCGTACCCGCCGTAAAATTCATACCGCGAGTAGTCGCTGCTTTGGGCCAGCGCCGCAGGCGCCGACACCAATACCGCCAGGAGCAAGAGAAGCCATTTGGTCATTTGAGGAAAAACCTCCTTGTCGTTAGAACCGTTTTTAGGTAATTCGGGGTTTACGAGTACATTCATACTACGAATAAGGAAAATTTCCCAGATTTACCCGGCGATTGTCTGTTTCTGGGTAATAAGATGCGACGGCAATGCATCCTGGTTGAAATGAGACGGTCAAGCCAATCACTGATTCTGAGTTTGTCGCTGCTGTGCGTTTGCGCAACGGCTAATGCCCAGACCAGCGCGGACCCCGTGCGCGAGGCGCAGCGGCTGACCCGTGTCGCCCAGACGGCAGAGCAGCGTAACCAACCTGACGAGGCGATCAAGGCCTACGAGACAATCGCTCTCATCGCCCGCAGTTCCCCGGCGATAGCCTCGAGCGCGTTGATACGTGCAGGCAGCATCTACATGGGCACGGGCCGGTTCGATAAGGCCGCCAATTCTTTTCGCGGCGCAAGTTCGTTGAATCCGGGATCGGCTGAGGCGCAAAACAATCTCGGTGAGGCGCTCGGCGAATTGAAGCAATATCAAGCAGCGCTGCGCGCGTTCCAACAAGCCGTGAACCTCGACGGCTCATTCGTGAGAGCGCGTTACAACATGGGCGTGACTTACGATCGCCTGGGACAGGTCAAGTATGCGGAATTCGTCTACCGGATCTTGATCCGCGAGCATCCGGATTTCCCGCTGGCGTACGACAGCCTGGCCGTGGCGCTGTCGAAATCAGGACGACCGCGTGAGGCGGTAGCGTTTCACCAGAAGGCCATCAACCTAAATCCGAATGACCCTTCGTTTCATTACAACGCCGCTGTTAGTTACCTGATGTTAGGGGACGTGAAGAATGCGCAGGAGCAAAAACGGCAAGTTGAAAAGATTGACCCGGCGATGGCGGAACACCTCGCGGTCATGATCGCCAAGCGGCAGAGATAGACAGAAACCCGACCGCAAGGGAGGGTGCATTCCCATCGATCAAATTCACACCTTCCCTAACGGTCGGGTTTCAGCGCGTCCTGGTTAGAAATTTCCCTGGCACTCTTCGTGACTGCAATCGCAATCGAGTTCGATTGTGTCACCGGCACCTTCGCATGATGCGCTGCAGTACTTTTGCCCGTCCGGGGGGTTACAGGTGCACGGTGGATTCTTGCATTTTCGTTCTTCAGCCATAAGTCCTCCTGAGACTATTCACCCTGAAAGATATTGTGAATCCGGTGCGCGAAGCTTAACACAATCGCACCGCTGATCGGTAAGCGCGTTTGCCCGACGACGCGACCAGTAGATAAGATTCGCGTTGCTTAACGGACTCTTAAATTTTTTGGGGGAAGATTATGGACGGTACAACCGCGACAGCCAGAGAGATTCCGCCGCCGCTGCAAATGCTGCAACTCATCTCAGGCTTTTGGATTGCCCGCTGCATTTATGTGCTGGCGAAACTGGGTCTTGCTGATTTGATTAAGGACGAGCCGCAGACGGCGGACGATTTGGCCGCGGCGACCGCAACGCACGGGCCCTCACTTTTTCGCGTGCTGCGTGCGCTGGCGTCGGTGGGCGTCATCACGCAGGACGATCGCAATCGTTTTGGCGCGACTCCTCTCTCAGAGACTTTGCGCGACGTGCCGGGTTCGATTCGCGCCTTCGCCATGACCGAACTCGGCGAAGAACATTATCCGGCGTGGGGCGAGTTGCTCCACAGCGTGCGCACCGGCGGCATCGCTTTCGACAAAGCATTCGGTGAACCGGTTTGGGAATTTTTCGCGAAGAACCCTGACAACGCGAAGATTTTCAATGACGCCATGTCCGGCATGACCGCGCAGGCCAACGCAACACTGCATGCGGTTTATGATTTTGCGGGAAGCAATAAGATCATGGACGTCGGCGGCGGACACGGCGGATTGATCACTTCGATCCTGGAAAAGAATCCAGGCATGACGGGTATCCTGTTCGACTCGCCGCAGGTGATCGCGGGCGCGCAAGCCAAGATAGAAACTTCCGCTGTCGCCGATCGCTGCGAAACAGTCGGTGGCGACTTCTTTCAATCAGTCCCGTCCGGCGCCGACACGATCATTCTTAAATGGATCATCCACGACTGGAACGACGAGCAGTCGGTTGCGATTCTGAAGAATTGCCATCAGGCTTTACCTGAGAACGGCAAACTGATCCTGGTCGAAGCCGTCGTGCCGGCGACGAGCGAACCACACTTCAGCAAGTTCATCGATCTCAACATGCTGGTAATGACCGGCGGCCGCGAACGCACCGAAGCAGAGTTCCGCCAGCTCTACGAAGATTCCGGATTCAAATTAAGCCGCATCGTGCCGACCGAGTCGCCGTTCAGCGTTATTGAAGGCGTCAAGGCGTGACTCGCGCAAAGGGAGTGTTGGACCAGGAAGAGGCCTGGCCCAACATGTTTGTGAGGACACGTGGGCCGCTACTTCACGACGAACTTAGTCGGCGCAACGATCGCGCGCGCGTCCGGGTTGTAGTAGTCGTAGACAATCGAGGCCGCGGTTTGCGCCTTCAATCCAAATCGCGGTTTGAATTTGAAATCAAACCTTGACCCTCCGGCGCGTGGCCACAGATAGACCACGACGCGATCGGGCAGGATGTCGTACTGGCTAATGCTCCAGTCTGATCCTTTCATCGCCGTTTCGAGCGAAGCGCGATCGACGTCGGCCCCGGGCGGCAGCCCGATTTCGGCCAGCATCATCCCGTAGCCGCGAAAGCCAATCCGCTCGGCCTCGACGTGACAATTGATGACGTCGCTCACCCGGCCTTCAGTCTTGTCGAACCTGGTGACCAGCCGCAGGCCGCTCGAACCATTGGCGCGCCAATTTGCTTCCTGCGTCGCGACGGACTCACGCCACGGAATGTAATAAGTCGCCACGGCCTGCATCGATGCCGGCGTGCTGCCCGGAGGCCGTCGCAACAGGACTTGGTTGCTGCCGCTTTGCATGAACTGTGACAGGTCGACCGTGACGACATTCGCCAGTCGCTGCGGTTCAGGCAGTTCGATTGATTTCACCTCGCGACCATTGACGACGATCGTCGCTGTCCGCGATGAAGCCGAGGTGGTATTAATTTCGTGACCGAACAATTCGAGTAACGCATCCAGCACGTTGATGGTCGCCTGAGTTGAATGCCACACGCCGTAGCGATCCTTCGCGCGCAACAGAAACACTAATCCACGATTGATCAACGGATCAGGCATGCCATAGCGTGAAAGCGCCTGCACCACCACCGCCGTTGTCTCGATTCGCCCCGCGAGTCCCCATCCATAAAACGGTGTGTTGATTTCGAGCGCCCAATAGCTTCCGCCATTTTCTTCCCTGGCCATCCCGCGCAACCTCATAATCGCTTTCGCGGCACCGGGCGAGTCACCGGCGTCGATTCGCGCGATCGCGTAAGACGCAATCGTATAAGGCTCGTCGATCTGTTCGATTCGCGTTGATAGATAGTCCAGCGCGCGCTTCAGTTCCGGAGTCATGGAACTTTTCGCATTCGGATCGTTCGCGCTTTTGCCGGCGGTCATCGCCAGGACGCGCGCGAGATAAGCGGTCAGCATTAGAGTGCGCGCCTGGTTTTCTGTCTTGCCGTCGTACTCGTAAACAACCCAGCTCCCGTCGGCGCGCTGTTGCTTGATCAGCCAGGCGCGGGCCTGCTTGATCACGTCGTCATCGACGGTGATCACGTCACTGGCCTGACTGAGAAACCTCAGTGCGTAGGCAGTCAGCGCCAGGTCCGGCTCGCCGCGACCCCAGTAGGTGAAGCCGCCGTTTTCGTGACGGTAATTCAGCAGCCGCGAATAACCCGCGCGCAGATACTTCTGGGCGACGCCGCGCAGGGCGCTGTCCTGGCCGGCGTTCTTGACGTTACGCAGCAACAACAAACTCGGATAAGTCGAAGAGATGGTCTGCTCGCCGCAGCCGTATGGCCGCGACATGATGGCTTCGACACTTTCGGCGACGTGCGCGAGCAGGTTGGGATAGATCTTCAATTCAAGCTGCTGCGAATTAGCAATCGCCGAAAGGGGAATATCGAGGGAGGCGCTTCCGTTTTCGGAAACGATGTCGCTGGCCGTGACTGATTTTTCTTCGCCGTCCGGATGGACAGTCACCGGCTTTTCGATCGCATCGTTCGCCTCGCCACCGATCGCCGTGATTCTTTGCTTTCCATCTTTGACTGCGGCCATCGCGCGAAAATCGAAAGTGCCGCGGCTGGAATCGCCGGCCGGGACTTTGATGTCCTGCTTCGACCCATTCAGCAGCGTGAACCAACTCTCAGGCTTGATCTCGAGATTCACGTTCTGATCGCGATTCAGGTAATTGCGAACCACGACCGGCAAGGAAATCTCATCACCCTCGGTCAGGACGCGCGGTGGATCATGTTCGACGAAGAATGGCTGAAACGCCGTGAACTCTTTCTCGGTGGTTCCAATCTGCCCGTCTTCGGTCGAACCAATCACCGACATCTTCCAGGTCGTGATGTTGTCGGCGAGTTTGAATTTGAGTTGGGCCCGTCCCTGCTTGTCGGTTTCCAGTGACGGTTGCCACAGAAGCGTCTCGGGAAAATATTCGCGCAGACGCGGGGTCGAAGTTTGCACGGCCTGGACTCCTGGTGAAAGTGAGACTATCTGCCTCGTAACAACTGTGGTCGACACGGTTGCATTTGTCATGTTTTGAACTTCTGCGGAACCAGTTACCGTTACTGTCTCAGACACCGCGCCAACATCGAGTGTCACATCCACTCGCGTGATGCTCGACGAGCGCACAACGACGTCTGTGATCATCGCTCGCTTGAATCCCTGCGCGTCCGCCGTCATCTGGTAAACGCCCACCGGAAGATTCTTGATGAGGTACGTACCGCTATCGTCGGTTTCAGTGGCGTACTCTGATTCGTTGCGCACGCTCTTGGCGGTGACCTTCGCGCTCGGCACGATGGCGCCGTTCGGATCCGTCACCGTGCCCATGATCGCGCCGCGCGAACCCGGCAGAATCAGCGGCGGTTTCACTTGCTGCGGTTTGCTTTCATCTCCGGCCTGTTCGCTCAGCAGACGTGAGAAACTGGCGACGTTGAAGTCATCGTAGGTGCCGGCGACGCCGTCCGCGCCATTGCTGCGCAGCAAAATGAAATTCATTTGCCGCGTGACTGGCTTCAATTCGGTTTTCTCTTTCGGCTTCTCGCCGTACCTGGCAAGCGTGTAAGTCGTAACCCGATTGCCATAGAAGGCGGTCTGCTGAAACGTCGCGTAGTACGGCCGGCCCCAGGGATCGCGGAGATCGTCACGATTAATGCCGGCCTGCTTCAACGCCCCATTCAACTGCCCGTCGTTTTGCGGGAGCTGGTTGTTCGCTTTCAAATAATTGGCCAGCGCCGCATCTACCAATACGCGCAGATCGGTCGTGTAATCGATCGACGACGTCCACAGCGGCACATCGTCACTATCTTTCTTTGAGAATTGCCTGTCGGGACCGCTGCTGCTAACGAGCACCTGAAGCTTTGTGCGGTCCGCCCCAAAATCGAGATGATAGGGCTCGCCCCAGGGATCGCGCAGCGCGTCGAAGTCGATGGCTTCCGCGCGCAGTTCGTTCTTGATCGTGGCCGCGTCGCGAATGAAACGGCCGGTGCGGTTGTGATATCGCTGGACGGCGCGATCGATTGCCTCGCCGGTGAAGCGAAAGTACGGACGCTCAACGCGCAACACCGGAAAGTCGTCAGATGTGTCAAAAGTTTTATCCGGGCCCGCGCTCATCATCTCCAGGACGTCGGACGCGCCTTCGGGAAAGAAACGGTTTCGATAAGGCATGTCCCAGGGATCGCGCAGCTCGTCGAAAGCGATCCCGTCGTTCACTGCCAGCCGCCGATACGACGATTCGTCTTTTGGATAATCGGCGTTCCGCTTGTACTCGAGCTCGAGAAAATCTTTCAGCGGATCAATTTGCGCGCTGAAGAAATCTTTGAAAGCGGTGTCCGCCCTGGCAATACCTTCTTCGCTGTGAAAGAACTGCGGCGCGAATCCGTAGTTCGTCAGCAGTACCTCGGCAACCAAATCCAGACCATCAGGCAGCGGCTTCGTCAGATCGACGCGATCGAGATCATTGCGGGTGATGCCCGCGACCTGCGAATCACATCCGCTCAAATAGCAGTAGGTCCGATAGAATCCGTAGTTCCCGCCAAAATCGCGGTCCGAGCGCGCGCGTTCTTCGACAGCCTTATCAAAGATGACAACGCCGAGGGCGCTCTCGGTCGCATGACCGGCGGCCGCACGCGTCAAAAAGTCTGCGGTCGCTTCTTCGCCTGGCCGATACATTTCGTGGTTCAAGCGAAGATTCAATTTCAGATCGTGATCGTGTGGATAAAGCACCGTGCGCATCGCAGCCGATTTGTCTTCGGTCGCCGTCAAGTCGTAAGCAGCGAGAGCAATTGCGCCCGAGAATTCCTTGCGGTACGGCACGGTGACCGACGCCCGCCCGTTTTGGATATGCACTAATTGAGACTGGATCACGCGGTCCGCGCCGATCGCATCCAACGCGATAGTTACATCCGATTGATTGCTGGTGATCTCCGCGCGAATGGGTTCGCCGTCGCGGTACAGCGACTTCTCAGTCGCGATGCGGAAAATGTGTTCCTTGTCGAGATCGAAATTTTCCGAGTGCGTGCCCGCGCCGCCGCGATTGTCACGCGCGCGAAACATGAGCGATGGGTCTTCATCATCCACCGCAAGTTTCGGCAACATCAGACCCGTTATCTTGGCGAGTCCGTTGTGGTCCGTCTTAATCGTCCGCAAAGCGATTTCAGGCCGTGCCTCATCGTCATCCCACGCGCGCGATACGGTCACGTCGCAGGACGCCGGGGTGCCGTCGGCATACGAAGTCGACACATAAAATTCGAGCGGAAAATTACGGACCTGCCGGCCGCGGTTGACGATGTAGATGTGAATGGCGTCCTTGGTCAGACGCAGATCGAAGCGACGCTGCTCAGTTCGATTTGTCGTCGGATCGGTGAAATAAGCAGCATAGGTTATGTCCTGGAACCGTGCGTAATCTTCGTCCTTAAGATCTTCGTGCTCTTCATCAAGCTTAACGTGCGCCGTGAATCTGCCGTCGGCATCAACCTCGCCTTCATACGTGTCGCCCTCTTCGGTATCCCATTTCTGTTCGCGATAGTTCCAGTGGCGGTCGGTCTCGCGCACCACGCGCACGTGCCCGCGCTTGACCGGTTGGCCGAAAAGATAATCCGCGCGCACTTCGACATCGGCGTTCTGAGACGGCAAATAGAACGGACGATCAGGCTTAACGTTGACCGTGAAGTTGGGCAGATCGTAACGGCTGATTTTGGCCAACGCGGCGCCGTACGCGTCGTTGTACGTTTCTCCGTCCATGCGGACTTCGACATGGTAATCGCCGAGTCGAGTGTTCTCCGGAATCGGCCAATCGACACTTGCGACCCCGAAGCGCGAAGCCGTCAAGTCGGCCCGAAACGTAACGGTTGATTCCGGATCGGAAATCTTGAGCGTGGCTTTCGCGTCGGCAATCGCATGGCGCGAAGCGTCAAACATCAGGACGCGCGCATGCAAAGTTTGCCCTGGCTGATAGAGCGGCTTGTCCAGGCTGACCATGACCTGGGCCGACCGATCAATTCGCACATCGCCTTTAACGGTCTCGGAAAGCACGCCGCGTTTCGCCGTGATTTCCATTTCTCCTTCGTCGCCTTCGACGTTAGTGGGAATCTGGAAATCGATGGTCGCGAAACCGCTGCCGTCGGTGCGGGCCGTTTGTTTCAGCACCGCGTCAGGCCGGTCATTCCCTTCGAATTTGATCTGCGCCTCGATGTTTATTCCGGCCACCGGTTTCGCGGTTTGCGGATGCGCGGTCTTGACTCGCAAGCGATAGGAAGCGCCGGGCTGCGCGTACCGCGCGGTGGCCAAATCTACGGTGAAAATGTCGGGTGTGATTTCTGAAAGCGAGACGACGTTGCCGATTTGTTCGAAGTCGTTTTCGTGGGCGGGCTGGACTGAATAACGCAAACGATACCAGAGCAATTCATTGGTATCGTGCGCCAGCTGTTTCAGCCAGCGAGATACCGGCACCGTCACTTCGTTCCCCGCGATGTTGAGCCGGGCGCTGGTTTCCGCCGTTGCCACGGTCAGGTTGTCAGGGTTGACGATTTCAATTTTGATGTTGGCATCGACCTGACGACCGAGCGAATTCTCAATCGGCAACACCACGCGCGTGCCTTGTTCCGCGAACAGGACCTTGATTGCCGATTCCTTAACGCGAAGGGAAAGCGCCGCGCGCGACAGCGGGCCGAACACTACCAGCAACACAAGGCAAAACAGGAAGAGAAGCCATTTGCGGCTCATAGTTGCCTCCTCAGGCTTACGCGGTTCGATCTTAGGGGCTTAAGCGGTACTCATCGTCGGGCACACTTCGACTGTGCAGAGAACCACGTTCAAGGCTGGGCACAGCTTCAGTTGGATTTGTATTCACCGAGCCTGAGGAGGCGCTCGGATTTAAGACTGCTTATTCATTCCAAACGAATCGCGACGTCGTCTTAAATCGGCATCGTGATGTGCGCGTGAGATGAAAACGTAATGGCGCGGGTTGTTCAGACGATCAGAAAAAAAATTAAATCGTCATCCGAGAATCTGGATCGGAAAATTTGAAGTTACTTCGAGGTTAAAGATCGCGCCGCAGTTTCTAACGCCTCATCGAGCGCTGCCACGTGCTTGCCGCCGCCCTGGGCCAGGTCAGGTTTGCCGCCGCCGCGGCCATCGATCGTTTCGCACGCTGGCCGCATCAGCGCATTCATATCGCCGGACGCGTCCGCGGAACGCGCAAAGACCAGACGCGCTGTGTTGTTGTCACTGGAAGCGAGCAACGCAATGACATTTGCGTGAGCGACGAGGGCCAGCGCGAGATGTTTGAGGGAATCAGCATCGCGATCGTTGAAGATTTTGCTTATGATGCGCGGCGATGGTTCAGTTGAGCCTTTGACGATCGCGCCCCGCAGCAGATCTTCCGCTTCGACCTGGCAGGCAATCTGGTCCAGTTCGCGAACCCGGCGCACGAGTTTCTTATTCTCGTCGATCAACTTCGTAATCAGCGATGGCGTGTCGTCGCGCGCAGAGCTGAACAGCGCCGCTGTCTCAGTCACGGTTCTGTTCGCTTTACGATAATCGTCGACGACGCGCCCTCCCGCCATGAATTGAATCCGCGTCAAACCCTTCGCCCGCTCCCAACCACGCACGGCAATCACGCCGACTTCACCAGTTGCTTGCGCATGGGTCCCGCCACACGGCGTGAGATCGACGCCGGTAATTTCGATCACCCGCAACTCGCCTTCGCGCGCCGCGTCTTTTCGTAAAGGCAACCGCGCAGCTTCTTCGGCGGTGACTTCATGAATCGCAATCGGCAAGTTCTGCCAGATTGTCTGATTCGCGAGATCGACTGCCTTTTCGATTTTTTCGTCCGTGGGATCTTCGAGGGCAACGTCGATTTCGCACTCGTGTTCCATTACCCGAAAGCTGTGGGTGCCCGCAGCAAACAGCTTGACGAAAGCCGCGGACAGAATGTGTTGCCCGGTGTGCTGTTGCAGGTGATCGAGTCGTCGCAGTGAATCGATTTTGCCGTGGACAGTGTCACCGATCTGCGGCACCGGACCCTGAACCAGGTGCAGGACGCCTTGTTCTTCGGCGTCGATGCAGTCGATTACCCGCGCTTCGCCCAGCGTCCCGGTATCGTTCGGCTGGCCGCCGCCGGTTGGATAAAATGCCGTGCGATCCAGGGTCAACGCGATTGCGCCATCGTCTCGTTCGCTCACGTCAATGACGCGCGCGTCGAATTCCAGCAGGTGCGAATCGCGATAGTAAAGTCGGTCAGTTGCGCTCATCTGAAGTCGATGTTATCAAATGCGTTAGAGATTACGAACAACTCGCCATGAGTCCTTTGTCCCGACGCATCGTAGGAGCGATCAGCGCGTCATTGTTACTGCTGATCATTTGCACCGCGGCTGCCGCGCAGGAACCGCTGCACATCAAGTATTGGCTGTCGATGCCGCATCCCGCTTCGCACTTGTTCGAAGTAACGATCGAAGTTGAACTGCCGTCCGATCCAGGTCCGCGCTCGATCGATTTTCAAATGCCGAAATGGTCGCCCGGCCGTTATGCAGTTTTCGATTTCGCGAAGAATGTTCAGGAGGTGAAGGCGCGTGAAGCGTGTCCCCCGGGACTCGACTGTACCATGCCGGATTCGCCGGTGACGCGCGTCGACGATCAGACCTGGCGCGTTGATATTTTGCGCGTGGACTTTCCGAAAAATCGTCGCCCGGGAATGTCTCTGATGTTTAGTTACAAAGTGTTCGGCAATGATCTTTCGGGGACGTTTTCACAACTCACGTCGCGGCACGCCAACATAAACGGCGGCTGCGTGTTCATGTACGTGGTGAATCACAAACAGGACCCGGTGGCCCTTTCGATCAAAGCGCCGAACGGCTGGCACATCATCAATGCGGAAACCCGAAAGAATGATCAGACTGAATTTGAATTTCCGAATTGGGACATTCTGATCGACACACCTACCGAGATTGCGCCCGATTGGACCGTCGATGATTTCGTCGTCGACGGCAAGACCTATCACGTTGTCGTTCATTCGCTCGGCAACGAAGGCGGCAAGCGGCCGACGCTGGTTAAAGACCTCGAAAAAATTGTGCGCACCGAGACGGCGATGTGGGGGCGGCCGGAATTCGATTCGTATACCTTCATGATTCACTTTGCGAATGATGGCCATTCCAGTGACGGCATGGAACATCTCGCATCGACGCAAGTCATCGAGCCCGGCGCGCTCGCCGATCCGGGCATTTACGAAGAGACGCTCGACGGTGCGTCGCACGAATTCTTCCACGTGTGGAACGTGAAGCGGCTGCGGCCGCTCGAGCTTGGTCCGTGGGATTTCACGCGGCCGGCGAACACGCGCGGCCTCTGGATCGCCGAAGGCCTGACCAACTATTACGGCCATCTAATGCAGCGGCGCGCGGGACTGTGGGACGACAAAAAGCTCTTCAGCACCCTGGCCGCAGCGATTGCTGAAATTGAAAACGCGCCGGGGAGCAAACTGACGAGCGCGGAAGACTCGTCATTGATCGCGCCCTTCATCGACGATGCACCGCACGCGCAGCAGACCAATCTGGCCAACACGTCGGTTAATTATTATCCGAAAGGTGAAACGCTCGGTTTGGTGCTCGATCTTCTGATTCGGCAAAACTCAAACGGCAAGTTGTCGCTCGATGACGTGATGCGCGCGATGTACGACGAATTTTATTTGAAGAGCGCCAAAGCGACTTACTACCTGCGCGGCCGTGGCTACTCGCCGGACGATTTTGCGCGCTTGCTCTTACGGGTGACCGACTCGGACGCTCACGATTTCTTCAAGCGTTATGTTCGTGGCGTTGAAAGGCCGCCATACGAGGAAGCGCTCGGCGTGGTGGGCTTGCGACTGGCCCGCAGTAGCGTGGCGCCGGTGAGCCTCGGCGTCACCGGAGACGAAGATGAAACGGTGAATTTCAAAATTGCTTCAGTGCGCAGCGACTCGCCGGCGGCGAATGCCGGCCTGCAAGCCGGAGATGTCATTGCGGCGCTCGGGGGCACGAAACTGACGCCGGACAATTTCTTCAAAACCCTGGCGCATTACAAGCCAGGCGATCGGGTGGCGGCGACTATCGTGCGCGACGGACGCATGTCTACCAAAGAATTGATTCTGGCAGCGCCGCAGGTGTTCGATTACCGAATCGAAGAGATTCCGGGCGCTACCCCAACAGCAAAGGCTATGCGCGCGGCATGGCTCAGGGGAAGATGATTATCCGGCGTAATCTGCGGATTAATTCCTGAGTCTTGAGGCAATAACTTTCGCTGCGGTTGCTCCCGAACCGGCCGCTCCTGCGATTGTCGGCGCCAACGGATTCGAAACGTCTCCAATCGCGAAAACATTTTGAATCCTCGTCTCGTGACGCGAGTCGACGACGACGTAGCCGCGGTCATCCAGTTCCAATTGATCGCGCACAAAATCAGTGTTGGGTTCGAACCCGATACGGATCACCACACCCTGCACGGCCATCTGAAACGGTTTGATGGCGCCGGCGCGTTCGATCTCGACCGCCTCAACGTGATCATTGCCGAGAATGCGGCGGACGTTTGATGCGGGAAACACTGTGACGCAGTGATGAGTGTGAAGCTGTTCGGTGAATTCACGCCGCGCGCGCAGCTTGCGGCCGCGATGGACCAGCGTAACGGTCGGACAAACCTCAGCCAACAATAAGGCATTCTCAGCCGCGGCATCTCCGCCGCCAATCACGCAAACGTCTTTGCCGGCGAGTTGCTCGCGATCGCGCTTTGCGGATTCGATCATACCGCGGCCTGCAAATTCCAATTCGCCGGGAATACCGAGCCGTCGCCGCCGCAAGCCGGTGGCAATGATGATCGCAATCGACTGAAGTTCTTCGCCGCTGTGCAACCGAACGCGCCTGGCTTTCAGGTCAACGCTTTCGATCCGCACGCCGGTCCATTGATCGAAATCGCAATCGATGGTCTGTGCAATGTAAAGTTCGCGCAGCTGCTGCCCATTATCAGCTTGTACCCCAAGATAGTTATCGACGCGATTGTGGATCCACGCGAGTTGTCCGCCCACGTCGTCGTTCGCTTCCAGCAGCAGCGTGTCGAGTCCCAGCTCGTCACACCAACGCGCCGCCGAAAGTCCGGCCGGACCAGCTCCTATGATCATAACATCGTGCATGACAACTTTGCGGAACGATAATTGACAATATCACATGGCCGATGCGACGCTGAATCGCTTCGACAATCAATCCGTGAAAGGAGGAATCGCATGCGTCTGACTGAGATGGTTTCGTGCTCTGGTTGAGCGGCCAAGCTGGCGCCTTCGGTCCTCGCTCAGGTGCTGAGCGGGCTTGAGAGACAACCTTTCGATCCGAATCTGCTGGTCGGTTTCGACAAAGCGGACGATGCCGGAGTGTATCGACTGCGCGACGATCTGGCGCTGGTGCAGACGCTCGATTTCTTCACGCCGATTGTCGATGACCCTTTCGATTACGGCCGCATCGCCGCGCTCAACTCGATTAATGATGTCTGGGCCATGGGCGGCACGCCGGTGACGGCGATGGCCATCACCTGCTTCCCGAAAAAAGGCGTCGACTTTTCGATCCTGCAGGAGATCATGCGCGGCGGTCTTTCGGTGCTGACCGAAAACAAAATCGCGCTGGTCGGCGGTCACAGTGTCGACAATGAACAGATCATGTTCGGGTATTCAGTGACGGGCGTGATCGATCCGAACCATGTCGCCACTAATGCCGGCGCGCGACCCGGCGATGCGATCATCCTGACGAAGCCAATCGGGACGGGCGTCATCTCGACCGGAATCAAGCGAGCCAAAGCATCGCCCGAGGTCGTCGCCGAATCAATCGCCACGATGATGACCCCCGGCAAGTACGCAGCAGAGGCGATCGTGAAGTTCGATCTGAAAGGCGCCACCGATGTCACCGGCTTCGCGCTCCTGGGCCATGCGTGGGAACTCGCCTGCGCCAGTAACGTGACAATCGAGATTGATTCGGCGCGCGTGCCTTTGATCTCCGGTGCGTTGGAACTGGCGGCGGCGGGATTGATGACCGGAGCGGACAAAACGAATCGCGAATATGTCGGAGAAGATGTGTCAATTGCCGGCGGCGTCGATCCCAATCTGGTCAAGTTGTTTTATGATCCGCAGACGGCGGGCGGATTGTTGTTGGCGATTAAGGAAGAGAAAGCGGACGAGTTATTGCATAATTTGCGAGCAAATTATCCGCGGGCCGAGATTGTTGGACGTGCGTATGAAGGAAGCGGAAAGCGGCTTCTGATCAAATGAGTGCGCACAGTGCGGAAAGGCTTTGCCTTTCCGGCGCATTACCCCAAAATACTTTACGAGGCTATGCCTCGAGGTTTGAGGCGTAGCCTCATTCGGTTAGTTATAGAAATTCAACGGTAAGGCCGAGCCTTACCGCACTGTGCGGCGGCAAGCCGCAAACGTATGTCGACGGTCAAGCCTGCACCATCGGAATTGATCTCAATCGCCGATCTCTACCAGTCCGTCCGCGCGCGCACGCTCGAAATCGTCGCGCCGCTCGAAATCGAAGACTATGTGATTCAAACGGCGGAGTTCATGTCGCCGCCGCGCTGGCACATCGGCCACACGTCCTGGTTCTTCGAGACGGTGCTGCAAAAGTTCCAGCCTGGATACCAAACCTACCGCGAAGATTTTCTTTTCTATTTCAACTCTTACTACGAGGGATTCGGCGCGCGCATCGAACGGCCGAAGCGGGGCACTCGTTCGCGACCGACTGTCGCTGAAACGAAAAAATATCGTGCGCATATCGATGAGCAAATGACGCGGTTCATCGAGACTGTTTCGTCACGCGACGATGCCGGCGAGATTCTCTCGATTGTGCGGCTGGGGCTTGAACACGAGATGCAGCATCAGGAGTTGCTTGTTTACGACATCAAGCATCTGTTGTGCGATCAGTTCGATGCGCCGATAAAGGCCGCGCCGAAGGTTGTTGAGAGCGTCGGCGGCATGGTTGAGATTGAGGGTGGGTTGTTTGAGCTGGGTTACAGCGCAGCCAGGGATGGCTGCGAATCCCGACCCGTCGGGACAGGGATGCCTGCGCTCCGTTTTGCCTGGGACAACGAGAAGCCGGCGCACAAAGTTTGGTTGGAAGATTTCTCGATCGATCGCGCGCCGGTGAGCGTCGGTGATTATCTCGAGTTCATCAACGATGGTGGGTATCAGAATTTTCGCTGGTGGCATTCGGCGGGTTGGGAAAAAGTGAACACTGAGCATTGGCAGGCGCCGCTCTATTGGGAACAGCATCAGGGCGAATGGATGATTCGCGATTTTGCCGGACTGCATCGGGTTGTCGATAAAGCCGGCGAGCCCGTGTCTCACGTCAGCTTTCTCGAGGCTTCCGCCTACGCGAAGTGGGCCGGCAAACGTTTGCCGACAGAGGCTGAATGGGAAAAGGCAGCGACGTGGTCGCGCTCGGTGAATTCAAAGCAGGATTTTCCCTGGGGTGTTTCGCCGCCGGACGAATCGCACGCCAACCTTTTCGAAAATGGGCTGTGGTCGGTCGCGCCCATCGGATCATTTCCGGCAGGACAAACCACGACCGGCTGTCATCAGATGATTGGCGATGTGTGGGAATGGACCACGTCAGATTATGTGCCGTATCCAGGTTTCCAATCTGAGTTCGATGAATACAACGACAAGTGGTTTGTCGGACAGAAGGTCCTGCGCGGCGGATCATTCGCGACGCCGCGGATTCACATTCGATCGACCTATCGAAATTTTTTCTATCCACACGAGCGTTGGATGATTGGGGGATTCAGATGCGCGAAGTAAGGCGGCAATCACAATGCCGATATTTGATTAGCCAATTCTGTTATCGACTTCACAAGCTAACCAACAACTGTTCCGCGTCCTCATCCCAACGCCAGGCAGCTTCCTGACCGTTTAGGTGAATACCGCCGAGCCATTTGTCGATGCCATTGGTCGCCACGAAGTCTTGTTCGCCGGCCAAGACTGCGGCGCCGTCCCTGGTGAGTTCGAACGACGATAACAACATTTGCGCGGTGTCCTTGGACCAGTTGCCCGGGCTGTGCTGAATCAACAGCGGCCTGGAAACCATCATCATCTCTTCGATGGCCAGATAGACTTGCGAATCGCCGAAACCGTAAACGCTCTCGCGCCGCGAAAAGGCCGGAAACAATGAACGAAACTTGTGATATCCCTCAGGCACCAAAGCTAACGCGGCGTTTTCGACGCGTCCCAAACCGTTGCGCGTCGAAGGAAATCGTTCCATGTGTTTCTTGAGCGCAGCCTGCAGGAACGGCAAGGCTGAGGTATCGTCGCGCAGCAGCGAAATCATCGAACGCGCATCAGCAGAAGAATATGACTGCCAGGCGCGGACCGCGAGTTCCAACTGCGGCGTCGTGACTTTTGCGCGTGCGGGGAAGAGCGACCTCAACTGATCTTCGTTCAATTCACCGAGGCCGTGGAACGGGTGCGCACCGGGAAATTGATCGACGCAGACGAGGCTCAACTTTGTATCTTTGAGCTCGCGGCCGGCGAACCAATTCAACAGATAGATCAAATGGATCTGGCAAAACAGATCGTGTTCGAACCAGAGGACCACTTCATCGTGTTCCGCAAACGTCGCCAACACGTCATGCATCGCGCGAAGTTCCGTCGCACATTTGTCGAAGGGCACGCGGTAGGATTCAGCCAAATGCCGCGCGCGGATCTTGATGAAGTCTGGTTCGGAGATTTCCCCGGGAGCTGGGCCACAGACTAGCGCTTCTCGCCAAGCGACGTGATCGCCGGGAATCTGAGCCGCTCGCGCTGTACCTGCTGTCGAGTCTCCATTATGAATGTGAAGCATGGAGCAGCTAACGCAGTTGCGATCAGCCGCATTCTAACATTGAAGCGCCGACGAACGGCAAAGAAGCCTGCGACTATTGACGAATAAACCTTGGGTGCAGGGGGTTGGGTGTAGGGTGTAGTGAAAGGGTGACGAGTCGAATTCGGCACGCGCGAGGCGAGTACACCTTATAACCTACACCCTACACCTCCGCTGGACCCAGCGATTAATTGGCTCTTTTTAGGGCGGATCGAATACAATCGCCACCGCTGAATCCGGTCATGCCTGCCGAACTACTCGTCGATTTCAATCAGTTCTGGTCGCGTCTGCGCGCAGACATTCTGAGCGCGCGCGAATCAGTTCTGATTCAGACATTCGCGCTCGAAGGCGATTGCATCGGCCGTCAACTCACAGATGTGCTGTTGTCGTCAAAGGTCGCGGACCGGCGAATTTTGGCCGATTCGTTTACGCGAGTCGTCCTCAGCGACCGTTTCAAATATTCACCCGCGAATTTTTTTGACTCTGAATTGCGCGACGAAGCACGCGCTACTCAGGCCATCCTCTCAGAACTGAAGGGCGACGGCGTAAAGATTCGCTACACGAATCGTTATCAGTTAACTCCGCGCAGCTTGCTCAGCCGCAATCACAAGAAGTTGATCGTGATCGACGATGGCGCGGCTTACATCGGCGGCATCAACTTTAGCGAACACAACGCGAGTTGGCACGACATGATGATTCGCATAGACGATCCGTCTGCCGTGCGTTTGCTGACCAGCGATTTCAACGCCACCTGGGACGGCAAGGATTTGTTTGCGGCGGAATTGTTTGCAGACCTCGAGTTGTTGACCCTGGACGGCCGCGGTAACCGCGCCGTGTTCCA
>Ga0207686_10000128_pt1 | contig 61123 bp, 40 predicted proteins | sample KBSM24metaG_FD_184396 | JGI IMG/M metagenome (GOLD analysis project Ga0207686, IMG submission 184396) | Miscanthus rhizosphere microbial communities from Kellogg Biological Station, Michigan, USA - KBS M2-4 metaG (SPAdes) (version 2) | ecosystem: Host-associated > Plants > Roots > Rhizosphere >...
GATCTTCTACAACTCCGTGATCCTGCGGACCATTGTGTTCTTCGGTTGCGCCTGGATTTTCATGAATCTGTTTCGCGGCGAGATCGTAGATCGCAGCCTGCACTATTACTTTCTGTCTTCAGTGCGCCGCGAACTGCTGGTCACCGGAAAGTACCTGTCGGGCCTGCTTACTTCCGTGATTCTTTTTGTGGTCGTCACGGTCGTTTGCATGCTGCTGGTCTTCTTCCCGCACTACTACTCATCCAGCATGCGTTTCTTCTTTGAAGGCGCGGGGCTCAGTCAACTCTTCTGGTACGTCACGATCACGATCCTGGCGTGCATCGGCTACGGCGCATTCTTCCTGGTAGTCGGTTTGTTCGTGCGCAACCCGATCATTCCCGCGCTGGTGCTCTACGGTTGGGAGTGGATTAATTTTTTGTTGCCGCCGCTGCTAAAGAAGATCAGCGTGATTCATTATCTGAACTCGCTGGTTCCAGTGCCAATCTCGGAAGGCCCGTTTGCCGTGGTGGCCGAACCGACACCGGCGTGGATTTCAATTCCGGGACTGCTGATAGTTACGGCCCTGGTGTTGTTCGTGGCCGGCACGCGAATTAGAAGGATGGAAGTTAGATATGGGAGTGACTAAACTCCGGCAGCGCCCGTCGCTCCCAGCCGCGTAGCTTTTTTTGAACCGCCTCTCACCAACCGCCGAGCTCACATCACGGTTTTACGGTCGGCGGGTTGACCACCAGGATGCCGATCGCGTTACTTGATTGGAAGGCGGCGGTCCCGGTAAAGCGCACGAGCAACAAGTGAGAGCCCACCCTCGACCGCTTAATTAAGAAAGTGGCTTTGCCGACGGTGAGGGTCTTCGTCACCGCTGTGCCACCAGTGCCCACTGTCAGCGAGACATTGCCCGATGGGGTTGTGCCTACTGCCTTGACGGTAACGATGACCCTACCTTTTTCCCCAAAAGTGACCGCCGGCGCATTGATTGTCGTCGTAGTTTCCTGTGACACAGTCCCTCTGAGAATTAAAGGAACGAGGGGGGAGTGGCTCCCGGCGAAGCCCGCTTGCGCGGGAAAGTCAGCCCTCAGAAAGTGAGGACCCGCGGCCGGCACGACGATATTGAAAGTCGCTGAGCCGTTGGTCAGAGTCTGCGTCATCGGCGGGCGGTTATCCAACGTGAGCAGAACTTCGCCTGATGGCGGTTCCGAGAAGATCGAACTGACCTTGACGCTTACGAGGGCGGTCTGAGTAGATGTGAATCCTAAAGTGACTGGTGGTATGTGTATATGCGTACTGGTAGGTCTGCCCTTCGTGACCATAAGTACGCCTTTGGCGACGCTCGCGGCGAAGCCGCCTTGCGCGGGAAAGGTCGCTCTCAGAACGCGATCGCCCAGGGCCGGCGTGGGGATCGTGAAAGTGGCTGAGCCGTCGTCGGCGATGACCCCCGTCATTGCCGCGCCGCCATCCACTCTCAGCATAACGTTGCCCGATGGCCTTGCGAAGAGAGAAACAACCTTGACGATGACGGTGCCGTTCTGCCCGAAAACGATCCCTAGCGCATCGATCGTTGTACCAGTCCGTGCGACCCTGACCACGAGCGTGCCGTCAGCGCTTTTCGACTCGAAACAGCCTTGCGCGGGAAAAGTCGCGCGCAGCGTGTGAGTGCCAACGGTTGGCGCGTTGATAATGAAAGTGGCTGAACCGCCAGAGAGAGTTTGCGATCTCTCGACGCCGTCCACCTTAAGTTTGACTTCGCCGGTTGGGTTTCCGTCTGGTGAACTGACCCTTACGGTGACGCTGCCTTGCTGACCAAAAGTGATTCCTGGCGCCTCGATAGTCGCAGTAGTCGACGACAGGTTGACACTGAGTGTCGCGGGGAGGCTGCTGCTTGAAGCGAAACAGGCTTGCGCGGAGTAGGTGGCGACCAGCGGGTGAGTGCCGACGTCCGGCGCGTTGATAATGAAAGTGGCTGAGCCGCCGGAGAGAGTTTGCGAGCTCTCGACGCCGTCCACCTGAAGTCTGACTTCGCCGGTTGGGTTTCCAGCAGGCGAACTGACGTTGACGACGACGGTACCATCCTGACCACAAGAGATCGCCGGCGCATCGATAGTTACAGTAGTTGCGGCCGCGTTGACGACGAGCGTACCGGTTGCGCTGATAGCTGTGAAACCGTTTTGCGCGGAAAAGGCCGCGGCCAGCGCGTGACTGCCCAGGGCCGGCGCGGGAATGGTGAAAGTGGCTGAAGGGTCACCGATCAGGGGTTGAGTCATGGGCGCACCACCGTCCACCGTCAACGTCACGTCACCCGTTGGGTTGCCAGCTGGAGAATTGACGTTGACAGTCACGGTACCGTCCTGACCGCACGTGATCGCTGGTGCATCGATCGTCATCGTAGTCGTACGTGGCGGTAAATAAGCAATACCGAAGAGCCCGAATTGTGTGCCCAGCGTATCGGCAGGCTGGGTTCCCCTGTTGTCCAGCACACCCGTTGTGAGATTGACCTGGAAGGTGGTTATGTTGCGGGTGTTACTGTTGGCCGCAAACAAGAACGTCCCGGACTGATTTAGAGCCAGCAGATTGACGCCACTGCCACCCGAGGTAAAGGGCGACCCGGAGACTTTAGTCAGACTGGTAGCGCTGCCTTTGCCAACAATCTGATGGACTCCCACCCCGGTGCCGAACCTGTCCGAGACAAGATAGAAGCCCCTTGGGTGCACCAAGCCCTGACCGGCGTGTTGCAGCCCAGTGGGGCTAAAGGTAGGAGAGACTAGTGTGGGAATGCCGTCCGGGGTCGTAGTGAAGACGCGCAGTTGCTGAAAAGGTCTGTTTGCCACGAACAGCCGTCCATCCGCGTCGGTGGCGTAAGCTGCCGGATTAGCGGCAACGGCGTCGAAGGCCGAGCCGTTAAGGGTAGTCAGAACACCATTCGCATCGATTCTGAAGCCGGCAATTCTTTGACTGTTCCCGCCGCCCGTATAGACGAAGGCGCCATCCTGACTAAACGTGGTCGAGAGCGGGTTTGCCAGGCCCGTACCAAAAGGGCTGCCAGGGGCGGCCGCCGCAGTCGTCGCTGCAATCTTAAAGCTCGCCATACGACTACCCTGATCTCCGATCAACAGCAGCGAGTCCGACCCGCTCGGACGCGTGGCGATCGTGCTCCACACGGGGCTGGTATTCGGATTGATCGGATTCACGGGCAGATTGATCGGACTGAAAGACATCTCCGTAAGCTTCCCTGTCGACGGATCTATGGTGTAGGCACTGACGGTGTCTGAGCCGTCATTGATCGCGAAGAGCCGAAGGTTCTTCCGGTCTATGGTTAGTAGTTCGCTAGTGAAGCCATTCCCGCCATTGCCGCTGGTCAAGATTGGAAAGCCCGGCAACGGCGTCAGCGCGCCCGTTGTTTCGTCTACCGCAAAGCCGAAAATCCGGTTGGCGCAGCCCCCAAAGCATTCACTCAAGACATAGAGGTAGCCGGACTCTGCACCAATCGGAGGCGTGGAGGCTTTCACTTTCACACTTCGTTCCAAGCCCCACAGCGTGAGGCCGAGGAGCAGACTGAAGCCAAGTATGGTAGCTGTGATTCGAAGACGGATTGTGAGGAAGCTGAAAATGAATTGACGTGTTGTGCGCATGGCACTCCTTTGCTCAAGTCAGTCGCCCAAAGAACGGACCGATCTGGTTTGCTTGTTCAACCATCGATCGGTTTCTGCTGGTAACGACAGACTTTTTTGTAGCACCAAGCTATCGCTCAATAAGCGTGACGCAATAGCCCGTCATACCGCACCATGCTGCCCTACTGTTACGCCGAGTGATGTTGACTCACCTGTTAACGCAACAACCGGACTACAAACCTCTCATCGTTCCAACAATCTTTCCTTTGGACTGGAGATTACTGCGCTGGTAGAAGTTGCCGGCGGGCGCATAATGCGCGTCAACTGATTGGCAGTCCCGGCCTTTCGCTGCGATCTCAATGACGCGCACTCATGAAAAACTGAACTGATCAAAGATTGGAGCGACGGCGAAGTCGTCGCCACTCGATGATGTCCCAAAGGCCTTAGCGCAATTCGAGCCGCGCAAAGAGCCAGATCGCTGAGTTGCGATTTCTCGGTGGCTTGAGGCTTGACGAGACCTCGGAATCTTAAAGGTCTCGCCCGGCACGGTCATGCGTGAATTGAAGCCGGCAAAGGCTTGGTTGCGGCAGCAAATGGTAGCGACCAGATCAGGAAGGCCCGGTGGATTTCTAAGGCTCCTCCTGATCCGGTCGCTACCGCTCGCGGTTCTGACACAGAAGTGACACCCTATCCCCTAAGCTTCTCTGGTTGATTAGATGAATATGTTATTGCTCTCCTGAGACGCCTAATTCATGGCCCAAACCTTCGTCGATACTCACTCGATGACAGGAACGCCTTCACCATCTCGGCGCTAATAAAGTTGCCATTGAAGGTGTTCAGTTTATTCAGCCAGAAGTTGTAGCCCTGAAAGTCGAGCGTCGCTTCCGGCGCGTCATTGGGATTCCGGCGCAGGTAACCGAAGTACTGCATCAGGACGAAGGCGCGATTGAATTCCTGTTGGGCCAGGGTTGAATTTTCGGCAACTCTTCGCAGTGCGCGTGCTCGAGCGGCTGTGTCGGATGTCGTCGTGGCCGTTCCAAATTCCGCAACTGCCGCTGAACGATCAGCACTCGCCGGCGTTACACCTGCGTTGGTGAATAACGTGTCGACGAAAGTACCGGGTGACATCGACGTTGGAAACGCGTTGGTGAATTGCGCGCGCTGGACGAACGTGTTCGCGTAGGCTTGCTTGTTGGTTTCCATAACCGTCTGCCAACCCGTCTGTCCGACGATCACACCTTGTCCGATTTGCTGTGCGTCAGGCAGAAAGTCGCTCAAGCGCACCGGTACCGGAGCGTTGGGCAGATTGCCGAACGCAGACTTATAGAACCGATACACGAGATACCCGCTGTCCTGAAATTCAATCGACAGGAAGAAAGCGCCGGACGTGTTAATGCGCGCCGCTTCAACACACGCGGCATTCGTTCCACACTGCGAGATTTGGCTGGACCAGAACGACAGGCCGCCCGAATCAGGTTCGCGGTTCAGGAAGTCACGATAATTCTGAATCACGAACGTGTTTGCGTCGTCGATCGCATTGGTCGTCAGTGAACTGGTGTCGCCGAACACCGTGAATCGGAATGCCGGACTGGCGGAGACGCCGCCGGCCGCCGCCGCATCTCTCACATACCAGCGACCGAAGAATGACTGGCCAACCAGGGACGAATTGCCGGGAATCAGCAGACTCGTCGAGCCGGATCCCTGGCCGGCGCCGCTGCCGGACAAGGTCAGGCTGAGACGCGCAAACGATGCGGTAGCCGGAATGGTTGGACCAGCGCCCGGATCGTTGCTGTCGATGACCAGCACAGCCTGCGCGCCGCCGAGCGCATTTGAAACGCCAACAGTAAAACTGGCGTTACCGACCAGTGGCGGTTCGATCGCGACTGGCTGCGGAATGTTTCCGCCAGAACCCTGGGTGCCGGTGCCGGTGATCGTCGGTACGCGGTTCGACTCGCTGTAAAGCGTGGGACGATCGAACGGCGCGGTGCCGGCAATCACTCGCGGATCGCTCAAAGCATTCCGCAGAAATGCGACCAGATCAGATTGCTGCTGCGCATTCAAACCGAGCGGCCGAATCAAATTGTGGTTGATGTTAGGAGCGTCAAAGTCGCCGCCGCGATTATAAAAGGCCACGACTTCTTCGAGCGTTTGAAAACGTCCGTCATGAAAATATGGACCACGCAATCCGACATTGCGCAGACTCGGCGTGCGGAACTCACCGATGTTGTCGGCGTTGCCGGTGACCTGGAATCGCCCGGTGTCTTCTGTCTGCGGTCGCACGCCGATGTTGTGAAATTGATTGTCGCTGAACAAGGTGCCGGCGTGACAGGCATTACAACCGCGGCCGTTGAAAATGCCCTGGCCGCGCTGTTCGGCGGCGCCGAGCGGGGCGATGTTCTGCGTCGCCAGATCGAACGGCGTGCGATCTGAATAGAGCGTGCGTTCGAAAGTTGCGATTGCTTCAGCGATGCGGACCGGAGTTACGTCAGAGCTTCCAAATGCTTCCTGAAATAGTTCGGCGTAACTGCGACCATTGATCCAATCACGCAAGCCCGCGGGAACTGACGGGGACAATGCGAGCGGACGCGAATTCGCGATTCGCGACGCGACATCGACCCAGGTGCGATTCGCATTTGCCATTTCCGTCGAGCTCACCGGTGGGCCCAGCACCTGACTTTCGAGCGCAGCGCCATTCTGCAGCACGACAGCGCCGCCAATTGGGTCGCTAAAAGTTCCGGTCGCGCGGCCGTCCCAAAACAGCGCGTTCGGCGAGAAGCCCGCGTCGATGTAAGACCGCGACTTGCGCCCGGTCACTTGTTCATGAAAACCGTAGGTGGCTGAGAACGAGTAGGTGCCGTCGGCGTTGTTACTGATCACGCCCGGTGAGGCGAACACATCATCGGCAGTGTTGAAGACACCGTCGGCGCCAGGGTTTCGGGCCCGCGTGCTGCCCACCACCGCGCGCGAATCAGATCCGCCGTTGGCGGCGAAATGGCACGTGCCGCACGCGACGGTCCCAGTCGAAGATAACTGTTCGTCCCAGAAAAGCGTCTTACCCAGGTAGGTCTTCGTCGCGGTGACCAGGTTGCCGGCCGGCTGCGGCGGCGGGTTGAGCGGGCCGGCGCCATTGATGTTGCCGTTCGCGCGCGTGCCTTGATCGGGCGCACTCATCGGGCTCACCAGGGAGCCGTTCTCGGCGCGGACCCAATAGAAGAAGGTTTGGCCCACCGTCGCGGTCGTATCGAAGAATGTTCCCTCAGCGGTCGTGCCGAGCGCAGTGGCCGTCGTTGAGTCGTTCGTCGTATTGCGAAAGATGCGATAAACCGTCGCGCCGCGAACCGTGTCCCAATTGATTCCTACCTTGGTAACGTAGGAATTGTCCGAGGCCGTGACCTCAGCGGGCGCCGTCAACGAACCGGTTTGACCGCGCGAGTCAGAACCCGTAAGCAGCCGGTCGGCGAAGATTAAAGTGGAAATGACTAAGAGCAGGCCAATGACAGATAGCTTGATGGTCGTTCGCATAGTTCATCCTTCCATGTCCGAGGAAGCTTCGGGGAACTATTTTGGTTAACAATTTGTTGAGGCCTTGCGCTGAACCCTTGAGGCGTTGGGTTCGTATTCAGACTATTAGTCGCGCGGTTGCGGAAAATTGTATGACCGCCAATTTGGAATGCGGCGGCAGAAGATCGCGGCGACGCCGCTTTGGACACAAGCGTCACGGAGCCGGCGCACTCCAAATTTTGTACAAGCAAATCACGCATTCTGGTATGCTCAACCCACGTCGCTACCTGCCACAGGAGGTCCAATGATGAGGTTCCCCTTCCGCCGTCAAACAAATGGTTTTTCTCGCTTAATTTCGAGGGTGCTATTAATTGCGATCCTTGCCGGACCAGCGGTAGCGCAGCAGCAAGCCCCGCCCAAACCACCGCCTGCGCAAACCGTCACCGTCAATCAAGCGCCGGCGTTTGATGAATTACTCGCGACCGACGCTTATAAGATGTACGGCGAGATCCGTAACGTCGGACAGTTGATGAGCAATGGTGGTGCGGCAGAGATCGTCGATCCAATCGTGAAGCTGTCCGATCCGGGACCTCAATTCAAATCGATCATCAGTTTTCTCAAAAAGAATTCCGAAGCTTTGGCGCAATCGCGTCTGATGTTTGCGAGTTGGCCGGTGCGGACGGACATCCCGACGGTATTTGTCGCAATCGAATTTCAGACCAACGAAGACGCAGCTAAGTTTGCGCCGAAGCTGGAGACGTTCTTGCCGACCGTTTTACCGTCGCCGCCGGAGCCGCCCCCGACCGTGCCGCCGAAACCCGAAACGCAAACTAATGACGGAGCGAAATCGCAGCCCGGCGCGAAGACAAGTTCAAAGGAAACCGTTAACGAACCGGCGATTGCTTCTCGTGCAGTTCCGCCGGCTTCGGCGAGGAATCAGACGTCACCCACAGAGGTGCCAAAACCTTTGCGTGAGTCGCGCGCCGCAGGCTCAAGGATGATTGAAGAATCTGCCGCGTCGCCTCAAGCAGAGCAACGGCTGCCGTTTGTGATCACGCATGCGGGCAATTTGGTTTGTATCACCGAGAAAGATTTCAAATTCTCAAAGCTGCGGCCGAAGGACAGCCGGCCGCTCTTCTATGATCAGAATTTTCGCATGGCCCGCGATCAGTTCTCATCAGAACCAATTTTCTTTTTCTTCAACGTCGCGCTTGAGGACAAGACCAAGGCATCGCCGAGCCCGACGCCTTTCATTACGGCCGAGGAATCGGCGCGCCTGAAGGCGAAGAATACGGACGATTTGCCCAATGAAACGCCGGCCGAAGCGGCTCGAAACCGCGCGGGCGCGGGCGACCCCAGTCCCGAGCCGATTCGAATTGAGGACAAACAGACCGCCGTGCTCGGGAGTGTGACGGTCGCGACTTCGCCAACGCCGACGCCGACAAAAGAGCAACAAGCTCAACGGATCGCGTCAAATCAGATCGGCCAGTTACTCGATTCAATCGGATACGGCGAACCGCAATGGCCTGAAGCTGTCGGGGTCGCGGTCGCGCTTGAAGGCAACGAGTACATCTTGCGCGCGATTATGATCGACAAGCCGGAAGCGAAGAAGACGCCGATTCCGTTCGTGCCGCAACTGATTGGTGGTCCGGCCTTCACCTCTGAGGCGGCTTCGGTACTGCCCGACGATACTGATGTCCTGGTCAGCGCTTCAATCGATCTGACGCAGACTCTTGAGGGAATGCGCCGCGAGGCCGAGAAGCGGCATAAGGCAGACGCGTCGCCGCGTTCGCAGACCTACGAGAACGGAGTGCTGGTCGCTTCAGGCAGCCCGAGAAATGAGTCGCCCGATGCGTTCGCGTCGTTTGAAAAGAACGCCGGGTTAAAGATCAAAGAGGATCTGCTGCCGGCCTTCGGGCACGAAATTGCAATCGCGGGTTCGCTTAAGACTTTGAATGCGGCCGGGATGAACGTCATGGGTGGGCCGTCGTTGCCGACGCCAAATTCCGAAGCCGACAAAGACGGTAAGAAGAAAGAGCCGGCGCTGCCAATCCTCCTGATTGAAGTCAAGGATCGCGATGCGGCGCGCCCATTGATGCCGAAAATATTGACCGGCCTCGGCGTCGGTGAAGCCAACCTGCTCGCGCAAACCGAAAAGCACGGCGACGCTGAGATGGTTAATTATGCCGGCTTCTTTGCGTACGCATTCGTGGGAGACTTCGTAGTCATCTCGGATACGTCGGGCGTGCGCAAAGTCGTGGACGCCTTCGTCAATCACACCACGCTTTCCTCGAATACAGTGTTTCGCAATTCGCGACGCTGGCAGTCATCGCGCACGTCGGGTCAGATTTATATTTCGCCCGCGCTGATGGAGGGTTACCAGGATCAAATCCGCAAATCGTCGGCGACGATGGATGCGGGCCTGCGTGATTTTCTGCTTGGCCTGAACCCGAACGCGCAAGCCATTACTTACGCATTGTCCGACGATGGCATGGGACTGCGGCATGAATTGCGTCTGCCCAAGGACTACATCCTGATGACGGTAGCTTCGATTTCATCGGCGACCAAGAATCCGCCGCCGGAAATGAACGAGGCGATCGCGGCCGGCTCTCTGCAGTGGCTCGCGTCAGCCGAGACCCAGTACAAGCAAGGTCCGGGAAAGGGAAGCTACGGGTCGCTGCAGCAACTGATCGAAGCGAAGCTGTTCCAAACTGAAGCGTTCGACAAATACGGCTACAAGTATGAACTGACGGCGACCGGCGCAGCGTTTGAAGCCACGGCCACGCCGAAGGAATATGGCAAGGGCGGCAAGCGTTCGTTCTTTATCGATCAGACAGGCGTCGTGCGCGGAGACGATCACGGCGGCGGACCCGCGACCGTGGCCGATAAGCCGGTGCAGCAGTAATTGGATTTATCCGCAGATACACAGATTGCAGATCGGCAAAAAGCATTTGCCCGAAACCGTCTGTCCCTGGTGAGAGAATTACATCTTAAACTGTGTAATCTGCGGACTCTCTTCTCAGGCTTTCGCTAACCACTCAACTATTTGGCGGGCTTCACCGCGCGTTCCCTTCAGCGAGGTGGCGGTCGCTACTGCCTTGGTGAGGAAACTCAGCGCCATCTGCGGTTGCGATCGAGCCGAGACGGTATTTGCCAATAACTCGAGCACGGCTTTGCCGCGGGTCAACTCACGTGGCCGCCAACGCGCGCCTTCTTTGAAGCGGGTCGTGATGACGAGCCCGATGGGAAGAGATTTCGATCCGGTGTGCGCGCCGAAGTCTTTGGCTCGCATGCGCCGAACCGCATCGGCCGAGCGCATTCTCAGTTTACGCGCGTAGGGATGCACGCGTCCGTTCCGGTCAATCACGGCGTACTCATCGGAATAATAAGTCGCGCCGGCGCGGAGCAACTCGGCAACCAGTGTCGATTTTCCACTGAAGCTTAAACCGGGAAACAGAATCGCCTTTCCCTTCCACTCAACGACGCCGGCATGCACAAAGACGCGACGCGGCGCGTATTCGGCAACGGTTAACTGCACATGCGATTCGAATTGATCGATCAGATCGTCGAAGCTACGCGTGCGCGCAAATCTAAGGAGGTTCCAGTAACCTAAATTGAACCGCGTCACGCGTCCGTTGGACCCACTCGCGAAACCGGTGATTGAGTAGAGATGATCCGTCGTGCGCACGTTCGACGGCTTGGCGCCGGGAGGCAGTCGGGCCACCAACGCTTTGAGAGTTGCTTTGCTGTTGACGCGCACGCCTACGCGCACGCCGAACGCAGTAAACGACATGCCGTCCGCCCAGACCAGGCGATCCAGTTTCGACATTCAACTTGAAGGTCTGCGCGAGCGGGGAATCATTTCAGGTTTTCGATCGTGACCGGTTCGACCGGCTCTGCCAATTCAAATCCAAACACTCTTGAATAAAAGTAGAGTTCACCATCGAGCGACCGCTTGATGTTTTCGGCGCGCCGGAAGCCGTGTTGCTCTCCTTCGAAGGCGACGTAGGCGACCGGCAAACCTTTTTCTCTCAAGGCCTCGACCATCATCTCAGCCTGGTTCGGCGGCACGACTTTGTCTTCCAAACCCTGAAAGAAGATCAAGGGACAGGACAATTGATCGGTGAAATGAATCGGCGAGCGTGCGAAATATAAATCCTTGCGCTCAGGATATGGGCCAATCAAGCCGTCCGAATATTTTGCTTCAAATTTGTGAGTGTCGAGTTCCAGCGCTTCGAGATCGCTGACGCCGTAATAGCTGGCGCCGGCTTTGAAGTAATCGCGAAAAGTCAGCGCGCACAGGGTCGTGTAACCGCCGGCGCTGCCGCCGTCAATCACGGTCCGGTTGGCATCGACGTCACCGCGGGCAGCGAGAAACTTCGCGCCGTTCACGCAATCGTCAACGTCCACGATGCCCCAGGCGCCGCGCAAACGCTCGCGATACTCACGCCCATAGCCGGTGCTGCCGCCGTAGTTGACGTCCAGCACCGCAATTCCGCGGCTGGTCCAATATTGAATCGTCAAAAAAAGATCGGCGACGGTAGCAGACGTCGGGCCACCATGACTCTTCACCAAGAGCATGGGCTTCTCATCGGGCGGGCCGGTGAAGTCACGGTTCTTTGAAGGGTAATAGAAGCCGTGCGCGGTCAATCCATTTTCGGTAGAGAATTCGACCGGCTCCGGTTCTGAGATGTAGCCGTAATCAATATCTAAATTAGCGCTGCGTTGCAGCACCGTCGTCTCATGCGTCGCCAAATCCATTTCAATGATCGATAAAGGTTCGCGCGGAGAGCCGGCCCGGAACACGGCCCGCCCCGAAGACACCTGCACGTAAGAAATGTCGGTGAAACGCGTATCGATCGGCGTAAAGGTCCGCGTGCGTGTATCGATAGTCCCCAGCTTCCACAGACCTGTCTCGACAAACGCGCACACTATTTTCTCCGCGGACTCGAACGCATAGGTCGACAGGCCGAAGACCCACTGCGGGGCACCGAACTCGGCTGCCATGTCGCACAAGCATTCGCTGCCGCCATCGACGGCGCGATAAATGTTCCACCAGCCGCTGCGATCAGAGACAAAATGGAGGACGCCGTCGGATGACCACTCAGGTTGGAAAATCGATTCCCGCCGTCCGCCGGCAATCAACTGGTGATTGATAACCGAGCCGTCGTCAGCGAGGTCACCAGTCCACAATTCACAACCGTCCCAGGGCATGTTCGGATGGTTCCACGTCAGCCAGGCCAACCGCGAGCCATCGGGACTAAGGCGCGGTGACGAATAAAAATCGTTTCCGGAGACAAGCACAACTTCTGATTCGCCGTCGAGCGAAACGGCGGCGATTGCATTTTGAGCCTCACTCTTTTCCCGGCGATGATCTTCGCGAACGGCGATTAGTCGATCGCGGGCGGGGTCGACGATAGCCTCGGCATAGCGAAGCCGATCGTCCTGGCTTTCATTCGTAATTCGCTCTGGCGTCGAACCCGCTCTTAGCCGGTAGAGTTGCTGATCGCTAAAGTTCGAAAAATAGACTGTGCCTTCATGCACGACGTAATCGCCGCCGCCATACTCGTGAACCCGCGTGCGTGCGTTGAACTCAGGCGGGTTGATATCGATGGTCGCGCCGTCGGCGGATCGCCTAACAATCACCTGACGACCACGCTCAGACGGGCGCATTTCAATCCAATAGACGTCATCGCCGGCAATGCGCGGCTGGCTCAATCCAATCGTTCCCTTCACGATCAGGTCAGAAGTTATCGGCGATTTCCAGGAACCGTAAGGCGCGATGTGCACAGTCAGTTAGACTTTCTTTTGAGAATTGGAAAAGCAGACGGCGATTATCGCCGGAAACCGTGAAAGTGCAAGGAGCGCACGCAGAAAAGTAAAGGCGCCAGCCTCCCCCAAAGCTGGCGCCTCACCCTTCAGTCTCAGTTCTCACAAGGAGAATCAATGAATGAACAGATACTAAAGGTATCGGTCCGAGTGCTGGTTGCAGAATTCTTGCGATGAGCTTGTGAACTTATTCGGAAGAGAGAGGGACGAACATTCGTAGGCCCATCGACGCATTCTGCTGCTGCACGCCAAAGTTGACTGTCAGCACCCTGGAGGACTAAACAATACGCAGAGTTCACCAGAGATCGTGGAGGAAGGCCCGGACTTTATCAGCCGAAGCATTCAACGGCGGCGGACCTGAAATCGACCTGACCGGAGCGACGAATGGCAAATAAGCAAACAACATCAGCGACTCCCGAACTAACACCCCGAGCAATCATCATCGGCCTGATCGTCGCGCTCATCATCGGCAGCGCTTATCCGTATTGCGTCCTGAAGCTTGGATTTGGCCCGAACCTTTCAGTGGTTTCAGCTTTCCTCGGCTTCATCGTCCTGGTTCTGATACTGCGCGCCAGTGGAACTAATGCGCGCGAAAATAACATTGTGCAGACGATGGGCACGAGCGCCGGACAGACGGCGTTTATGGCGGTGCTGCTCGCCGCGTTCGACATGCTGAATACGCGCGGCGTCTTCAATCCGCCGATTCATCTCGGCACTTGGCAAATCTTCGCCTGGCTTTGCAGCGCGAGCCTGCTGGGAATTCTTTTGGCCGTGCCGATGCGCCGCCATTACATCGACGAAGAGAACCTGACCTATGCCGATGGATTGGCCGCCGGCGAAACGATCCGTGTGTTGCATGAAGGGCGTGACAGCGGAGTATCGGCGGGACCGGTCAAGGCGCTTGCCGTGGGGACGCTGGCATCCATGGTCGTGATGACTGCCACGACTCTGAAATGGGTGCGCGAGAACTGGTTTTTCCCGGGTCAGGACGCGATGCGCGTCGGCTTTAATGTCAGTCTGCTGGGATTTGGATCAGGTTTGCTGGTCGGCTTTCGCATCTGTCTGGCGATGGGCATCGGCACTTTGATCAGTTGGGTTATTCTGCCGCCGTTTCTCATAAACCACGGGATGATTACCGCGCTCGATTTTGCCTCAACGCTGCGTTGGGTCATGTGGCCGGCGACTGGTCTGATGGTCGCGGGCGGACTCGTGTCACTGGCGCTGAAATGGAATCTGATCGTGAAGACGTTCCGCGGGCTCAAGGGCAGCAAGATGCAGCAGACCGATTTTCCGATGCGGTACGTGGTCATCGGTTCGATAGTCATGACGATCATCCTGTGCGTGCTTCAGTACTTCAGCATGGGCGTTCCCGTTTATCTGTCGTTCATCGCGATCGTTCTGTCTCTGCCGTTGATGCTGGTGGGCCTGCGGGTGTTGGGTGAAACGAACTGGGGTCCCATCAGCGCGATGTCGAACATGATGCAGGCGATCTTCGCGTTCATCTCGCCCGGCAATGTGCCGGTGAATATGTCGTCGAGCGGACTCACCGGGACAATCGCCGTGACGTCGGAAGCGTTGATGCAGGATTTCAAAGCCGGCCAACTGCTGAAATCGAATCCGCGTAGTCTGACCATCGCCCAATTGATTGCGGCTCCGGTGGGATCGATCGCGACGGCGATCATCTATCCGATTCTGCGCGACAAGTTCGGTATTGGCGATCAAGGCCTTTCAGCTCCGATTAGCGTGAAATGGGCCGGTTTCGCAGAATTATTGACGAAGGGTTTGAAGGCGCTGCCTCCGGGATGCCTGGTGGGATTGGCGATCGGAGTAGCGGTCGGAATCATCCTGACTCTGTTGGCCGAGCGATGGGAAAAGTTCGTGCCGTCGCCGTCAGCGATGGGCATTGGCATGCTGATCACGCCCGCCGTGATCATCACGTTCGTGATGGGCGGCGTGGCGCAATTGATTTGGTCGCGCGTCTCGCCGCAAACCGAAAAAGATTACCGAATCCCGCTGGCGTCGGGCCTGATTGCGGGAGAAGCGATCCTGGCAGTGGTCTTCGCGATTCTCGCCGCGGCAGGTGTGAACTTTTAGTTTCGGAAACCCGACCGTCAGGGAGGGTGCCCTAAGCTGCTTCGATGTAATACAGCGGCACCCTCCCTGACGGTCGGGTTTCTGAAAATGCCAGGCTCACGTTAATCTGGCGTCATGACTTCCAACTGGCGCGACAATCTCATCAACGACTCCGGGCAAATAGGCGAGCTGCTGGCGCAGACAAAAACGATCGCCGTCCTCGGGATCAAAACCGAAATGCAAAGCAATCAACCCGCCTTCTATGTTCCGAAGTACATGCAGAACGCCGGATTCAAGATCATTCCCGTTCCGGTTTATTACCCGGACGTGACTGAGATTCTCGGCGAACCGGTTCATCGAACGTTAGCCGAAATTTCAGAAGACGTGGATATGGTTAACGTGTTTCGCCGGCCGCAGGACATTCCGCCGCATGTCGCCGACATCATCGCCAAGAAACCGAAATCAGTCTGGCTGCAGCTCGGCATCTATCATAATGAAGTAGCGCAACAACTCGCCGAAGCCGGGATCAGGGTCGTACAGGATCGCTGTCTGATGGTCGATCATCGCCGGCTCGGTTTCTAATTACCTCTGCTCACCATCAATCTCTCGACACATCCAGACCAACCGTGATACAAGCTGCTGCCGCAGTTCCCCATCACGAAAGTTGAAGCGAAAAATATTCAAAAGAGTCGCAGTCGCAGCAGTTATTGCGATCGGCGCATCGCTGATGATTCGATCCAACGGTCACGTCGAGTCTGCGCAGCCTCCCCGCCCGGGACGATCATTTTCTCAACGCGCGGTCGCACATGATTTGTCGCCGCCGCTTGGTAAGCTCGTTGCGGCAGACGAACCGATCGCCGAACTCCAGCAGTCGCCGACGCCTCTGCCGACTCCACCGGATATGACAAGTCCGGCGGGCGCTGCCGCAGTCGAACAGAGATCGCAGGGAACTCGCCCTGCGGCCACGGTTGTCGCCGGCTTCGACGGTCTCGGCGCCGGATTCAAAGGACCGCAAGGCTCGGCCATTCTGCGGAATCCATCTGACAACAGTCTCGCCGTCGGTGCCGATCACATCTTCCAAATCGTCAATGTGCGCATGGCGATTTTCACGAAGCAGGGAAAGAAATTCAGCGAGACGGGTAAGGCGCTGTATGGCCCGGTAGCGACGAACACCGTCTTCAAGGGATTCGGAGGCGCGTGCGAATCAACGAACAATGGCGACGCCGTCGTGCGATATGACCAGTTGGCGAATCGTTGGCTGATTGTCATGCCGACGTTCCGACGCGCCCCGGTGCGTCCCGATCAACCGAAACCTGGCCGCGACGGCGAACCCGCTCAAGTCAGCGTCATCGGTCAAAAAAATCAACCAGGCAGCGCAGTCCCGCTTTTCGTGCCAACGCCGAGTGGAAGTCCCGCGCCGCCGCAACCGCGTGGTCAACCGACTCCGCCGCAACCGCAAGGTCCTTACTCGATGTGTTACGCGGTGAGCACCAGCAGCGATCCGCTGGGCTCATATTATCGATATGAATTTCTGCGCGCGCTCTTTCCCGACTATCCGCGTCCGGCAGTTTGGCCCGATGGGTATTACATTCCGACGAGTACCGGCGATGATGTGATTCAGAAACACGCCTGTGTCGCTGAGCGCGAAAAGATGCTGAAGGGCGAACCGGCGTCAGAGCAGTGCGTGATCATCGACGGCGTCAATTTCCTGAACAACGCCGACCTGGATGGACACAACCTACCGCCGCGCGGCGCGCCGAACATAATCATGGCCGCCGGCGGCACGCAGTTGAAGAAGATCCTCGAAGACGATCAGATTCTGGTTTGGAAGTTTCATGTCGATTGGCAGAACCCAGCCGATACTAAAGTCGTGGGTCCCGAAAAGATAAAGGTCGCCCCCTATCATTATCTCTGCGGCGGGCAATTGACTAACTGCGTGCCGCAGCCGGAGGTGCCTACGCGGCTCGACTCTCAAGGCGACAAGCTCATGGCGCGGCTGGTTTATCGGCGCATCGGCAATCGCGAGTCGATCGTGGCGGTTCATTCGATCAATACGTCGTCAGGTGGCGGTGGCGTTCGTTGGTATGAATTTCGAATGAATACGGATCGGACGCTCACGCTTTATCAACAAGGCACCTTCGCGCCCGACAATTTCTATCGCTGGATGGCGAGTCCGGCGATCGATAAGAAAGGCAACATCGGCCTCGGATATTCGTTTGGCGGCTCGCCACAATTTGCCGGCCAACGTTTCGCCGGGCGTTTGTCTGGGGATCCGCGCGGGCAACTTACGCTGAAAGAAACGGTGCTGGTCGCGGGTGAGGCCGCGCAGCGCGTGATGCGCTGGGAGGATTACACGCAGACCGCTGTCGACCCGAGCGACGACTGCACAATCTGGTACGTTGGCGATTATTTGAAGAAGGGCGAGACGAACTACTCGAGCCGGATTGCTGGTCTGCGGATGCCTGGGTGTCATTGATCGTGTCGGGATTGTTTGAATTGTTTTCAGCCGTATCGTAAATCGAAGAGTCAGAGAGTGAGGAGTTATTAATGCGCAGATTTATAATCGCGTGGTTCGTCGTCTTGTGTACCGGCGTCACAGTGTTTCCGCAATCGCCGGCGCAGAGTTACAAGGCGCAGGTCGTCAAAGACGTCGATGGCATGGCCAAAGAAACTCAGGTCATGGTCGACATGGTTTTCAGCTTTGGCGAACTCGGCTTCCAGGAATTCGAAACTTCAAAATACCTCACCGGAATTTTGGAAAAAGAAGGATTCAAAGTCGAACGAGGCATCTCGGGCATTCCCACTGCGTGGATGGCCAGCTGGGGATCGGGCAAACCGGTGATTGCGCTCGGTTCGGACATCGACTGCATTCCGCAGGCTTCGCAAAAACCAGGTGTGGCTTATCACGATCCTCTGATCGAAGGCGCACCGGGCCACGGCGAAGGACATAACTCGGGTGTGCCCCTGAATATCGTCGCAGCCATCGCGGTGAAGCGACTGATGCAGAAGAACAAGATTCCCGGAACGATTAAGCTTTGGCCCGGTACGGCTGAAGAACTGGTCGCGGGCAAAGCTTATTTCGTGCGTGACGGTTATTTCAAAGATGTCGATGTCGTGCTCTTCACCCACGTCGGTAATAACCTGAGTGTGACTGCTGGTCCGGCGTCGGCAACGGGATTGGTCTCCGTCGAATACACTTTCAAAGGCGAGAGCGCACATGCCGCCGCGAACCCCTGGCGCGGGCGCAGCGCCCTCGACGCCGTCGAATTGATGGATGTCGGCTGGAATTTCAAACGCGAGCACTTGCGCACGCAGCAGCGCTCGCATTACGTGATCACAAACGGCGGCGACCAGCCGAACGTGGTGCCGCCGGTGGCGAGCGTCTGGTATTACTTTCGCGAGCTCGATTATCCGCACATCAAAGAGTTGCGCGAGATTGGCGACTCAATGGCCCAGGGCGCGGCTTTGATGACGGGCACCACCGTCACTTCGCGTATCCTCGGCGCCGCGTGGCCGCAACACTTCAATAAACCTGTGGCCGAGGCGATGTATGAGAACATCAAGCAGGTGGGGTTGCCGCAGTGGAGCGAAGCGGATCAGAGATTAGCGAAGGCCGTGCAGAAAGAATTGAACGTGCCCGAGCGCGGACTGGCGATGCAACTGGCCACGCTGACCGGTCCGGGGGCGGAAGAAGGCGGCGCCGGATCAGATGATATCGGGGACATCTCGTGGAACGTGCCGACGGTGCGCCTGAGATATCCTTCCAACATTCCCAATCTGCCGGGTCACAACTGGTCGAACGCGATTACCATGGCCACGCCCATCGCGCACAAGGGTGTCACTGCCGGCGCGAAAGTTATGGCCATGACGATGATCGATCTGTTGATGCAGCCGACGCTGGTCGAACAGGCATGGAGCTATTTTCGCGACGTGCAAACGAAAGATACGAAGTATCAACCGCTCATCGGTCCGAACGATAAGCCCCAGACCTGGATGAACAAGCGTACGATGGATACTTACCGCGAACAGATGCGTAAGTTCTATTATGATCCGGCGAAGTACGGCACTTATCTCGAACAACTTGGGATCAAATATCCGACGGTGCGAAATTAATCAGTCGGAGCAGTCGGTATCGATAGCTGTGAAGCAAACGTCGGGGAAATAAGCGCGGCTCTGCCGCCGCCCAATGCGGAAGGGCTTGCCTTTCCGAAAGCAGTCAAAAGGAATCTTCGAGGCCGCGCCTCGAAAATAGGCGTAGCCTGTAAGACGTTAGCGTGGCCCGCCGGTAAGGCAAGCCTTACCGCACTGTGCGGCGGCAAGCCGCAGTCACTTCCAATTTACGATGAATCTTCTCTTATTGATTTTTTCCGTCCTGTTCGCACTGCCAACCTGGTCGTTGCAAACCAGCGGCGTCAACGCACGCTTGCGGGGCGTCAGCGCAGTTAACAATCGCGTCGCGTGGGCCAGCGGTTCCGGCAGTACGGTCTTGCGCACCGAAGACGGTGGCGCGATCTGGAAAAAACTGACAGTTACTTCCGAGGCGCTCGACTTTCGCGATATCGATGCGATTGATGAAAACACCGCGTACGTTTTAAGCATTGGCAACGGTGCCGCCTCGCGCATTTACAAGACGACTGATCACGGAACGACCTGGACCGCGCAATTCCAGAACCCGGATCCGAAAGCGTTTCTCGACGCCATGTCTTTCTGGGATGCCGACCACGGTCTGGTCATCGGTGACTCAATCGATCGACAGTTCTACATTCTCATAACTGCAAACGGCGGACGTGAATGGACCAGAGTGGCGCCGGACAAATTGCCGTCCGCGTTGGTTAACGAAGGCGCGTTCGCTGCCAGCGGGACGAACATCGCTGTCTATGGCAAACGTTACGCGTGGATCGGTCTGGGTTCGGCAGAACGCGCGCGCGTGCTGCGCACAACGGATGGCGGCCGGACCTGGAAAGTTTTTGAAACTCCGATCAAGTCGAACCAATCATCCGGCATTTTTTCAATCGCCTTTCGCGATGAAAAGCATGGCGTCATTGTTGGCGGCGATTACCAGAAAGAACGCGACGCGACCGACAACCTGGCAATCACAAACGACGGCGGAGAGAGCTGGACCCTGACGAAAGGACTCCACGGGTTCCGCTCAGTCGTGGCTTACATACCTGGAACGTCGTCTTTGATCGCGGTGGGGCCGTCGGGCAGCGACTATTCGGCGGATGACGGCCATACCTGGAGCACGCTGGCGGGCCCGGGATTTGACACGTTCAGCTTTGCGCCGCGCCAAAAATTTGGTTGGGCGGCCGGCGCGCGCGGTGCAATAGGGCGAATTGATTTCCGGAAATGATCAAAGGTTCTGTCTATGGCCACCGTTAAGAAATTTCCGCAGAAGACTGTTGAAGCAATTCACGAAGCGAAGATTCTCGGCATTCGCGCCGGTATGAAGCCTCACCGCATCATCGGCATCTGGGCCGTCGTGGTTGAAGGAAGGGTGTTTGTTCGATCTTATTCATTGAAGCCGCGCAGTTGGTGGCGTACGTTTCATGAAGACCCGCGCGGCGTAATCGAAGTCAACGGCAAGCAGATCAAAGTGCGGCCTGTCTTCACCCGCAGCGAGCGTTTGAAGAAATTAGTCGATCGCGCGTACGCCGAAAAGTTCCCGACGCCTGGTTCACGCGTGTTTGTTGAAGGTTTCAAGGAAAGGAAACGCCGCGATACCACGACGGAACTGGTCCCGCTGTAGCGTCCGCAGATTAGGCATCCATTTCCGGTACGCTATAATCACCCCATGAATAAGCGTGCGAAAAAGCGTCTGCTGGAAACTTTAAGGAAAGATCGATTGGAACAGGCCAAACCGAGTAAAAATCCAACCCCGACTTCCACCAGGGACCCGAAACAACACTCCGGTTTTCTTCCGCGGCCTGATAAGAAGCGCGGCTAGCGGTCGGGCTGCTGCACCGTTGCCACTCCCGTTTCGGAATGATTCAACCGCAAAACTTAAGATCTCATGTCCACTGAACCAAATAAAGTTATCTACTCAATGGTCGGCGTCAGTAAGTTCTATGACAAGAAGCCGGTCCTGAAAGATATTTATCTCTCTTATTTTTACGGCGCGAAGATTGGCGTCCTCGGTCTCAACGGCTCGGGTAAGTCTTCGCTGCTGCGGATTCTTGCCGGTGTCGACAAGGATTTCAACGGAGAGACTGTCATCTCGCCGGGCTTTACCGTTGGTTATCTGGAACAGGAGCCTTTGCTTGATGACGATCGCACCGTCCGCGAGGTCGTCGAAGAAGCGGTCAAGGAAACCGTCAGTTTGCTCAAAGAATTCGAGGAGATTAACGCGAAGTTCGGCGAAGAGATGTCCGACGATGAGATGAATGCGCTGCTCGAGCGACAAGGCACGGTGCAGGAGAAGCTCGACCATCTCGATGCCTGGGATTTGGATTCGCGTCTCGAGATGGCCATGGACGCGCTGCGGTGTCCGCCGCCTGAGACCCCGGTGAAAATTCTGTCGGGCGGCGAGCGGCGGCGTGTCGCGCTTTGCCGACTGTTGTTGCAGAAACCTGACATCCTGCTGCTCGACGAACCGACGAATCATCTCGATGCCGAATCGGTGGCCTGGCTGGAACATCATTTGCAAAATTATCCGGGGACCATCATCGCCGTGACGCACGACCGGTATTTTCTCGACAACGTCGCGGGCTGGATTCTCGAGCTGGATCGCGGCGAGGGCATTCCGTGGAAAGGGAATTATTCAAGCTGGCTCGAGCAGAAGCAGGAGCGTCTGCGGCGCGAAGAAAAGTCTGAAAGCGAACGGCAGAAGACCCTGCAGCGAGAGTTGGAATGGATTCGCATGTCGCCGAAAGCTCGCCGCGCGAAAGGCAAGGCGCGGATCAACGCTTACGAGACGTTGCTCGACAAGCAATCAGAGAAGCGCCGCGAGGATTTGGAGATTCCCATTCCACCCGGCCCGCGTCTCGGTGATGTCGTGATTGAAGCCGAGAACGTGACCAAGGCGTATGGCGATCAGCTGCTCGTCGAGAACATGACTTTCGCTTTGCCGCCGGGCGGCATCGTGGGTGTCATCGGACCAAACGGAGCGGGCAAGACGACGCTCTTTCGCATGATCACGAAACAGGAAGCACCGGATAGCGGCGCGATCAGGACGGGTGAAACGGTGCAGTTGGCATATGTCGATCAGAGCCGCACGCTCGACGCGGACAAGTCAATCTGGGAAGAGATTTCCGGCGGCGAGGACAGTTTGAAATTAGGAAATCGCGAAGTTAACTCGCGAGCTTATGTTGGCCGCTTCAACTTTTCCGGCTCGGAGCAGCAGAAGAAGGTCTCGATGCTCTCAGGCGGCGAACGCAATCGCGTGCATCTGGCGAAGATGCTGAAAGAAGGCGCCAACGTCTTGCTGCTCGATGAGCCGACGAACGATCTCGATGTAAATACGCTGCGGGCGTTGGAAGAAGCACTGGAGAATTTTGCCGGTTGCGCTGTGGTGATTTCGCATGACCGTTGGTTCCTCGATCGCATCGCGACGCACATGCTGGCGTTCGAAGGTGACAGCAAGGTCGTCTGGTTCGAAGGCAACTATTCAGACTATGAAGAGGATCGTAAAGCGCGGCTCGGCGCTGCTGCCGAGGTGCCGCATCGAATCAAGTATCGCCAATTGACAAGAAGTTGAATCAGCTGACACAGATGAAATATTCAACATTGCACATTGCCGGCGCGCTGCTCGTCGCGACCTTCGCATTATTAGCCTTGACCAATGCCGTCCAGGCCGACGAATTCACTGTCAAAGAGTACAACCGGTTTCATGAACTGCTTCATCCACTGCAGCACGAGGCCCTGCCGGCGAAAGACTTTCAGCGGATTCGGTCGAATGCCGCTGAACTGGTGACGCGCGGCCAGGCAATCGTTCAAGCGGGCGTTCCCAAAGGCACCGCGGAAAAGCAGGTAGCAGAATTTCGCCGCGAGCTACGCAAGTTCGAGGACGCGCTCAACAAGTTCTCAGATCAATCAAAGAGCGGTTCTGACCAGGAACTCGAAGTCTCCTTCAGTGCAGTGCACGATTCGTTCGAGACGCTGGCAGGAATGCTGCCGCGAAAATAATCCTGCATGCGGCGAGACTACCGTATCTGGCAAATCATCACTGCTTCATCAGTCGGTACCATGATCGAGTGGTACGACTTTTATATCTTCGGCAGCCTGGCGACTGTCATCTCGCCGCTCTTTTATCCTCAGGGTAACAATACGATTGCCCTGATCGCCTATCTCTCGACATTTGCCGTGGGCTTCGTCGTGAGGCCGTTCGGCGCGCTTTTCTTTGGACGCATCGGCGATCTGGTAGGCCGTAAGTATGCCTTCCTGGTGACGCTGCTGATCATGGGCGGCGCGACCGCGCTCATCGGATTTCTTCCGACTTACGCCACCATTGGTATGGCAGCGCCGATTTTTCTGCTCGTGATCAGAATACTTCAGGGCCTGGCGCTCGGTGGCGAGTACGGCGGCGCCGCGGTCTATGTGGCCGAGCATGTGCCCGATGAACGAAGGGGCTTTTACACCAGCTTTATCCAGATCACGGCGACCCTCGGTTTGTTTGTGTCGCTGGTCGTCATCCTGCTGGTGCAGAACACGATGAGCCGCGAGGCGTTTGCTTCGTGGGGTTGGCGCGTGCCGTTCATCGTCTCGATTCTGCTGGTTGCAGTTTCGCTCTACATCCGCATGCGGATGAAAGAGTCACCGATCTTTCAGCATCTGAAGACCACCGGAATGACTTCGGCCCAGCCGCTGAAAGACGCTTTCACACGTTGGGACAATATCAAGCGCATCTTGATTTCGCTGTTCGGCGCGACCGCGGGTCAGGGCGTCGTTTGGTACACCGGGCAGTTTTACGCGCTCTTTTATTTGCAGACGATTCTCAAAGTGAACACCACCTCGGCAAACTACATCGTGGCCACCGCCTTGCTGCTGGGAATGCCGTTCTTTATTTTGTTCGGCGCGCTTTCAGATCGTTTTGGCCGAAAGAAGATCATGATGGCCGGCTGCATCCTGGCGGCTTTGTCCTATTGGCCCATCTATCGAGCAATGCAGAGTGTCACCGGCTCGAATGTTGTCACGGCGATTTCGCAGAAGAACCCGGTCACCGGAGCCATCAGCCTGACGCCCCAGAGTTCAGTAAACGGAGTACTGCAGCCGGCGAAAGAAGTGCTTACCTTCGTCAGCGTTCCGCAACTGGCCGGCAATAGCACGGCCTGGAAGTTGATGCTGTTGGTCTTCATTCAGGTGATCTTTGTGACGATGGTTTATGGACCAATCGCCGCTTACCTGGTTGAGGCCTTCCCGGCAAAGATTCGTTACACTTCACTGTCTCTCCCTTATCACATCGGCAACGGGATCTTCGGTGGATTGTTACCGCTCATCGGCCTGTCTATCGTGGCCCAAACCGGAAACATCTATGCGGGTTTGTATTATCCGATCGGCGTTGCGGCGCTGACTTTCGTCGTTGGTTCGTTGCTGTTGCCCGAAACGAGACATGTGCTGATCTGGAAGGAAGTAGACAAATAACGGCGAGATTCGCTGGTTTAAGGTTTCCAGGATCAATTGGTTGACATATGAAATTCGCGAGTTCCCTTAGACCTTTTTATCCCCATACCTTATTCCTGAGTGCGGTCTGCGCGATGGCGTTTCTCCTCACCGCCTCGGCTTCAGCGGCCGCTCAGGGCACCATCAAAGGCAAGGTCGTCGCCGACATACCGGACCAGCGGAAGGCGCTCTCGGGCGTCGTCGTGTCCCTGACCGGCGAGCGGCTGTCCGGCAAAAAGCTGCAATCGGTGAGCGACGACGAGGGCCGTTACGGCTTTCCGAATTTGATTGCCGGCGAATATCAGGTGTCGGTCGAGCTGTCAGGATTCAAAAAATACGATTTGAAGATCAGCGTGCAGATCGATGCGACGATCGAGCAGGACCTGAAGCTGCAACCCGAGACGGTCAGCGCTACGGTGACGGTAAAGCAGGATCCGACAGATGCCGGAAAGACTGACACCACCGCGCCGGGCGTTATCACCAGCACGGCTTTACAAGACGCCCCTTTGATCGATCAGAGGTTCCAGGACGCTCTGCCGCTGCTGCCCGGAGTCGTGCGCGCTCCCGACGGCACGCTGAACATTAAAGGCACGCGGCCGGGTCAAAGCGGCATCCTCGTCTCGAGTCTGAACGTGACTGATCCGGTGACCGGCAATCCCGCGATCGAGCTGCCGCTTGAAGCAGTCGAGACTATCAACGTCTATTCCAATCCCTATTCAGCGGAGTACGGTAAATTTACCGGCGCCGTCACTGCGATTGAAACTCGTTCAGGCACAAACAAACTTCGCTATCTGTTCACCGGTACGCTGCCGCGTCCACGTCTGCGCGACGGGCACATCTACGGAATCGGCGCCGCCACGCCGCGCATTGCCGTCGGTGGCGCAATCAAGCAGGACAAGCTTTTCTTCTTTCAGAGTTTGGAATATCGCTTCGTGCGCACGAACGTTCAGAGTCTCGATGATTTGAATGTACCGAGCGATATCAAACGTGAAAGCTTCGATTCGTTTTCGCGCCTTGATTACGTGATCAATCCGGCGAACCGGTTGACCGTGAGCTTCTCGCTGTTTCCGCAGAAGATCGATTATTTCAATCTCAACACTTTCAACCCGATCGAAACGACCGCGAATTTTCATGAGCGCGGATGGTTCGTCGCGCTGAACGAGCAAGCCGCGTTCAAATCAGGCGCGCTGCTGCAGTCGAGCTTTAGCGCGAAAAAATATGACGGCGATATTTTCGGCAACAGCGGGAGCCCTTATCGCATCGCGCCGAGCCGCAACTTTGGCGGCTGGTACGATCGCCAACACCGCGACAGTCGTCGCTACGAACTGCTGGAGATTTACAGCTTCGCGCCGCAGAAGTGGCACGGCACGCATTCATTGAAGACGGGTTTCAATTATAGCCACACTTCGTTTGAGGGCACGGATGTCAGCCAGCCCGTGACGATACTGAGGGCGAACGGAACGCGTTATCAGCTCATAGATTTTGTCGGCGGCGGCGTGCTGGCCCAAAGACAGAACGAATATTCGGGGTTCGTTCAGGATAAATGGGAAGTGAATGGCCGCTTTACGTTGGATGCAGGTCTGCGTTTTGATCGCGATGAAATCGGCAGGCAAGATAATTTTGCGCCGCGCCTGGGGTTCGTATTCCTGCCGACGCAATCCGGCCGCACCGTCGTGCGCGGAGGCGTGGGACTCTTCTTTGACAAGATCCCTTTGAACATTGGTTCATTCACACAGTACCCGAGTCAGCGCGTCACCACCTTCGCGGCCAACGGCGTGACCGTCACCGGTGGGCCAACACTGTTCCGCAACACGGCGCCGACTGAATTTGAGAATCCGTACAGTGTCGCCGGCAACCTTCAGGTCGATCATCAATTCACTGAACGGCTGTTGCTTCGTTTCGGTTATGAAGAAAGGCACACGCGGCGTGACTTTATCGTGGCACCTTTGGCCCCGGCCAATCAACTTCTGTTACAGAACGCCGGCCGATCGCTCTATCGAGAATTCCAGGTCGTGACGCGGTTTCGTTTTCAGGAAGGCCGGAACATCTTTCTGTCGTATGTGCGTTCGCAGGCGCGCGGCGATTTGAACGACTACAACACGTATTTTGGAAATCTGCGCAACGCGGTGATCCGGCCCAACGAGTATGGCCGGCAGAACTTCGACGTGCCAAACCGTCTGCTGTTCTGGGGCGACTTTGCGTTGCCTCATCAAATTGTGATTAGCCCGGTGGTCGAATATCGGAACGGCTTTCCCTATTCAGCTCTAAATGAGCAACAGGATTTCGTGGGCGCGCGCAACGCGGCGGGCCGCTACCCGCATTTGTTGACGCTCGATGTGCTGGTGATGAAGGGAGTGGCGATTCCGTTCAAAGGGAAGAAGTATCACGGCCGCGTCGGCATCACCTTCTTCAACGTCACCAACCACTTCAACCCGCGCGACGTGCAGAACAACATCGCGAGCCCGCAGTTCGGCGGCTTCTACAATAGTCCGGGCATCAGCGCGCGTTTGAAGTTTGAATTCGTGAAGTATTAAAGAGGTGCCCTATTTCTTGAACGTCTGTTTCAACCAATCTGAAACCGTCGCGAGGACATTAGGCACCACTGGTCCGGTGAAGCCCGGCTCGACATTTTCATTCTCAACGCGCTTCAGGTTGTGGCTCGCCGTCAGCACCACGACTGCCTTATACGTTCCGCGTTTGCGCTCCTTCAGCGTCGATTGTGTCGACTACTTTTAAGGCAAAGCTAATGCGCATTGAATAACGGTGAGTACTTGACGTGATTTCGAAGTGATGCGAGTGACGGTCCAACTCTCGCCTCTGATCTCTGACCTCTGCTTCGTCGAGTGCATTCCTTTCAATCTCTTCATACAATCCCTGTCATGACCCGTGCATCGACTTATCACGCTGCGCAATCCGTGGCGGCAATCGTGGGAACGCACTTTGCCGAGCACCTGGCCGACGCGCGCGCACGGGGTGAGACTGGCCTCGCTGAGATACCTTCGGCCGCCGCCATCGAGACGATGATCGATGCCAGCTTCTGGGCCAGCTTCCGGCCCGAGGAAGGCCGCTTCCCGAAAATCTCGCTCGCCTTTGTGCCTCCCGAACAAGCGCGCCAACCGCTGACCTTCGAACAGCGTCTGCCCCTGACGACCGCAAGTTTGATTAAGCTCGCGCCCGCGGTTGAACGGCCCGGAATTCATCTCGGTGTCTGGCGCGAGCGCGATAGCACCGGCGCCGAAGAACTCTACATCTGGGGAGCGACGCGAAAGGTGCCCAGTCTCGGCTTTGTGCTCGAAGACATTGAGCCCGGCCTGCTCGTCATCAAGCATCGCCGCGCCGCCGGCTTCGGGAAGTTCGCCAACGTCGCCGTGCTCAAAGGCGAACAAGTGAAGATCATCGATGAGCAGGGCCAGAGCCTGCCCGACTGCCCCGATTTACTGAAGTCACTGCACGCGTTCACGGCGCGCGAACAATACCTGCCGGAGGTCAATGCGTTGGTGCAACTGGCCGCGTCGATGCGCGCGCACGGACAAGGCGGCTCGCTTTTGGTGGTGCCGGATGGATCCGAGCAGTGGCGCGAATCGATCGTGCATCCGATTCTTTATTCCGTCGTGCCCCCGTTTGCGCGACTCGCGAACCTGATCATCCAGGGCGCCGCGCGCGTGGGTGAGAACGAATGGGAAGCCGCTTTGCGCACGGTGGTCGATTCAGTAGCCGGTCTCACCGCGGTCGACGGCGCCACGGTCATCAGCAGCACTTACGAAGTGCTGGCCTTCGGCGCGAAAATCAAACGCGCGGCCGGTCACGAATCAGTCGAGCAGATGATGCTCACCGAACCCGTCATCGGCAACGAAGCCGAGGTGGCCCATCCGGTACTACACGGCGGCACGCGCCACCTGTCCGCCGCGCAATTCGTCCACGATCAAAGAGATTGCCTCGGCCTGGTCGCTTCGCAAGACGGCCGCTTCACCGTCTTCGCCTGGTCACCCTGCGAACAGATGGTCCATGCTCATCGGGTGGATGTATTGTTGATGTAGGAGAATAGAGCTTAGAGGTTAGAGCTTAGAGCTTAGATTAGAGCGTTAGAGCTTAGATTTTAGATTTCTAGAGCTTAGGGCCGACTTTCGACGATAGACGCTAACTAAACCATTTGAGCTGTTTTAATCTCTAACATCTAACATCTAACATCTAACATCTAAGCTCTAAGCTCTAAGCTCTAAGCTCTAAGCTCTAAGCTCTAAGCTCTAATCTCTAAGCTCTAATCTCTAACCCCCAACCTCTAAACAAAAATGGACTGGATCAACTTACTGCAATGGCCGGCGATGGTGGTGACGGTCGCGGCCGCCTGGCTGGTGGCGTCGCAGCGAAAACTAAAACGCAATTGGGGCTTCTGGCTCTTCCTCTTGAGCAATGTGATGTGGGTCGCCTGGGGACTTTATGATCACGCGTATGCGTTAATCGTGCTGCAGGTGTGCCTGGCGTTGACGAACATCCGCGGCGCCGCAAAGAACCAGACGGCATAGACGCTTGCGCCAGGAGTAGTCACCGGTAAGTGAGAGACTTACCGCGCATCGCAGTGGCAGGGCCATCGCGGAACGATTCTTTACTCCAAACACGAAACTCGCGCTAGCCGCGAGCTTCGTCTTCGGCCATCTGATCGTTTATGGATTTTAATGCGGCTTCGAGTACAGTGCGGTGCGACGGGTTCGTGGCCGTCTTCAGTTGAGTCGTGATGCGCGAGCGCGAAACTCGCAGCGATTGAAACTTTGAACTGCGCATGCGCTCCTCAAGAGTTGAGGTGTTGTTGAAGGTGCGGGCATCAGCGATTGCCTGTTGCCGTTCCGATATCTCTTCCATTTGGCCTGCTAAAGCGTCGCCATCCCATGCCATAGTTGTCACCTCTTTGAATTAATCTGCTTCCATCGTAACACTCATTTCGATATCGCACACCTTTGGGTCAGAGGATGGCGTCTTGACTCTTGAAAGCGCTTCGTTCGGGTCATAAAGTCAGTACCGGGAGCGGCAGAGGGAGCCTGCGGAGCAGGCGTAAGCATAAAGCCTGGGGCGTGAGCCCCAGGACCAAGCGTCTACCGGAATGAGAGCCTGCGGAGCAGGCGACAGCGGATCAAGATTGTGCGCGTTGCAATGGCAGCGTCTATCGCCCGCTTCGCGGGCTTATCGTTCTTAATTGATTGTGATCCTGGGGTTCCGCTACGCTCCACCGCAGGCTTTATGCTTACGCCTGCTTCGCAGGCTTGGATTGCGCCTCGAATGGTGATTCGTACTCAAATCAGCAGGCTTGGCGCTGGCTTTTCTCGTTGCGGCTAACGTAAGGTCTCTAAAACTCACATGATGAATTTACGCGAATGGTTCGGCGGCATTGACATTTATTTGTTCGATCTGCTTTTGAAAGACCGCATCACGTCCGAAATGAAATTGCTGGATGCCGGTTGTGGCGGGGGCCGCAACCTTACTTACTTTTTCAAGACCGGCTTTGATGTCTCCGGCGTGGATCAGTCTCCGGCGGCGATTGTGGAGATTCGATCGCTCGCTGCCACGCTGGCCCCGGGTCTTCCTGCCGAAAACTTCCGCATGGAAGCGGTTGAGAAAATGTCCTTCGCCGATTCAGCTTTTGATGTGGTGCTGAGCAGCGCCGTCCTCCATTTTGCCCGCGACGAAAACCACTGGGACCAGATGGTGCGCGAGATGTGGCGAGTGCTCAAGCCCGGCGGAATTTTCTTCGCGCGCCTCGCCTCAACCGTCGGCATCGACGGAGTCAGACTAATCGAAGGCCGGCGCTATCACTTGCCGGACGGCAGCGAGCGGTTTCTGGTGGATGAAGAAATGCTTCTGCGGGAAACAGAAGCAATCGGCGGTCAGCTGCTCGAGCCATTCAAGACCGTCGTGGTGCATCATCAGCGCGCAATGTCGAATTGGATCCTGAGAAAGCGTTAAGTTGAGTAAGTGTCTCCTTCTCCCTCTGGGAGAGGATTGGAGGTGAGGGCTTACGAGGTCATCAACCCTTCCTCAAACTGCTCGCCGGCTTCAGCCGACAAAAAGCAGATGCGCTTTCGCGCATCATTAAAGCCAGCCCGAAGGCCGCGCGCTGCGCGCAGGATTCTTTGAATTTGATACGAGTGAACCGTCGTCTGACCCGACGTGTACCTAATCCGGAGTGGCGTGCGCGCGAACTGATGCCGCGTGCCTGTGATCCGGTGCCGTGTACGCCTGGTCTTGGACCACGTGCACGTGCTCCAACCCAACGTACGCGTGCCCTGACGCCACGTGCACGCGATCTAACCCCACGTGCACGCGATCTGATGCCGCGTGCACGTGATCTCGACCGACGTGCACGTGATCTGAGCCCGCGTGCACGTGATCTAACCTGACGTGCACGTGATCCGAAACCGTGTGCAGTCGCTCAAACCCCAAAAAATACGCGGCAAAACGAAGATTGTTGCGTTCTTTGCTAAAAGTAGTGATAAAATCCGGCCCGTTTCTCAAAACAGGCCGGTCGCCAACCCAGATCAGAATCGCCATTCTTCAAGCGGGGCGTATCAGCTCACTCACCGATCTTCCTCGATCGTGAAGTGAAAACCTTTAACCGATTTTCCCTCAGAAGGAGGTTTTCGAATGAACGACAAAGAAAGCAGGAACCATCAGAGGTTCGTGCGGGTGCACGGCTTCGCCCAGGCGCACGCATCAGATTTTGCTTCAAACAGTTTGGGTGCTCAGACATTCGCAATCGTCGGGGCCGTCATCATCGAAATAAATGGACTGGCCGCCGGCGAAGTGTCCGCGCACGGCGGTGCGCGTCAGGGAACAGAGACTCGCGCACAGGCGCGCGTCGCCCTCCGTGTGGCTCTCGAAGCCATCAATCGCACCGCTCGCGCCATGGCCAATGACGTGCCGGGCATCAACGAGATGTTTCGCCTGCCGCGTGGCAACAACGATCGCGACTTGATTAATGCTGCCCGCGCGTTTCTCGCTGACGCCACACCTTTGAAAGCGCAATTCATCGCGCATGAACTACCCGCAGACTTTCTGGAAGACCTGCAAGCCGACATTGAAGCGCTGGAATCCGCGATCCGCGATCAATCGAGTGGTGTCGGCAACCACGTGGCCGCCAGCGCCGCGCTCGACGATGCCTTCAGTCGCGGAAACGAAGCCGTGCGGAGAGCCGACGCGATCGTGCGCAACAAGTACGCGAACAACCCGGGCGTGCTGGCTGAATGGACCAGCGCGAGTCATATCGAGCGCGCGCCAAGACGAGCGAAAACCAGCGAGCCACCGCCGACCAGTGGGCAGTGAGCAGTGAGCAGTGGGCAGTGGGCAGTGAGCAGTGGCCGGAACCCCGTTTGTTGTTTATTTCCGTAGCCGGCTTAACCGGCGCAGAGATTCATGAGTGACGCCCCACTCATGAAGGGCGGGCGCGTTTCGAGTCGAGGTAGGTGTTTTTCGAGATTCTCCGCTTACCGCGACTGATAAAGCCGAAACGCGCCTGCACCTGGATTGAAATCATGGGCGCTTGCGCGCTCATGCCGGGCGGGCGCGCTTCATCGGCACCGCGAAGAGAACCGGCAAGGCGTCAATGGGTTTTCTCGTTTTGTCCCTGCCAGCGCCAAGCCTATGCACCTCGCTGATGAAGCGCGCTCGTTCAAAATTGTCTTTGAAGGAGGCGATATGAAAATTAAGGCTCTGATTTTTTCAATTCTTTGCGTGGCGCTGTTCGCCGCATGTCAGGAAGGCGGTGGTGGTGACAATCGGAAGCCAACGCCCAGTCCAACCGCCAAGCCCAGTCCGACCCCGGCAAAGTTCAGCAAGGCGCTGGAGACCCCTTGTGAGGGCGGCAAGCTGATTGATAGTCATGCGTACTCAGAGTGCGGGCCCGACGGTTTCTGGCACGTGGTGCAGGACGACTACTACCGCTGCGGCGACGAGATTAAGGCCTTCCGCGTCGGCGACACGCCCACGACGCAACCCTGTAACGCAAAAGCCGGCGCGGTCGTGCCGCCGCCGAATCCAATCGGCATCGGCTACAAAGATTTTCACAAGGATGACAGTTGCCGCGCGCCGAAGCCCCTGGGTCGCACGATCACGATTACAGTCTGCGAGAACGGCTACTGGCTACACCTGACCTACAAGCTCTACGAATGTCTGGATAAGAGCCTGGCGCTAACCGAACCACCGGATCAGACCGTGAAGACGGAAGTTCAATGCACGAGCCCACCGCCGGCGCCGAAGCATTGATGAATCCTGCATCACCGTGACGATGCACCGGCAATTGAATCGCACGCTTGCAGCGTGCGCCTGCTCCCTCTCCCTCTGGGAGAGGCTTGGGGTGAGGGCTTACGCGCGCATCTACCTACCTTTTGGAATCAGTCGCCGGCTGTAGCCGTCGAAGACAGATGCGCTTTCGCGCATCACACAAACCAGCCGGAAGGCCCCGCGCTGCGTGCGCAAGATTCTTTGAATTTGATAAGAGTGAACCGTGGTGCACTAAGCCCTCACCCTTTGTCCCTCTCCCAGCGGGAGAGGGATTTGGAGTGCGCCGGCCTCGACGGCGCTTTGGATTTGCCCAAAGAGTCGATCAAAGAAAAATTTGGAACGAGCACTATCTCTCAAGTCGGGAAGGGTGGCTCGCCCCCGCACCTTTGAATGGCCAGGATTGCTTAAGGAAAGAAAGGAACGGGGGTAAACCACCCTTCCCAACCTGAGAGAATTTTCAGAATGTCGATTACAGCCAGGACTTTTTGGGTGAAGCCACGGCGCTTTGGATTTGCGTGATGACCGCAGCGGCTCTGCCGCCCACACTGCGGTAAGGCTCTGACTTACCGGACAGTGATAATTCAGATCCCGCGGCGAGGCTCAGTCTCGCTGCACTCCTTAGTTTAGTAGGAGGTCAAATGAACCCCGACCCAGTAGCGCTAAATCCGCGACCCCCAAAGTTCCTGTTGGCAGTTTTGGTCGTTGCGGTTGTAGTCACCTTCTTAACAGTTTGGCGCTCCTACACAAGTTGGATAGATCTACGCGTTCCTCCTCCGACACCCAGACCGACTCCGGATTACAGAGGGGCGCAATTGCCGGAGTTTCCCTGGCCACCGCGTGCTTCCGCGTTCATGAACATTCCCTCGCAGTTCATCACTAACCAGAGCGGGACGACTGCGCTTAAAGATGTGGGCCTAAGACTGGAAGCGGTGCTGCGGCAAGGTGGGTACGGACAATTCGGCTATTACTCTATTCCCCGCGGCTTCGCCCTTGTAACGAGATTGGAACAATTCAAAGCGGACGGAACGCCTGCCGACGAGCCGTATCGTTGGTCGCAAGAAATCCTTAATCCCAGAGTTTTTAGTCTCGAATACGTGCGCATCCTGCTACAAGGCAAGACGGGCCATTACCGTGTGATTGTCTTTGCGGTGACTGACGATGATCTCTTTGCTCAAGTCGAGGGCAAGCAAGTAGACGTCGAACGAGCGGACCGGTTAGCCATCGAAGGCGCCAACAAATTGCCGGATTGGATCGGAAACTCACCCTACACAGATAGACACTGGTGCGCCGCGCTGGTCTATGAGTTCGAGAAGCCTTCAGTTGATCAGCCAATCGACTTTAAGCCAAACAGCAATCTGTTGCCGCAAGCGCACTTACAAAAAATTCTACCTCATTTGGAGAACCGCCGATGACATTAAAGGGAAGTCGGATAATGTTGGCCGTGGTGTGGGGGATCGGATTCCTGATTCCTGTCGCGATACTTGGCGCGCAGACTTTTTTAGGTACGGTATATCATGGGAAAGAGAGTGAGGCATGGAGTTGGTTTACGCCAAACATTGTTCCCACGATTGGCTTAATCATCGCGACATTTGCCGCACCAACGCCTGACGAGACTGAAAAGCAGCCGGTTTCTGGACCACTGTTGGTGATCGCTCTGGTGCTGTCGATATTTTACGTCGTCGCCTTAATCGCGATAGTTGGCCTGGCGCCGCTGGCGAATTCGCCACCGCTTGAGACGTATAAAAGATCGAGCTTATTACTGGGAGTCATTCAGGGTGTGGTAACCGGCGCACTGGGCGGATTCTTTATTAAGAATGCGAAGAAGTAGTTTTGATGGGATGTCATTCGTTCGCGGGGCGAAAGAGGCTGAACCCAGCGAAGACGATTGGTCAGTGGTTAGTGATCAGTGGTCGATGGCCCAATGGGCGCGTGCGCTCGAATTCGTCGCGTGGCGGACGCTTGAGATTAGCCCGGCGCTTTAGCGCCGGGATCAAGAACAGATCAGAGCATGGCGCGCGGGCTCGATGCCCGCGCGAAGTCTCTGTCGGATAATTCGCCGGTTCTTAGCCGGCGTAGGGTTCGAGTGAATCCTTCCTGGCCGCGGGTTTACGGGCGAGACGCGCTCGCCGAATTAAATCAACATTCATGAGGTGAGAACCTCTTGAGAACGCGAATGCGCTTCATCGACGTGAGAAACCGGAACGGCGAGCCCAAGCGGGTTTTTCGCGTGAACCCTGTGTTGTCATTGCATAAGCACCGCTCTTGATGAAGCGACCTTTGTACTTTCGGAACGAATTACATTTGAGGTCACAATGTCCCAAAGCATTTATCTTGAACTTAATGATCACTTGTGCGCAAGACTGAAAAGGAATGCTGATGCACAGGGGTTAGACCTGACGAAATATCTGGAGAGTGTCGCTACCTCAGGCCTAACGGCCACGCGATCTGCCGGGAAACACCCTTCTGAGATTAGAGCGGGCGACGAGATTGGAGGCTACATAATCAAGACCGTTGATTATTCCAACGAGAACTATGCCATCTTCCGCACTAACAAAAACACGCTGGGCTTCAAGATCGAGCCAACTTTTCGCTTCAAAGGGGAAGCGGAGACAGCTTTCCATAAGGCAAATCGCAGATTGATATTGGAGTTGAGGGGCGCTTATCGCAATGAAGCCAATGTGCTGATGGCGTCATGCCTTGACTCGTGTTTGCGTGCGCAAACGAGTGCCGATGAGCAGTTCGAACCTGTAGGGAAATTCATAAGCGAACACACACCAGTCAAATACGTCTATGGTTTTGAAACAGAATGGGCCGTCTATAAGGACAAGAACGACGAGCTTCGCTATGACTATCCGGATCTCCCGGGAAGGCTAACCCCGGCGATTGGTGAATTCAATCGCCTTTTGAATATTTCGAGAGTGCAACTGGCTAAGGCTAAGAACAAGGACGACTTGGAGCACATGTGCGGGATTCTGGGCCACGATCTCGCAGCGTGTTTTGCAGCGGGACAAGCATACGATCCAAAGAACTACTTCGTATCCTCGCGCGACTTCATCAATGGCACGGTCGAGGGAAACCTGCGGGCGCAATACGTGATGTTCAGCGTCGTCTGGGCGGTGGTCCTCTCAGGCTTAATAGGATTGGTCATCTATTTTTCCTCGCAGTGGGTAAACATCATGTGGCCCTTGACGCTCGGAGCGCTGGGAGGCGTGCTGGGGGCCACAATCTCAGTCATGCAGCGCGGCAGCAACTTAACCGTGAATCCTTTGGGGCCTCCGTGGCAGATTGTTTTTGCGGGACTCACGAGGATCGCGCTGGGCATGATTTTTGGCTTCGTGCTGGTCGTCGCTGCGAAGGCAAACATCAGCATGGGAATCACAAACGGCAACCTCTGGTCGCTGTTTGTCCTCACGATTGTTGCAGGCTTGAGCGAGCGATTTGTTCCTGACGTCCTGGAGAGCATTGGTAAACATTGAGAGTAGGCTCCAATTGGCACGAAAACGAATCTTGGCGACTGTGCCGGCCACCTTCGATCATTGCAGGGTGGATTTGTCCGCGAAGCGGACGGTGAAAATAGCCCAGCAATTCATTCTGGGTATAGGAATCAAAGAATGAAATTTGGATCCGTTGGAACGCTTGAGGTAAGAGAAGCTATGAAAATCCAATTATTTTTTCTTTTCTTAGGATGGGTGCTTGGAACTATTAGTCCCGCGATTGCTGAGAGAATCCAGCGGATCTTTAGAAAGCGAGAGATTAAAGACGCAATCTATCTTGAAATGAGAGATCTAAAAGTGAAGCTCGCTTCAATCATTATCTATGGTGAGATTGAGAAGGGAGGACTGACCAAAGACTTGCTTCGCTGGTTCGACGAAATCACCAGCGATGCGACTGAGTTCTGCGACGAGTTGACTAGGGACCCTCGGTGGAAATCTTTCCTTGAGTTGGACGAAAACGTTATACGCGCTCTATCTCGGGCGATGTTGGTCTCAGCGGGCGGACGGACATCCACGTATAAACGCTACGCTCTTCCCTATCTAGAATCCAGGATTGCCGACCTGAATCTGTTTCCATCGGATTTCCAACGGAAGATCGCACGCATTCGCGGCACACTCTCCGCCATCAATCAAGAAATGGATATTCATTGGTTCTATTTTCAAAAGACTTTCGACGGGCTTTCGGATTCAAACCACAAGATAATTTGCACAAATCAAAAAGGCTCCGAGGCCTTTATCACGCAGCTTTGTCGCCGTAACATCCGTGATATTCAAACTCTCTTGCAGCTCTAGTTCGCGTTTCTCAAAGCCTCGCCACAGAACGTACGCCATCATTTATGACGCCCTTTGGTATCGCATGACGACTGTCAAACTCTCGGAAAGTTACTTCGTCGCCTCGCACTTTCAGGTCGGCGGCGACGCGGCGGCCGCAGCGGTCGATGGGGAGGATGTTGTCGCGGGGCCGTGCGAGATGAAGAAGTCGCGCCGGTTAATGATTGATTTGATCGATCCAATGAAGGAGTGAATCAATATCCCTCTGATTCAAACTGTAGATCACACCGGACTCACCAGTCCGACGCTCCCTGAGCCCTCCAACAAAAACTCGGTATTTGGTATTGGTGAGTGCTGCCGACGCGTGTCGAGGCTTGCGCCTGTTTGGCAGGCTCTATAACATCCCGCCGGTTCGAATTTGTACAGTCATCAAAGGCAAAGCACATGATTCAATCAAAGCAGTCTTTCTGTACTTCACTTTTCATAATTGCGGTGGTCTTGCTCGCTGGTTCGCTCGACGCATTCGCCCAAACCCTCCCCAGCGAAGCGCCGCAGGAATTCAAACCAACCAACTACGGTCTCGAATACGAACGCCGCGAGGTGATGATTCCGATGCGGGACGGGGTGAAGCTGCATACCGTGATCATCGTGCCGAAGAGCGTGATTGAATCGAAGAAGCATGCGCCGATGCTTCTCACTCGGACGCCGTACAACGCGACGGAATTAACTTCTCATGCAAACAGTTCGCATCTGGGGCCGATTCTCAACGGCTATGACAATGCGCTCGAAGTGATTGTTGAGGGTGGATACATTCGCGTGGTGCAGGATGTGCGCGGGAAGTATGGGTCGGAGGGGGATTATGTAATGAACCGGCCGCTGCGTGGGCCTTTGAATCCGACGAAGGTCGATCATGCGACTGATACTTACGACACGATTGATTGGTTGGTGAAGAACGTTAAGGAGAGCAACGGCAAGGTTGGGATTCTCGGGATTTCTTATGACGGGTTTCTGCCTTTGATGGCTTTGGTGAATCCGCATCCGGCGCTCAAGGTTTCGGTGCCGATGAATCCGATGGTCGATGGGTGGATGGGCGACGACTGGTTTCATAACGGCGCGTTCCGCGAGCAGAACCTGCCTTACATTTACGAGCAGGACGGGTCGCGCTCGAACGATTACAAGTGGTGGACGACCCACTTTGACGATTACGACATGTACATGCAGGCCGGCTCGGCGGGCGAGTTGGGCCGGCAGCGTGGATTAGAACAAGTCGGATTCTGGCGAAAGCTGATCGAGCATCCGGCTTACGATGCGTTCTGGCAACAGCAGGCTGTTGATAAATTGCTTGCGAAAGAGCCGTTGAAAGTTCCTGTCATGTTGGTCCATAGCCTTTGGGACCAGGAAGATATCTATGGGGCGATGGCTGTGTACAAGGCCATCAAGCCGAAGGATAACGAGAATAACCGTGTCTTTTTAACTATTGGGCCGTGGCATCACGGGCAGGAGATTGCGGATGGTTCATCGCTCGGGGCGATCAAGTGGGGAAGTGATACGGCGCTCTATTTTCGGCAGAAGATCCTGCGGCCGTTTCTCGATCATTATTTGAAAGATGAACAGCCTAAGATGGACGTGGCGCCGGTGACTGCGTTTGAGACGGGGACGAATGAATGGCGGCGGTATGATTCGTGGCCGGCTGCGGGCAAGGAGACGCCGCTGTATTTGACCTATGGGAAATTGAGTTGGACGGCGCCAATCCCCGCCGTCCGGATTGAGAACGGGGTTCGCGGTGAAGGGGAACCACGCATTGGGTATGACGAATACATTTCCGATCCGGCGAAGCCGGTGACAAACCGCATTCGTCCGGTGCCGACCGCCGGGTACGATTCATGTGCGCAGTGGCCGTGCTGGTTGGTAGACGATCAGCGTGACTTTTCGGGCCGGCAGGATGTGCTCGCGTATACCACTGATGTCTTGAAAGACCCAGTCCAAATCAGCGGACAACCGATCGTTAATCTGATCGCTTCAACCAGCGGCACTGATTCCGATTGGGTCGTCAAAGTGATCGATGTCTATCCGGATGAGACTGCGCCTGATGCGAAGTTAGGTGGATATCAACTGGCAGTTTCGATGGATATCTTTCGCGGCCGGTATCGGGAGAGCTTTGAAAATCCGAAAGCAATTACGCCGAACGAGCCGCTGCTTTACAAGTGGGCGCTGCCGACGGTGAATCACGTTTTCCTGCCGGGTCATCGCATCATGATTCAGATTCAGTCGAGCTGGTTCCCGCTTTACGATCGCAATCCGCAGAAGTTTGTGCCCAATATCTTCTGGGCCAAGTCATGGGACTATCAGAAGGCGACGCAGCGGATTTATCGCACGGCGGGAAAAGCCAGTTTTGTTCAGTTGCCGGTGGTTACCAAGTAACTGAATGCCGACAAAAAGGTCAATTCAAAACTTCTGTTTAGCCATTGTTCCGCTGCTGTTGCTCGGAACTATCACAATCGCCCGGATGTATGCTGCGAATAAGTTTGTGTTGTGCGCCGAAGGTCCGGACCGCTGTGCGGCCATGCCGGCTAATTTCACCAGCATCCTGCTCATAGAGATGCCGAAGTCATCTGGTGAAATGGTGGCAGAACAAACGGAGCTGAAGTGGCAACAGAAAAGCACCGCCGCCGCCGCCGAACAGAAGTCGAAGGGCGAAGCAGCCGAGCGCGCCGAACAGAAGTACAGTGGCCGGTTGAATTGGCTCTTTATGACCTTTCTTTGCGTGGTGGCGTGCCTCGGCGCAATAGTTCTCGCCTCAGTCTGGATCGGCAAACCTGTTCGCGTACCGGCTAAATCTAATTCAGGTGAAAAGCGAAAAGGCCTTAGCTTGCGGTGGGACAGGCTCGCAATCAGCCTGGCCGGGATGTTTGTGTCTTGGTACTGGCTTTACGGGCGACCGCAGCAACACATGCCCGTGCTCAGCGTCATCATCCCGAGCACTCTGGACACAGACGTTCATGGAATTCAACCAATAATCCAAGCCGTTAATGCGTTTGGTTTCGCGGCGGCTGCATTGGTCTCCATCGCCATCTCAATAATCATCTGGGACGTTCTGCAGAACGTCGATTCGACGGGCGCGACCAAAGCGGGGGCGGAAGGTAAAGTCGTCGCTACAGCCGGCTCGGCGGACGCAAAGAAGACGGCCGATGAGCCTGCGATTCCCGAAAGTACCGCGAAGGTTTTGAATACGATCAGGCAGGGCATGCGCCGGCTCCAAAGTTTGCTCTATGCGAGCACCATCATGCTGGTGGTGGGCGTTTTGCTCGAACGGTCGCTCTTTCAATGGGCGATGGCATTCGTAGTACATGAAGAGCATACGCTGAAGGCGGCCCAAAACTTTTTTGCGACCTTGCTGACCGTCGATGGAGCGTTTTATACGCTAGCGCTCGGGGCGGTCTATCTGCCATCTGCGTTTATTCTCAAACGCCGTGGTGAGCAATCGGAAGAGCTGCCTGCGGATCAGGCGGCGAAGGAAAAAGAGCTCCAGTCGTTGGGGTTGAACTTTTCTTTTACTGAGTCGCTGCCGAAGCTTTTGGCCATTCTTGCGCCACTGCTGACTGGCCCCATCGGAGAATTATTCGGACGCCTGGGAAAGTAGTTGGTCACGGCGGAACATTCCAAATCTGTTTGAGCGAAACAATTTGAGGGACTGAGGAAACGATGGCTGAAGCGAAAACGAAACCAACAAAACAAACGGTCAAAGACTTCATCAGCAAGCTGCCGGACAAGCAGACGCGCGACGACTGTACGATCATCGCAAAGCTGATGGAGGACGCTACGAAGCAAAAGGGTGTGATGTGGGGCACGAGCATTGTCGGTTTTGGCACGACCACGATCAAGTATGCCGGCGGCCGGGAAGCAGACTGGCCGTCGGTTGCCTTTTCGCCGCGCAAGCAGAGTCTGACTTTGTACGTCAGCCCGAGCGATCCGAATAAGAAGGAGCTCCTGGCAAAACTTGGGAAGCACAAAGTGTCCGGGAGTTGCCTGCACATCAAGCGTTTGTCTGATGTCGATCTGCCGACGCTGAAAAAGCTGATCGACGTTAACGTAAAAAAGAATAAACGTTGAAGGGGACTTGTTTATGAAAAGTCGATTGCTTTTAGTGTTGATGGCTTGTTCGTTGCTCGTGGTCGGAGCCCATGCTCGTAAATCTACTGCGACAGTGCAAACGAGCCCGGTGTTTTCGAGTAGCTACACCTCGCTCACCCATTGCGGGAGTGGCATGACGAAGAAAGAAGAGCGCGAGGCTGAGAAGCATGGATCGGACATTCCCTCGAAGTGCAAAGGTCTGGCCGGATATGCGGTCGACATCTCGTATTCAGCGTGCTCGTCCAACTTCAGTTTGACGCGCGGCGATGAACGCATTTCATTGGGCATGCAGGCGATTGATTGGCCACAGAAAACTGTGGAGTGGCGACTGGCGAACGGGAAACCGTTTGCCGTCATCATGCGCGTCTATGAATACGCCGGCAATGAGTTGTGCAGCACGGCCGGCAAGATCAAGAGTGAGTCGCTGACGGTTCAGGGGTTAAAAGGTTACGAGCAGATCGAAGGGTCTGTCGATGCGCGCACACCGAATGCCAACATAAAGGCGAGAGAGCTGGCGGATAAAGCCTTCGCGAAGCCGAAAGCCTGAGCGCTGTTTCCTCACGAATAACCGGCGTCATGTAGTGTTGATGTGACACGCTTGCGGCGTTTTCCGTTCGCGACGAATATTAAATCAACGGTTGGACAAACTGTTTCGCCCTTTCGCGAATCCTAGCTCCGTTCGCTCGAATTAGATCGCCAGTTTCACGGCCCGATCGCCGATCCTATACAATCCCTCAGACAAAGATCGCAGGAGACACTATGAAAATCACAGTCTACGGCTTTATCGTCCTCACCTTCATCGGCGGATGGGCCGCATCGGCAAATGCCCAAATCGCCCGGCCGACGCCGACTCCGGCAGTCGCCGCCAGACCGACGCCGACGCCCGCGCCGGCCAACGCTCCAGTCCCGCCATCGAAGATCGCTCTGGTGGATACGTCAATGTTCGGTGATGAGAAGAGTGGCATCTTCCGCTTTGTGGATGCGACGCGGGCAGTGGCAGCTGAATTCAAGACACGCAGTGACGAGGTCAATAACCTGGCGAAGCGACTGACCGCGCTGGCTAGCGAAGTCGACGCGCTGATGAAAGCCAATCCGCCAAATAAGACAGTCATCGACGCCAAGCAGCAGCAAGGCGCCGCGCTTCAGGCTGAGTATGACAACAAGAAAGCGAAGTTGGATGAAGACCTCGGCAAGCGATACGATCAGGTTGTGTCTCCCATCTCGCGGCAGATCGGTGCGGCGTTGGATCAATTCGCCTCACAGCGCGGCGTCACGATGACGCTGGATGTCAGCAAGATTCTGCCGGCGATCCTGACGGTCGTTCCGGCTGCCGACATGACGCAGGCATTCATTAATGATTTCAACATCAGGAATCCACGGACGGGTGCACCTCAAACGCCGCCGCCGAAGCCGTAACCGATCGCTTAGCCCTGGCCTGGCAGCCCGAATGGCTGCGAGAAAGTAGCCAGTGGTCGAAAAGACCACCGGAAAGCAGGAAATGACGGCAGCACCCTGAAGGAGTGCAAGAGTCTCGCATGATGTCTGGCACCCTTTAAGGGTGCGCGTCGGGAGAAGACCACCGGCTACTCTCTCGCAAACCTTCGGATTGCATGGCAGATCCTTCATTGCTGTGCGCAGTATTCGCTGCTGCTACAGTCGACTCACTCAGGCACAACAATAATAAACATGCTCCGACGCTCCACTACGGACATAACTCCTTTAGACCTCTCCCATTCCCTGTCAATTTTGACAGTTCCCCACACCCGCGATTTCTATGATAAGTAGCCGGGTAACGTAGTCTGTTCTCCGATTCGGCAGCCCCTCGTCAGCCTTGCACGCCTCGCAGGACATTCAGGCGTAGTCCATCCATTTCGAACGTTCTCGAAAAGCGTTGAGCTAAGTACAAGGAAGAGTCGTATGAAATCCGCCCTAATCTTCACAATTTTCGTGATTATTGGCTTGGGGGTCGTGGCTGGTGTCGATAGCCGGAGCTCTCGAACGTCGGTCATTATTCCACGGCCAAGGTCTGCGAGTGTTGACCCGTTTGCGCCCGCCGGTGTGAACTTGCGCAGTCAGAGCCCGTTCGCTGAAGAAGTCTGGCGGGCCCAGCAAGTGGCTAATACCAATGCCGACACCGCGCAATACACTTCTACCCTTAACGCGCCGGTCATGCCGGCTGAATACAATGGCGATGTTCGGAACTTGCCACGCGTTCGTCGCGAAGCGGACAAAGACGACGAATCGTTTGAAAGGCAAATGCACGAACCGCCTTCATTGAGGACCTCACCGTTCCGGGAAAGCAAAACTCTCGGCGATGTTACCGACGTCGCAAACAACTTTCCGTTGGCATCGATGCCGGCTCCGATCCAATCATTTAACGGAATGAGCTTGAGTGATGATTGCGCCGGCGCGAAATGCGGCATCGGCCAACCGCCGGACGTTAACGGCGAAGTAGGTCCTAATCATTACATCTTAACGGTCAATTTTGGGATCGCGATCTATAGCAAGACCGGGGCGCTGCTGGCGAAGTTCTCAGAGGATTCTTTGTGGCGTGACGCCAATTCCGGAACGCCATGCGATCATGAAAGCCACGGCGACCCGGTGGTTGTGTACGATCAATTTGCCGATCGATGGATCATCTCAAATTTTGCTTTTGGGTTTAACTCCAACGGGCCAGCAAATCCCATTTACCAGTGCTTTGCCGTTTCCAAAAGCGGCGATCCGTTAGGCGGAGGGTGGCGGCTCTATGCACTCCAGACAGATACGGGCGCCGCGGGCCAGCCACCCCAGAACACGTTGAGCGACTACCCGAAGTTAGGGAATTGGAACGACGGATGTCTCTACATGACCGCGAACGAATTCGCTTTTCCCGGCGGCAAATACCTCGGGACCATGTTCGCTTCGATCAATAAGTCGGACATGTACAATGGCCTGCCGCTTACCTCATCGATCGGCTTTATCAATAATGCGAACGGTTCTTACACGCTCATTCCCAGCAATATTTCGGGAGCAAAAATCAGCGATTCGTTGCCGGCTGCCGGCACACCCAACTATCTGGTGTCCCAGGCAAGATCGAGCTATACCTGGGAAGTCCGGAAATTCACGCCGGGCACCTCGCCCAAAATCTGCGGCGGTGGCGGATCGCTGACTGCGCCGATAAACATCGCTCAGCAGGCGTGGGATGGACCCGATGAAATCACTCAGCCGAATGCGACTGCGATCGGGTCGTTGGGCGAACGATTGATGCAGAAGGTTCAATATCGAAAGGTCGGTAACAGGGAAGCATTGTGGGTCGTTCACAGTATCGAGAGCCCGGCAAACAGTCCCGTCAAGTCGCAATGGGCGCAGATCGATGTCACCGGCGGAAGCGTTAGGACGACCCCGGTGCAGGAGCAAATCTATACCCCTGATACGAGCATCGAGCGTTGGGTACCCAGCCTCGCCGTCGATCACAGTGGCAACATGGCGCTCGGTTACAACATGTCGAGCGCTTCGATGTTCCCGAGCATTGGCTATTCCGGCCGGTTGGTGACTGATCCGCTAAACCAACTTTCACAGGGAGAAACTATACTCGTCACCGGCAATGGCTCACAACGCAATAATTGCGAGGGCGGTCCATGCCGCCGCTGGGGTGATTACAGTTCAATGAGTGTCGACCCCGTCGACGATTGCACGTTCTGGTACGCCAATCAGTACTACGATAGTCAGGCGAATGGTGACTCAGGCAACTGGCAGACGCGTATCGGCTCGTTCAAGTTCCCTTCGTGCGTAGGCATCACAGTGTTTCGTAACCTCAATGTGACTTCGTCCAACCCTGACCGCGGTGCTCCTATAACTGTGAGCCCGAGTGACAACGACCATCTGCTCGATGGGGTCAGTCCATTCACGCGCAAGTACGTGAATGGGCTTAGCGTCACACTGACCGCTGAGGTGAGGACCAACGGCGAGTCTTTTCTGGAATGGCAACGCGATGGCGTCAGCTTTTCCAAGAACCAGACCACCGCCGTTGTCATGGACAACGATCACACGATGAAGGCTGTGTATGATGCCGACGTTAGGCGCACGCTCCATCTCAAATCGTCAAATCCGGACAGCGGCGTCAATATCGCCGTGACTCCGAGCGATGTTTCCGGCAAGGCCAGCGGCAACACTGGGTTCGATGCCAGTTACAACGCCGGTACTCAGGTCCGAGTCAAAGCTCCGGCAACGGCGGGAGCAAATGTTTTCAAGAAATGGATGGTCGATGGCTTCCAGTGGGACACGGCCACCTCAACCACGGTAACCCTGGATGACGATCACGAATTAACGGCAGTCTATGAGCCGGCCTCGACCGTCACGGTAACCGTTAAAACAAATCCCGCGGGAGCCAGGTTCACTGTGGACGGCGCCTCGTTCACCTCGAGCCAACAGTTCACCTGGGCGCCGAGTTCGACTCACACTATCGCCGCTAATGCAGCAACCAGCAACGGAAATGGAGCTCAGCTGGCATTCAATAATTGGAGCGATGGCGGCGCGATTAGCCATACCGTCACCGCCACCGGCGCAATCACGTACACAGCCAACTGCAAGCAACAATATCTGTTGACTATCAACAATGGAGACGGCGGCGTGGTCCGCCCGCTCACCGGCTTTTACAACGCCCAGGAGCCAGTTGGTCTGACTGCCGCGCCACAGAGTCAATTCTCGTTTGATGGTTGGGTCGGAACCGGCGCCGATTCTTATAGCGGATTATTCAAGAACATCGCGATTGACATGACGGCACCGGTGACGGAAACGGCCAATTTCTCGCTGATAGATACGACCATACAACTCAGCTCGACGACGTATAACGCCAGTGAGACCGTCGGCTTCTTCAATGTCACAGTGACGCGTACTGGTCCTCCGACCAACGTCGATTCGGTTACTTACAACACCAGCAATGGCACTGCGAAAGAGGGACGAGACTATATCAATGCGCAGGGAGTCGTGACCTTTGAGAAGGGCGAGTCGACCAAGACCTTCCCGATATTAATCGTCAACAACGGCTATATTGACCCATCGCCGCGAACCGTGAATGTCAAACTAGTCGAAGCGCAGGGGGCCTTTCTCGGAAGTACCACTACGGCGGTGCTGACAATCGTCGATGACGACAAGGCGACCGGTCCAAATCCTGTGGACGACTCGCGGGCCTTTGTCCAGTTCAACTATTTCGATTTCCTCGGCCGTTTCCCCGATGCGGGTGGCTGGGACTTCTGGACGAACCAAATCACGTCGTGTGGTTCTGACAAGGGATGCATCGACGTCAAGCGCATCAATGCATCGGGAGCTTTCTTCCTCTCGATTGAATTCCAGGCGACCGGCTATTTGGTCGAAAGAATCTACAAGACCGCTTATGGCGACGCCACCGCTAACTCCGGGCTGGGCGGCCCTCATCAACTGAAAGTGCCGATCATCCGGTTCGCCGAGTTCCTGTCCGGCAAAGAAGCAGTCGGTCGCGGAGTCATTGTTGGGCAAGCCGGGTACCAGGATCTGCTCGAGAATAATAAACAGGATTTCGTGCGCGCTCTGATTCGCACGCAAAGGTTCATCGACGCGTATCCGAATTCGTTGACGCCCACTCAATTTGTTGACAAGCTCAACCAGAACGCAGGGAACGTGCTGACGCCCAACGAACGCAACGATGCGATTGCCCTTTTCGAAGGCGTTCCGGATTCAAATAACATTCGCGTTCGGCGGCACGCCTTACTGGCCGTAGCAGAGTGTCCCGGTTTAGTGGCCGCAGAGAACAACCGGGCATTTGTGCTGGCGCAATACTACGGGTATCTGCGTCGCAATCCTGATGATCCACCTGATAAGCCGGGCGACTACACGGGTTATGAGTTCTGGCTGTCGAAGCTGAATGAATTCAAAGGCGATTTCGTGGCGGCCCAGATGGTCCAGGCATTCCTGAGCGCGGGCGAGTACCGTAACCGCTTCGGGCCGTGAGGAGTAGAGAGCAGAGCTTAGAGGTTAGAGCTTAGAGGTTAGAACTTAGAGACCTAGAGGTTAGAGGTTAGGATTCCGTTGTTGGTTTTGGATTGGAATCCGGCACTGGGCAGAATCACAAAACGAGCGGTAGCGTCCGACTATTCGGTTCGCTACCGCTCGTCATTTACGGCTGGATCAGGCGCGTGTCTCGTCCGCGATGCCGCGCTAATCTCTAACCTCTAAACCTCTAAACCTCTAAGCTCTAAGCCCTAAGCTCTAACTTCCAATCATGATTACTGTCCAAACCGATTGCGATACTCGGGCGAACTGAGAAATGCCTTGACCATTTCCGCCGCCCGGTAATCGCCGTTGAACTGATTCAGTTTGCCCAGCCAGAAGTCAAAGCCCGAGAAGTCCTTGTCCGGCGGGTCGTCCACGTTGCGACGCAGATAACCGAAGTACTGCATCAACACAAAGGCCCGGTTGAACTCGGCATTCGTGAATGCCTGGTTCTCGGCCACCTTTCGCAGCACGGTCGCGCGTGTCTCCCGCAACTGAAGCAGACCATTTACCAGATCGTTTCGTTGCGTGCTCGTCAGCATCCCGCCCGTATTGGCATTCAATGCATCGACGAAATCGGCCGGTGTCTGGGTCGCCGGATAAGTGCCGAGAAATTCCGGGTTCCTGACGAAGTCAATGAAATATGCACGCTTGTTGGCTTCCAGGATCGCTTCAGCGTCCGGGGTATTTACAATTACTCCGCGTGAGATGGCCTGCGTGTCGCGCATGAACTCACGATAGCGGACCATGCCTCGCGGGCGTGTGGCGCTGTCGCGGAAGGCCGCCTTGTACGCCTTGTAAACCAGGAAGCCGGTGTTCTGAAATTCGATCGACAAGAAGAACGCGGCCGACGTATCGACACGTTTCACGTCGCGACATGATTGGACGAACGTGCACGACTCGATGTTATTGGTCCAGAACTGCAAACCTGACGAATCGGAAATGCGGTTGAGAAAATCGTGATAATGCTCATCGACATAGAACTGAGAATTATCAATCGGATTGCTGGCGCCGGTCGACGAGTCATTGTCCTGAATAAAGAGCGTGGCTTCTTTTCTCGATCCAATCGTGCCGTTGCCGCCCACCCGGCTCAGGGCGAGCGTCACAGTTTCCGTAGACTCCTGCCGATTGTCGTCAGTGATCAGCACGTCGATCGTTTTCTGGGACTCGCCCGCGCCAAAACGCAGCGTGCCGGCCGTGCGATTGTAGTCACTCCGCTCGGACGCGGTGCCGTCGGTAGTTAGATAGTCGATAGTCGCGACCGACGCCAGATCTCCGGTGCGCGACACCGTGACCTGTGCTGAACCGGCGCCTTCCGCCACGTTGTATGTCGCAGCACTGAATTGGATCGTGCTGGTGGTCGCGGCCCCGCACGGCGTGGTCGGCGGTGATGCGAACTTGCGCGGATTCGGGTCCGCCAGGACAAAGTCCGCACGACTGTCGAAGGTATCCTGACAACCACCTTCGAGTCTCAGCAACGATTTGTTCGGATCTGGAATCGGGGCCGGATTGCCGGCGAGACATGTCGCGACTCCGTAAGCGACGAAATCGGCAACTATACCGCGCGGATCAGGGGCGCCCGACGGACAGGTAAAGACCGCTGGGAACTTGCCCTTGGGAATTAAAAATATCTGCGCTCCGGTTGACGAGAGGCTAATTGTTTCGATAGCAAACTCGGCAGTCAAAACCTGGCCATTCGATCCCGTGCCGGGCATGGTCAGAATTACGTGCTGCCCCGGCACCAGGTTAATAGTCGAAGGTATTTTGCCGCCAATGGTGGTCGGGTTTCCGTTGGGATCAAAGGACGTAATGACTACTGTCCACCCATTAAGATCGATCGTTTGTGAGTCGGCATTGAAGAGCTCGAGGAAATCTCTTTGATATGTGGCCCCCGGTTCACCGCCCCGCGCGTAGATCTGGCTGATGCGGATCTTCGGGTTGGTCGGCAGCGGCGAGTCATTGTCGTGAATCAGAATGACCGTCTTAAAGACAGAGCCCAGGCTGACGTTTCCGCCCGGGTTAGATAACGTAACGTTAATCGTTTCGTCGGGTTCAATCACGTCATCGTCGATGAGTGGTATCTTCGCAGTTTGCACGGTTTCACCCGGCGCAAAGGTGATTGTGCCTGAGCTTGCCGTGTAGTCGCTTCCGGCCGTCGCGGTGCCATCTGAGGTCGCGTAATTTACGGTTGCGGCCGTGGACAAATCGCCGCTGCGTATGACCGTAACAGTAACGCCGGCGGGGCCCGCATAAATCTCATACTGCGCGGCCGAGAAATTGACCTGACTGCTTCCTGTCGGAGTCGCGGTTGGTGTCGGCGTCGGACTCGCCTGCGAACCGCATGGGGTCGCCGGCGAATTGATGTTCCGTGGATTGGGATCGGTGACAGAAAAGTCGCTCGCGTTATTGTTCGTGTCGGTGCAACCGCTGTTGTTTCTCAGGATTGACTTGTTCGCGCCAGGCGCCGGCGCCGGCGACCCTTCTGAACACGTCGCAGGTCCATAACCGACAATGTCGGTCACCGCTCCATTGATCCCGAGCGATGTCGAACAGCCGGTAGTTTGCGTCTGCGTTGGGCTCAGCAAGAAGACCCGTCCACTGGTGCTGCCGAGGCCGACGGTATCAATCGGGGCCAGCAAGCCGGTGAGTGGCTGGCCGTTGGGGCCATTGCCCTTGAATCGAATGAGCAAGTGCCCGCCGGGAGGCACCAGAGTGCTGGTCGTATAGCGAGCCCCGACGGCTTGTTCATCTGCTCCTTCAAAGGTGTCGACCACGACTCCCCATCCGTTGATATCGACACTCGTAGTTCCGGCATTAAAAAGTTCGACAAAGTCATTGATAAAACTCGCGCCTGCCTCGCCGCCACGAGTGTAGACCTGACTAATGCGCATGTTGGCGTTCGGATCCGAACTCGGAGTTGGAGTCGGCGTCGGACTCGGAGCCGGCGTGGCACCCGGAGTCGGCGTGGGCGTGGGACTCGACTGCGCGCCACACGGCGTGAACGTCGCTGCAGACGTTCGTGGGTTCGGAACCGTCGCGAGAAGATCGTTAAGATTATTGTTCGTATCGGTACAACCGTTGTTGGGCCGCGTCAGCGAGCGATTTGAAGCAGGCACTGGCGCCGGCGAACCTTCAGAACATGCGCTGGTGCCGTAGCCTACGAAGTCCGCGAGGGCAGCATTGCCCGCCGGGCAACCTGCAGGCATTGATTGCCCCGGGAGCAAAAACGCAATTTGGCCGCTGGTGCTGCCGAGACTGATGTTGGTGACCGGAAAATGCCCGGTGGGCAAAGCCTGACCATTAGTGCCGTTGCCATTGAAGGAGAAGAGCACGTGCATGCCCGGTGGAACCGGAAAGCTCTGGTTAAAGACAATGCCTACATTTAATGGTGTGGTACCTTCGAAGGTGTTGATGATAATTTGCGCGCCGTTCAGATCGAGACTGGTATTGCCGGAGTTAAATATTTCAATGAAATCGCCCGAGTAAGTCGCACCCGCTTCACCGCCACGTGTGTAGACCTGGCTAATGCGCATATCGGAAAAAGCCAAAGGAGAAATTGATTGGGCTGCCTCGCGATGCTTGAAGCTCTCGGAATCCTGCGGATCAAAAAGCGTGATGCCTGGCTGGCTTAATTGCGTCCTGGGATCGAAGATTTCGACGCGCATTTCCTGCGATTGAACCTGACTTGATTCAGCCACCGGATGAAAGATTTCGAGGCGGAACTCTTCCGGTTGCGATTGCATGAGCGCCGAAGCCGGCCAGATCATTAAACACAACGAGGCCGCAAGGATGAGAAAGAGCAAGATTTTTGAAAACATCTACGAGAATCTCCTGAGACTAAAGCCTGTTCACTCGCGCTCAATTACGAGTCTCGCGGGCGACAGCAACTGGCCGGGGAATCTGATTTACCTAAGTTTACTACAAGTACAGCTAGATCAAAGGCGCAATGAGAAGCGAATCCCACGCCGACGCATAACCTTTTCCTTAATTTTCAGTTTATATACATTAGGAAGCCAATGACGGGCAGCGAACCTGCACAAAAAGCACGTCTCGGGAAGACGGATGAGACGGACGAGCGGCGCTTAATTGAAGCGGCGCAGCAGGATCGCGCGCAATTTGCAGACGTGTACGAGAGATATTTCGAACTGGTTTATGGATATGTCGCGCGGCGCATACGCGATCGCGCAATGACGGAAGATCTGACGAGCGAGGTGTTTCGCAAAGCCCTAACAAATATTGATCGGTTCAAATTTACGGGTGCGCCGTTCGGTGCCTGGCTTTTGCGGATCGCGTCGAACTTGATGGCGGACCGGGCGAAACGCAATGCGCGCGAGGAAGATAATTCGGATTCATCCGTAACGGCCGAGCAAATGGCCGGCGCGAGCGCGGCAGAGTCGCAACAGGTCCAGTTGGAACAGGCCGAACGACGCGCGTGGGTGATTCAGATGGTGGATGAACTGCCCGACGATCAGCGGCGGGTGGTACGCATGAGATTTGCCGAAGAGAAGTCGGTTAACGAGATCGCCACGGCGCTGGGGCGTTCAGAAGGCGCCGTGAAGCAGTTGCAGTTTCGCGCATTTCAGAATCTACGAGCCAGGCTCGATATCAAGTAACGGATTACTACCATCTGCGTGAGCGGATGAATCGGATATGAGTGAAGTTGAATTAACAGAGCAATTCGATCAGGCAATCGAGGCGATGCTGGCCGCGGTCGGAGACTTGCCGGCCCATGCCGATGAGCAGATTGCCGGACTCCTCGGCATCGCGGCCGAGTTGCGCGATTTGCCGCGTGCTGATTTCAAGGCGCGCTTGCAAAGAGAACTTGAACAGGAGGCAACCATGAGTACTGCGACGAAAGAAGCGCCTAAGAAGACTGAGGGAGTGCGAGAGGGATTTCGCACGATCACGCCTTACCTGGTCGTGCCGGATGTTCATGCGGAGGCCGAGTTTCTCAAGCAGACGTTCGGCGTGACTGGGCAAATTTATGGCCTGGGATCGCAGGGTGGATTTCATGCTGAATACAACATCGGCGGATCGATGATCATGGTCGGAGGCGGCGGCAAGGGTTCCGAGTGGAAGGGAACGCCGCTACCAACTTACATTCATCTCTACGTTGAAGATGTCGATGCGGTTTACGGGAAGGCTGTGCAGGCGGGCGCGACCAACTTGTCTGCGCCGGGTGAGCGACCTTACGGCGACCGTGAATGCGGTTTTCGCGATCCCGGCGGCAATCAGTGGTTTGTAGCTACGCATCAGGGCGAATCATTTATTCCGCGCGGACAGCCTAATCTGATGCCGTCGCTGCAGCCAATCGGCGCGTCGAAGATGATCGCCTTTCTGAAGGAAGCATTCCGCGCCGAGGAACTGCTCGTTCATCGATCGCCGGACGGCGCTGTGCGTTATGCCTCTATGCGCGTCGGTACGTCGGTCATCGAGATGGGCGAGGCGCATGGTGAATGGCAGCCGCTGCCTTCGGTCTTCATGATGTACGTCGATGATGTCGATGCGTGGTACGAGCGCGCGATCAAAGCTGAAGGTGTGATCGTGAAAGACGAGCCGAAGCTGCAACCACACGGCGCGCGCATGGGCTCGATTCAGGATCCATTCGACAATGTTTGGTACATCGCATCTCAGGTCCAAACCGCCGGAGCACCGCCGGCTGAAGCAGAAAGAAACGCTGAAGCAGAAAGGAAATCGATGGGCGCACCAAGAATGTTTCGTATCGCTTTGCAGGTCGGTGATCTCGCGGCAGCCGGAGAGTTTTACGCGCAGCTGCTTGACGACCCCGGCATTCCGATTCCACGCGGCTCGCGTCACTACTTCAATTGCGGGCCGATGATCCTGGCGCTGGTTGATGTCGCCAAGGGTGGCGAGAAACCGCAGCCCACTCCGGACTATATTTACTTTGCGGTCAACAACCTCGAAGAAATATTTGAGCGGGCCAAGGCGCTTGGTTGTCTCGCGACTGACCGCTACCACGATCAGGAAGCGGGGCAGATGGTGAAGCGGCCATGGGGCGAGCTATCGTTCTATGTCGAAGACCCCTGGGGCAACGGTCTATGCTTCGTCGACGAGACGACGTTGTTTACGGGAAGATAATTGTTGGGGCGCCCTCGTGGCTGCCCGTCTTAGAGAACGGAATCCGGGCAAGGACAAGCCCTGCCCTACAGTCAGAAAGAAGGAGAGCCTACGATGCCAGTCAATCCAATTCCTGAAGGCTATCACTCAGTAACACCGTACTTAATCATTCGCGGCGCTGCCGACGCCATTGAGTTCTATAAGAAAGCATTTGGCGCGACCGAGCTGTTTCGTTTTCCTGGGCCCGACGGAAAGATTGGACATGCCGAGCTGCAGGTCGGTAATTCACGCATCATGCTGGCCGATGAATATCCCGACATGGGCTATAACGGACCGCAGACGCTCGGCGGTTCGCCGATCGCGCTGATGATCTATCTCGCCGACGTCGACGCGGTTTTCAATCGCGCCGTCGAGGCTGGCGCGACCGTTAAGGAAGCTCTCCAGGACAAGTTCTATGGCGACCGCATTGGCACGGTCATCGATCCCTTTGGCCACCGTTGGCACCTGGCGACGCACCAGGAAGACGTTTCGATGGAAGAGATGGAGCGTCGCGCGAAGGCTGCCGGCGGGGGTGAATAGCTAACGACCTCGTTGCCTAACGCAAACGTGAAGGTGTAGAGTCTCACGCGCGAGGCACACATGAGGAAAAAAATTCTTGGCTCGATCGCTTTGCTCTCAGCACTGCTCATTTGCTGGGCTTGCGGCAACAAAGGCGCTACCGCCGCGGGCGATTTGCGTTTCAAAGCGCCTGACGGGTGGACGACCGAGAAGTCGTCATCGTCGATGCGCGTAGCCCAGTACAGACTGCCAAAGGTTGAGGGCGATAAAGAGGACGCGTCGCTGGTGCTTTATTACTTTGGCGCGAGCCAGGGTGGCAGCGCGCAGGCGAACATCGACCGTTGGATCGGACAGATGCAACAACCCGACGGCAGCGATTCGAAGAGCAAGTCCAAAACTGATTCGCTCACGGTAAACGGACTGAAGGTCACGACCGTCGATGTGACCGGCACTTACACGGCCGAGATGGCGCCGGGCAGCGGCACTTTTCATAACGATGAGAATTATCGTCTGCGCGCGGCCGTGATCGAGACGCCGAAAGGCAATTACTTCGTGAAACTCACCGGCCCAGCCAAAACGATAGCCCGTTGGGACCAGTCATATAACGATTATCTGAAGTCGTTTGAATTCAAGTAAGTATCCACCGCGAGCGGTTTCGAATCCATGACGCCTTCCCCTCAGCCGACATCAATTCGCGAACAGGTTACCGCCGAAGAATGGCAAGCGCGCGTGGATCTGGCGGCAGCTTATCGGCTGGTCGCACTTCATGGCTGGGATGATCTGATCTTTACGCACATCTCTGCGCGCGTGCCGGGCGGCGAACATCATTTTTTGCTTAATCCGTACGGCATGATGTTCGAGGAAGTCACTGCCTCAAGCCTGGTGAAGATCGATCTGAAAGGCAACAAGGTGATGGACTCGCCGCATTTCATCAATCCGGCCGGCTTCACCATTCACAGCGCCGTCCACGAAACGCGCGAGGACGCGCAGTGCGTGATGCATCTGCACACGCGCAGAGGCATTGCGGTGTCCGCGCAGAAAGACGGATTACTGCCGCTGTCGCAGCAGGCGATGTTCGCGCTGGCGTCGTTGGCCTATCACGACTATGAAGGCCTGGCACTCGATGAAGAAGAGAAGCCGCGCCTGGTGTCGGACTTTGGCAACAAGAAATTTTTGATCCTGCGCAATCACGGATTGCTGACCGTAGGCCGGACCGTCGCCGAAGCTTTTCTCGGAATGTTTATGCTCGAGCGCGCGTGCGAGATTCAAATCCTGGCGCAGTCAGGCGGCAGCGAACTCTCGCCGATTCCGCAGGAGATTATCGGGCGAGTCGCCTCACAAATGGACGCCGTAACGATTGGCATGGGCGCAATGCTGACGTGGCCGGGGCTGCTACGGAAGTTGGACAGAATCGATAAATCCTACCGCGAATGATCTGCTCTCACTGCCGGCGCTAAGTTACAGAATCAGACATTCAAAGCCACGGATGACCACATAGATTTCTTATCTGTGAGTATCTGCGGCGATGTCTTACCCGACCTCGTGCTTTTGATTACTCAATAAATAAATCGCTTCCATGATCGCACCGGAGACTTCCGCCGGCAGGTGTTCGCGCGCGGCCATATGACGCAGCGCCGGCAGCACCGATTGCTGATTGCTGAGACCGATCAACTTCACTGCCGTCAAACGCACGTCGAGATTGCTGTGCTTGGCGATAGCCGTCATCAGCGGCTGCGTCTCGCCCGCTTTGGCCATCAGGAAGAGAATTGAAAATGCATCGTGAGTGCGATCGCGACCTTCACCAGCGAGGCTGTTGATGGCATTGGCGGCCAGACCTGAGCCGGCGATGGCGGCACCAATCTTGCGGCGGCGTTCGGGCGACGCCTCGCGCAACGCACGAGTGAACGAGCCGGCGAGATCCGGCTGGAAGCCGTAGAGAGCGCGCGCGGCAGCATTACGAACTTCCACGCTTTGATCGTCGAACGAATTTGTGATCAATTCAAATGAGTCTTCGTTGCCGCCGTCGGCCAAATCGACGAGGGCCGCAGCCCGCTGCGACGAGTCAGAGCTTTGTAACCGCTCAGCGATATCGCTGGGGATGATTGCCTGGCGGCGCCGGCTGACCGGCGGGGCGAAGCTGACCGGTGGCGGCAGTTGTTCGAGATTAGCCAAACCTTTTTCGGCGGCAACCGGAGGTTTGCTGTGATGCAAATCGATCGGAAGCCATGCGTCGTGGGCGTCGGCATCAACATCCGACAGCGTGATGGACTTAGTGTCGACAAGTTCGAACGAGTCGTCAGCTACTTCAGCGAATCCTGAAGCGGCCTGGGCGTTCGCCTGGCGCAGCGATTCGATTTCCGCTTCCATTTGTTGTTCGCGTTCGGCGTGTAGCGCGATCTCAGCCTGCGCCTGTTGCAGATCGGCCTCAATCTGTTTCAGTCGCGCATCCGCTATGCGGAGCGACTCGAGTTCCGCACTGGATACTGGCGGCGCCTGCGTGTCGGCCTCGGTGGCTCTGTCGCGCTCTGCCTCGAGCTGCTGGAGTCTTCCAACTTCTGCGTGCAGCGACGCGACTTCGGCATTCAATTCCTTTTCGCGCTCGGCGCGTTGGGCGGCTTCTGATTGCGCTTTTTCAAGCACGGCCTCAAGTTGCTTGAGCCGCTGAGCTTCCTCGTCGGCCATCCGCCGGGCCTGGGCCTCGGCCTGTCGCGCAGCTTCTTCATGCGCCGGCAACTTGGCTTCGGTTTCCTTGACCCGCGTGAGTTGCTCAGCTTCGAGGCGCGCGAGATGTTGAAGCTCCTCGCTCAGCCGCTGTTCTTCTTCGCTTAATGCTTTGACGCGCGCTTTCGCAGCCTGCCGAGCTTCGTCCGTTCGCCGCAGCTTCGCTTCCGCGGCTTCGACGCGTTTGATTTGTTCTTGTTCCGCCAGACGCAATGCTTCGATCTCGGAGTTGAGCTGTTGTTCCTTTTCGGAACGACGCTGGGTGCTCACGTGGAAGCTGTTCCGAGTCTGGTCCAGAGCCCGGAGACGTACTTCGGCGTCGGCCACGAACTTCGCCCGGTCCTCTTTACTCTTCCGAACATTTTCATATTCGGCGTTGAGGAACTCGGCCTTTTCGGCGTGCTGTTGCGCTTCCGATTCAGCCAGGTAACAGGATTTGACCTGGTCGGCGATTTGCGCCTGGAGTGCCTCGATCCTCCTGACCTGATCGTCCTCCTGCTCGCGCAACACGCCCAGCGCCTGCACGAGTTGCTCTTCCTGCTCGGCATTGACTTGAGCATTCTGTTCGAGCGAAAGTTTTGATTGCTCCAGCTGAGGAAGACGTTCCTTAATCGCATCGATGCGCGCCAGGATTTCCTGTTCTGCGCGATTCAGCGCATCGAGTTCGTCGTTGAGCTTTTGCTCTTTTTCCAACTGCGACTTTGCTTGCGCATCAGCCAGCTGTTGCGACTTGCGCTGGTCGACCAGGCGGGCTTCGATCTCGACAATCTTCTTGAGCAGATCGTTTTCACTCTGCCGCAGCGATTCGATTTCGGCCTTGAGCGAGTTTTCTTTCGCGACTGTTTCGTCAAACCTGGCCCGCTGTTGGTTGCGAGATTGTTCGACTTGCGATAGTTGAGCGCGCGCCGCTTCGAGTCGCGTCAATTGTTCAGCTTCAGCCTGCCGGGCAGCTTCAACCGCGGCCTGGAGTTGCAGTTCCTGGGCGGCGTGCTGCTGCGTCTGTTCACCGATCTGTTTGCCGACGGCCCGCAATTCGGCGAGTCGCAACTCATGTCCGGCAAAGATTTCCTGCGCTTCCGTCGCGGCCTGCTGATGCGAAGCTTCGTGCGCCTGGAGCGCGGCGTTTGCCTCTTCGATCTGTTTGCGCGTGTCTGCTTCAGCTTGCCGCAGTTCTTCGATTCTGGCGTTTACCGCGGCCAGCGATTCGCTACGCGCCTGAAGTTCGGCCTCTGCCTGTGACCGCGCAGCTTCCGCCGTTTCGGTGGCTTGCTGCTGTGCGCGCAAGCTCGCTTCGATTCCGGCCAGACGGTTCGTCTGTTCCGATTCCTGCTCGCGCAGTTTTTGAATTTCGGTCTCGAGCGCGACCATTTGTTCGGCGCGACGTTGCGACGTCACCGCAAAATCGCTGCGCAACGAATTCAGATCCGCAAGGCGCTGGTCTTCATGTTCGAGGCGGAGTTCGGCTTCAATCTTTGCGGCGAGGTGCGCTTGTTCAGCAGCGCGCAAACGTTCTTCCGTCTCGGCGATGCTGGCGCGGACGGTACGTTCGCGCGTGTGCAACTGCTCGACCGACGCCTGCAACTGCGCTTCATTGTTCGTCAGAGCAGTGACCTGCGTTTGCACGCCGGCATACGCTGCCTGCAATTCAGCGAGTTGAGCATTCAATGCGGCCAGTCGGTCGTGTTGAGTAGACTCATCGGCGCGCAGCGCTGCCAACTTGTCGTTCAGCGCCTGTTCGTGGGCGGCGAACTCGCGCGACTTCCTTTGCGCTTCGGTCTCGGCGAGGTGCTTCGCCTCCAACTGGGCCAGCAGACGGGCCTCGGTATGTTCGATCACCTTTCGCTGTTCGGCCTCGACGCGGTGTAGACCTTCAATTTCTTCGTTCAGCCACTGCACACGCTCAGATCGCTGTTGCGATTCAATGTGCAGACGGCGGCATTCATCTTCGTACTGGACGACCCGCTGTTCAGCTTCGGCGATTCGTTTCAGGTCCAGTTGCTCGGAAAGCTTAAGTTCTTCGATCGCTGAGTTGAGCTCATGTTCTTTCTGGATGCGTCGTTCCGCAGCAGATTCCGCTTGCGCCCGCAAACCTTCCAGGGCTGTGAGTCGTTGCGCTTCTTCTTCCTCGCGCCGGCGCGTTTCAATTTCAATCTGGCGTTTCGTCTCTTCGAAGGCGCGACGCTTGGCGTCGTCTGCGGCTTTTCGCCTGGCGGCCGCCACCTCGGCCCGCCGTCGATCGAGTTCCACCTCAACGCGGCGCAGTTCGTCCTCTTCCTGACGTAATTGATCTACGGCAGCGAATTGGTGCTCGACGTTGCGTGGCTTGGCAGGCCGCTCGAGCGAAGCTTCCAAATCAGCCGATCGCTGCGGGGCGGACGCGTGGCTGGATACTTTCGGTTCCGCCGCGGCTTTCGGGCTGTCAGACGATTGCTTCAGAAATGCTTCGCGCGCCTGGGCCAGGTGGTCGAGGTTGCCACTAGCCAACGCGGCCAGCAGCTGATCCGCCATCAGTTGCGGATCTGCTGATTTATCCATATCGGGTTTGGGCTCACGGACGGTGCCGTTGCTGTTTTCAGATTCTGAGGTTGTGGATCCTAAAGAGGACTGCTCCATGTTGATTCTCCAGCTTCAGCCTTGTTCTGAGGAGACTGGGACGCCGAACCAGCAAAATTGACTAGCTTAGTATCCCGAGCGCCAGATTTAGTCAGGGTGACTTGCGACGCTGCATGTCGCTTTGGCGAGTTTGACGATTGAATCGTCAGGCCCGGATTGGCAAATCCGAGCCGTTTCGATTCTCGCAAAAAGTGAGGATCAAGGTCAACTGACTTTTTGTCAGCTAAAAACTGAAGCGAACTGAGGCCTCAATCAGGCGATTGAAAGGGGCGGAACCGCCGCCGCCACGGCCACCGAAGCCGCCAAAATTGCCGGCGCTACTGGTCGAAATCCCGAAATTCGATGAGCTGAGATTCCCGACCGGACGGCTGAAATTCACGTGATTCAAGACATTTTGGAAGTTCATGCTGAATGTCAGGTTGTAGCGTTTGGATTCGCCGCCGCCAAAACCACCACCACCCCCGCCGCCGCGCGCGCCACCACCACCGCCGCCGCCACCTCGCGGGAAGCCGCCACCGCCACCGGGGAAGCCACCTCGACCACCGGCGCCACCGGCGCCGCCGGCACCACGTTGACGATCATTGCCGCTCTGGCCTTGACCGTTCTGCTGGCCGCGACCGTTTTGCGCGGCGCGGCGTTCCGTTCCGAAACCGATCGTCTTGCTGACGCGGATGTTGGTGATTATCGATCCCGGCCCCTGGCCATAGTTGCGCGGAATGATCGTCGCACCGGGAAGTGGATTCGTGTCGAAGTTGCCGAACCTGGTGAACACGACGCTGGACCTGGTCAGGTCGCTGGCGATCGCCGGACGATCCGTAAACAATAAATCGCCGTTGATATCGCGCCCGATGGTGATGTTGAATGGCGTTCCTGAAGTCATCACGAGCATGGGACTGAAGCTCAATCCCCAGGGCCCTCGATAGCTTCCGTTGAGCGAGAATCGGTGCCGCACGTCGCCGCCAGTCCGGCCGTACTCAGTGCTGAAGTCGTAAGGGTTCGAAGCGAATGTCCCGGCGCCGTCGGTGTCGCTCATCGCTTTGCCGAAGCTGTAATTCGCATTAAAACTGATCTTCCGATTGACCAATCCACCGAGCGTCACAATCAGCATGTTCTGATTGAACCTGCCGGTCGTGTCGTATTCGAAATAACTGTTCACGCCCAGCGGGCGCGTGCCACTGCCGGGAATGTTCGGAATGAAAGTGCCGGGCAGCGGGGCATTGAGCGCGCGCGCGCGCAACATGTGCAACGTTTGCGTGTGACTGAAGGTGGCGCTGGTCCTCAGGTTGTGCGGCAATGCGTGCTCGACGCTGGCGATGCCCTGAATTGTATAGGGCGCGCGAATGTCGGGCGACATCGAATAAATGTTTACGGGTGTCTTGAAAGCTTCCAAAGCATCGATGCTCGGCACCAGCGGGTACGTATTCAGAATCGCCAGATTCGTCACGGTGAATTGCTGCTGCCGTTCACCGTCGAAGCGGATGGTATTCATCGTCAGGTTCTCGCCGACGCGATCATAGAAAACCCCGAAGCCGGCGCGAATCGTCGTGTGTTGCGGCGACGGTCCGGGCGCCCAGGCGACGCCAACCCGCGGCGCGAAATTCAGGTTGCTGCTGATGTTGTCCTGGTTCTCATATCGCAGTCCGTAACTTAATGTCAGGTTCGACCGATATCTCCAATCGTCCTGAGCGAAACCGCCGAAATCGAATTGAGTGACATTCGCCTTTGGATTTCCGGTCGCGATCTGAAACTGCGTGGCGCCACCGCCCAGCAGGCGAATTTGCGCGGCCGTCAATCCGGTCGCCAGACCTTGCTCGGTGATCTGATACGCCTCGATGCTGGTCAAACCCTGCGGATTCGAAAGCGTTCGGGTGCCCGAGAATGTCC